>ENA-ORBV01009304-ORBV01009304.1-microbial-mat-metagenome-genome-assembly--contig:-NODE-9304-length-16173-cov-4.079150_pt1 | contig 16173 bp, 10 predicted proteins | sample MGYA00237777_ERZ505514 | MGnify/ENA primary metagenome ERZ505514 (study PRJEB26160, sample SAMN06269048) | microbial mat metagenome | isolation source: Oligotrophic lake microbial mat | place... | reverse complement strand
GGCCGAATTTACTTCGGCCGGAGCGAACGGGGGTTTGGGGGGCGGGTCCGTGCAACGCCCCCCAACTAAACGATGGTGCGCCCGGTGGGGCTCGAACCCACAACCAACGGCTTAAAAGGCCGCTGCTCTACCATTGAGCTACAGGCACACGCGAAAGTGACGACGTTCGTGCCGCCCCGGCACTTGCGAGCCGCGGATTATAAGCGGAATGAGTCCGGCCGACCCTCGAGCGTTCCAACTCGCACGTCTCGATGACCGAAGTGCCCCACATCCGCCCCGACCCCTGGTCTCGCCCTGTTGCATGTCAAAATGAACGCAACTCGATGAGCGTGAACTTCGAAAAACAGGGTGCGGTGGCGGTGCTCACTTTGGACCATCCGCCGGTCAACGCCCTCGGTGCGGCCTTGAAAACTGCACTTCTCCAGAGACTGGAGGCCGCCCTCAAAGATCCCACGGTGCAGGCCATCGTGATCGCGGGTTCCGGTAAGCACTTCAGTGCGGGAGCCGACATTCGCGAGTTCGAAGGTGGCTCCACCGGACCTTCCCTGCCCGAGATCATCGAGCGCATCGAGACCTCGCCCAAGCCGGTGGTGGCCGCCCTTCATGGAACGGTCGCAGGCGGGGCCCTCGAACTGGCGCTTGGCTGTCATTGCCGAGTGGCCGAGGACGGTGCGCAGTTGAGCCTGCCGGAAGTGACCCTGGGGATTCTGCCCGGTGCCGGCGGTACCGCACGCCTGCCCCGACTGGTCGGCGTTGAAGCGGCGCTCGATCTGATTCTGAACGGCCGAAAAGTGAGCGCGGCCGAAGCGGCGCCGCTCGGCCTCGTGGACGAAGCGGTTCCCGCCCAGACTCTGGGGCCGCGCGCTCTGGCCCTCGCGAACCGAGTGGGCCGCAACGCGCCAAGGCGAACGCGTGATCTCGCGATCGTTCCGCCTCCTTCCGACCTTCTTGGCCGGATCGAGGCCGATCTCAAAAAAACCGCGCGTGGCCGCAAAGCGCCCCAGGCCGCATTCGATTGCGTCAAGCGCGCATTGACCGTTCCGTTTGAAGAGGCCCTGCGTCTCGAACGCGAGGCGTTCCTTGGGCTTCTGTGCGGCGAGGAGTCGCGCGCGCTGCGCCATGTCTTCTTCGCCGAACGCGAAGCCCAGAAGGAAGGCGACCTCAAGAAGGGCACCACCATGCGGGCCATCCGCACGGTCGGTGTCGTCGGTTTCGGCACCATGGGCAGCGGCATCGCCATGGCTTTCGCGAACGCGGGAATTCCCGTGGTGGTGACGGACGAGACCCAGGGGGCGGTCGATCAGGGGCTCAAAAGGGTGCGCACGACGTACGAGGACGCCCGAAATAAGGGCCGGTTGAAGGAAGCCGACTGCGCGGAACGGATCGCCCGGGTTCGCGGGGTCACCGACCTCGCGGCCCTCGGGCACGCGGATCTGGTGATCGAGGCCGTCTTCGAGGAGATGGAGCTCAAGCACTCTGTTTTCAAACGGCTCGACGAAGTGTGTTCGGACAAGGCGATCCTCGCGACCAATACCTCGAGTCTCGACGTGAACTTGATCGCAGAAGCGACGAAGGACCCCTCGCGTGTTCTTGGTCTTCACTTCTTCTCGCCCGCCAACATCATGAAGCTCGTGGAGGTGGTCCGGCCGGTCACGGTGTCGGCCAACGTTTTGTCGTCGTCGCTCGACGTGGTGAAGCGGATCGGCAAGATCGGCGTAGTGGTGGGAGTCTGCGATGGCTTCGTCGGCAATCGCATGCTCTATGCGTACCGCCTTCAGGCCGATTTTCTCCTCGAAGAGGGTGCTTTGCCTCAGCAGATAGACCGCGCGCTTCGCGACTTCGGCATGGCCATGGGCCCCTATCAGATCGGGGATCTGGCCGGTCTCGACATCGGTTGGCGGATTCGCAAGCGTCAGGCCTCGACGCGCCCCAAGCACCTCCGCTATTCGCCCATCGCCGATCGACTGTGCGAGAGGGGTCGCTTCGGTCAGAAGACGGGATCCGGCTGGTATCTCTACGAGAAAGGCAGCCGCCTGGGTGTTCCCGACCCCGAAGTGGAGGCGCTCGTGAAGGACGTGAGCGCCGAGTTGGGAATCGAAAGGCGCGAGATCACCGACGCCGAGATTGTCGAGCGCTGTTTCGGGGCTCTTGTGAACGAAGGCGCACTACTACTCGAAGAGGGCGTGGCGGCGCGGGCCGGCGATATTGACGTGATCTGGATTCACGGCTATGGCTTCCCGCGGCACCGAGGGGGGCCCATGCACTGGGCCGACGCATTCGGTCTGGGCAAGGTCGCGACGGTGGTTGAGCGGATGCACGGAGACCAGGGAGAACTGATACGCCCATCGGTTCTTCTTCAGCAACTGGCCCGCGACGGCCGCATGTTCGGCGAGGCGTCAAAGCCCCAGCCCTGCTGACTAACGCCGGATCAGGTCCGGGAGCCGTTCGAACCGGAGGTCCCATACTCGGTCCTGACTCAAGCTCATCTCGGAGACAACACCGCCCGGGCCACGGAAGAAGCGAACACCGCCTATAGCACCCTGGAATCCATCGGTAAATGTGGGCGTGAGTTTGACCTTGCGATCGGGCCTCTGGTGCACCACCAATTGGCCGTCCTCGACCGCGAGGCGCACCGTCACCTCGGCTTCGTCGCTTTTGTACTCTCCCGCGTAGGCCTCAAGGGCGGCTGCGGTGGGCCGCACCGGTTCCACGCGCTCAAACCCGATGCCCTCGCCGCCCTCGAGAAGGCGCAGGCCCTGTACTGCCCCCGCGGGGTTCCGATCGACCTCGATCCGGGTGGACGCTCCGAGACGGAACTCGTTTCTCGAGACGGGAATCAGCGCTTCCTGGCCGCCCATCCGCAGTTCCTGTCCCTGAAGTTCGATCGTGACCACGTGGTTGCGCCGACGTTCGCGGTACAGACCGGCGATCTCCTGCAACGTCCCTGAATCCAACTTGACCGGCGCGGATGACGCGGGGGCGCCTGCCACCACGGCCAGGAAAAGATCCGCGACCTGCCGGCCGAGTGCGGGGGCCGGCGCATTCGCCGCGTTGCACAATACCGCCACCGAGACCTGTTTCCGGGTGGGATATCGGGCGAGCCAGGCGCGATAGCCGGCCGTGGCCCCCCCGTGCGACACCTCGGGGATACCCCGCCATGAGCCGACGCGAAGTCCGTACGCATAGTCGATCTTCTCGCCGGAGTTGAGCCGTGCCGTCTCTTGCTGCTGATCCACGAGGGCCTTTCCGCCCACCTTCAGGCTTGTCGCATTCTCGTTCCAACGGAGCAGATCCGCGACCGTGGTCAGGAGCGCTCCGTTTCCGTGAACATTCTCAAACGGCATGTCCATGGTCACGCCCGTATCCGCGACTGAATAGGCGATCGAACGGCCGGGCACCACGCGGGTGAAGTCGTCTCGCCACGAAGTGCGGGTCATGCCAAGGGGCTCGAAGATGCGAACGCGGGTGAACTCGGCGAAGCTCTGGCCGCTCACCCGCGAGACCAGAATCGCGGCCAGGTTGTATCCCGTGTTGGAGTAGGAGTAAGCCGTGCCGGGAACGAAATTCAGGCTGCGCTGGCGGCTGACCGTGTCGAGAACGTGGGCGTGAGTGTAGGCGCGCGTGGTCCGCGGCCAGCCCGCGATGGACTGAACCGAGCCCCAGTCGCGCAGGCCCGAGGTGTGGGTCAGCATGTGGCGCACGGTGAGGGGCGGACCGTAGTCGGGGAGTTCCGGGATGTGCTTTCGCGCGGGGTCGTCGAGGTCCACCTTGCCCTGCTGGGCCAGGAGCAGGACGGCGGCCGCGGTGATCTGCTTTGAGACCGAACCCGCTTCGATGATGCTGTCGGGCTGATTGGCGATGCCGTGCTCCAGATCCGCCATCCCGTAAGCCCGGGTCAGCACGGAGCGCCCTTCGCTCGCCACCCCGACCGTGCAGCCAGGGAGCTTCGAACTTTGCCAGCGTTCGAAGATCCGATCGACGGCGCCAAGCATCTGGGCCGAGACTGCGGTCTTCGGAGCGGCCGCCGCCGGCTGAGCCTCTGACCCCGAAGACGTCAACAGCACGCTCATCAGTCCGCCCGCGATCCGCGCCGGGGTTGGGTTCAGCATGTTCTTGAGCATGGCCCCATTCTGCACCATGGATCCGGGATGCGGTGACGACCTCCATGAATCGCCGGGTATTGCCCATGTTGTGGACGCCGTGATCGCGCCGGCGCTGATGGAACCCTCGGGGTGAGACTCGGCGAGGAAGGAAGGGCGGGGTGGCGGCAAAAATCTCGGGTGATCCTGCAATGCCCCGATTGGATAAAGCCACCACGCCTGAGGGGCGGGGTGCCTTGACCTGATCGAATGGCCGAAAGACGCGAGCGCAGTGAAGGCGGTTTAACATCCCGGGCGACTGTGAGCCAGGCGCCAAAATCGAAGACAGGTGAGATCGCTCGCCCTCGGCCCGACACCGGCACCGCGCGGCTCGTCCGCCCGAACTACCTGCTGCCGGGGACCGCCTCGGTCCGCAAGGAGATGCCGGCGTGGCGACGACTCCTGGCTTTCTTCAAGGACACCTGGGGCGGCCGCCTCATGCTCGCGGCTCTTCTGTGCGGCGGCATAGAACGCGCCACGGCCTGGAGCATGCCGTTGCCTTGGAAGACTGGCCTGGTGGTCCTGCTGCTGATCTACGGTCGCGCTCCCTTGCTGCGCGTGGTCCGTGCCCTGTTCTATCGGGTCCGGGCCAAACTGATGATGGCCTACGTGCTCACCGCACTTGTGCCCCTGGTTTTAGGCATTCTGTTCACGATCGTCTCCTGGATGATCCTCTTCATGGCCTTCTCCACACGCCTCGTCGCGAACGAATTCGACCGGCACGAAGCGACCCTCGGGGCCGTGGCCACCACCGCGCTCAGCGTGGCCGGATCAGGAACGGCGTCGCGCGCCGACCTCGACGCGGCCTTCAGCGCCACCCTCACGCAATACGCGAACCCCGCCTGGGTGGTGGTGCGCGGCGGCGTGGTGCTCGCGAGTCGCGGCGAGGCTCCCCGGACCGTGCCGGCGTGGATCGAAGGCGACAGTTTCTCCGGCCTCGTTCGCCATGGGGACAAGATGTTCCTTCGCGCCGTGGCGCGCAAAGGGAATGCCTTCGCGATCGTCGAGGTTCCCTACGAGGTATCGCTCTTCGCCACCATCGAGAACCAGTCCGGCATCGTGGTTTCGAGCCTCAGTGGGACGACCCAGTCCCGGGGTTCCGGAGTTCGGGTTTCAAGGACTGCGTCGAGGGCGCGGGGCCGGGGGCCATCGATGGGAGCGTCGCACACTCAGTTCGACTGGGAAACTGGAGCCAGAGCCACCGCCACCATCACGTTCAACGTGAATCCACCCAAGCTCTACGAATCTCTCACCACCGGCACGGAACGTTTTTCCCAGCTTCTCCTGATCGCTCTCGGCACGGTGGCAACCTTGTTCGCGTTCGTCTACCTCGTGGCCCTGGTGTTCGGCACGGCGCTCGTGCGGTCAATCACCGCCGCGGTCCACGCTCTTTCCGTGGGCACCCTGAAGCTTCAACGGGGCGATTTCTCTCATCGCATCATCGTGCGGAGCAAGGATCAACTGGGTGATCTTGCCCAGTCGTTCAACTCGATGTCTCAGGGTATCGAGGATCTGCTGGAGCAGCAGGGTGAGAAAGAGCGGATGGAAGAGGACCTGCGCGTGGCCCGGAACATTCAGATGAGTCTTCTGCCTCAGGACTACATCGAGGTGGATGGCCTCAAGATCGCGGCCGTCTGCCTGCCCGCGAACGAGATGGGCGGGGATTACTATGACCTCCTGCCTCTTTCGGATCATCGCCTGGGGGTTCTGATCGCCGATGTGTCGGGGAAAGGCACGTCCGCGGCGTTGTACATGGCGGAACTCAAGGGGCTCATTCTCTCTCTCTCTCGGAATCATGATTCGCCCAAGGAGCTTCTGACTGAGCTCAACTTGATACTCGCGCCGAATCTCGACCGGCGCTCTTTCGTCACCATGACCTACGCCATCGTCGATTCCCGGAAGCGAACCTTGCGGGTGGCCCGTGCCGGGCACAATCCCCTGATCCACTTCGACGGGCGCACCGGCCTGACCCAGCTTCTTTCGCCCCCCGGCCTGGCTCTTGGTTTCGATTCCGGGAACACTTTCAAGGCGGTGATCCAGGAGTTGGAACTGCCTCTTGTCCATGGTGATACGTTCCTGTTCTTCACCGATGGCATTTCGGAGGCCATGAACGGGAATTCGGATCTGTTTGGTGAGGGGCGCCTGGCCGCGATCCTGAAGGAGGCGAACGCGCTGTCGAGCGACGATCTCAAGGAGAGGATTCTTCAGGAGGTTCGTACGTTCGCGGCGGGCGAGAGTCCGCACGACGATATGACTTTGGTCATCGTCAAGGTGGTGTGAGTTGACCCTCGACGACCGCACGCGACAGGTGGTTGAAGGCGCCCTCGGGTATGCGTTCAAGGACATCGGGCTCATCGAGCAGGCCCTGACTCACCGGAGTCTCCTCGCGGAGCGCGGAGTGAAGGCTTCGAATGAGCCCCTCGAGTTCCTGGGCGATGCGGTGCTTGGCTTCGTGGTGGCGGAGATGTTGCACCGGAGAGATCCGATGGGGGCGGAAGGGGACAAGACGCGGATTCGCGCGCGGCTTGTGTCGACGCCGATGCTGGTTTCAGTGGGTCGGGCCTTCGATGTGGCTTCGCTGATACTGATGAGCGCCGCTGATGAGAAGAACGGGGGGCGGCTTCAGGATCGCGCCCAGGAGGATGCGGTCGAGGCCTTGATCGCCGCGGTGTATCTCGACGGCGGGCTGGAGGCGGTCCGCGCCGTGGTCGCCCGTCTTTTCGAGCCGCGACTCGATGAGGGGTCACTGGCCTCGAAGGATCCGAAGACCGCTTTGCAGGAGTTCCTTCAGAAGCGCGGGTCGATCCTGCCCGCCTACGAAGTCGCGTCGATTGCCGGAGCCGAGCACCACGCGCGCTGGCGGTCATTGTGTGTGGTGGATGGGGAAGTGTTGGGGAAAGGAGAGGGCGCCTCGCGCAAGAAGGCCGAACTGATGTCAGCCGAGCAGGCGCTCGCCATCCTGAAGGCCCGGGTGGACGCGTAGCGAATTCCGGAAGCGAGATTCCGCGCAGGTGCCGCACCGTGATCTCCGCTTCCACGCAACACGAGGTTCCACGCGACGCCGGGCGCGAGCTTCCGCGCGGGTGCCGCACCGTGATCTCCGCTTCCACGCAACGCGAGGTTCCACGCGCCAGTCGCGTGTCGTTGTAGGGGCACCCCTTGTGGGTGCCCTTCACCTCGGGGCCTTCCTCGCCCTCACATGCGTGTTAGGAGGGTTCGGTTCAAGGTGGAATCATCAAACCTTCTCCTCGGGGCCTTCCTCGCCCTCACATACGTGGGCCTCCGAGGGGAGGCTTCGACGATCATGAGGTACGGTCGGCCCACTCCGTTCAGGCGCGACCCTACGCCCTCCGCAACGCGAGGTTCCACGCGCCAGTCGCGTGTCGTTGTAGGGGCACTCCTTGTGGGTGCCCTTCTCCTCGATCGGTGATCTCGCTTCCGCGCGAGGTTCCACGCGGGGGCCGCACATCGTTGTAGGGGCACTCCCCAGAACTCGTCCGCTAGTTATTGGGGGTGCTCATTACCTCTGTGGCAACACAACCGGGGGCTCGATGAGGTGCGGCTCGGTTGCGTTGGGATCGTCAGGTTCGAGTTGGGGTTCGTAGACGGAGGTGGCGCCGGTGGGCTTCCATAGCCTCGGCACGCGTTCGAGGCCGATGGGGAAGATGGTCAACGTCCCGTCCTTCGCGATGTGGAAGCGCAGGAAGTTCTTATAGTCCTCGATGCGCAGCGACGAAAACGCTTCGTTCGAGTGCCGCCCGAAGACGTTGAGTGAAATCAGCAGGTACACGCCCATCAGCAAGCAACCCACGAAGCCGCCGGCCAAGAACATGAACGCGCCACTGAACGCTTCGAAAGCTAGAGGATCCGAAATCCCCAGACGCTCCGCGGCATTGCGGGTTAGAACCAGAAGGCCCCAGGCCGCCGCTGCGTGGGCGAGGCCATGAAGCGTGCCGGCCACGCGCCGATACCAGCCGGAATGGGTGTCGGTGAATAGGATGAAGCCGAGGATCAGCAGCAGGGGGCCAAGGAGCATGCCCCGTCCCTCGTTCCAGAAGTAGCCGAGCAGCCCGTACAGCGCCCCCATGGCGAGGCCGAATTTCGGATTGATGAAGGGGAAGAGCAGATTGCGCCAGGCGAGCCGCCGGGAGGTGGATTCAGGCGGGTAGGCGCCCTTGAGACCAAAACCGCCGGCAAGCGGGGCGGCCTCGGCTCCGTGGGTCGGATGAAGGAAGGCTCCACCACCCCCAGCGGTGATCTTCTGTACGCCGTGCTCGTTCGCGTGACGGCGGTAGTGATGTAAGTCGCCCGCGATGAAAGCCACGATGGTTGCCCCGTTCCGCTCGAGCACCTTTTCGAAATAGCGAAGGTTGTTCTCGTTGTATTCGGGATCCATGGCGTGGTAGGCACTCGCGAACACCCAGTGAGGTTCGGCGGTACAGATGATCACCCGGTCGCCCGGCGACATCCGCGCCGAGACGCTCTTGAAGTATTGGATCTGCAGGGCGTCGATGTCGGAACCTAGTTGAACGTCGGCGCCCACGACCCACACTCCATGAGGGAGCTTGAGCGCGAAGTAGCTTCGTTTTTGACGTGTGCGCCAGCCCTGGAACCAGCGGCCGCTGCAGAAGAGTCGGGAGAACGACACCAGCGAGTCGTACCAGTCGTGGTTGCCGGGGATGGCGAACACATCGGGTACAGGCTCCGGTGAGTAATTCCGCGCGGTCTCGAACGGTTTTACCAGCCGCTCTACGTATCCGCGGTGCGAAGCGGAGGGGTAAACCTGATCGCCGCCGAAGATGAGGATTTCGCCCTGCCGGGTGTGGAACCTGGCCCCGTACGACGTGGGCACACTCAGGCGGGGTCGCGAACACCAGTAGGCGAGGGCGTAGGTCGAGTTCCAGCCGTCGCCGGTGTCCGCGATGTAGTCGAGCCACATCTCTTCGCGCGGCGTATCTCCATCGCGGGTGTAGTCGTAGGTCTCGTCGCTGCTTCCGGCGGCCAGGGCCTCGAGCAGGCGGTAGTCGGAATGACGTCCGAAAAGGGTGGAGATGATGACGCTGATACCCGTGGCGAAGAGCGGGCCGGGATCGAACCAGCCGACCATGGGCCGTCGAAGCGCCGGGTCGGGCGGCGGCACGGGCTTCTTTAGTTCTTCGGGCATCCTGGACTCATTATCCGCGAGCGGGGAAGTGGATAGACTGAGGCCTGTATGTTCACCGGTATCGCGGCCGCTCTGCTTCTTTCCGCGAAGCTCCAGTTCGTTGTCCCCGACGCGAATTTTTCCCTTCGAGAAGGCCTGCCCGCGGTGCAGGTGCTTTGCCTCTATCAGGATCGCTACGGAGGCCTCTGGGCGGGGACGACCGCGGGGCTGGCCCAACTGGGCGGACCTTCCATCCGTTCCTTCGGGCCGGGCGAGGGCCTGTCGCGTTCCGCGGTTTTCGCGGTCGCTGAAGAGCCTTCCGGCGCGATCGTGGCCGGGACCGCGGGCGGTATTTCGAGACTCGAGAATGGTCGCTTCGAGCCGGTGACCCTGCCCGCCTCCGCCTCCAACACCGGCGTAAGGCGTTTCGCGCGCTCCCGCAGCGGGGTGTTGTGGGCTCTGGCCGGAGCGCGCATCCTGCTGCGAAACACCGGCGGAGGGTGGCACGCCGTGGGCATCGACGGTGCCCTGGCGTTCGAAGCCAGCGATATGGCGGTGGATGACGAGGAGGCCCTGTGGCTCGCGACCCGCAACCACGGTCTCCTGCGCCTCGTACCCACTGGGACCAGGCTCCGCAAAGCCGGCGAATTTCAACCCCTTCCCGGGGCCGCCGTTTCGATCGACCGCGTGGCTGCCTCTAAGGGAAAGGTGTACTTCACGTCCGCGCGAGGTCTTTCGGTTTTGTCGCCTTCATCGTCGGGCGAGGTCGAAACCACTCCGTTCCCGCCGGGGACCTCAGCCGGCCACCGCGCGCTCGCCGTGACCGGGGTCGGGCGGGTCTTTGTGTCCACGAGCCGTGGTGTGCTGAGCGCCGAAAGCGGCGTCTTCTCAGTCGTGGAATCGAGGAATGATCGGGCCCGCGCGCCCGCCGTCGCTCTCCTTTCGGATCGGGAGGGGCAGTTGTGGATGGGAACCGTTGAATCCGGCCTTCACGTGCTTCTGATGGGGCGTGGCGTCCGTTTCCTGCGAGCGGACAACGAGAGTTTTCGCACCCTCGACATCGATCGCACGGGCCTTCACTGGATCTCGAATGACGCGAGGGTTCTGACCTTCCGCACCGATGGTCAGGGCACTCCCGTTTCCATCAACGAGATGCGTTTTGACGGGTTCGAGTCCCGCAGGATCTACGCGATCGCGGAAGACCCCGACGGTGGCCTCCTCTTCGCCCTCAGTGGAGGTGTGGGTTTGCTGCCTTCGGCCGCAAGGTCTTTGCCCGCGCCCACAATCCGCGCAGACCCTCGGTTTGAAGTGCTCCGCGATCGCTTTGTGACCGCCCTCCACCTGGACCCCCGGAAATCCATCTGGGCGGTCTCGTCTCTGGGCGTGTATCGGCTGGCGCGAGGGCGAACCGAGCCGGAGAACGTGCCTTTGCCCCCGGGGACTCCATGGATGGCCGCAATGGACGGGTCGTCGTTGTGGGTTGCTACGCGTCAGGGGACCTTGAACGTGATCGATACCGCGACCCGTCAGGTCACATCCGTGGCTTTGCCCCCGGGTCGCCATGTCGAGTTCCTGGGCCCTTCTCCCGATGGCGGTGTGGTCGCCACTTTCGAGAACGGGCGCTCCGCATTCTTCAAGGCCGGAACCGGCGGCGTGGTGAATGCGACCGAGGGTCCGCAGGGGCTGTCGTGGCTGTCCGTCTTGTCCCTTCAGAAGATGGGCGACTACTACCTGGCGGCCCATGAAGGGGATAGGCTTTCCCAGATCCGCCTGAATCCGGGCCGGGTGGAACAGACGATCCTCACCTCGGCGGATCTGGAGGACTCAGATTTCCGATACCTCGCCTTGAAGGAGGGCCGCGCGGGCCAGATGTGGTTCACCCTGTTGAACGGCATCGGCATCCTCGACCCGCCGAATGCGCCGCCCGATCCGGGTCGCCTGCGGGTGGAGCCTGACGTCGCCTCCATCGTCATTGATCCCCGGCCCAACTCGGTGGACGTTCAGGTCGAGCTTTCGGATCCCGTGGCTCCTCGCAAGGCGCGCTACCGCAGCCGCCTCCTGGGTGAGACCGAAGAGTGGTCGGAATGGTCGGATGACCCGCATGTTCCCCTGGCCAACGTGGCCCCCGGGGTCTACACGTTGGAGGTCGAGGCGGAAGACCGTTACGGGCGCCGCTCGCCCCCGGTGTCCATCGAGGTCGTGGCGAGGGCCCACGTCTGGGAGTCGTGGCCTGCGCGCATTGCCGCTCTGCTTGCGGTCATAGGTGCTGGGTATGGGGTCTACCGGCAGAGAATGCGGGTAGCTGAGCAGGAACGCCTGGACCTCGCGGCCGCGGTGAAAGCGGGCCGCGCCGACCTCGAAGCCGCGAACCTGCGTCTTCAGGAACTCTCTCTCACCGATGTGCTCACCGGCCTTCGCAATCGGCGGTACTTCTCCGAAGTGGTCGAAGATGAGATCCGGCTGCTCAAGCGCCGTTTCGACGAGCGCCACTCGGGCGGTGATCCCAATCGCGATGCCGTGTTCTTCCTGCTTGATCTGGACCGTTTCAAGACGGTGAACGATCATTTCGGCCACGCGGGCGGAGACGCGGTGTTGAAAGAGACGGCCCGAAGGCTCTCGGCGCTCTTGCGAAAGACCGACCGGCTCATCAGGTGGGGTGGCGAGGAATTTCTCGTTCTGTCGCTCGATTGTCAGCGCAGCGAGGCTCCCGAGATGGCCGCGCGGATGATGGCGGCGATCTCCACCGACCCCTATCCGACCGGTCCTCCCGAAGGAATCCACATCACCACGTCGTTGGGCTGGGCCGCCTACCCTTTCCCGGTCGAGGGCGAGGAACCCCATCCCGAGGATGTCGTGCGGCTGGCCGATCGCGCTCTTTATCGGGCCAAACGCGCGGGGCGTAACTGTGCGGTGGGTATCCTGCCGACCTCGGACGGAGCGCTCGCGGGGGCCTCGCTCACCGGGACCGTGGAGTTGCTCAAGGATCTCGGCATTTCGGTGGCGTTCACCATGGTTCGAGGAATGCCTAAACTTGCCGGCTACGATCTCGCCTCCATTCGGGAGAGCGGCTCCCATCGGCGCCCGTTTTAACCTCCATGTCAGAACCCGTCCTCGGCTTTCCCAATCAGCTCACCATCCTGCGGATGATCTGCGCTCCAGTCGTGGTGGCGCTGACTCTGGATGGGCACTTGCGCGAAGCGGTGGGAGTGTTTGTATTCGGAGCGATTACCGACGCCTTCGACGGATTGATCGCGCGCTTCTACAAGCAGCGCACGGCCCTCGGCGCCATCCTCGATCCCCTGGCTGACAAGATGCTTCTGGGCTCGGCCTTCGTGGCCTTGTCCTTCGCCGAAAGTGTGCCGGTGCAGATTCCGAAGTGGCTGGCCGTGGTGGTCCTTTCGCGCGACGCCATCATCGTGGTCAGTTCACTCGCCATTGCCTTCGTGCTCAGCCGGCGGGGTTTCGCCCCGAGCCCGCTCGGCAAGTTCAGCACTGCGGCCCAGATGACCTGCGTGGCCCTCGCCTTCGCCGCCAATCTCACCGTGATTCCGGGCGTCCTGCTCCATGTGGTGTTCATCACGACCGGCGTCCTGACCGTGGGTTCGGGCCTGCACTATCTCTATCGCGCGTCTTCGCGGAAATTCGTTGAGTCCCCCCAAGATTCCCCATGACTCCTAGGGTAACTCCGCCCTGGCTGCGCACGCTTCTGGCCCTGTTGGGGGTCGCCCTGGCCCTCTACGGGTTGTCGCTGATGCTTTCCGGCCTGACCCCGTTTCTGGCCGCGTTCGCCATCGCCTACTTTCTGAATCCCTCGTTGAACCGGTTCGAACAGCGGTTAGGGCCGGTGTTGGCGCGAGTCCCGATGCTGGGTCCCAGGCTCGATCCGCGCGCGGTGTCGGTGCTCGTCACGCTCATGAGCGTGGGCACCATCGTGGTTGTGATCGTCCTGCTCGCGGTGCCGGCACTGCTCAATCAGGTGGAGGAAGCGGCGCGAGGTCTGCCCCGGATGGTTCAGAACGTGCGGACCCGGGTCGAGCCGCTGCTTGAGAAGGTCAACCTGCGCTATCCGGACGAAACCAGCCAGATCCGCGCCGTGATCGAAGAGAAGATGAAGGAGAAGCTGCCGGATCTGCTGGCACCCATCACCAATCTGCTGCAATGGGCACTCGAGAGCACCTACAGCTTCGTGACCGTCTTCATCCACCTCTTCGTGGTGCCCGTCTTCGCCGGATATCTCCTTTACGACATGAACCGGATCCGCTCGGGCCTGGTGCAGTACATTCCGCCCCGCATCCGGCCGTGGCTTTTGGGCCGCCTGGGGGAGGTGGACGTTTTACTCGCCGCGTTCGTGCGCGGGCAGATCACGGTCTGTCTTATCCTGGCCGTCTTCTACGGCGTGGCCCTGTCCATCCTGGGCGTGCCGCTCGGACTCGTGGTTGGCTTCGTGATCGGCTTTTTCAATCTCGTGCCGTTCATGGCCTTTGTGGCCGGCCTGCCTCTGGCTCTCGTCATCGCGTGGGCTGGCGGGGCGTCCTCGAGCATCCTCTTCTGGATCCTCGTGGTTTTTCTGACCGGCAAGTTCGGTGACATCTACGTGCTCTCTCCGAAGATCGTCGGCGAGAGCCTGGGACTGCATTCGATCGTGGTGATCCTCGTGCTTCTTCTCGGCGGCGAGTACTTCGGCTTTGCGGGTCTCCTTCTCGCGGTTCCTCTGACCGCGGCTGCGTCGGTGTTCTGGGGCGACCTGACCGCGGCGTATCAGCGGAGTGGTTTTTATCGAATGTAGGGCAGGCTCGTGCCTGCCCTCTCCGCTTCAAGTTCACAACTACGAAAATCCTCCGCGAGGCACGCTTATGAAATCCCAGGTCCCACCCCACTACCGGACCGAGGACAACCGGACCTGCCTCGACATCCGCCTCAAGACCGCGCATCAGCTCTTCGACGGGCGCGATCCGGCTCCCTTCCGGGAGCGGGATCTGGATGAGGATGCCGTGGACTACATCGTGGGCGCGTTCGAGGAGATCCCGGCGAAGGCCCCGGTGACGATTGTCCTCTGGTTTGCCGAGGGCGCCGACGCGTCGATCTCGACCAGCACCATCCGGGAGGCGGTCCATGGGTTCTTCGAAGCCGAGATCGCCCGCATCAGACGCCGGATTCGGCAGCACGTAAAGCAGGGCCAGATGGCGCTCGGGCTGGGGCTTGTGCTGCTGACGTTCTTTCTTTTCCTTGCCGAACTCAGCCGATCGTTGCCCGAGGGGACCTTGCGCGAGATCGTGCGCGAGGGTCTGGTCATCACGGGCTGGGTGGCGATGTGGCGTCCGCTGGATCTTCTCCTCTACGACTGGTGGCCCCTGGTCCGCGAGCGGCGGCTATTCGAGCGGATTGAGCAGGCCGAGATCCGGGTGGAGCATCCGGGAACGGATTCCGGGTTGGTGCCGCCCGTGGCGCCCTAGCAGCTACCTGTTGTCCCCGTTGAGCAGGCCGCCCACGGAGCCCAGGATCGAGCCCTCTTCCCGTCCGCCGCCGCCGGCCATCCTCGAGGCGCCGACGATGCGGTTGGCCATCCGCGAGAGGGGAAGGGACTGAAGCCAGATCCTGCCCGGGCCGCGGAGCGTGGCGAAGAACAGACCCTCGCCGCCGAACAGGGCCGACTTCACTTTCCCCACGAACTGGATGTCGTAGTCGACCGTGGGTTGGAAGGCCACGATGCAGCCCGTATCCACGCGTAGAAGTTCTCCCGGTGCGAGGGTTCGCTCGTGGAGCTTGCCGCCCGCGTGCACGAAGGCCAGGCCATCGCCCTGCAATCGCTGCATGATGAAGCCCTCACCGCCGAAGAATCCGGCCCCGAGCTTCTTCTGGAAGGCGATGCCTATGGAGACGCCTTTGGCCGCGCAGAGGAACGAGTCCTTCTGGGAGATGAGTTCCCCACCCACCTGGGAAAGATTCACGGGGACGATGGTGCCGGGATACGGCGCCCCAAACGCGACCTTCTTCTTTCCCGGGCCCTTGTTGACGAAGATCGTCATGAAGAGAGACTCGCCGGTGAGCAGTCGCTTCCCCGCACCCATGAGCGCGCCCAGGAAACCGCCGCCGCCCTGGTTCGAACCGTCCCCGAAGATGGTCGGCAAGGTCGGCGGAAATTGAAAGCGTCGCGTCCTTCTTGTTCTTCGTCAATGACTTCGGGAGGTAGACGGTTGACCTGCCGCGGGTGAGATCGAAGTTCGACACCTGCAAACCGCGAATCTCGTTCGCCCGGATTCCGGTCTCCAATGACACGCGGACGTTGAGCGCCCGCTCGGGGCCGGTGTACTCGATGCCGCGAACCGTGACGGTGGGCCCGAAGTAGGTCGCCAGATAGAACGGCTCGATCTCCTCGGTGAGCAACGGGCGACGCTCGGCCTCGACCGTGGCGGTGACCTTGGGGAGTTTGCGGAGCGCCGGGTCGGCAACGATCTCCTCGTCGTACAGCCATTTCCAGAACTGGATGACGGCGCGAACGTGCTTCTTCCGGGTCTCGCTTGATGCGGGGCCTGGGCGATTGGCCGACCATCCGGCCGATTCCATCTTCTCGATGGCGGTGGCGATGGTCTTGTGGTGGACGTCGCGGAGTGCGGTCATGCCACCCAAGCGGGCGAGATTGCGGAGCATGCCAACCAGATCGGCGGCCCGGCCGGTGCCGTTCGGCTTCTTCTCGAAAGTCGCCGCAAACCGGGTGAAAAGGTCTTCGAGACTGGCGGTCGCCGCGGCCCGGGCGGGCTCGATCAACTGCCACTCGACCAACTTCTCCACCAAGCGGGTCGATGCACTGCCGATCCACTCGGACAGGGCGGCGGGCATGGGTCCGCCGGCGTCCTTCCATGCGAGAAGCCGGTCGATCTGTGCACCAATCGC
>ENA-ORBV01009303-ORBV01009303.1-microbial-mat-metagenome-genome-assembly--contig:-NODE-9303-length-16173-cov-5.738009_pt1 | contig 16173 bp, 15 predicted proteins | sample MGYA00237777_ERZ505514 | MGnify/ENA primary metagenome ERZ505514 (study PRJEB26160, sample SAMN06269048) | microbial mat metagenome | isolation source: Oligotrophic lake microbial mat | place... | reverse complement strand
ACAGGAATTTTGGGTCTGTGCAATGGAACGCGGTTGCAACATCACGTCACAGTCACAACAGATTTGTGTTCTGGGGCAGCTGAGGTGCACAATTGGACACTGCACCAAGCAATGTGTGGCTTGATGAACAATTGTTTTGGAGCAAAACAATCCAGCTTTAACAATTCGATTTAGAATCCAACATTTTGTGTGTTTGAACCTAAGTTTGACTTCATTTCGCTTCTCTTGTCGAAAGCCATGCAATGCATGTTGCTATGGTGTCCCTTGCTCCCACCCAGAAACGTAAAAAGAACAAAGAGAAATCACCTGTTTCACTGCTTGTTATGACTCAATGCTAGGTTTGAGTCAACCAACTGCATTCATCAGTTCATCATGTGCAGGGCTAAATTATTCTCAAAATTGAATGTTGTTTGTTTTTATAAATGTATTTAACCATTAACTCTGAACAACCATGCAGCATAGCATTTCAAAATGAGTGAGCAACATTCTTTACCAAATGTTTTCCTTCTGAACAGATTTGTAGCTTCCAGTGGGAAAAACATAGATTTCCAAGTGAGCTGACAACAACAACCACAACATCTGACAAGACAAATCTCAAAATCTGATCACTGCATTAGCCCAAGACTCCCATAGTACCAAATTAGACGGACCCTACAGCTCGTGCAAAAAGAGCAATGATGACTTTCTAGAAATAGCAGGTCTAGCCCATTACAAGCTTGTATGTGTGTGGTGCAAGATGGAAGGAGCGGAATCAAGATAAATGGATGCTAACAAAAAGAATGAGTACTGCATCCACTGAAGCAATTTTTATGACACGTTAACTACAGAAAGCAAAATTGCTGGCGGCCATTTTGGCTTGTGAGACTTGCTGGGTCTCATAATGATAACATTGGCACGAACAAGTATGCACTTTTTGATACTGACTATACACTCTGGAAACACACACACACACACACATAAACACAAGCACTCGATGCCTCTATCAACAATCCCAAGCCTGAACAGGAACTTCGTTGCAAACAAAACTCTTGCCTTGCCAGCACGACACGCCAAATGTGTAATCAATCTTCGTTGTACACAGTCATGGTGCTATCTGCACGTGAAAAGCCCGTGTCACTATGTATCAATGCAGGCTTTTGTCGATCCAATGCATCATCACCTCCAATAGTATCACTCGATGATGACAGTCGCTTGGTCAAAGACCGACGTCGGTTTTGTCGCTTGGCTCGTTGTCCAATTCGAATCTTGAGCCGCAGACGATTGCTGGTCAAGGTTTGTTGGTAGAGCTTGTAACCTGCCAGACCCAAAAACAGGATTGCCTCTCCAACATAGGCGGCTGTATAGGAATCGAGTGTATCGATATGATAGACATCATATCCATAATAAAAGAGACCAGTGATGCTGCCCGTATTGATATATTGGTGTGTCATGCTGTAGATGCGACTGAACGCATAGCTTGCCAATAATACATTCCAGGTAACAAAGTTTTGAAACAATCCATTCTTTTTCTTCTCGTTGTTGTCATCGCCATCTCTTTTTCGTTGTTTGGATGCCGTAGCGTGCATCTTCCAAACCACCAACAGCATCAGGGGGTGCGCCATCAAATCAAAAAGATGGGACATCACAATAGTTGCCACAGCTGGTGCATTGTGGGTGATGATTCCTCCACTGGCAAGTTTGCCATTACTCAGCATGACCACTCTCATGGATGCGGGCATGTTGTTGTATAGCAAGTGGCAAACGCGACCATTCACGACCAAGTCGTGCAACACAGCCACATACCATCCGGCATTGACGGCTCCACCTTGAAAGATTAGAAATCGGCCTAAAAAATCACTGCTTCGTCCCGAGACCAAGTAGACAAGGATCCCCAAATGCCACCAGACCGTAAAACCACGATTCAGAACCAACCATGTCGGTACGATCAAAGGTACCATGGCCATGGCCAGGAGAGGATGCAAAGGACGCGGCGGCCACAGACTTTCACCCGTAGCACCTCCATAGCCAGTGATTTGAGACATTTTGCAAGAATAGGTTTCTCCAGCGGTTAGTAACAAGGAGATGGAGGAAGAAACACTGCCTTCAAAATTGTCCATAAAGAGTGACATGGAAGACATCCTCTCATCCTCTTGATCATTCTGATGATTGTTGTTGGTGTTGTTGTCGTCAAACATTCTTCTCCTCTCGTTTTCGGAAGTTTGGTAGTACTTGCACATGCTGGAATTCTGCGGAGTTGCGATTCAATAATTCCAAGGCTACTAAATAGGTCAGATTCTCTTTGGCAGCACTGGACAGGACCTGCAAAGTGGGTCTCAAGCTACCAAACGAGAGAAGGAAAAGAGATTACTAGTACTGTATTACACAACAACAAGACAGATATAGGATTGCCATGCATGGACGCCGCCGTGCATGAGCAAACCTGAAAAATGAGCAGACCTGGGAAGTTAGAAAGTTCCTCTTTGCAGGAGAGCTAGAGGAGCAAAATTGCGAGCCCGCAGGGGTATGTGCGACGCGAAGTATTTAGCTTTTTGGTAACGGCTATAACGGTTCGTGCCGTTGGTTTGAATGGAGGTGGATTGCCTCATCCACCCGGGCATGTTTTAATCAACTGCAGAAGATCTTTGACAATCGATTTTTGTCGCGAGAGAAACCTTAATTGCTTTGCAAGAAATGAAAATAATACTGGTAATCAAATGTCAGCCGATGAAGAGCGGAAGAGAGAGAAAAAGAAAGATCAGATTCATTCATCCCGGATCTACTCAACTGGAACACAGCAATAGCAGCATGCCGTCCACTAGCCATAGAAACAACAAAACAAAGAATAAAAATAATGATCATCAATGGCGGCAAAGATCCCAGGCGTGGGTGGACATGATTGCCAATGCTGGCAAGCAAGCAGCCAATGCTCGATCGGAAGACACTCTTTTGCCGGAAATCCAGCTCTTGGAAACGGCACGTGACTATTTGGAAGCCCGGCGACAACAGTGGCATCGCGTTCCAAGACATACGCCACCACGACAACAGCAACGCCAATCATTGGGTGGTGTCGGACAGCTGGTTCCATCGCAAGTTCTGGTACCATCCCAAATTGTGGTTCCGAATCAGCATGCTTCCACGACTACTACGTTTGCAACTCAAAATCCCTTTGCAGTTTTTGGAGACAATGGCGAGGACTCCGATAGTAGTAACGAGGAGTCAGAGGTGGAGCAGACTGGAAGAGGAGAAGAAGAAGATGGTACCCCAAAAATTAATAATTTGGAAGAACCACAGGATGACAATGGAAAACTCATGACCATGAGACGTCTTTTGATACGAGTATTGACAACGTTGACGGAATTGCATGTCCGAATCACCAATATGCACAGGCGAGATCGAGATGCCACCTATTGGACCGAGGGCGTCGAGCGGTACGTCATGGCGGCGGGTTGTCTGCAACAAGCTTTGAATGCGGCCGATGAGGAATTTGCCCGGCTTTTCATGAACGTGGAAAATGACTTGAGCTCGGGTGAGACAAAACCAGTGTCCCAACGGCTACTTCGCATGCAACAATTGGCCGATGATGCCGAAGTGGTCATGATTGCTATTGACTACTTTGGAAAAGAACAAGAGCATTACAGTCAAACAACGGAGCGACGTCGAGAATATCTCCAAAATAAATTGGCTCCACAATGGGAAAGTCGTGATGAAGTCAAACACAAATTGGGCAAGGAACGGTGGGAAAATAATCCCAATCCCAAGTATGACTATGCACGTCAACGAGAAGACAATGAAAAGGAGTTGCGAGCTATTGAACAAGCCATGGATCGATTGGATGTTGTGAAATCTGTGTTGGAGAGTGCCTATCAGCGCTCGTGCGATATCTATCAATCCGCTACAGGACAACAATACAGGACGACTTCGAATCAACAAGGAGCTGCTGCTCGGAGCAATCGCTACAATAAAATGCGTCCCAATTATCAAAATGCCAGAGTATCATTCGAAGATTACCCTGACCCCACAGAATTTGACTGGACCTTTACCGGGAGCGCCGAGGAAAGCCTCGTTGAATTTTTCGAAAAACAATTTGATGGTGATAATTTTGCTGGTGATGGCGCTGTCGTGAAACTGGATTGGTATTATACCACTGGGACGGTCAAGACGAGTATGGTGCATCCCACCCAGGGTCCCACTCAGCTATTTGGCAAGCAGGTCACTCCCGAAGAATACATTCAAATTTTATTGAATCCACGTGCCCATACCAATGTACGATATCAGACGAAAAGAGGTGGCGGACGCGGAGGGGGCGGGCGTGAGAGAAACAGGGAAGGTGGACGCGGCCGTGGCCGAGGAAGGGGTCGTGGTCGACGAAAAAATCAAGGCCACGAGCTTGTATAACTGATACAAGCTAGAAAGATATGTTGCATATAGTTGAACCAGGAGACACACTGATCTAGTGCCGCATAGAAAAGGATAAGATTTTCATTAGTTTCTGCATACATTTCCACAGTTGTTCTTCAACCAGACAAATGACAACTTCTCGCCAGTGCCTGCGCTTGAAAAAGAAATGTGCGAAGTAGTGACCTTGCAGACAACAGTGAAGGAGAGTTCCTGCTCTGACTGCTGCTCTGACTGTAATAGTAGATAAGAAAGAAATAATAAATGAGGTCAGAAGGTATTGAATAGTTGGTTTGCAATAATTAAATAGTGAAGCAGAGAACTTCAGCATTTCTCCAATGAAATATCGCGTACTAGCTAGCTAGCTACTAGTAGTTTGTTCCTTAGAAGGGCACTCGCTCGTGACTAATCAGTCATATTTGTTTTTTCGGTTCCCACCAATGAATGCGCGATCTGTTCGACTCACTGGACCCTTGCCCGCCTGGTGGAATCGAAGAACCGTGGACGAAGGGTAATCTCACCTACGAGTTCTTCGTACGTGCTCAATTGTACTTCTGGGCTCTGGCTACAAGTGTGAGTCTCATCCTCGCGCATTGATTCTATCTTACCAGTATTAAGAAGCCATTAATTTGCCAATCAACCACAAAAAAGAAAAAATCATGAATGACGCCATGACGCCCAAAGGATCTCGCCCGTCCAGCGCGACTCTTCCGGTAGTAACACCAACAACTACATTCGTGGATTTCGTGGCTGCTCGCCATCGCTCCTCCGCCAATACTACTGCCATTCCGCCGGCTGGTGTCCCCGATTTCGTTGAAGTGGTTGTGTCATTGCCCAAGTTCATCAACTTGAATGTAGGAGGGGTCAAGTTTACTACGTCGCGGGATTCACTCTGTCGATTTGAAGGCTCGTATTTGGAGGCCATGTTTTCCGGGCGCCATTCTATGGAAGAGCTCAAAATGGAGGACGGGTCCTACTTTATCGACCGGGACGGAAAGTAAGTGAAAATGATTGGAATGGGAAGCACTGTCATTGGCCAGTCGTGCAATGTCTACTCACACTCTTGTTGTGCGGGAATGCTACCCATTTTTGCAGGCATTTTCGCCATATTCTGAATTATTTACGTTCAGGTAAGTAGTAGATTAATTATATGTCAAATTATCTACATACTGCATATATGTCTCATTCAACTATGCTCTCTTTTCTGCTGTTTTCCGCTATCACAATCAACCTACGATCAAATTCAGGTATCACTATTACCCTCCCTGACTCTCAAGTCTCCAAGGAAGAACTGGCAGTCGAGGCGGATTATTATGGCTTGGTTGGTTTAGTCAAAGACATTCGGATGCCAAAGGTGGATATATCAGACTTTGTCCCGAAAGAAACCTTGGGTCAATGGCAAGCGGAAGCTCAGCTACGAACTTCCTTTGTCGATGGCAGCGCCAAGGGATACTCTGACATGTTCCGTGGCCTCGTACCTTTGTTTCCTATTTCAGGAAGAGAAGACCAGAGTCCTCCTTCGTTGCCACTGAAGTTTAACCCCGATTGCGAGATCCGTCGAGAAAAGAAAGGCTTTCTTTTTATGCACAAAATTCGCACGTCTACTCCTGTCCAAGACCCGGAGCACCAACCCGCCGTCACTGTGAAAAGTCTGGTGGAATTTGAGACCAACTTTAACAAGGAGTGGCCGAATGTTCTAAACCGTTTGCGAGATGTTCTCCTCGAAGACCCGGTGATTGTGGCAGGTGGCTCAGTCCTGAGAGCTCTTACGGCGTCCAAAGGCACCCGCACTGCCGATTGGTGGTCCGCCTGGTCCGTGGCCGATAGAGGGACATGTGACATTGACTTGTTTTTGTATGGATGCAATCGAGAAGAAGCCAACCGTATTTCAAACCGCATCTTTCATGCGCTTGCGCAGGCAGCTGAGCGTTGGTGTGTAGTCCGGGGAAATGGTGTAATCAATATTCACCATTACAATGATGCCATTCGCCAGATGGAGACGAAGGTGCAGATTGTTCTGCGTATCTACGACACCCCGACTGAGGTCTTGGTTGGATTCGACATCGACTGTTGTTGTTGTGCCTTTGACGGCCGCGATGTCTGGGTCTGCCCTCGATGGGTCTCGGCCCTTCAATCAGGTGTAAATGTTTTGAACCCTCTACATGCCTGGCCAAACAAAGCGTCGTATGAGTATCGGTTGGCAAAGTACGCATTCCGTGGCTTCGCCGTCCTTGTTCCAGGACTCGATAGCAACAAAATTGATTTAGAGCGAATTGTTGTATCTGACATCAAGGACCTCCATGGGCTTTCTCGTTTTTTGAAAGTTTCATTGGAAATGGACAGTGCTACACCGTACAAAACACTTGAATATGCAGAGGAGGGCGACGAAGGGGCGGTTCAAGATAATGCGGACCCGGATTATTTTTGGATCCACCACAGCCGTCCCCGAACACCAAGAGATATTCCAAGCTTGCGTAGCCAAGAGCTGCTTACGGTCACCGAAGATATGCGGCTGATCGAGCATTTGAACACGGGCTATGATGATCCAAGATCATCGTTGGTGATCCCTCGTATGTTTCAGAATCCTTCTTTTCTTTATCCAACCCTCGCAATTTATCATTCCCACTTCCCAGTATCGCCTGAAAGCCGCATTCGAGCTTGGGCGGACATCGTTGATGCTGGCGAAAACCACCCTAAATCGGTCGACCGGCGATTGATCGATGCTTGGGATACCAGTAAACGATCGCGCGAGTATCTCAATGGTCAAATGGACAAGTTTGATTTGGACTATTTGTATTATTCCAAAGCTTACTACGACGATGAGGTTGGGGACGAGGAAAAGTGAAAATCAAGCTGGAACTGGAGCTCTGTGACATGTTGAACCAAGATGAAACGCGCAGGACGAAGACCTGATCACCTTTGAACGCCATCCCTTTTATTGTCTTTTAGACCATTCCACGATCTATAGTTGCATTCCCTCCATTCAGCCTCCTTTGCCTTGATTCGCGTCCCTAATCCATTTCTTTACATAGGCTTGCGGCCCAAAGTTGAAGCTAACTAATCTATCTAGCAGTTAGCTCCTTCTATACCCAATCAGTTAGCCTTTCATGTCGTGCACAGACCACCTTTTCTTGCACTGGATTCAACCCGTTTGATTTAAGAGCAGTTGCACTGCAATCAAATTCCCAGGACACCACTTTATGTTGTGCACTTGCTAGTGTGCAAGGACTATGAAGACAATTATCAAATCGTAAGATAGCAAAAATTTCTTTTATTAGCAGTTCTTATGGATGTATCAATGAATGAATGTATGTATTGCAAGAGACAGTAAAGGATGTTCGACAAAAACGGCTCTTGATTCAAATTTGATTTCTTCAATTTGTTCATTATTTGGTAGTAGCCCCGACTCGTTTGCTTGCGGATGAAAACCTCTTTGTAAATTTCATGGTACTCTTCATGGCGCTGTAGGAAGCTGATTTCTTGGGGGCTTTCGCAGCCTTTTCTTCTTGAGCTGCCAGAGCTTCCGCCTCGGCGGCTGCAGCGGCGGCAGCCTTTTCTTCTAGCAGTCGTTCCTCGTGGACGGCTCGTTCATCGGCCAGTGCAATCCGGCGGGCAAAGGCCCGTGCAACTTGTGAGTGTTCCGTCGACAGACTGCACAGTTCTTCTTCGGTTTCTTCTTGGCTCTTGTTATTGCGCTTCATGTAAATGTTCAAGTCCACAACGGTTTCGATGTTTTGGACTTTGAGTTGACGGCGTTCGTTGGCGTGTTTGGTGGAGATGTAGCGTTCTAGACCCCTAGGAATGCAGTCGTCACCCAACATGACAAAGGCACGAAGTTGGGCGGATGTGTCGCGATCAGGCTTGGCATAGGTATTGTTCAAGTAAGCATCATACCCTTGTCGTTCCCATGCTCGGCCAAGACGTGCACATCTGTCTTTGCATTTCGTCCCATAGTTGTTGGGGAGCCATGCTTCTTGCAAATCATTTTCCTCTCGTGTAAACTCGACGACCTTATTGGCTTCCGTGCAGATGCGGACTCTTCGAGGAGCAGCTTCTCTCTTGTGCTCGACAACACTAGTGGTTGTTTGATGTTCAATCATCGTGGTGTGGTCGTGAGTTAGTTGACACATCGAAGCTAGCTAGCTAGTTGAGAACTGGATAAAAACAATAGTAATAGCGGTGTTCGGTTGAGCTTGTTTGGTTTTGTGTGCTCGACGACAAAGAGAGTGAAGCCCAAATCATAGAGAAGATTGATCGGGTCAAGCAATTGCTTTCTTCTTTTCAACGAAAACGAACCCACTGAAACAAACCTTCTTTATACATGCGTGCATTCTTTACTACTATGTCATAAAAACATCACTGGCATTCACTGGGGCAGAGACGACTCACAGTATTTACTAGTAGCATTTTAACGTCACTCTTACGGAGTGAGAGTGCAGCTTCCGGGACTTAACTCTACCACTTTTGTTTGGGTGACCCAAATCTGTTTAATGTCATAGCTCTCAAATTGAATCTATGACTTTGGCGGCATTCATGTCTAAAATCGTTTCTATATAGAACTCCAGAACGTTCAGATGGGAAGGGAATGGAATGCTCGAAAGAAGGGTCGAAAGCCCAAGAGACTTTCCTTCCAGTTACAAATGGGAACCAGTGGTCAAGTAAATGACCTTGTACCATCCCAATGACGCTTTTGGAGAATTGTAATGGTAGCACATTCGACTTCGCATTTATCCGTGAAAGGGCAGAGGCAACATCAAGTTCTACTTTCTTACGTCTAGGTGTACCAGTAGCTACAAAAAAAAGATCGGAGTATCAGCACCTTGCTACTAGTGATTCAACATTTCTGTTCAAAAGTGTTCAGTAGTTACAATGAATGGTTCAAAAGTGTTCAGCCACCATGAGACATAGTCATGGAAACTGTCACGGATGGTCTAGTCCGCGAGACACGAATTGCAAAGAATACGGTGTCTGGTTCTTTTTTGAGTCTGAGATACTTGTCTGCTTCTTTTTTTAGCCTTCGCTTCCCGGTTCCACTAAATCTCTCCGTTCCATTTTCACTTTGTTTGGGAGCAAATCCGAATAGAATCTTTGATAACCCGAATAGAATATTAGCGCCAAGAGCAAGTAAGATTCCAGTTCCGCAAAGCTTTTCGACTGTATCATCCTGGTACACAATACAAACTAGTAGTTGCTAGCAGTAGTAGCAAGAGGTGGTCGTAGCTACTACTAGCTAGCTACCAGTAGTAGCAGTTGTTGCACCGTGGGTCAATTCCAGACCGCCCGACCACGTTTTGGTTCGTGCAACTCCGTCCACAAAGTTCAGGTTTCGGACCAAAATTGCCACTTCAAGCGGCTAAACTCTCCTAAGGAAACAAAAAGAAATGCCACTGCTCTAGCTCAAGGAATTTGTAAAGAAGTCTGGTGAACTTCAATGTTTTGCAGTGTAGTTAGTTGTAAGGATCGTCAGTGTTGTGATTGGCGGACAAAATAGCTAGGACCTAGTGTCATGGTTGCGGGATTGAGCGGCCGGGCTGTTCGACGACAGTTCCCGTTTACCTAGCTGGCTAGTAGTAGGACGGAGCGGCCCGTCATAGTAGGACGATCTCCTCGTTCGCTTAGTTCGTAAAGTAGAAGGACGATATCCCGTTCGCTTGGCTATCAGTACAGTACCTCTCGCTTCACGGGCAAGTGGCCCCGCCCGCCTGGCACCGCGGCACCGTACCCCGCGAGGAAGGAACGGCGAGGCAACTGAAGGGAGCAACTTCGCAAACGTAGAAGGCAGGCAGTCATTGGGCATCCAATCCATCCGTGCACGCAGCACTCGGGCCGGCAGCGAGACTGAGGCCCCTGCACTGCTCCATTTCACCTCTTCGCTATACTAGGACTGAGCCCCAGTCAGCAGCTGAACAGCGGCTCGCTTCACCGGCCGACACCGTCACTTGATCCTTCGTTTCAGTTGCGCCCCTTCGCATTCCTCCAAGCTAGCCGAGCAAAAAGGACGAGTACTGGACCTGCCAAACTACACTCTGCACTCTGCGCCTGGCATGGCGAGTTGGACGCCCAGCGTCAGTTCGACAATTGAACTGGCGCCAGCATCCGTCAACCGAACTTCCGCCGCTGAACTGAACAACCGACGAACTGTACCGACAGTAGCTTCACTCAACCTTGTCACCGACTTGCTCGGCACCCTCATTTCATATTCGTCTGTCCTCTCATCAACGAGTTTCGTTAGTAGCGAGCTAGCTAAGCTAAGCTAGCTATTGCAAGGCGGTTGTCGCCTCGCTAGCTAACTACTTAGCTAGTTACTACCCACGCCGGAAAAAACTACGACGGAGTGCTACTTCTACCTACTAGCTAGTAGCTACTGGAGTGGCTATTAGTACTGTGCCGTACCATGCTACGTCGTACCGGTGGTACAGCACGAGAACCAAAATTCATGCCAAGACCGACCGACGCACTCGATCAAGAGTTCGCGACAAAAAATGGGCCGTGCAGGCGCTCGAATTCCAATTAGGGCGCACACCCATTCGCGAAACCAATGCTTCACAACACACGAAACAAGCAGTTTTTCCTCTACTAGACTTAGCTAGTAGTACCACAGTAGTGAGTCTTCCCTTGAAGCCAGCCAATGCTAGTACACGAACAACTAACAACAACAAAGAGGTTTACTAATTACTTTGCATTACTTGATCCATTACATTGTAGCCGACGAAATCCAGGACCTGTATTGGTCGATGCTCTGCTAAAGCAAGTACAGTACACATGCATTTTAAAGTGTGAGACGATTTTGACGTTCCCAGCGACAACCACCAGCAACAGCAGCAACGGAAACCATGAATTCGCTCGAAACAAAACTCAACCAAATTTCAGCCCTCGAAAAGGACCGAGATCGGCAACGTGTACGTATGGATCAGTTGCTAGAAAAAAGGCAGAGTATTGAAACTGACATCAAGGCATTGGAAGTGGTGTTGGAGCAACTCGATGAACGGTTGGACACGCTGGAAGAAGATGTTTTAATGAATGAGTCCACACAAAATGTCGTGGTAAAAAAAGAGTCCACACGAGCAAATGGTGATGATGATGTTTTGACAACAGCTTCGACGCAGAATGAAATGCAGAGTCTCTCTTCCAAGTTTTCCGAGGACCAGCTTACCGAGCCTTCTCCACAACGCTTTGCCACAAAGCGTACAGCACGCGTGTCGTTGGAAACACAACTGACAGATCCAAATTCTTCGCAGTTTGATCATTTCAGGGCCGACGACGACGAAGTTGCAACAGAAAGGCGAACGCCTGTCAATGTTGCGTCTTCCAGGAACGTGGCAAGCATCCCACGGTCATCTATGAGTACGAACGGTGGGTTTGGTGGTGTTGGTCAATTGGAAATCACGACCGTCCCACCAAAAAAGAAAAGGGCAGCACCAAAAGCTAATGGGACGCTCGACAGCTTTCTGGGGCTCGCGCCGGCGGAATCTTCCACCAGCAGCAACAACAACAACGTGTCGAATAATAATGCTGCGAGTGCAGCAAGCCAGGCATTGAAGCGCACCTTTGGTCACTCCAATTTTCCATGGTCGCAGGAGGTTCAGCAATTGCTGCGTAATTCGTTCCACATCCAAGAATTCCGAGAGCACCAAAAGGAAGTCATCAACGCAACGCTATCTAGACGCGACGTATTCGTTCTCATGCGTACTGGAGGTGGTAAATCTTTGACCTATCAGCTTCCGGCGTTATTGGAAGGCCGGGGGCGTGGCAACGGTGGCAAAATTACAATTTGCATTTCTCCTCTTTTGTCTCTGATCAAGGATCAAGAGGACCAAATGAATCAATTCGCACCGGGAAGTGCAGTTAGCTTCTCCAGCAGCTTGAAGGGGGGTGATGCAGAACATGCTCGACGATGGAATATGGTCCAAGATCCTCGACAGGGTGTCTGTCTAGTTTTGGTCACCCCAGAAAAAGTGCATAAATCTTCGAAGCTCAAACATGAATTACAGAAGCTTCACCAGCAAAATCGTCTGGGTCGTTTTGTGGTGGACGAAGCGCACTGTAGTTCCAATTGGGGCCACGACTTTCGCCCCGACTACACCAAACTGGGAATCCTACGCACGCAATTTCCCGGCGTTCCGATCTTGGCCGTAACGGCGACGGCATCGGATCGAGTCCGACGGGATGTCATTGATATTTTAAGGATGCGACACGACACCGTCTTTTTCCACAGCACGGCCAACCGACCAAATCTTACCTACGAAGTACGGAACAAGAGATCGCCTGACTCGGTATTGGACGATATGGCATCTTTCATCAAAGAGGAATTCCCCCAGCGCGCAGCTGGCATTGTTTATACGTTTTCCAGAAAGGACGCTGATACGGTCGCTGATCAGTTGGGCGATCGAGGAATTGTTGCGGAATCATATCACAGCGAGTAAGTACTTTTTTGTATCGTTGTCGTTTGCGCGTATTTTGGTTCATCGGAAACCATAGTGCTTAGCCTCTCACCGAAACTCATTCAATGGCACTACACGGGTGCACCTGATACGATCAATTCAGCGTGTGCGTAACGAAGAAAAACGCAATTCACCAAAGCTGGATGCGAAATGAGACGCAGGTGGTAGTAGCTACAATAGCATTCGGTCTAGGCATTAATAAGCCAGATGTCCGCTTCGTTTTGCACCACACAATCAGCAAAAACCTCGAAGCCTATTATCAGGAAAGTGGCAGGGCTGGAAGAGATGGAAAACCTGCCAAGTGCGTGCTCTATTATAGCCCGAAAGATGTTCCTCGAATGATCAAAATGGTTCACAACGAATCACAGGGCGCAAAAGAGGCTTTTTATCAAATGATTCGCTATGCGCAAAAATGTGGAGGCAATTCTGTCTGTCGGGCGATCGTTCTCACTGCGTTGGGGGAAAGTGGATTTGATGCCAAGGCTGCAGAACAAGAGGAGCAAAAGGACGACAATGCCACTTGGGAACGGCGAGATGTCACCAAGCATGCAATAACAGTGACAAAGCTATTACAAATGAAAGTGAATAAGGGTGAAAAGGTGACTATCAACATGTTGGTCAAAGATTGGAGAGCCAAAAAACCCATGCCATGGTAAGTTGTTTTCTCTTGCAGTGGTGCCCCTCCCGTCTCTTCCGTGTTTCTCTCATCTTGCATTTACAATATTTACAACAGCGTCGCGGAAAACCCTCCAGGAAACGACTTGAATCCTGAAGAGTGTGAACGAGTGGTCATTTCCCTTTTGTTGGAGAGCATTTTCCAAGCCAACGTTGTACCAACTAAATATGAGTAAGCGAAGTGAAATGCAGTGTGTGCCGATTTAGTTTGAACTAAGCGTCCTAACGAGCTATGCGCTCCTTATTACATTGTGCCTTCAGTTCAGTGGTGTACTTGTTACTTGGCAGTAACGCTGCGAATCTCTTGGGATCGACCAATCCAAAAGTAGTTGTTCCACTGCCGAAACGAGAAAAGGTTTCGGGAACGAGCAGCAGCGAAAGCACAAAACGTGCAGCTAGAAAGCCAGCAACAAATGAGGAAGGATGGATTTCCTCAAATTCAGCAGCAAAGAAAAAGGCGAAGCGCTCTACTTCCAAGGCCACCACAGGGACAAAGAAGAAGGCTGCATCAAAAACGACGACAACCGCTAAAAAGCGCAGATCTTCGACTTCCGCCGCAAGTAAAAAAAACAAGGCAAGGAAGACAGCAGCGTCCAAGAAAAAATCAGCGACAATTCCTGTCGGCGAAGTCATCGAGCTGTGTACTGATGATGAGGACGATTCAGTGGTATCCAAAGTCGTTAGTGGTGCACCTGCTGCAGCCCCAGAGGCTCGTCCCCGTTCAACTCGAAATGCCAAAGCAATTGCAGCATTACTGCTGAAAAAAGACGATTTGTGGGATGAATCTGATGAGAGCGAAGAGGAAGCGGAATTTGAAGGTTGATTATGTAACAATTCGCTGGGTTACAGTGGATAGGAAGAAGTCATTCCTTGGGATTGGGCACCCATAGTGTTTCATAAATGACTCGCAGGATTTACATTCTGTCAATTTATCTATAGCGCATTTTGGGTTAACCCTTTTCACTTTTTCGCTTGCTTCGTTGATGTTTGCTTGTCGGTGTTGCTGCTCGCGCTCCAGAGAGTACCAATGCCTAGCGAACAGTCGTCGGTAATTGTTTTGACTCAGTCGTGAAGAAGTGGGTCAATCCTTGGTGTTGGTAGTAGCAGCAGCCACATCCATGTTCGATGTAGCAGCAGCTGATGATGATGATGCATTCGTTGTGGCGGCGGCGGCGGTCATCGCGCCATTATGCAGACCAGTGAACCCCGGCATGTCGGCAGATGCGCTTGTGGCTTGGCCGGCTGCTCCGACCCCAGAGAGTCGCCCAGATTGGCTTCGTCGACTTATTTCGCCATCGCGGCGAACTGGTGGTATAACTTGTGGGACATTCATTCGAAATCCTCCATTGAAGAAGTGGTCTAGCAAACCTTGAAGACGTACGTGAAGGTCAAATACCGGTGTGCGGCCGTCCTGTCCATCACATATGTCCACCAACGATTCATCGAAGCCCAAAAGCGGAATGCACTGTCTAGATGTTCGAAGGACTACCATTTGGTGAAACCCATTACTGACGAGTCTCGTATCGTAGTCAAGATTCCAAGTTTGACCCCGCCCAAGAAACTGTGCTTCGTTGCCACGCAAACGGGCAATCAGGAGGCATATGTGTCCTAGGCGTCGGTTCCTATACGCAAAAGGGTTGTTGCCGCTGTAGACTCCGTCACCGTAGCAGCTTCCATTATACTTTGAGAATATGCCACGGCCATCCCGTTCGGCTTTTGTCAACAGGCCTTGTTCCCGAATCTTCGGCAAGTTTGCCTCTGCTGTGTAGTGATACCCAATATCAATGGTTGCATTTTTTCCAAGGCTCCTCATTTGGTCTTGAGCCAGGAGAAGTTGTTCCACAATGTGAAACATTCCATTGAAGGATGTATCATCATTCCCACAGCATCTTGAATTCCATGCCAAGGTCGACATGCATCAGTCTCACTGCTTGAACGAATGCCCACGCCTTATCAAAATATGGCTGTTCGTAGGAACCTAGAGCAGTGGATGAAGCCAATTCTGCCTCTTCTTGGTCAGCCTCCATGGCAATCATGGCGATTCGTACAGACTCTAAGTCTGGCAACATGCCATCTTGCTCCAATTCCTGGCTCGAGATTTCATGAATAGGTTCCTTCATCAAGCTTTCAGGATCGAACAACGGAGTGACACATATGGAGCCTTTCTGCTCACATTCGGCTGACAATGAATTAATAACTGTGTCTATCTTTCTACATTTCTCCAGAGGCCCGTCGTTGGTATCTTTCGACACTGGCCGCTTTCTGCAAACATTGCATCTTTCATTCGATGCGCCAACGGTGGGTGCAGTTAAGGCACAATCAACCGTACCATCAGCTAAGCTAGCAGCTGCCGAGCTTATTGGGCTATTTGCGACGTTACATGCTGATGTGCTCGACATGGTTTTGTTTGCGTATATTGTATCTGCCGTTTTGTTGTGGTCAACTAGCAGTGGTTTCGTTCCACAGGGTTCGCAGGAGGCATGCAGGAAGGCGAAAGATGTGATGAACTCACGTCTGGATTTCAAAAACCCACGACTGGGGTAAAAAACCTTTCCGAATTTGATCACATGTTAGCCAGACAGAGTGGAAAGTTATGACATTGATGAATAAACAGGATCATCATGGCTGCTACAAAAGTTGTTCTGTTTTGTTTGTGAGTTCCATGATGAACACAGGGCTGATT
>ENA-ORBV01009302-ORBV01009302.1-microbial-mat-metagenome-genome-assembly--contig:-NODE-9302-length-16173-cov-8.532990_pt1 | contig 16173 bp, 9 predicted proteins | sample MGYA00237777_ERZ505514 | MGnify/ENA primary metagenome ERZ505514 (study PRJEB26160, sample SAMN06269048) | microbial mat metagenome | isolation source: Oligotrophic lake microbial mat | place... | reverse complement strand
CATCAGTTCTTGGTCTAGAACTCGGGACACGACTTCCATTCGTGGTTTGAATCACGGGTGAAATCGTACCATTGTCATTAAGAAGAAAAGTTCTGTCTAAGTGTGGCAAGAAGTTTTCTGATTCAATTGACATCTTTGGGTCTGAGCAATTTTGTGATGTTGTCATCTTTCTTCTTGACTTGTCTATCCAGATGCCACAGATCATGAAATGGAGATGTGCATCTCCTGCTAATCTGCTTACTCTGTTTTGGAATTTGGTTCTCCATTTGAGCATGTCATCATGTTGTTGCTTGTTATTGTCCCAGCACTGATGAGTCAATCAATGACACAATAGTCAGCCCAACAGACAAAGTTATCACATATTTACTAAGTTCAATGTTTGCCTAGCTGGCCGGTGTCTAACTGGAAGCACTGTGAGGACCAACAAAAAAGAGATTATTTTCTTGTTATTTCCAAAGCATTAGCCTTAGAATCATTCCAATCATTTGCTACAAATCAGTCACTCTTTGCTGCCAGTGTTTAGTGTGATTGAATGTTCTCATAGCATCATCTCTGTGCATGCAATAACATTTGGTTCTTCCAAAGTATGATGTGTTGTCTATGATGTAGCCTTCTGAGCAATAGACCTACCAACCAGGCTGATTCATATCCACCGATGGTCAATTCCTTTTCTTCTGGGTTGCTGTTGCTGTCATGCTTGTAGCATTTGTCCATAACAGTAGCAAAAAGTCTTGATCAGATTCAAATTGCATTAGGTCTACCCAATGCTTGATGCTGATTATCCTGAGTGGTCCAGATTCTCTGGTAGGTTCTTGGAGAAGTGGCTGATTGCTTTGCTAATCAGTTTCAGCATCACCGATAGTCCAGTGTCCATGCCAGTCCACGTATTTGAATGATTCTGTTTGGATGTTTTTTCCTACTCTGCATGTTTTTACCTTTTGGGAATATGTAATTTTTGTAAAGCTGATATAAGCTTCCCCGTGTAAGCATTCTATAAGCTTTGTTTGGCAACACATGCTAACACCTAGTAGCTACAGCATTGTAGATAAGGAAGATGGGTAGAAGTTCTCAGCATTTATTGATGCTTTTGGAGTTGTTGCAAGTTGTTCTTAAGTTCTCAAGTTGGTCTTTGAGATCAGAGGCTTGAATCATTGTTTTTGACATGTAGTCTGCTTTATTGTTGTCTGCAGCAGGGTTGTTTTGATCCCCAAGCAACCAATCTTTGGGAAGCCTGGGTGTGAGTTTGTTGGCTCGGACTGCTGGCCCGATGAGGAAATTTCCTTCTTGGTCAGGGCCATGGTGGTCTTTTATCAGCATTTTTGCAAATCAGATGGTTTTAAAGTCAATTCATTGTTTTTGACATACAGTCTGCTTTGTTGTTGTCTACAGCAGGATTATTTTGATCCCTAAGCAACCAATCTTTGGGAAGTCTGGGCCTGAAGTTGTTGGCTGGGACTGCGAATATGACAAGGAAGTTTCTTTTTTGGTCATGGGCATGGTGGTCCTTTTTCAACATTTTTACAGATGAGATGGTTTCAAAGCCAATGTTTGGTTTTACAAGGCTTCATTCGTCTTTTTTGTCTGAGAGAATTCTTAGTTCTGTTTTTTTATACTTACCATCTGCTCCACCTTTGTGTTTACTCACAGAGTTGTTTGTTGACAGTGACATTGCCATGAAGGAAAGTGAACATTATGGAACCTTATGAAACCTTATGATCTTGCTGTGGCAAGATTGGAAAATTGTAATTTATCTGAAACAATTCTTAGTTCTGTTTTTTCACTTAGCATCTGCTCTACCTTTGTGTTTACTCACAGAGCTGTTCGCTTACATTGACATTGCCATAAAGGAAAGTGAACCTTATGAAACCTTATGATCTTGCTTTAGCAAGATTTTAAAAAAAAGTAACAACATTCTTGAGTGAAAGATTCGGGGACACATCCTAGTGTAATTTATTCTGAAAAAATGGCATTCGAGTACAAGGGCCTTGCCACAGTTACTGGTAGTTTCTTGTTATTAAAACAGCAATAAAATCAGTCAACATGTATTTACCATTTTCTTGCAAGAAAAGGAAGCATGCAGAAACAGCTTTGAAAAATTAAGATGTCTCATTTTATTTACACTCTTCTACCAGTTTATCTTTGGTGGGCCCTTTCTGTGAACTAGAGAATGCAAAGCCACAGCTCAAACATTGTCTGTGAGCAACAAGTCACATGCAAAGTAATAGTAAGAAAAAAGGCTTGGTGACACGTCATTACAACACGAGACTTTTGATATTCTCTCGTTGTCAAACATCCAAGGGAGGATGAGTGAATGCCCAAGAACTAAAGCTCATCTCCACTACTGAAATGCTTGGATCAGCAGAAAATGTAATTGAATTTTGACAATGACAACAAACTTGTAGCATATCACTGTTATGCATCCCATCTCAAACTGTGTAACACAATCTTTTGTAAGTCCCACAATGACTTATTCACAGCTAAATTCAACACAGTGGTCAATGCAGACATTTGTTAAGTCAGAGATGTGTTGAATGTCTACTAGTCTCTAATGTGATGAAGACTTAAACAACATAACCACGCATTAGTGATCTCTCAGACACTTTGATCTTTAAGCTTGTTTGATTGCTCTTGGAATCTCTTTGATGATGGTCAATGTTCCTCTTGTGCCGTGTCTTGTGGTGTTTGATGTGAAAGTGATCATTCACTTTTTGGTTTCCTATCTGCAGGCAATATTCTTATTGTAGCATTCATGTTGGTGAGCAGTCCACCATTACAAATTGTTTCCTTGAGAAGTTTAGTTAGTTGTAAGCAAAACTAGAGAATCAGGAAATCTGGTTTCTTCGTAACAGCCCTGATGAACACACAAATGAGTTCAATGAACCCCCATTTTGTGCACATGGCTTGCATGTTCTTCAGTTTGGGAGAACATTCCTTGCAAGGAGCAAATGTGTCATGTCAGCACCAGCTTTCAGTTTTGTCTCCTTTCAACTTCCTTATCAACTGTTAGCATGCAACAATAAAACTCATTTCTTGCACTGTCTGTGACTCATGACTTCAAATTTAACTGTGGTCACTTTGACATCTTCAATCTGATTGTTCCAAGAGAATTCCATTCCAACAGGGAGGCACATTTTTTATGCATCATGCGAGCAGTGGTTGTTAGCATCCTACTGGCTAGGCACCAGGTGCAGGTTGTAGACTACTGGCTAGTAGCTAGTAATGACATGGTGATATGATGATGTGCAACGAAATACCACCAGCTAGCTAGCTAGCTGGTAGCTACCTACTGCACTAGCTTTACTCTACCAGTAGCACAGGGCTTGTAGCCACTGTCTGCGAGGTGCAAGCTAACACTGCATTAACGCTGCACCAACTTCGATGATTGCAATTCAATCCACACAGTAACAGAGTGCGCATTTAGCTTAACAAAAAGCTAATTATTAACTCTAGCTAGCTTGTTAATGAATCGACCAAAAAGACTCGCCGAAAGTCATTTTTCATCGGAGATTTAACACCCTTCGCATCACACTTAACGACCGGTGTTCGATTTTCTTAAGTCTTTTCGTACTGAATTACACAGCACCATTTTCGTTTCATAACTAGCTAATTATTAACATTAACAAAATTTGGGGCACGGTGTGAAGTCGGTATTTAATAGAGCTTTCTGAATCAGTTTCGCTAGTCAAATGATAGTGATTTCTTAATGACTTATGGAAGTTACGGCAATATGCTAAATAGTTTCTCAAAGCCCGAAGTAGAGAGTAGACAAATAGCCAGAAACAACAAACAACAATCCATCACCGTACGCGTTGGGAGCGCCGTTGAGATATTTCTTGGGTGGCTCATATATGTTCTTCTGTGCGTCTTATTGTCACGCTACTCCGAATCCCGCCCCTCTCGTGGTAGCGTGCGTCATCGGCTTTCCAAGCTTAAGTCGCCGGGCGTGCCCGCCTGCCAATTTTGTGTACAAGACCAACTGAAACTGAAGTTTTGTTCTGGTGCACGCAGTGGTTTCTGATGGGAATGATTGATTCGAAGCAAGTCCGATTAACAACAACCAGTGTACAACCAGTACTAAGTACCTTGCCGTAGTTAGACGACAGGCGATTTTAGCGCAATTTTTTGAATCTCTCTTGTTGCACCGACAAATTAAATACCGGTAGCAGTAGGAAGTACTTAGATAGCTGTGTGTGCATGTAACTCGAGAGGTGTCATGTACCGCCTAGTTGAAGACAACAAGAACAGACCGATCAGTAGCAGCAGTGACCACAGGAAGAGCAATAGTCACACCAGCTTTGCCACAGCTTCTCCCACTCCCTTTGAACGGAACACTATCACCTCCGAGTCATCACCGTCCACGATTCGGGAATTGCTCCGTGTTGCCGATTTTGAACTTCATCGTCAAAGTTCCTTTCCTCCACCGACCTATCCTCACCACAATCACCATCATCACCGCCCAAGGAATCATCCTCATCATACTCCCTACGACGAAGTAGAAATGGACAAGGTACAGCGACAACAACACCGCCTGACAATGCGGTCCACATTCATTGAGGGCGGGCCCACATCACCGCCATCATCATCATCACCGAGATACTCTTACCCCTATGTGCACCAAGAGGGCCCACCGCGACCTCCGCTATCTCGACGAGACAGTCTCGACAAATACAGCATGCCCATGTCCTCCTCCTCTCAACAACCGCCACACAACCAGCATGCAACTCCGAAAGCAGAACCATCTACTACTAGTAGTAACGACAACGACATGAACACTAGTTTTAGCAGTACTGGAAGCGGTGGTCGTCGACGAAAATCACATCCTTGGCAAACCGATGTCAAATTGAATCGATTTACGGGGGGCAACAATTCCTCTCGCAATTTAAACGCCGCTGTGCAAGTCGTCCAAGTGTCGAGTAGTACCCAAAAATCGACCATGGGGTGGAAACAACGCATGCAAGAACGCAAGGCTGTCTTTGGCAATGTCGCCGTACCGGAACAAATACACGAAAATGAAGATGCCACGAGTGACTACACGGGCAGTCGGTGCAAAAACTACGAAGGAGACGAAGAGGCAGAACAAGAACGTGATGGTGAATCACAAAGCAACAATAGCAAGCAAGAAGAGGGCGATGGTTCACAAGATTGTCGTAACAGTAATGATGATGATCATGGAGGAGATGATGATGGGGATTACGAAAGCTGCTCTGAGTCCCAAAGCGATGAAGGAGATAAAGAAGCTATCCACAATGAAGCTGTCGCACTACTCGCATCAAGAGGATTTCAAGTCAAAGCACTCTTGCAACATCAGTACGAGGATGATTTGGAGAGCGTAGGACACGCTACCAGTGTTACCAGGAATAAGTCTCTTTCCTTGAAAGGTTCTTCCAGTCACGATAGCAGTCAAAGTATTACCAGCAGCACTAGTGAGGGGGGTGGCAGTGGCACTCATATTAAGCACAACCTTCGATTGGATGAAATTCAAACTCTACGACGAAAAATTTTATTGCAGAAAATCGATCGTGATGAATCGGCTCCTGCGAAGTCTCCGAAGGAAGACCATCAGGAACCCTTTGACGAGTCCAATCCCGACGCCAGTCATGCTGCTGCTGCTACAAGTGACCAACCTACTGGACAAGCATTAGTAGAAAAAGACTCAAAGGCAATGGCAAAATGTCACGAGTCTGCACCAGCAGAAGACAACACGTCAGATGCAGCAAAAGCATGGCGTGTCATGAAGGAGTTGAAAACACGCCTCATGGATGTCTTTACCGACGATCATGTCATTCTGGAGGCCATGGGACGGAAGGGACTAGCCTCACCATCCGAGTCAAGGATAGTAGTCGACCAGAATGCATGGTCGCGACACAAGCTTCGACATGCAATGGAAAAGCGTGTATCGTTAATCTTTACGGGGGATCATCAAATTGTGGTCAACGGAGAAGTGCAAAAGGACAGTGATAGCGAGAGCGATGACGACGACAAGGTTTTGGATTCTCTACTGCAAGAGTCCCTATCAGGAAACACCACGACGCCCAACGGTAGCCCGGCAAACAAGGACGGAAACAATCACAGCATGCACTTGACTGACGGCAAAACGGACGACGACGAAGGAAAAGATGCTTTGCCACCAGCCAAATCTCCAGAGCTACAGAAACGATTATCCGATAGCTTTACCCTTTTTGAGTCAATCGTCAAAGCCCGACAACAAGTGTCGATGGCGGACGACGAATGGACTGTAGTCGAAGAGTCTACCGTGCGAAATGCCCCCGGTATGCTTCCAAGTCTTCCAAATACCCAATCTGGCAACCCCAATGACGATGATCAATCCTGTTGGACAGAATACACTGTGGAAACTGAGGAAGTTGCCGACGGTGGTGAATGCGACAATAACCATAGTCAAAGCAGTTTGGGCAAGGAACTGAGCGGTTGTATGGATGACTCGCGAAAAACGATCAAACTTAGCAACACGCAGGCCGTCAAAATGTCCTCGCTCATGTCGGGGGAAATGAAGGATTCAGATGATGCGGCCGACGACTACACTTATGCAGAGTGCACTGTCCACGACCAAGCCTCTGGGGCTGTTAACCCATTCAGAATGCCGGGACAAGCCCAGTTGGAGGTAAATACCCGTCGTGAGGAATCAGATGACCAAAGCTACATGGAATTGACCGTCCGAGATGACGAGTCAAGTATGGAGTATACGGTGCAAGATTCTACCGTTTTCGCACCGCCAACGCGGTTGCCGATCCCGACACAGCACCGCAGAGCTCCTTCGGATGACCAGAGTTACATGGAATTCACCGTAAGAGACGACGGAGAAGATCACGGCACTCCCAACGATTTGACGTCACCGCACCTCCAAAATATGCTCAGCAGTCGCATGTTTGCTGACATGGAGCTTCCAGAGACGCTAAAGCAGCAAAAACCGCCGCAGTCAAACTTGGAAGACGACAATCAATATCCAACCATTACCATCGACCACGATGACGACGATATGACGCAAATCACTTTCGATCACACCATGATGGATGACGGCGATGATCACCATCTTCCTCCGACTCCGTACGCGAACAATAGCAGAGGAAACAAGCGTTGCTCGATGACGACATTTGCACCATTACCAACGGGAGCAGGAGGAAGCAAGTTTGCAACTGATGCAGATTTTCCATCGGTTGTTGGCAGTCTCCATACCGAACAAACAAGAGATACTACCGTTAGTGATGATGCGTCATCGCAACTAGATGGGGCTTCCTTCAAATCTTGTGTTTCTTCGGAATCGACGCAGTCTGTAGCTGAACTTTTGCGCCGAGATGTTTGGAGTCCCGACCCTGCTGTCGTTCACAATGCTCTTGAAAAGCTTGCCCAAGCGGCAGAGAAAGGGCACCACGAGCGCGCGGCTGTTGTTCGATACGGGGGGCTGCTTGCTATTCTACGAGCCATGGAGATCCAACAGGACAAGGCGCCGATTCAAATAGCAGCGTGCGTTGCACTGGAGAAAATTGCCGTGGAATTCAGCACAAAGGTTGCAATTGGGGAAGTGGGATGTATACCAGCGATTGCCAAAGCCATGAAAGGGCACGTTGACAACATAGATGTCCAACGAATGGCTTGCAGTGCCTTGGCATGCCTGACTCGCCATTCTGACGATGAGAATGACCATTCTACTCATAGTAGTGCCTCAGCTGACGACCAGGTCCCAACTCAAGGAGTGGTCGAGGCCGTCACCCATACCATGAAGCTACACCCTGAAGATCCAGAAATTCAAGCGAACTCCTTTAAAACGCTAGCAAACTTATGTCTAGACAACCGCGACCGACTTCGAGAACTGAAGACTTTGGGCGGTCTTGCCGCAATGACAACAGCACTTCAAGTACCTTGGTCGAACAAGACGGATCAACATGAATCGATTTCCACACTCTCCATTCTCCTGAGAAGCTTGGCAGGTATAGACCTCCGCTGCTAGGGATAACGCTAAAACAGAGAAGAAGAGACTGCGCTACTGATAGAGTAAATAAAGCGAATGAAATAGATTGTAAAAAGCATGACAGTGTCACATTTTTTGCATGAATCCATCTTTGTATCTGACATCTTAGCAAGACGCACACAGCTTGTAAGCAACCTTGGCTAGAAGGTCCATTTCATGGAGATAACGTACTAGCTAGTAGCTACATTCAGCGTGGAACGTCCATCCTCCGGCTCTGATCTCACGTTCAATGTATTCTGGCTGTGGCTAGCTATGGCTGGCTACTAAATAGCTAAAGATACGTAGTCTAGCTACTCTAGCTAGGACATTAGTTTGAATGGTCCACAGTTCGTTCCTCTCCTATCTACTGTACTCCGTCCTGAGTTTGTAGAGCGGCATAGTTCTATCACACCGGAACCCGTGGGAAGGTTGTTGGTTCCGTAAAATAATGATTTGGCTAGGAGCCTCCGGCGCGCTCCTTTACGCGCTCAAGTCGCATGCATGGTAATACCACACGATTCCGATTTTACTTATCGCTGTCGGTTAAAATTACAGTAACGAATATACAGTAAGGAGTAGACCTGCGATGCGTAGGAACCCACTCACTTTTTGGCCTCTCAACGATAATTTTATCAACACAAAAACTTTCACGATACTCCCATCAACCGTTTTTCTCGTGACAGTACTCCTTGGGCCATTATTTCGTCTAGCTCTAGCTTACGGAGAACAACAACCACAACAAACAAAAAGCCAAATTCACAATGGTGGAAGAGCATGGCAGACGACTCGATCACATGGGGCTGCTCCTGATAGACAAGGACATCATTACGTGTCCTGAGAGGAGAAAGATGTGGATCAAGACAGCGGCGTCTCTTGCCTTTTTGCTGTGTTGTGCCAATGTGTCACTCCTGTTGGCTCTTGTTCAAAAAGATTTTTCCAATGTTTCGCCGTCAACTCCAACAACCATGTCACAGGATATGGCGCTGCCGACAAACCTTGGCGATGGGGGAAGGCAACAAGGTTTACCACGAAGACTGCCTTCGGATTTTCGGTTTGCAAAACCAGAGGAATGCCCTGCGGCATCCAAAGACAAGCTGACCAATTTTGCAAACGCCTCCATGACTTCCAAAATCCCATATTCACATCAAAAAGACTTTGTCATGGGCGGCTATCAAAAAATCGACAAGGGCAGCGGCGATTTCCGATTGGTCGCTCCCTTGACCATGAAGCTATCTCGTGTACAGCACGAGCATGGGATCTTTGGGACTGTGGCCGAATTAGGTGTTCATCATGGGAGGTTTACGGGTACCCTTTTTGTCACTGCTAGAGAGACAGAAAAGCTCCTGGCAGCTGATTTGTTTGAAGATCTGCAATACCAAAACATTGACGTCAGTGGTTATGGGAATAAGCAAGCCTTTCTCCGGGGGCTTCAAAGCTACGGTCTACAAGAAAGTGACCTGCATTTGATTCATACGGGAAGTACAGAAGATCTACCTTTTGATTGGCACATACAAAAAGACTTTGAACCCTTTCGTCTGATTAGCGTGGATGCAGGACACACAGCCGGCTTAACCTTCAACGATTTGGAAGTAGCCTTTTGCAATTCACTTCGTGGTGCTATCGTCATTCTAGATGACTTTTTCCACAACCTATGGCCCGGCGTCACCGAAGGCTTTTTTCAATTCGCTGGAATGGGACCCATTGAAGGCGTCTATCCTTTCTTGCGGTGTGAAGGGAAGGCCTTTGTCACAAATGACAAGTCCATGCACGAACAATATATCCAAGCAATGCGAACCGACGAAAAACTAAGACTCTTTCTGAGTCCCTATGCGCACAATGTAAGGGGAAACAAAGTCAAGTACATGATGAATGGAGTCGAGTATTTGAAATGTGACACCGAAAAACTGACACGAGAGACCACGCATCTCTTGTGGAATAGTTTGGTTTACTAGTTCTGCTATTCATCCAAGTTTGCACACAAAAAGAACAAAAACAGCCCGTTGTATAGCTTTGGTTCAGGCATCATGTTGGAGCAGGTTTGCTCTTGATATTCTAGGCAAATAATATATAGCTCTCAAGGTTGAAGAATGTGACGAATGAAATGCGTTGCATGAAGAGAAATGTGGAGGAGTCAAAAATGGAGCAGAAAGTGTTTTGCTTTAGCAATAACTATATAATTTTGACACCCATAAATCTGTACTTTCGATCTACTAGCTAGCACAGCCACGAGCCGTCTTTTCTTGCTACTACTTGTAGATGTCCTTTATTTATGGACTTCTCCACTGCAGATGACAAGTACCTGGAATGGCACAAGTTGCCTTCAATGCACCATGATCACTTGACGCACATGCTGCACAGGTAAACTACTACCTAGCTAGAGTGAGCAGTCGAATGATGCATCCACTTCCTGGTGATAATATGTTTAAGCATTAGGACTATTCCAAAACACACTTGGCCAATAGCTTGGCGGATCTTACTTGGACCGAGCAATTGAGCCTATCATAATCATGCTGTCCCTCCACTAATCCCCAAGACTCGATCTGAAATTCTTCTTCGACACGCGCCGCACGAATGGCCTTGGAAACGGCTTGCTTGTCCCCACCGTCATGAGATGAAAATGGCGATGCTGGATGCAAGACGGCGTACGCCACTAAAAAGCTTTTGGTTTCGGCCGTCACGGCATTGAGGGCGGTCAGATGCCAGGCATCCAAATTCTGCGTCCACGTCACACAAGCATCATACAGAGATGGAGGATGCGGCAAGCCTCGCATGCCCGTTTCAGGATTTTTTCGTTGGGACATGAGCATTCCTTCTTGTGCTCCCTGTGCCATGGCGGGCTTTCCTTGCAATTCTTGCTCAATAAAATCGTGCAATTCTTTCCATGCGGCCTCTTGGTGTCGATGCAAGATTCTGTCCTCGGTGGGGTCGGCCCAGTAACATGTCTATAGTAAATCATCATCAAATTACATATGAATATTTATATTTCAACCAATTCAGAAAAGTGTATTGTAATATATTTTGGATTTTGTTGGTCATTTGGATAGAGTTGGGTAGCAAACAGTGAGTCCAAAATTCAAAAAAAATCAAATTGGATGAATCACCAACCACACAATGCATTACACATACTAGTATGTCATTCTACAGTACGTACCGTATCGGTGGGCAAAAAATTCAATGCCGCTTCTTGATATTTCTGCATATGTTGGCTGGTTTGATCCAGAGCCGTACACGCCAAGGTCATGAGTGGCATTTGGACCGGACGAATATGGGAGGATTGAGCATTCCATTCGGCGGCAATCGCCCATGCCAAGTATTGAGACGGTAAGGCCAGGGGTTGTCCAATCGGTGTTCGGAGGGTTCGTCCATCCAAGGTGACGGAATACCATTCCTCTTGTTGGCCGTGGTCGATAGTGTCCACCGGCATGGCCAGTGTGGTACAACGAGGAATCAAGCGTTGTTTCAACCGATTCATTTGTTCTAGTTGGGACAAGGCTTCTATAATCATATTGCCATCCACGCCACTGCCATTTTGTTGTTTTGCGGCACCATTGGTTTTGACATGACCAATGACACCGGAAGCACTTTGTGTGCCGTCGACACCCGCCGAAATCGGATTCTCTATACTCGTGTCGTCTTTTTTATTGGTGGCGTCTGGTGCAAATCGAGTTTCCCAAGGAGGCGGTACGGTTGTCACTCCTACTTGTTTGTAGAATCGTTTTCGGGGTTGGGGTCCCTTGCCGGTTTGTTGATTGGCACCCGAAAACCATCGACGCTGCTGATTTTGTGGCTGCTGAAAGTGATGTTGGTCGTCGGCAGATGGAAGAAAGACCAACATGGTGGCACCTGGCTTAGTGGCTGGAATGAACCCATTTCTTCGGGATGCTTGCTGCAATCTTGAGCCAAGCCTAGACCCAATCCTGCTGGGACGAATGGGTATCATCATCTTCGCTATGCTCACTACGTAGCGACAGGGTGACGACCTACTAGCTAGTTCAGATTTCTTTGTAGTAGCCAACAACTTGGATTGCAAGATCTACACAACAATACCTCTATTGTGTAAAAAGGAAGCATGCAGTGGATCAACGAGCATGTTGTGGACGTTGATCTTCTATCCTTCCCCCTTTCACGAAGAAAGAAAAGAGGAAAGGGGACAGACACACAGACAAACATCATCGGAATGAAAAGCTCTAACGCTAAATCACCATAGTCGTTGGGCTGGGCGGGCGCGCCGAAATTATGGTGACAACTCACCGACCCCGAGAACAACAACAACAACACAACCATATCAACTGAACGATCGAGAACATAAAAACAGCGTGTTGTTTCTAGACTACTTTGCTGTTTCTGTTGTGATACTGTGGTTTGCTTTCTATTCTCTTGTATAGTAGCTAGTAGCTCAGTTCCATAGCCATACATAATCAATCAACGAATAATACTTTAATACAATATGAGGTCAGATCTTCTCTCCAAAAGAATATTCTTGGCGGGTTGTTTCGGTCTACCGTGGCTGTGGGTGGTACATATACTGTATGAGCGAGGGTTGGAAGAAAAGGGGGGAGATCCAGATGCGGCAGATGCGGCCAATCAAGGTCTTCTGGATGCCGATGAACGTACGTGTACATTAGTTTAGTTGTGTTGTGGCGTCTGCCGTGCTGTTTGTTTTCGCTGAAATGGAGTACGAAACGAATTTATAGACTGTTGTTGTTCACTGACTCTTCCTTTCGTTTTCTTTTCTTGCTTGCCAGACTTTACTGAGGAACCCACGACCCTTTCACCACAACAAATTGCCGAAGCACGAAAGTCGTGGGTTGCGAAATGCAAAGCAGGGGCCATTACAGTGTGTAGTTCTTGGGTGGTCTGGATTATTGTCTCGCAGGTATTGCGACCTCATCTGCCAGCTACATTGTATGTGTATAATGCGGATGACGGAGACTATACGGGTTGGTAGGAGAAACGGACTCGATGGAGGGATATTTGTCTTTCGCTGTACAATTCAACATTATGTTTCGATCATCTATGAATGACAACAATCTACCACACTACGATAAATACAAGCCAACACATCTTCCGCTCATTTTGATACGAAGTGGAAACGAACGAATCTTTTCAACGTAATTGGCCGAAGACCAAATCTGTCCTTCGGTATCTCACTACAGCAATACATGGTCTTTGGAGCATCATTTGCGGCACCAACTAATTATATTTGAACAAAGAACCAATCATACCAATCAGCTTTTTTTCCTTATTTTGTGCGTTACTAAATTATGCAAATGTGATTTCAACTACTACAAACTGCTTTACCTCTGGCCTTGGTTTTCGAGAACAATCCTTTACTCCCACCCAATTCAACGAAGGAATGTTTCGTCTCCAGCATTGGAAGCACGCAGCTATTTTATTTTACGAAGGAACACATCTTCGTATGTTCGTTATTCGTCGTGTCTTCTTTCTAGTCGTTCTTTCTGCTGGACACCAGCAATTCGGGCTTCACTTTGAGTAGCTCAAACATGGTGGTCAACTTCTTTGCAGTACTCCCCTTTTTGCCTTTGTGAGCACGCTTGCGAGGAGAACGAGCGCCACTCCGCATGGGGCTGCGAGTAGTATTGGCACTGAAATGAGAATGGTGGCTGTCATTCTTCAGAGTGCCACCAAGTCCAAAGCCACTGTTTCCATTATTGTTGAGCATGGCCAAAATATTCGGATACAGTGGTAGAGAGAATAGCTTGCGGTTATGCAAGGCGGGCGGATACGCCGAAATGAGGGTCTGGATGCCATCATCCCAGGATCGGCAACCCGCTTCTACCGCCATGACCAGTGGCAACCGTCCCGTTTTTCCTTGCGGGATCTTGGCCGATTCCGGGTAATGCTGAAGCAAGATTTTGATTACCTTATCAAAGGCATTGATGGTCTGAGATACTGTAGCACTGCTAAAAAAGCTCAAGACGCCTGTGGTGTCCGACACCATGCTGTCTTCGTCGGATGCGGCCACAGCAGCGGCGGCGGCTGCCTGGAAGGATAATTTGTCATTGGCGGCACCGGCACAATGCGTGGCCAAATAGGATCTGGCTGTGGCCGCAATGTGGATGGGCAGATTTCCTTCTTCGTCCATTTCTCGTACTTGCTGTGGATGGATCGAAATGGCCAAACGAATCATTTCGGGTGGGCACCCATAACCGATCAGCCCCACAGAAGCATGTACAATACGGAATTTCGTACGAGCGTCTGGGGAGATGCTTCGGCGACCATCTCGGATGGGACTTTCATCTCTGGCCTCGTTTTCAGAAGTAGGGAAAGGGTTGAAAGCGGCCTAACGAATTTCAATAGTAACGTCCAATAAATGCAGTTAGTTCCTGGCAAGATAACTCATCAACAACACGGACGCAAAAAACATCCATTTTCAATCGTTCTCTTACCATGTGCTGCTCGGCAGCCCACGCCGCTGCTTCGTGCGCAACTGCTAGCTCTCCAGGCGACAGTGGCTGATCCATGTCCATAAAGCATGTCTTATTATTCGTTCCATTGGCACCAGTAGCTTGCTTGGTGCCAGTGCTACCCGACTCTTTTTGGATTCTTTCTTCCGTCAACCTGGCTAAAATAAAACGGGCCCGTTGCCACAATTCACCCAATTCTGCATGCACCGAAATGGCGGCCGCCAAGGATGCTTTGCTGGGGTTACCTGCGTGCTCTTTCCACAAGCGATCCACCGTGTTGATGACACACTTCATACGTTCTCGGTAACGACGAAAGAGCAATCCCAAAGGCGTTTGACCCGACGAGTCGCGGATCGTCATGACATTGATCATCTTGCCGCTACTACTACTACTACTCGCATCCGCAGGAGTATCACCCCCACGACATCCAGATAACATTCCAAAAGAGGAATCAAAAGATGTTGTACTTTGCATCATCATCCCGTTGCAGTCTTCATCGTCTTCGTTAAAGAATTCATCCAATCCCAACAACCGTTTGGAATAAGCTTCATTGTCTTCCAAAACGACAAATCCATCTTTTAAGGTAGCTTCCAACAACATTTTGAAAGCATTGGGTTCCAATCCACGAAAGGACATGCAAGCATAATGAATGGGAGCACGACCACAACGAGACAAATCCGCCGTGGGAGACTGGGATTTGTACGATTCGGAAGGATATCCCAACAAGGAGGAAGGGTTGTGCATTTTGTTGTTGTTAGCAGTATTAGTAGTAGTAGTAGCGGTAGCAGCATTGGCACATTCCAACAATACTTCCAAGGCTTCTTCGGAAATACGATGACTGGCGGCAATGTGCAAGGCGGTGGCACCTTCGGAATTCTTCATGCGAGCGGCTTGTCGCAAGGCCCAAATCACTTCTTTGGGGGGATTCAAACGACAGGCCAAATGCAGACACGTATTTTTGCTGCCATCTTCTTGGACGGTCACTTCGTTGGGATGAGATTTGCTCCGACGAATGACCTCGGGCCAATTTCGGTTCTTGACCAAATAAAAGAGCGTGGGCAAATGGGGATGACGCACGGTAGCACCAGATGTACCACGAGCCATACGTAGACGAGCAGCTCTGGACATGACATAGATGGGATTACCGCGAAGGTCCGTCAACAAGTGTCTCATGATGATAAGTGAAGGTGTTGGATGATACGTGAATGTGTTGTTGTTAACCTTCAGTACGAAGGCAAACTGCAATACTAATTTTCAAAAGGCACGACTCGTAGCGTTATAGCGTGATGGGCTTCTCACAGAATTTCCAAAACCAACAATGACGTAAAAATTAGCCGTTGGTTGTCTTGCGTGAACTCGAGCAGCAGAAACCAACACAAACCTTTCAAATAGTTGTAGAGAAGGCTACTAGCTAGGAAAAGAATTGTGATGCTTGGTGAAAATATAATTTGACTACCTCAAGCTAAGCATCAGTCGGCTGTCAACAATGACAACAGAAAGGTTCAGAGGCGACAAAATTCTCATGGAAAAAAAAATGATGTACCGGATCGATCGATCGATCGGTCGGTCGCATGAAAAGAATTCCGGGAAATTAGTTACTGATGATTGTTTGTGCGTCACACCACGACTTCCTTGTCAGGAACTTGCCGCAACTGACAGGATTGGACATTTATGGTCCTTTTGCTGTAATTAGGAACCCTTTATGTTTAGGAACCCTTTTGAAAAGAACCCAATAAATAGGAACCGATTATTTGAATGCCAGATGAAAGGGTTCCTAATTAG
>ENA-ORBV01009298-ORBV01009298.1-microbial-mat-metagenome-genome-assembly--contig:-NODE-9298-length-16181-cov-7.955663_pt1 | contig 16181 bp, 13 predicted proteins | sample MGYA00237777_ERZ505514 | MGnify/ENA primary metagenome ERZ505514 (study PRJEB26160, sample SAMN06269048) | microbial mat metagenome | isolation source: Oligotrophic lake microbial mat | place... | reverse complement strand
GATGTATACGTGCTGGGACCAATCACCGAGAACCGCGTCGTCAACGTCGGCACGCTAACTGTGTTTGCCGAAGCAGTTGCCGCCGAGCTGGCGAATGCCGTGGTCAACACCGATGCCGAAGCGGTTCGATTCCTGCTCCAGGCGCAGTTCTCAGCATCGGAGGCTGAAATTGCCGAGGTCCGCCAGAAAGGTTATGCCAACTGGCTGGACGAACAACAGGCCCGGCCCGTGACGCAGTTGGCCTGGGACTGGATGGTCTCGACAGGCTACACCGCCATCGACACCCACGAATTTTTTTTTGCGACTTACCCCGGCGACAGCATGGCTTGGTACCAGCTCATGGGCGCGCCGGATTCCGTGCGACAACGTACGGCGCTGGCGCTGTCCAATTTCTTTGTCGTCTCCCTTGATGGCGTGAACGACAGCATGAACTGGTCATCACCCGGCATGGCGCATTACTGGGACATATTGCAGCGCAACGCGTTCGGCAATTACCGCACGCTGCTGGAAGAGATCACGCTCAGCCCGGCCATGGGTGCCTACCTGAACACACGGGGCAACCGCAAGGAAGACCCGGCCAGTGGGCGCCTGCCCGATGAGAACTACGCGCGTGAGGTGATGCAACTTTTCTCCATCGGCCTGAACCAGCTCAATCTGGATGGCTCGGTCAAACTCGACGCTGCCGGCGCATCGCTGGAAAGCTACACCCAGATCGACGTGAGTAACCTGGCTCGCGTGTTCACCGGGTACGATGCCAACAAGAGCTTCCCAAGGGGTGTCAACCCCAACCCGCCGAACCAGACGATTAACAACGTCGAGGCTGCGCGCGCACCAATGGTGCTGGATGCGCGCCAGCATTCGCCACTGGAGAAAAAGTTTTTGGGCAGCACGATCTCGGCCAACACCGCGGGAGCCGAGTCGCTGCGAATCGCACTCGACACGCTGTACAAGCATCCCAACGTGGGGCCGTTTCTGGGCCGGCAAATGATCCAGCGCCTGGTGACGAGCAACCCCAGCGCCGCGTATGTGTCGCGCGTGGCTAGCGCTTTTAATGCCAACCGCGCCGGGGTTCGCGGCGACTTGGGCCACATGTTTCGCACCATCCTGCTGGACGATGAGGCCCGCAACCCGGCTGGTTTGACATCATTGACGTTTGGAAAGCTGCGTGAACCCGTTTTGCGCATAGCGCAATGGGCGCGCACCTTCAAGCTCAAGCCCATCGCTGGATTCTGGAAAATATTTTCGGGCCTGAGGCCCGGGGATGCCACCAGATCGTTATCGCAGAGCCCGTTGCAGGCGCCTTCGGTGTTCAATTTTTTTCGCCCTGGCTACGTACCGCCCTCTACGCTGCTTGCCGCGAGCAAAGCCACTGCGCCAGAATTCCAGATCGTGAACGAAAGCACGGTCAACAGCTACATCACCCATCTGCAAAGTATCGTAGGTCGCGGTTACTACGACAACACACCGTCAGTGCCCTACACCGTGGACAAGAGCATCGCGCCCAACTGGGTGCCTGCTGTGGTGCCTGACTACACGACTGAACTCGCCATGGCGCACGACACATCTGCCCTGGTAGCGCGGCTGAACCTGTTGCTTTGCGCGGGGCAACTCTCACCCGCCACGCTGACATTCATCACCAACGCGTTGGCCATTGACCGGCTGAGGGTTGACAGCAATGCCGACTTCAAACAAATCCACGTGGCCCGCGCGATCATGTTTGTAATGTGCTCGGCCGAATACCTCGTACAAAAATAGTCAGGGAGCGTATCGTGAACTTCATCAACTACGACAAGCACACGCGTCGGGCCTTCTTGCGCCGTACGGGCCAGTTGGCGTTGGCGGGCACCGCAACGCCGTTTGCCATCAATCTTGCCGCCATCGGTGAAGCCGCCGCTTTCAACGCCACCGACTACAAGGCGCTGGTATGCGTGTTTCTGCTGGGGGGTAACGACTACGGCAACACGGTGGTGACTTATGACGACGCAAGCTACGCCAGGTACAGCAGCATTCGCGCGGCCGGTGCCGGTGCTGCGGCGGGCGGCATCGTGCTGCCAAAGGCAGCTCTGGCTGCCACCACGCTGCTGCCCACCACGGCCCTGGCAGAGGGTCGCCAGTACGCATTGCACCCCAACATGACGGGCCTGCGCAAGCTGTTCAATGACGGGGCGGCGGCGGTGCAGCTCAACGTCGGGCCGCTGGTGGCGCCGCTGACCCGTACCGAGTACTTCAGCGGCAACACCATAAAGTACCCGCGCCCGCCCAAGCTGTTCTCGCACAACGACCAGCAGTCGGTGTGGCAGTCATCCTCCCCCGAAGGCTCCACGATTGGCTGGGGTGGCAATATTGGCGACTTGGCGCTTTCGGGTAACACCAACTCACTATTCACCTGTATTTCGCTGGCAGGCAACAGTGTGTTTTTGGCAGGCGACACTGCGCTTCAATACCAATGCAGTACGGTCGGGGCCGTCAAGGCCCAAGCTTTGAGCGACAACTTCTTTTACGAGCCCCAAATGCGCAGCGCGTTTGCCGAATTGATCCAGCAACACAGTAACCACGTGTTGGAAAGCACCTATAACAACGTGACACGCCGTGCCATTGCCGCCGAGGCGCAGGTCTCCGGCGGCATCGGCGCGGTCAATTTGCAGACGGCATTCCCCAGTGGCAATTCGCTGGCCAGCCAGCTCAAGATGGTGGCACGGCTGATTGGTGCGCGCACGGCACTGGGCAACAAGCGCCAGGTCTTCATGGTGCAGTTGGGCGGCTTTGACCTGCATGACAACCTAGTGGCCAAACAGCCCGGCCAGCTCCGGATGGTCAGCGATGCCATGAGCGCCTTTTACGCCGCCACGGTAGAACTCGGCGTGGCCGACAAAGTGACCAGCTTCACCGCCTCGGACTTCGGCCGGACGCTGTCATCCAACGGCGACGGCTCTGACCACGGCTGGGGCAGCCACCATTTTGTAGTGGGCGGTGCCGTAAATGGTGCACGCTTCTTTGGCGCTGCGCCTCCCGTAAGCGTGGGCGACACGTCTGCGCCAGACGACCAGTGGCACGTGGGCCAAGGCCGCCTGCTGCCCAGCACCTCGGTCGATCAATACGCCGCCACGTTGGCGCAGTGGTTTGGCGTGGCACCCGAGGAATTAAACGGCATCCTGCCCAACCTGCGCAACTTTGGCGATGCAGGCGGCAGGCCAGACTACCCGACCAATCTCGGGTTTATGAAATCTTGAATGCCCTCAATGCCTGGTGCTGGACGGCGTGTACCGGCGCACCGATAGCGGGCCGGTATTCGTCCAGGCCGATTCACCCACCGATGAGGCGTTACAGGCGCTGCTGCACAAGATCATTACCCGGCTGATGAAGCTGCTGACGCGCCGCGGTGTGCGCGTCGAAGAGGAGGAGGAGGAGGAGGGATCGAGCTATCTGGCCGACGCCGACGCCGACGCCGACGCCGATTCGGATGAGGCCTGCACGCTCAGGCCACTGCAGGCCGCGGCGTGTGCCTACCGCGTCGCCTTCGGCCCGCGCGCCGGGCAGATGGTTTTCACGGTGCAAGGTGCGATGCCGCAAGACGCTGCGCGGCCTTTGTGGGCCCGGATCGGAACCTCGATGAGGCCTCGAAAACCCCTTGACAGAAGAATTGGTTGCGAACGTGGGATGCGAACGCCCGCGACTATCAGTGCTGCGAGATTGCCGGCAGTCCACGATCCAATGCGTGCGGCTCCTCTCTGGGAACGCCGATCGGGCGCTGTTATCCGGGGTGCCGATACCCAGGTTCCTGAAGCTGGCCCTCCACCAGGTCGAGTACACGCTCGCGTTGGGTCGCGTGGCTGCCATCGCGGTTGCGCCGGCAAAGCTGCTTCAGCTCAATGTTCAGGTTCCGCTTTCGCCGTCTTTCTATTCTTCATCCTCCTGTCTATCAGTTGCCCTGGGGTATCCGTACGTTGTCGCTGGTGTGTAGAGGTCAGGTAAGTGTTTCTGTCCGTCCCGAACGCCTGAGCGTTGCGCAAACTACAAGGGACCCGGGACACCACTCCCGTTTTGCGCCGAGGTCTTCTTTCTGGCCGCTGCGGCACGCGGCATTGGCACCGATGGCGATTGAGAAGCTGCTGACCCGCTGCGGCGCGCTCGTCGAAGAGGAGGAGAGATCGAGCTATCTGGCCGACGCCGATTCGGATGAGGCCCGCTCGCTCAGGTCGCTGCAGGCGGCGGCGTGTACTTACCGCATTGCCTTCGGCCCATGCGCCGGGCAGAAGGTTTTCACGGTGCAAGGTGCGATGGCGCGCGACGCTGCGCGCGCCCAGGAGCTGTGTGCCGACCATCAGGGCAACAGCGCAGCACGCGGCGGTGCGCTGCGATGCCGACGAGCGCCAGCGGCTGGAGCAGCTGTGCCGCACCATCACGCGCCCGGCACTGGCCAACGAACGCGTGCAGATCAACAGCGCCGGGCAAATGGTGCCTAGGCTCAAGGACGGCACCACGCACATCGTGATGTCGCCGCTGGAGTTCATGCAGCGTCTGGCTGCGCTGGTGCCTCGGCCGTGGCTGCACTTCATTCGGTTCCATGGGGTGCTGGCGCCCAACGCCAAGCTACGAGACATGGTGGTGCCGCACGGCCCCGAAGATGCCACCGGCAAATCGGAGCTGACGGCGATCGAGCCAGGCGCGTATGGCCAGCCGGCGCGCATCAGCTGGGCCCGGCTGCTCAAGCGCGTGTTCTAGAGATGGACCTGGAGCAGTGCGACTGGCCAGCCCTACACTCCCCCCAAACTCCCCGGTGTACGACCCAGTTCGGGCGAGCCCATCCCGGTGGGCACGAAAATATGCCGTTTGATTTTCCTATTCACCAGCCAGCCCACTTTGCGCACATGGCGTTACAACGGGGGAGCGCTCAGCGCAGGCATGTCGTCATGGCGCAACGGCTGCGCCGCAATCAGGGCTTCAGCCTGCACGCGGCGGTGCGCTGCGTTTCCGACGAGCGGCAGCGGCTGGAGCAGCTATGCCGCTACATTACCCGACCAGCACTGGCCGACGAGCGCGTGCAGATCAACAGCGCCGGGCAAGTAGTGCTCAAACTCAAGACCGCCTGGCGCGACCGCACCACGCACATCGTGATGTCGTCGACGGAGTTCATGCAGCGCCTGGCTGCCCGGGCGAACAAAGGGCGCCTTTCATTCGCCCCGTGCCGCGACCCAGGCTGCACCTGACCGCTTCCTTGGGTGCTGGCGCCCAACGCCAAGCTGTCGGCACTTATCTGGTACCCGCAGGGCAGGACCAGGAGGCCGGCGCGTCGGGAGCCGCCGACCCGCAGGCAGGCTGCGCACACGCCAGGCCAGTGCGGATCAGTTGGGCCCGGCTGCTCAAGCGCGTGTTCGAGATCGACACGGCGCACTGCCCGAACTGCTGTGGTCAGCTCAAAATCATCGCCGCCATCATGGAGGCATCACTAATGGAGAGGATCCTCACGCAGCCGGGATTGCAAGCGCGGGCGCCGCCCCGGGCGCCGACGAAGGGAGGTTTTGAGCAAGTAGCCTGATGAAGGCGGCCCGCCACCCCGGGCTGCGGGCAGGGGGTGCGCCTGGCGCGGGCATAGTCCGGCGAGGGCCCGTCGATCACGAAGGTTTACCCGATGTCCTGCCGGTTCTGCGGTCAGGCGGTGGGGTTGCGGCTGCCCAGCGTGCGCCCGGCCAGGCCAATGCTCCCCCCGCAACACCCCTGAGCGCGCGAGTCCGTCCCGGTGGCGCCAGAAGCATGCCGTTTGAAAAACCTTATTCCCTTGCAAGTTGTTGTACAGGCCCACACCGAACAGCCCCAAAACCGCGAACCGCCGCCAGTGTTCCCACATGCCACCGGAGCGGCGCAATACCCAAGCCGCCAGCGGCAGAAGAATCGCGAACGCGATGACCCAGCGCAGGAAGTTGAGCGTGAAGGGCGGTATGTCGTCGCGCACCAGTCGTCCGACGACGGTATTGCCTGCCCACATCAAGGGCGGCACGGTCAGCATCAGTGCGGTGCCGCGCGTCAGTCGTTGGCTCATTGCAGCGACTGAAACCGGCTGCCCCTTGTCACACACTCACCAGCACGACGGCCTGGCCGGAGCGGTCAGGCGGGCGACCGGGACAAGCGCGCGATCAGGACCTTCTTGTTCTCCCGACTGCGAAACGCATGCTCACGCATGATCGACTCTGCGCGCGAGCCTTCCTTGCGCGTGAGCGCCTGCACACAGTCGACATGGTCTTGTTGCGCGCGCTGGATGAAGCGCAACTCGAGCGCCTGCACCCGTTCGACCGGTTCGCGCGGCTCGCACGGGTTCGCCCGAGCGGGGGCTGGGGAAACCAGACCTTGCAGCGTCAACGCGTTGGCACCGGCCATCGGAATACGGCTGACGAATTGCAGCGTTGCGGCAAGCGCCAGATTGCCCGAGGCCTGCACCACCAGGCCATGGAAGTGCTGGTTCAAATCCGCCCATCGCAGCGGATGCACTCCCTCGCCATGGCGCATCGCATCGTCCACTAGCGCTTGTCCGGTCTCCAGACAGACATGCAACTGAGACTGGGTAGGCAGATCGAGGCCACGTTCTGCGGCAAGCCGTGCGGCCATTCCTTCGAGCGCACCGCGTACATCGACTGCGTCGGCGATCTGCGCGAGCGTGAACTGCCGCACCCGGAATCCCCGCGTCGGCAGCCGTTCAAGTAGGCCTTCCTTCTCCAGTTCCCCCAGCGCGATGCGCAATGGCGTGCGCGAGACCTGCAGGTCCTTGGTGAACTGCAGCTCGACGACCCGATGCCCTGCGGGCAGGCTACCCGAAAGAATCCGACCACGCAGTTCGGTCACGACCCGCTCGATCTGGGAACTCATCGCGCAAGCGGGCAGAGTGGTGGATTGCAACGCATCGGAGAATTTTTGCATGCAACAACTGCGGACTCTTAAGTGTAATCCCTATGTTTTCTCTGATCAATATCAAATAAAGTGCAGATAGATAGCTCATGTTGCATGCATTTTTAGATTCGCCGTCGGTCGTATCCGATTGATGCGGCGCCCGACGGCGGCCCCTGGTCCGAGCAAACTTCCCGAAGGAGACATTCATGAAAACCCTTGCAAAACGCGTCGCCACGTTGGTGTTGTGCGCAACGGCGGCGACGGCAACCCTGGCGCAGTCGATAGCCGAACTCGTCAGCGCCGCCGAGAAAAAACCTGCGGTGACTTGGTACGAAAGTTCACCGTCCGAGCAGGCTGACAAGGTGATCGCGGCGTTCAACGCCAAATATCCCAACGTCAAGGTCCGCCATACCCGACTGGTGGGCGGCAACGAACTGGCCGTGCGCACGGTGCAGGAGATACAGGCACGCGGCTATACCGGCGACGTACTCACCGGCGGCGCGGACCATCTGTGGCAGCTCCGGGGACGCGGCAATCTGGAGTCGGTCGACTGGAGCGCATTGGGTGCGGCCAAGGACATGGCACCCAACGCGAACATGATCAGCACGGCAGCGTCCATCTACGTGGTGTCCTGGAACACCAAGAAGGTCACGGACGCCGAGGCTCCGACCACCTGGGAACAGATGCTGGATCCGAAATGGACCGGCCGGGTCGGTTCCTGGGTACGCGCCGCCGCGTTTGCGCAGCTGGCAGCCACCGAGGGCGAAGACAAGGCAACCAAGCAGCTCGAGCGTTTTGTCGCGCTTAAGCCGATGTTGTTCAAGAGCACGTTTCCGCTCGCCCAGGCCGTGGGCGCCGGCGAGATCGACGTAGGCATCGGGTTCTACCACAGCACCTTGCCGCCGCTCAATGCCGGCGCGCCGATCAAGATGCGGGCCCTGGACGTCGTGCCAATGCACATCATCTATTCGGGCATCAGCAAGGGCGCCAAGAACGTCGAAGGCGCCAAGGTGTTGCTCTCATGGCTGGCATCGGAGGAAGGCGCGCTGGCCTATGAGTCTGCAACCGGCCGCGGCAACCCGCTGATGGCCAAGACCAAGACCGCCCAGTTCATCCAAGGCAAGAAGCTGTCCGAATGGCCTCCTGAGAAATCCGGCGAACTTGGCGCCCTGAACGAGCGTTACAACAAGATGCTGGAAACGGTCGGGGCTGCACGGTGAGCCTGCGGCAGCGACTATCGCCGCTGAACATCGGCCTGTTGCTGCTGCTTTTTTATCTGGTGGCAGTGCCGCTGGCGCTGCTGCTGGTTGCCAGTTTCACACCCACCGGGCTGCCCCTGGACCCCGGCTGGGGCGTGGTGCATTTCCGCAGCGTCTACGGTGACCCGGGTTTCTACGCGCTGGTCGGCAACACTGTGGTGTTTGCGCTGGGCTGCACAGTGGGCGCGTTGCTGGTCGGCGGCGTGCTGGCCTGGCTGGTCGAACGCACCGACCTGCCTTTCAAGGGAACGGCTCGCGTGACAATCGCGCTACCCATGGTACTGCCGCCTTTCCTGCTCGCCATGGGCTGGGCACTGCTCGCCAGTCCGCGCAACGGCTCGCTGAACGAATTGTTCAAGCTGCTGTTCGGCATAGACCAGGGGCCGCTGAACATCTACTCGCTGGGCGGCATGGTGTTCGTCGAGACCCTGGCACTGGTGCCCTCCGTCTACCTGATCCTGTCTAGCGCCTTTCGCAACATGGACCCGGCGCTCGAAGAGGCCGCCATGACCAGCGGTGCGCGCTGGCCCCAGATGATCCGGCGCATCTTCCTGCCGATGCTCGCGCCCGCCCTTCTGGCGGCTGCGGCCTACCTGCTGATCGTCGGCTTCCTGGTGTTCGACGTGCCCGGTACGCTGGGCCTTCCTGTGGGCATCTTCGTCGTGTCGTCGCGCATCGTGTACCTGGCCACGGACCAATCGGGCGGCACCGCAGCCTACGGCCAGATCGCCGCCATCGGGGTCACGTTCCTGTTGTTGCTGCTCACCCTGGCATGGGCCTACCGCCGGCTCACCGCGCAGGCCAGCCGCTTCGTCACGGTGACCGGCAAAGGTTTTCGTCCGCGCGAGCTCAAGCTCGGCGCGTTGACACCGCTGGCCCTGGGCCTGGTCGCGCTGTATTTCGTGTTGTCGGTCGTCGCGCCGCTGGGGCTGCTGCTGTGGACCAGCTTAACGCCATACCTGGCGCCGGTCAGCTGGGAAATGGTGCCCAAGCTCAGCCTAGATCAACACATTGCACTGTTCGACAACAAGCGCCTGGGGGCCGCCAGCTGGCGCTCGGTGTGGATTTCGGCGCTGAGCGCCACCATCGTCACGACGATCGCGCTGCTGGTGGCCTGGGCGGTGCTGCGGGGCAAGGGCCGCGGCCGCCAGCTTATCGACACCTTGTCGTTCATGCCACTGGCCATTCCCGGCACCATGATCGGCATGGCGTTGGTCTACGTCTACCTTACGCTCAGTTTCATTCCGGTATATGGCACCGCATGGATCATGGTCATCGCGTATGTCACGGTCTACCTATCGTTCACCTCCCGCGCCGCCAATGCGACGCTGATCCAGCTGCATCCCGAACTCGAGGAGGCAGCGCGCACCAGCGGCGGTACACCGGCCTACACCATCTGGCGCATCGTGTTGCCGCTGATGCTGCCGGCGCTGGCTGGCGCCTGGGTCTGGGTCGTCGCGCACGTGATGCGCGAACTATCGACCGCCTTGCTGCTGCAGGGTGACGACAACGCGACGGTCGCGGTGCAGTTGTGGAGCTATTGGTCGGGCGGTGAGCCGAACAAGGCGGCGGCCGTCGGCGTCTGGCTGGTGCTGGCGATGACTGTCGTCACGATCGGCTGGCAATGGCTTTCGGCGCGACGGCCCGTCGCTCCGGCGCAATGATGATCCCCAACCCTGGCTTCGCCAGGCTCCCCGAGGGGGTGCGAGGAAAAAATGGTAAATATCGAAGATCTCTGGCTCACCTACCCCGGCGCCGCGCAGCCGTCGGTCAAGGGCATTTCGCTGAAGATCGAGCCCGGCGAGTTCCTGACCCTGCTGGGTCCGAGCGGCTGCGGCAAGACCTCGACCTTGCGCAGCATCGCCGGACTCGAAACACCAGACTCCGGGCGGATCACGATCGGCGACACGACGGTGTTCGGCGACGGCGGCCGATGCAATGTGCCCACCCATGCGCGCGACATCGCGATGGTGTTCCAGTCTTATGCGATCTGGCCACACATGACTGTCAGCCAGAACGTCGCATTCCCGCTGGACGTGATGAAGGCGCCGCGGCAGGAATCGCGACGCCGCGTCGATGAGGTGCTGGATATGGTCGGCCTGCGCGAACTGGCCACGCGCAGCGCCACGCAACTCTCGGGCGGCCAGCAACAACGTGTCGCGATCGCCCGAGCCCTGGTACGGCGCAGTCCGGTGATGTTGCTGGACGAGCCCTTGTCCAACCTCGATGCCAAGCTGCGCGAACAGATGCGTGTCGAGTTGCGCGACCTGCTCAAGCGGGTCGGCATGACAGCGATCTATGTCACCCACGACCAGGAGGAGGCGCTGATGTTGTCCGACCGCATCGCGTTGATGAACGGCGGCAAACTGATCGAAGTCGGTACGCCGCGCGGCCTGTATCTGGAGCCGACGACCGTGTTCGGTGCCACATTCCTGGGCGCAGCGGAAATCATCGCGGTGAGTGGAGCCACTGGCAACATCGCGGACACGGAACTCGGTCCGCTGGAACTGGCCCGCGAGCTGCCGGACCTGGCCCACGTTGCTATCCGGCCCGAGGCCATCCTGGTCGAACCCGCCACGCCGGATGGCGCGGCCGATGGCAGCAACCGTTTGCCCGGTCGGCTTACCAGCGTCGTATTCTCCGGCCGCCAGCAACAACTAGTGGTGGAACTGGCTGGCGGCCGTCGGCTTAACGCCCAGGTCGACGCCACCCGCCAGTTCGCGCCCGGCGACCCGGTGCGGGTCGAACTTCCGCCGGCGCGTCTCATGCCATTGCACCAGGATACCGCAGCATGATGACCATGAATTCCACCACCATGGATATCCGGCCCTACCGGCTCGCATTGCAAACCCCTTACCGCTGGTCCAAGGGCACGCAGTACCACCGCAGCGGCCTGATCCTGCGTTTCGCGCACGATGGACAGGTCGGCTGGGGCGAAGCCGCATTGCCGCCCCATGTCGACTATCCGCCGGACGACTTTGCGCGCGAATGCCGCGCGCTGATGGCCGGACTGGATCCGCTGGCAGATGATTTCCTGACCGAACTCGACCTGCGCGAATGCCCTGCCCGGCTGCGTTGCGGCATGGCCACTGCGGTGCTGACGTTGCGGGCGGCGCAAGCCGGCCTGCCGCTGGCGGCTTATTTGCTGGACGACGCCCAACCCATGCCGGCGCGTGTGCCGGTCAATGAACTGATCGGCGACGCCGAGCCATCCGTCTGCGCCGACCGCGCCCGCGCCGCAGTCGCCCAGGGGCAGGACACGGTCAAGGTCAAATGCACGACCGAACGCGCGCTGGACCTTTCACGTATTGCGGCCATTCGCAAGGCCCTGCCGGACATCCGTATCCGCATCGACCCGAACGAGAGCTGGCCACTGCAATGGGCGGCCGAACAACTCAATGCCATGGACCGGTACACCATCGACTACTGCGAGGAACCGCTGCCGCGCGGCACACCGATGGCCGACTACGGAAAGTTGCGCAAGCAGTCCCGGGTGCCGATCGCGCTGGACGACAGCATCCGGACACTGCGCGATGTAGAACTGGCCGTGCTGCACCAGGCGGCCGACCTGTTCGTGCTCAAGGCACAACGTGTCGGCGGCCCCGACAAGTTGCTGCAGATCGTGCGCGCCGCCAGTGCTGCCGGCATACGCTGCACGGTCACGTCGAGCATCGAAACCTCGGTCGGCCTGTACCTGGGCATCCACTGCACCGCCCTGACGCCCGAACCGATGGCGGCAGCAGGCATCGGCACGGCACGCTTCTTCGCCGAAAACGTCTGCGAGCCGCCGCCCATCGTCGATGGACACATGGTGTTGCCCGCCACACCCGGACTCGGATTCGACCCGCAAGCCTGGTGGGACGTGCAGCCGCCCGGACACTGAAAGCCACACACGTCACCCCACGAAAGAACCCCGACCATGACCAACCGCGACCACGCCTACGTCGGATTGCCGACACCCACCGCCAGCCGGCTCACGGAGACCAAACATTATTTTCAGGCGCTGGACAACTTCACGCGGGTGATGGCCATCCGCGGCGGAGAGCGGGTCTTGATACTGGCCGACCCAATGCTCGACACACGCGTCATCGATGCCGTGATCGGCGTGGCCAAATCCCGCGGGGCCACCGTGCGCATCTACATGGAGCCCAGCACCCAGGTGACCGAGGTGCCCGAAGAAGTACACGCCATGTTGCGCAAGGCCGACTTCGTCGTCTCCACCTGGTTCTGCTCGATTCTGGATCCGCTGTGCATCGAACTGCGGCGTAAGGGCCAGCGTTGGGTCAAGATCACGTACTTCCGCGACCTCGACCTGCTGCGCACCCCGCAGGCGCGTTTCCCGGTCGACCTGATCGGCGAGTTCATCCGTGCCACGGCGCTGCGGTATCCGGCCGATGGTGACTTCGACCTGCACTTCACCGACCCACGCGGCAGCGACTTCCGCATCCACTTCAACCCCGAGATGCGCACCAATCAGTTGGCCACCAACCGTTGGCGTGGCCAGATGACAGCCGAAGAAGATGGTTGTTATGTGCACTACCTGCCCACCCACGGCCCCAACCTGTGGGACCACAACTCGGTGAAAAACGACCGCAGCGCCGTGGTGCGCATGTCCGGTGTGTTGTACCCGCAATGGGCGATCGGCTTTGCGCGCCCGTTCACCGAACGTATCGGCGTGTGGTTCGAAGGGGATGCCGTCAGCCGCGTCGACGGTGAATCCGAAGATGCGGTGATCCTGCGCGAGATGCTGGTCGGCGGGCGCATGATCGAAGGCGGTGGCTGCGGCTTCAACCCCAAGGCGCCACGCCACACCATCTACCCGGCCGGCTCCAACGCACCCGGCGCGCTGCATTTCGGTATCGACCTGGCAAAGCCCAGCGAATACATCCGCCGCGTCATGCCGGACTGGGAGGAGCCGCCGGTGCACATGGACCTGATCGCTCTCGACGCTACGGTGCGCGCGGGCGACAACCTGCTGATCGACAACGGCTTTCTGTGCGCGCTGCGTGATGCGTCGGTGGTGGAGATGGCGCGGCGGTATGGCGATCCGATCGAACTGCTCGAGAGCCCGGTGTACTGAACGGGCATTCGGCGCGTGCCTGCAATGCTCCCACCGCTGTCCCGCAAGCTCCATGTTTCCGTTGAGATCCGACTCGCCGGTATAGATGTGAAGCACATGAACCCGACTATCGCCGAACCAAGGGCCCAGATCGGTTCTCCACAACCGCACGACTCTCCAACTTCTTTGGCTGCAAGTGCCCGCCTCAACCGCTTGGTGAGATCAGCCTTGTCGGTGTCCGGATTTGCCTTGGCATGGCGCTCTACGTACTCGGCAATGGAGATGGTCGTGAAGCCGTGGGTCTGGCGCCGACGCATCGCGCGCAGATGTTTTCGAGTAAATGTGCTCATTCGAGTGGCGGCAAATCAGATTCCGGGACAAGTACACGCAGTGAACGCGATTGTCTGGCAGCCCGCGCGATGAGCCCAGCGGACTGGAGGGTGATGATCATCTGGTGCACGGTGGGTGCCGAGACTGCGAAGTACCGTTGAATGTCCGCCTCGGCCGGCGCGCGTCTATTGAGCTTCGAGTACAGGTGGATGAAGGCCAGCTACTGGCCCTGGCTGGATGAGAAAACGGGTTGCACTCGAGATCTGTGTGGATGGCGGCTCGCTCGTGGGTGTGGAACGCCTGACGATTGCATTCGAACAATCGCGTGAGTCTCAAGGCAATTTCGTCTATCCACCGGCTGCAAGGTATAGGCCTGACCCTCTTGACCTTTCGGCAAAACAGGCGTTGCGCTGTTGGGGGGAGAACGCGTCTATGTGGGGGGAAGTTTCAGCGCGCATGGCCTGAAATTGAAACTGAAAATGCACTGGGTAAATCGCAAGCGTTTCAATGGCGCTTGCGACCAGGCTCTGCAGCGCATCGAAAGCGCTCCCAGACCATCGGTCCGGGGAATTGCCAAAAGCTATTTGCAGTGGCACCGCAGCCTCGTTCACCGGGCTCGTCCTACAACCGGTTCAGATTGTGGCTTCGCACAATCTAACCTTGTTCGTTAGGCCGCACTCGGGCGCAGTACATGGACAGCGCCGCCAATGATGAGCAGGACCAGCGCGATAATGTCAACGCGTACGACCGTGGCCAATAACGAGTTGTAGCCGCCTACGATCTGGGCGAAAGCGAGGAAGGTAGCGACGCTGACAAAAGCTGCCACTAGGCCAAGTCGGTGAAGTTGTGGTTGAAACGCGCAGTACGTCAGAAGCGCCGCAAGCAGGCCGAACAGAACGGCTCTGTGACGCAGCAGAATCTCTAGGTTCGGCTCTTGAACTTCAATCCCATAGAGCGACGAAAGCTTGCTCGCACCAAGCACACCGACAAGCGGCAGGACGTGTATGGCGGCAACGAGAAGTAGAACGGCTGGAACTATGAACTTCATGCGGTGTCTGCGGGGACAAAGAACTAGATGTTAGCGCGCGATGCAGGCAGTTGCGTTGACCTGCCAGGCAAGGGCGGACGGGAAAGGCGGTCTAGGTAACGGCTGCATTCACCGCTGGAGGGATGGTCACCACTGTGCGTTTGTGCGGCCTAACGTGAAGATGACCGGCACACAACAAATTGCGGCGAAGCCGCAGCCTGCGGTTGTGTGTCCGTGTCGAATGACATGCTATCCCTCGGTTACTCGAGAGCGCCAGTATCCTGGCTTCCGGTCGTCAGGCGCGATTGCCAGGACGAATATCTCCCCCGGTCGGTGCAAGTACACAATCGAAAACGGAAAGCGCTTCGGAAAGACTCGGCGAGTGCCGTACTTGTGGGGTGAACCCATGTCGGGAAATTCCGCCGCAATGGCAACCGCCCTCTCAACAACTGTCGTGAACCGCTCGCCAAGGCGCGGACTGATCTCGGCGTAGTACTTCACCTGGTGAGCAAGCTCGGCCAGTGCGGCGTGATGGAACCGAAACGCGCGTCACTTTAGAAGACGTCGAACTTCCGCAAACGCCTCTTCGGCGGGAATGAGCTTCGCCGTTCCAGCGTCGATTTCCGCGATGCGGCTCCGGATCTCCTCATCCCAGGCAGCTTCCACCTGATCGTCCGTCTCCTGGACTGTGGAAAGGAGTTCCTCGGCCAGCCGTACGCGATCTGCCGGCGGTAGTGCTCGTGCCTTGGAGGTGAGTTCGTCGATGAGGCTGGCCATAGTCGGTTCCTGATGCAAGCCTAAGTCTACCTCCGGCAGGCCGAAGCTACTACGAGTGCGGTGCCGAGGGATAACGTCGAAGCTAAACGGCGGACCGCTTGCGGGGCGTCCGCTTTGGGCGACCAGTTAAAGCGCTTGCATGAGTCTCGACGTACGCATCAAGCAGTCGACGAATCATGCGCTGATATTGCGTCTCGCTCTTCGCCGCCTGATCCTTGAAAAAATCGACACTGCGCTTACTCAAGGTAATCGTGATCTTGACGTCTTCGTCACGAAACGCCAGTTGATCCGGCGACGGCAGCATGTCACGAATGACTTTCGGCTCGCCAATCGGTTCATCGGTGTACTTGATTTTCGCGTTCATATACGACCCTTCCTTTGCGCCAATACCCCGCACCGATGATCCGTATCACGTCGGCACGCAACGTGAACCTGACGGTCAATACTCCATCGTCAACCTCGCCGAAGCAAAAATAGCGCATTTCCTTGGTGCTGTGCGCCATGTCTTCTGCGATAACCCGCTTCGGGTCAACAAAAGCGTTTTGGGCCAGCGCAAACGATACGCCGTGCTTCGCCAAGTTCTCCGTGGCTTTGACCTCATCCCACTCGAAACTAGGGGTGCTCATTCGAAATTCTATGCCGGATATGGCCAAATAGCCATACATACGTATGGAATATCGACAGCACTTTAACTTGAAGATGACCGGCACACAACAAATTGCGGCGACGCCGCAGCCTGCTGTTGTGTGTCCGTGTCGATTGACATGTTATCTCTCGGTTACTCGAGAGCGCCAGTATCCTGGCTTCCGGTCGTCAGGCGCGATTGCCAGGACGAATATCTCCCCCGGTC
>ENA-ORBV01009297-ORBV01009297.1-microbial-mat-metagenome-genome-assembly--contig:-NODE-9297-length-16181-cov-20.811538_pt1 | contig 16181 bp, 9 predicted proteins | sample MGYA00237777_ERZ505514 | MGnify/ENA primary metagenome ERZ505514 (study PRJEB26160, sample SAMN06269048) | microbial mat metagenome | isolation source: Oligotrophic lake microbial mat | place... | reverse complement strand
TCATCCCAGAGCCAGGAAAAATCGCGCATCGCGCACAGTCAATAGGCTTGTGCGCGACTGTGTTTATAATGGTGCGCGATGGAAATTGGAGGCAGTGCGCGACAGATTTCTACGTATTTCTGTGTACAAAATGTACCAGGCTTGTGGTACTACCAGTGCGCACCACTAACTGCTATGTTTCAAAGTGCCTATCAATGTGACTCACTCATTCACTTATTCAAACAAAAACGAAACAAATTAAACTATCATCAGTCATAGCCGATCAATACAAATCAATTCAAATTGTTTTGGACCTGCACATGAAAACCTAGTTGACTAGCTTTGCCTTTTGTTTAGGTCTTGATAGCATCTCAATCATGATTCATTTATCAGCCGAAACAACAAAATGGGTCCATACGGTACCAGACGTAACACCAAAGAGAAAAAGGTGGAGCTGCTTACCATACCTTCTGGTGCAGATCCAGATGCTTCATCGAAAAAGAAAAGGGAACGAAAAACACACGAGCGGGTCAAGACTACCAAGAAAACAAAGTTTAAAGAAACAATTGAATCTGTCGGCTTATCGGTAAACACAGAAACAACTACAGCGGATGATGAACAAGTGAAGAAAATCAAGAAAGATTTTGTCGACGGGATTGTTGCTCTCAGAGGCCAAAGCAAGATCCCGGCGACCACACCTCCAGCTTTTCCTTCTATCGGAAAGAAGCCAGCATCTGAGCCGAAGCTACCATCAATGAAGTTTGACCCTCTCTCTCCAACTGCACCCGTTTTGTCTCCGGTGCTAATGCGGGCTGCTACTGAATCGGCCGCCAACAAAAAAGACCCCATCGAGCAAGCACTTCTCACACAACAAGATGGATCTAAAGTAGCCACGTCGGGACCGGTGCGGTCATCTGCATCCGCTACTTTTCCCGGATCTGTTGCATTGTCGTCCACCGAAGACGAGGCTATCGGAGAAACGCCCACACCAGCAGGATCTAAAGTAGCCGGGTCAAACTCTGTCGGGTCATCTAAATCAGCTACTTCTCCCGGATGTCCGCTGTCACCCGATGCGCTTATTTCGTTAGCTCCTGATAATTTCAGGGCTTTCCTTCTCCCACAACCCAAGGCGGAAGCTAGAGATTACGCTGAAATTGACAAGATGCTTAGCCACCCCGTTTTGACTTCCTTCAGAAACCTAAAGGACCGTGCAGAAAATGATTTTCCGGTCTTGAGTAAAGGAAATGGCTTGTGGTTTACTTCGGAAGATTACGAACGCTGCATTGAGCCTAAGTTCTCTTCAAATGCCATGATCGATTTGGCAACATTATGGGGCTTCCGGGGGGCTGCTGATTCCAAATTTTATGCCGCTCCATGCCGTCTTTTCAACTATGCAGCTGTGTCAAAAAACAGGAGAAAGGATTGGTCCCAGGACTCCAATGATTGCAAGGATTGCTTAAACCCAGTTTTGAATGATGGTCCCACAGGACTGTTTTCCAAGTCAGTCATTGATATCACAGTGCATTACGGCGAAGGGGATGGACACTTCTCAAAAGCATTTGTTGTGAATATCGATAAATTTTTTATCGAAGGTAACGGCCAATCCAGTGACGATCCTCTTCCATGCATTCTGTTCTGCGATTCATGTACTTCTGACGAGGGTTATAGCAGTCATAGCGAAAAAGCTGTTGCTGAGCACATACGACATCTGCTCAATACAGCGCACCGCTACATCAGCGGTGGTAAAAGCCCGGGTTTCACCAAGAAATCATTGCCTTCATTCACGCTTAATGGTAAGTTTGCGTTACTCCATGCGGGTCTTGACATTGGTGCAACATCTAACTATCTTTGGTGCTGTGATTTTTTAGTCCCACAACAACAACAATGGTTCTCTTGTGGATTGAACACCTTGCTTATGCGAAGCCAAATGCTACAAGCAATGCAAGATGATCGTTTGGTTACCTTCGATGATGTCGATGACTGTTTTGACATTTTTACCCTTACATACTTTGAATATGAAAACAAGCAAAGTGCAATGCGCCTGCAAGAGGAGTTGGGAAAACTGGCTGCCGCATTATCAATCTTGCGAACAAGGGTTCACCCAGGACGCATGAAGGGAGGCGGCACCCCTGTCGCCCCCCAAAAAACTCGTGGCCTACCAAAAACTCGTGGCCCACCAAAGGCTCCCAAAATAGCTGCCAAAGGCACCACCAAGAAAAAGAAACGGCCGGCTGTTGCATTTGATAAGCAACAAGAAATGAAGCAAATGGAGAATGATAGGAGAAAAGCAAAAGCGCAAGTGCAGACTGCTAGCATGGCTGGAAAACTAGGATCTGCATCAGCCAAACCCGTTCTTCAAACTCGGAAGACATACGATAGGCGTGTTGGAGAGCATGCCTCCAGCATAAAGCAGACCAAGGATAGTTCCAGTCGTCGGGCCTTGTGCAAGTTTGCTGTGGCAACGGATGAGGCTAGTCTGACTATGTCGTATGGGGATTCATTTTGCGACACTTCAGTTCCTCGCCCGCGTCTGGCTGGAATTGTGTTGGACGAAGTGGTGCCTCGCCCAGACCGTCAGAGCTTTGACCACAAATGCAGAAGAGATTCCCCGCTGCGGCTCGTGTTTGGCTGTCGAACAAAAGAAGAGCTTCTTGTAATTGGAAAGGACATAGTCGATAACGTTGACAAATATCAGTTCCCTGGCAACGAATATGAAGCCGACAAACTAGTATTCGGGGAAGATAGGATGCTGCTGGACCATCTTCTTAGAAAGAAAATTCCAATTCAAAGTGTGGAGGAAAAGGAGGAGAACCAGCCCATGGTCGAGGATGTCAAGGTGCTGGCAAAGACGCCCGCAAAGGAGGAGCGGGCATCTAAGAAGACAACGATAAGCGAGGATTTCTAATAGTAGATTTCGTGCAAGGCATTTATTTATCTCATAATTATAATATTGTTTCGATTATCATCTCATAAATAAAAATCTACCGCTCTTAGAATTACTAGTGGTGCAGTGGAGACGCAGGAACTAGAGTGCTGCTACAGCATCCATGCTACGAATACAAGTTGCTAGCAGTGCTAATTGTCATCCTCCTCCACCTCTTCTCCTTCTTCTGCAGGTTGAGTCCCTTTCGTTTTGTCTTCGTCTTTCTTTTGGATTTGGTCTGCCAATTTCTGCAAGAGTTTGACCTGTGGTGGTGGTGGTAGTTGCCTAGGCACTGGTTGGTGCGCTGCTAGTTGTAGTTGCATTGCTGCTTCAATTGCCGCTCTGTCATCTTCGTCCATACTATCATCATCGCTGTTATTGTCAGCATCGTTCACATTGTGATCAGCCATTTTGCGAGATTACGTTTTTGTTCTGTTGTTGGCCATGGATTGATCGGTTGTCATTGATTGCATTCTGTCATTGCCAGATAGACTTCGCTACTGTGCTGCATGATGCAGCACGACGTGCTACTAGCTAGCTAGCTATCTAGCACAACAGTGCTCTTGAAGTGCAGCACAGCGTTGCGATGGTTAAGTAGCACAGCAGTGCACACGTCCATGAACACAACTCTACAAGGTACTAAGTAGACTGCTACTGTAGCTAGCTACTAGCTACCTGGTAGTGCGTCGCACTAGTACCACAATAATGCTGTAGAAGCAGCTGTAGATCGCTGTTGTCTGTCACTCTGGCAGCATGGAATGAAATTTCGCATGAATCAATCTGCTGCCACCGGCGTTTGCACGTCGTACCGGTATCAGTCAACAGTACATACAAGTACTGTAGTTCAGTCGTACATTGATTGTGCCTAGTACCTAGCTCTACCTACTGAGTAGTAGTAGCTGGTTCTCTACTACTAGTAGCTAGTGCCAGCAACATCACGATACTTTTGAGTGCTAAGGACTCTTGATAATAGTATAAAGTGGCGGTAGCTGCACTGCCATTCTTGTTGTCGATCTCACGCTACAGCTAGTAGAAGACAATCTTCATAGGGTCGTAATTTGAATTTCAAATATGACATGAATCAATTGAATATGCACACGACTTGAATTGATGTCGTTGGACTGAAAGCAACGTGTGATTTGACAGAATGAAACGGCAACTCTCAAGCTTCGACAGCTCGGTGTGCAGGTCTACCAACACGATGACTCACAAACACTTCACTTTGCTACAAATAATTCACTTTGTCATTTTTGGTCAACACTCATTTCCATTACTCTTCGTCACAGAAATTCACGATGCCTATACAATTGGTCCACGCGCACGATTACCCTTCACTTCGCAAAGTAGTTTTTCACGAGGGCACGGTCGATCAACAGCCAAGGGTCTTACAAACCCTTGCCCGCCACAAAACTGTCTCTGTGACCCAGTATCGAATGGACATAGATCACATTCCTCGTCCTGTTGGTGTTCCCCCCATTGTAATTCCTCCTATTGATTGGGCCGTTCCTGTTTCCGAACTGACACGCATGCTCTCAGGTGTTTATCCTAGAGTCAATTCCCTCGGGTTTGGCGAACGAGGCGTTCCTCTCTTGTTGAAGGGGACGGAAGAAGAGTTTGTGGCTCTGGCTCGTGCGTTGCGTGCAGCTTTTCCCGTAATCTACTCTTTGGAGTTGTATGTGCGCCTCAGGGACAACAATGGCAAGCCGCTGAGCGCATTGCCGTTCTTTGAGAACGCTCATATACCTTATTATTTCTTTTTTGGTCTGGATACGGGAACTGGAATGCGAGCGGAACCGGAAATTTTACCTCTGCTTTTAAGCGGGCGCGTGTACCGAGGCAAAATGTTGCACCTTTGGAACCCACTCACAGTCGAACAGTGTTTGGGACTCGGCAGGCCTGTCGGAGATGCGAATAATGAAACTTTGACAACGTTGGCACTCAGTTTTGACGTCGAAAGGGATGTTGAAAAAGAATTTGCAGACTCAAACCACAAGCTGAATCTTGATGTAAAGGCATCAGCTGCAGAAGTGACAGCACTTAAAGAAAGGATGTCGAGATCCATTGAAACCGGCGCTGTTCAATCAGCCAAAAAGGTGGCCAATCTACTTTTCCATTTCAAATTTCTGGAAACGGTCCATTTCAATGGGGCAAATATTGGTTCCTCCTTTGTGAAGGCGTTACTGACTGAACTTTTGGAGATACTGCAACACCAGCAACACGTCCTACAGAATAGAGAAGGCCTTTCGGGTTCTAAATTGGTGTTCAAATTTGCGGACATTTCAGAAGCAAAACTTTCGAAAGATTGCCAGCAGAGCGTGCTCAGTTTCATTGATGACTGGAATCGATGCCCTGTCTACTTCCACTTCCTTGGCGTTGTTGATGTGGGTGACCCTGCATTTCACCCATACGTGCATCCGTTTGATCGGGCACACAAATTCAAGTCAACAGCCAAGGCGGCAATGCTTAACTTGGACTTGAGTGATCCCAACAATCAACACTTTGACAAGCTCATCGAGGCTATTACTACTAATCTGACCAGAGTAAAAAGGGAACAGTTCAGTGGCTGTTGTGAAGAAGATATGATTGAAGTCGCTCTTATGCACGAACTCCTCTCTAAGTACCCTATCATGATTCAGCCCGGACCCGCCCGTGTTTCTGAAAACCCTCCTCCCCCCAAAAAGTACAAGCGCGAGGAAAAATGTGTCTGTCCTGAAGGATTCATCCCATTCGGATATTATTGAAGCCAGCGTATTAAAATATTCAAGATCCTAACATTCACTACAGCTTGTAACACAAGGCGACTAATCAGTTGTTAGGTGAAGCGATGAGCATTTGCTTGGATTACTGGACAGTGTTTTAGAGTATAAACAAAAATAATTAATATCATGTTTGTAAAACTTTTATTGTAGTCTGAAACAATAGCTACACCTATTATTTGACGAATAAACAAAGCTTGCCCATGCTCGATAATCTGAAAGGAGCTTCCAATAAATTTGCCCTATCTTCAATTTCCAAACCTGCGTGTGCTGCGACGGAGAGGAGCGGGTGACGGCTCCGGCATTTCCAGGTCAGCGAGAGTGGGAATGTATGCTTCTTGCGTCAACCCAAAGCCATCGTAGTCTTCGTATGACGACTCATCGCTGCTCGCTCCGTCGAAATCTCCATTCACATTGCTAAACAAAACCCCAACCTCGTCTTCGGCTTCGTCTTCGGCCTCGGCCTCGTCTTCGGCCTCGTCTTCGTTATCTTCAGCCTCGAGCACAGCCACAGTCTTGAAATCGTCGATCACTTCCTTGTCACTGCCGTAGTTAGCAATATTATCGGTCTCGCTATAATCGTCGCCGACAAAAATGGCACGCGGGGTGATCTTAGGTTCAACCTTGGCAACTGCCTCGACGAGAGTGGCGACAATCTCGCTACTGCTGTTATTAACGACGCTTTCAGGCTTGCTGTCATCATCACCAGTAGCACCGGCATCATCGTCAGTGACAGTGGTACGAGGGTACCCCCAAATGAAATCAACAAAAGTAAAGCCACCTGAAAACGCACGAATGCCGATCGAGCGAATGCCGATCGAGCCTGCCCCGTAAATCGTTACCTTGTGACCCTCTTTTTCGATGGCCCTGACCATTCGGGTGTCGTCTTCCTTTTTGGTACAGAGATGGGGTCTGAATACCACCACCTGCTGCACCTCAGCATCCTTGGCGTCAAAATTTGCTGCAGCAACAATCTCACTGATAATTTCCTCCAGCTCTTCCTCTGACGCGAAGGAGGCAAAGGTGACTTTCGTTTGGAGAATTCCGTTGACGGTAGACATGTTGTTGTGTAACTGCTTCGATTGTATTGTTGATTGATTGCTTGGATTATGTTGTTGTGCAATTTGTTGGATTATGATATGATTGATCGATGAGATGGAAGGAGTGGTTGACTGCATCCGGCTCCATGTCAATGACAACGTGGCTGGCTCGGGATTTCAGGTAAAGAAAATTCTTTCCTATTAATTTGAATTCTTTTGTATCAATTTGAACGTTCTGGCGCCAATTTCGTCATTGGGATGACGTCAACCGAGTACCCAAGTGCTGTTTTAATTCGTACATGCACTGCCATGTACAAAGCATCTTGCTCACAACTTTTAACATTGCACAGCTCTGAACCACAGCGCCGCAAAATGACATCTAACTCAAACATTATCCACATTGACGAATGTTGGAATGCGAAAGCAGTTGCCCACGGCTCTCTCCGATGGTGGCTTTCCGAGTCAACCCATTATCACGTGAAGGGGACCATGACGTTGTACAAGTCGGCCACGGGCACATTCCGGTTGCATTACTCTGGCATGGAAGTCGATAAAAACGGAGTGGAAATTGATAGCTCGAGACCTATCATCGAAGGTACCATCCAATTGCACTCGTTTTTTACGATTCAGGCACACAAATATAGGAGCACCAATGCAAAAGTTCGAGCTATCTTGTTGACATTCAAAAAGTATACTTGTCTTGTTCAGAAGATCCAGTTGACAATTCCCATCGACGACCACGAACCAGAAGCTGTAAAGATGATGGTATCTGAATTGGAGAGTGCACCGGGTGCCACGAAAATAACCAAGTCAAAGGCCAGCAAACATTAGTCGGTGGATTGGAGTCATTGGACAAGGGAACCATGTCCATAAAGGACCAACAGTTATGATAATGCAATGTACCTCGTCCTGTGTTATTCCGCAGTTGACATCTTAAGAGGGGCGATGGTGGAATTGCCAAACCAAGGAAAGATTGACTTCTTCACAACAGCACATAACATGGCAAAATTAGTTCGCCTATGTTAGAAATTAATAGCATTTACCTGTGCTGTGCTGTGTTGTATCTAACAATGCGCTGTGTGCATTCTATCTGGCTCCACCAGCTAGCCAGACCAGTAGACAGTCTCAGGTTGCCAACGTCGAGCCGCCATGCAGAAGCAATAAGGCGATACTACTACTAGTAGTACGATTACTGGTGGTGGTATCTCCAAACAACTGATGATGACGACTCACTCGATTGTTCCAATAGAAATCTATCTCTACTAGCTAGCTATTGGAGTAGCTACTAGCTAGATAATATCAATTGTGCTCCGGGTAGAATATTGCATCAGCTGCGACGTGCTGCAATACGCACCTGGTCTGGTACCACTAGCTACTAGCTAGTGCCAGTGCTTTTTGCCACCGACCCACCAATAGGACGCATATGTAACATTATTTAGTCTGCTCCATCTTCTACTCCCAGCAATAACATTTTGCATCTACTTGCAGAAGCTACAGTAGAACTTGAAGTGCATGCTAAGTACAGCATTTAAGTACTAAAGCAGTGTATGATTAGCACTGGCATGATTCGACATATCACTGAATAAGCTTCGAGGTAATATTCCAAATTTTGTTGGAACGAAGTTTCACGTAATCGTACGTAGAATGTGTACCAGAGACTTCGTAGCAAGGGTACCGATACTTGGTTCGTGTGGCGGCAAATACAATCAATGAATCATCAACACAACTCCGCTAACAGCTCGCAACTACTCCAGAGTAGCTATAGTAGCCAACACTGTTAGAGAAGCTAGCTAGCTACTAGCTAGCTAGCTAGCTACTAGCATAATTTGCAACAGTCAAAAATGCAATCAAACAAGAGAATGCGGAGCGCTGGTAGACTATCTCTTGGGTTTGATTGAAATGGACTAGATAAACAGACCCGATCCGTTTGAACAAATGCTATTATCGGATTGATGTGTTCAACGGATGAGTGCCACGCTGGGACGCTGGGTGTGATTAAACGGTTTCCAAGGAGCTTGAGTTGTCACGATGGATGGTCTGCGCCAACTTTCCACCGTGGGACGGATCAAATTTTGCAGTTTGATAGTCTCACAGATGTCACTTCAAACGACTTCTTCAGATTTGAAGAAATCTTCGGTACACTTTGAAAATGACGAAGCCTGCAACGCCACCACCGCCACCGCCACCATCGCCGCCGCCACCACCACCGCAAAAGCCGTCAACAGGTGCAACCATGGGTCAATCGGAGTCAAGACATAATTTAAACATCACCGATTATCTTTTTGCAAAGGCGGCCGCGGAGGACAATGATGACGAGCATTCCACTCCCATGAAGACTGCCCACGGTGGTCCTAACCAGAAGAGAAGTGATGACGAGTATGTTGAAAGTGTTGCTGGCGAAGACACCCGCTCGAAGTCGAACGAAAAGGAAGGCGATGACAGTCGCGCGGATGCTGAAAGTCCAACGGCTGCAACTACAAAAGACCAGCAGTTTCTTTCGCCAGTAAGCGAGCCTGAGAAGGTTGCGGCAGCTTCGACTGCGCATACACCGAGCATATCTCAACAGGAACAGAGCGAGCAGACTCCAGAACTTGCTACTCCAAAGGACACGCCCGCGTCCCGAGCTGACAAGGCTCCTGTTGATGGTGCAGGAGGAGATCCATCGGAAGAGGCCACGGATCCATCCAAATCCGATAGCACTGAAGTCAACAATTTGAGTGAGCTTATAAACCAAACTAACCTCCTTCGCAGCTTTAATAATCCATCCAAATTGGCTACAGATTCCGCAGCAGCAGATCATGAAGCTGACGCTGGAACTAGTGAAACTGGTGGTGGTGATGGTAGAACAAATGCAGATTCCGCAGTAGCAGATAATGACGCTGACACTGGAGCTAGTGAATCTGGTGGTGGTGATGGTAGAACAAATGGCACAGCTTCAGCCCCTCCCGCAGTTGAAGAGAATGGTTGTCTCTTTCCTTACAAGGGCAATGCTGAAGGCAGGCGCAACCGCCCTCGTCCTACTCTGCCAAGCCGACCGGTGGATCCCTGCGCTCCATTGCCGCATATCTCAAGCGACATGTTCGACAGGGAAACAACCTCAACCATTACTCAAATTTTTAGCATGTACAAGCCCCATGCGCTGCCATTCCCAAAACTGATTGGACCCATCACAGCAGTGGCCGAGACTTTGAAATTGAACTTCGTGGATGTGGCAATGCCCCAGACAGACGAAGAGCTTGCTGCATGGGATGGAAAAGGTGACTTTCCGGAGGTACCAGATCTCGACAAATGGCAGACGCATGTCATATTCTCTCTGTATGATGAAATTGAAAGCGGAGAAGAAGACAGAGCACGGAACGTTCTAGATGGCCTCGGAAAGCTCCCAGCGCGTCGAGTGTACAGGAACCACTGGCGCTCGGGGCTTGAGCTGTACAACCAGATGCGCTTTTGCATGCCTGACAAACCAAAGGAGTATGTGGATGATTACATCAGGGCCAAGTTCAAGCATATAACTTCCCGTCCAGCGTTAGACGCAGAAATTGCAAAGCATGTGAAGGCTTTCAAGAAGGTCCTAGCCCGGAATGCGAAAATACAGCAAGCCAAGAAGGCGAAGGAAGAAGCTGAACGTCGGGAGCGGGAAGCCGCGGACGAAGAGCAAGCAGGAGAAGAAGAAGAAGAAGAAGAAGAAGAAGAAGAAGAAGAAGAAGAAGAAGAAGAAGAAGAAGAAGGGAAAGAAGAGCAAAAAGAAGAAGAAGGGAAAGAAGAGGAAAAGGAACCTGAAGAAAGTCCCGGCACCCGCAGAAGCAGCCGCATCAGCCAGCGGAAAGAAGTACCCTTGGCGCCCAATCCGCCCTTGGCCAATAGCGTTGGTATAGATCCTGACAATGGACATGGTGATGAGGAAGAAGAGGGAGAGGAAGAACTTATTCCAGAGCTGAATGTCGATGAAGTTCTCAATGATATCGACAACGAAGTGGCTGAAGACCCCGATTACTTTCCTCCCTGTCGTAAGAGCACCACTCGCCTTGTTGTATATGAAAAACCAGGTAGTAGTTGGATGGAGGAAGCGAAGCAAAAGCTGACAGCTTGGAAATGTCTGCGCTTTTATTTAAAGGATGCTGGCATAAAGGCGCAGCGTGACATCATCTTGGCATGTGTGGATGAGCAGCTTTCCAATAGACCTGATCCTGATCATTCGGATTTGACATATGAAGATATGCAGTTTATCTACCTGATGGTTCTTGTCATTTCGGAGCACCTCAAAGGGTAAGTTCAGCTCACAATAGATCTTGGATGCGACTTTTTGCGTCCTTTCCACTCATCAGCCCTGTTCACTTTTCTGGCAGAGACATGGTTGCTGTTAAAGTTTTCAGAGATCTTCTGAAAGCAGGGAGGGTCACAGCTGACAAAATTCTGATAACAACAAAAGAGGACTTACAGTGTGCTTTGACTTCTAAGAACATAGGAGTTCAGCTCCAAGCTAGGATTACCAATGACATCAAAGGCCTCACCAAGAAGCTTTTTGAGTTGGATCAAAATGGCTGGGTCCCCTCTGACTTACAGGAGCTTCTCCATCTTCCTGGTGTGAATGATAACGTAGCTAGACGCTACCTCCAAGAGTGCAAGCATGTGTATGTTGGCCCCGGTAGTGATCCTTTATGCCGCATTATGGTGGTCGCCTCAGACCTTATCGAATGGGAAGAGTTTTTGAGCGACTCTGGCGTGGATAAACAAAGCGTTTCTATGACCAAGGTATCTGCATTTCACGTGGCAGCAAGCATGAAAACATGGGTAGATCTAGACGATTATGCAGATGCAGATGCTGCATTGTCAAGCATGGGTCAAATTCTGGCCACGGCGAGCGTTAAAACCATGACGAAAATCAACGCCATTGTCAAAAAGAAATTCACTACGCCGGACAAGGTATTGTTACAGCAAATGATAGAGGATGCCAAACCCCTACTTGCGAAGGCAAAGAAAAAGGCTAGCAGCGGTATTACTAATTCTGGTAGCTACAGCCCGGGTCGCAAAACCGCAAAATCCAAGAAGAAGAAGAAATCGTCTAAAGCAAAGAGCGGAGGAGCAGCAACAACTACATCTGCATCCACAACAACGACGGCGACAGCTCCAGCCCATACGACTAGCAAAAAGAAAGGCACTGGCAAAAAGGGAGGCGGGGTCAACACAGCTGCCAACAAAGCCAAGAAGAAACCCGGAAAGAATACAGAATCCACAACAAAGAAAGCTCCGGCTCCAAAGGCCAAAGCTGGCACTGCCGCCAAGGCCGTACGAACGAAGGTTACGAGAAGCCAAACCGAGAGACCGGCCACACAGGTCAAAAAAACTACGGCTACCACGGCCACCACTGGCAAGAGAGGTGCCGACGCGCAGGAAGAAAGGCCAAGAAAGAAAGCCAGAGCATCTGGAGCAGCGGATGGTAAGCCCCGCCCCCGCAAGTCCACAGCCAAAGCCAGCGCATCTGGAACGGGGGGAAACGTTCGCAAGAAGGCTAGCAAGAGCAACGAAGCAGTGCCAGCCAAGAAGAAAAAATCCTCCACTGGAGCATGCGCTGCTATGGGTGAAGCTTGTGAAAGTAAAGAGTCGGAGTCTTATAGTTAAGTAAGGCTGTCTTTTGTTGTGTGTGTGTGTGTGTTTGCCTTCGAGATTCTGACCATTAAATGTTGCCGCTGTTGTCCTCCTCTTTGAAATTTCAAACCATCACAGCTCTCAAGAAGTGCTCACAGTGCAAGAAAGCAGCTCATCTCGTAAAGTGTAGCGTTGCCGTAGATGGAAAGTTGCTGTGTCACCACTGCTGCGTGACGGCCTTGTGAGGATGACCAATCTGTTGACACTTGAGAACGTCGGTGCTAAATGTGGACATAGCGCTGGTGCTAAGTAAATCAAGACTGAGCCTATCATTATCTGAATGACTCTTCAAATTTCATAATTTCATTGTTATAGTTTACAATGATGATAAAATAATTTACTACTGCATGTGGTTCTGGAAATTCACAAACATGTCCTCGTCCAAACTGTAGATGTTGTGGTTAATTTGCTCTTCTCTGCTTTCGGGAGCAGTGAAAGTGTCTTCAATTTCCAGCGCCTCCACTGATTCCTTTGTGTTTTCATGCACCTCTGGATAGTCCAAAAAATATTTGGCGCGATACTGACAGAGGCAGCCAACAAGAGTCTCACGGTTATCGGCCAATCCGTGGTTTGGAATATCCGGGTAGACACATTCTCGTAGCTGATCCAACTCTGCAACGATATCTTTCTTCGGAAATTCAGTCCGCAATGGTTGCAGTTTGGTTGGGTCCGTCGAAAGACGAACAGCTCGCAGTCTATCTAGATCCTTGTTCCTTGCCGCAGCAGTAGCGGGAAGTAGCTTCAAACTAACATGCTTCTCTGACCGCTTGACGCACCCTCGGTTCGTAATGTGGTGCTCTATGTAATATGCGATTGCTCTCTGCTCACCTAGCTCAAATGCTTTCAAATAGGAATTGCTCATCGGAGTAGCCTCGCCCTCTTCTGCGCACACGAAGAATGATGGATTCTCACAGTGTAGAGAGCCTGTGATGTCTCCCTGACCCCATAGATTTGTATTGTAGATTGCAGTCACTGTTTTGAAGTAAACTTTTGACACTCGTGTGGTTTTGGAGTTCCAGTCACCGGTTGTGTAATCGTCATAGCTGTTGACCCCTAAGAGGTGAGATAGAGCACTCTTGGCTTTAATTCTAAAGGGAATATCTGGCACAGTCCTTTCTAGCAGCACGTCCTGGTTACACTTGGCCCTTTTCCCCAGAAACATGCGGATGTGGCGAATCGTCCATTCAACTCCTTTATCAACCCAAATAGGCTTACCAAACGGGCTAATTTTTGTATACAGCCAGCGCTTGAAAAATACCCTGTCAGCTTCACTTGATAGCTGCCACCACTCCAGAAAGTCGCAGACAATGTGAGCATAGTTGATTGCGTGTGTAACGGTGAACAAAGCAAGAGAAAACCTCATTGTGGTCAAGAATAGGTTGACATCGCCGTGTTCCCCAGACTTTTCTGAGTCTCTTATCATGAAAGATATTTCAATCAAACGGAGATCAAAAAGGTGTGCCATGCATGTTGGATAAAGAGCTGCACGTTGTCTCATGTGTTTCTGCACATCCACCGGAGAAATTGCCGTGTTTTCAGGCAGAGTTGCACGCAACATATCAGATGCTGCTCTATAATGAGCCAGAAGATACTGTGGCATTTCCACCAGATAGTCAGTAGGATCGCTGATAGAAAGAATGTATTCGAGCTGTGGTGTTGTTGGTCGCCACAAGGATCCGAAAAAGGCGAAAATCCCGCGTGAAAGTCTGCCACGCATAGTCATAAACTCCATCTGAAAGTGGAATCCGCCAGTAAACATGGTTGCCTTTTTGAATTTTCGATTCTCAAATCCGTTCCCCTCAATGTCGTTGGCTTTTATATCAAGCCACCGTTTCATTGGTGCCCCGTCACATGTGGCTGGAGCCACAAAATCTCGAACTGGTTTCTCGCCCCCGCTATCATTGACATCATACTCGTCATATTGTGAAGCCTCCTCTAGGTAATTTGCAATCTTTTCTACGGTTGCTGTTGCGTTTGGGTCTTCCTGTAGAACGTTGTCTAGTGTCATGTCGTTGGCTTCATAGAATGTTTTTCGGGGCGAAGCTGCGTGTTCGCTGTCTTCGTCGCCTAGAGAAGCTTCAGGAATACCATCATTTAGTGGAATGTTGAAGACGGCTGGCCTGGTGCTCGAAGAATTGGCCTGACCTTGAGGATTTTCTATTCTATTGCCAAGATTAATAGGAAATCTGAAGTCAGAGAAGTCATCACCAAGTTCTTCTAGCTGTCGGCACGCCTCAACATCTGGCAACGCCAAACTCATAGCTGTTTGAATAGCTGTTAACGTCCTCGTCGTAAGTACTTCCCAATCCGACTTGCGAATTCCGACAACTCTTCTGGCTACATTTTCTGCAAGTTTTATGTCATCCATTTCTCCTGTTCTTGCTTGCACATCTTGGATAAATTCATCAAAGGTCTGGCGAACTCGGGAGAGTTGATTGCGTGTGCTGTAGAACCCTTCCTTTTTCAATTCCTCAGAAGGTATAATGCATATCTGAATAATAGTATATTGGCGCCAGGTAGCTTTGCGCCCTAAGAAGCCACAATTGTCAAAGTGAAGAGAAAATGCATCCAGCGGGTGCAACTTGATCTTTCGCTGCATGTGCTCTAGGGCTTTCTTTGTACTTTCTCTTTCCATTGTCAGCCGATGAGCTGACACGCGAATTTTGGACATGAAGGTCGTTGTGTCTTGAGAAGCACCGGAAAGCTGAAACATGTCTCCCATCATCAGCTGAAATGGCCCCGGGCCGTTTAGCTCAAGACGCTGAAGCATTTCCTTGGCCACGCCACACGCCATAAACCTTGAAAAAAAATCACCTTCTGTGTTTATCTTTTTCATAGGCACTGTCATATGCCCAGTTCCCAACGCAAAGACTAATTTCAGAAGCAGACTGTCATCTTCGTGAAGAATGTATCTACAGAATTCGGCTGCTGTCATCCTTGGAAACTTTCCCCTTTTCGCAAGTTCACCGTGCACCTTGACTATTGGTTCATGAAGGAACCCAAAAATTTTTCTCAAGTTCGCCTCGTCCTCGGACGATTCTGGACCATAGTCTCTATCGAGCTGTGTTGTAATTGATGCTGGTACGACAGTGCTGTTTTGTTTGTGGCCATAAGACAATGATAGTATCATCTTCTTGTTATCATGCGCATATCCATCATCTGAGTGAAATTGATTTTCAAAGTACCGACAAGGGTCCTTGTCAAGAGTGGGCAGCTGCACCACTATGTCGATCACGTCAGCTTCGCCAGAGCTCCTCCAACTGTCCATAAACGCCACTTGCTCAATAGGGTCATTAACACTAGTAGGGGCGCCTCTGCACCTGGGGTTCTGACATGTAGGGTTATGAAACTTTCGGTTTGCGAAAATTTGAAATGCACATTTTGTACAGAGGATGCATTTGCAGGGAAGGATTGCAAAGAAATCATCTCCTCCAATGTCAATACAAATAGTTCGCTCACAGCAGGCATGAGAACAGGGCCTGTAAGTAGGTTCATGGGGTTCCACGTAGGACATGATTGTTGATTTAGATGTAGTCAAGTGAGCTATTGATCCCCTGTCGCTACAATTGTACAAGAAAGCTAGCTAGCTACAATAGTAGTAATGCTGTCATTAATTTTGTTTGTTTGGTTCCCCTGTAATTCCATCAACTTTTGAATTTTTGAACCGCACTGATCATGTCAAAAACCCGGTACATTTTGTACACAGAATCCTGTAGAAGTCTGTCGCGCACAACCTCCGTGCACGCACAAATACAGTCGCGCGCAGGCCAGTTTGCAGGCGCGCACAAACCAGTTGCATGTGCGCGATGCGCGATTTTTCCTGGCTCTGGGATGAAA
>ENA-ORBV01009294-ORBV01009294.1-microbial-mat-metagenome-genome-assembly--contig:-NODE-9294-length-16187-cov-6.483302_pt1 | contig 16187 bp, 24 predicted proteins | sample MGYA00237777_ERZ505514 | MGnify/ENA primary metagenome ERZ505514 (study PRJEB26160, sample SAMN06269048) | microbial mat metagenome | isolation source: Oligotrophic lake microbial mat | place... | reverse complement strand
CGCAATGCCATCCGGCGCGGCAGGGATGACATGAAATTACTGGGATGGGACGTGGTGAACATCCCCCACGCTCACGGTTTTGCGCTGAAGCGTCACGAAGGCGAATGATCACATGGCATTCCCTAACCAGGTCACGCAGCAAGCCCAGGTCGATGCGCTATTGGCGAAGTATGAGCCTATCATCCGAGACGCGTTTCTTGCCGCAATTCGGCAGGCGGGAAACTCGATAGACCGACGCGCTCTTATTTCCGCACTGAACGCTGGAGACATTGAAGCCGCTGTTGCCCTTTTCAGGATAGACCAAGGTGTTATGTATCCGCTTCAAGAGGCGGTGCGATCCGCTTATATTGCAGGCGGTCAGTCTTTGGCGCTGGCAATGCCCAAGTCTGTCTTGGGTCAGTTTGGCTTCAACGGCGCACACCTGAGAGCTGAAGCTTATCTGTCGCGGTTCGGCGCTGACATGGTCACGAACGTCAGCGAGGACGCGATGAGTGCGGCGCGTGAGACCATACTTGAAAGTCTTTCCGAGAACGTGACTACCCGGACAACAGCTCTTCGCCTGACGGGTCGTGCCGGGCCGGATGGCGTGAGACAGGGGGGCGTGATCGGTTTGACCCGCCCTCAGGAACAGTCTATCGTCAGAGGAATGAGTGAACTAAGTTCAGGTAATGCGAAATCAATGTCTGCGTATCTTGACAGAAAAGAACGCGACTTGCGGTTCGACCCGATGATAAAAAGGGCCATTGCGGATGGTCGGATATTGACTCCCGAAGAATTGGCGCGAATCGAACAGGGACACCGCAGCAAGTCTCTCAAACTACGCGGGCAAAGGGTGGCTCGCAACGAGACCTTTACCGCTCAGGCAGCGGGCAGACACGAGGGCTGGTTGCAGATTCTGGAAAGGCCGGATATTGACGGCGTAACTGTTCGCTGGCAGCATAACCTTTCCCAAAAGCCGCGCAAGGATCACGTCGCAATGGATGGGACAATTATCCAGATCGGCGAGTATTTCATCATGGGTGACGGGACCGCAATGGCCTACCCCCACGATCCACGCGGCGGAGCGACTCATTCTGTTGGGTGCCGATGCATCGCAATCTACCGCCCGGTTCTGCCAAAGAGGTGACGCTATGACAAAATCTTTTACAGCGCAGGTTAAGGACTGGGCTGATCTCACAAAGGAAAGCCTCAGGTACGTCGCGGTCAATGCCATCTCTGATGTGATGGAAGCTGCTCAAACTCCACAACTTGCAATTTCAAAGGGTGCTACTTCCTTTGTCGTGGGCAAGATACCAGTTGCCGAAGCTGAGTTGATCAACAGCCTGCAAGTTAATGACGGTGCGTCAGGCCCGGCAGTTTACGAAACCGCGCTGTTGGATTTTGAGATTGGCGAAATCATTCGGTTTTCGTGGACTGCGCCTTACGCATACATGATTGAAGTAGGGTTTGTCGGAGAAGACAGTCTTGGCCGCACACGCAATCAGGCAGGGCGGCACTTCGTCGGAGCCAACGCTGCCCGATTCAGCGAGTTTGTCAACAAGCGTGTGGCGGAGGTCCGATCATGAATGACGCCGATATTGAGGCTGTGATCAAGGCTAGATTCGCCGGTGCTGGGCTGGTTTGGCCTATAGCGTGGCCAAACCAGAACGCGCCGGGGACCGTGCCGTTCATCGTGGTGGAAATTGTTCAGACGGGTCGCACCGACGTAGCCTTGGCTGGCGGTGCTGAACTTGCCGAAGGCTTCGTAATGGTAAAAGTAGCGGCGCAGGAAGGTACCAGTACAGACGTCGCCAGTCGCAAGGCGCAGGACATCGCCGACTTGTTCCCAAAAGGTTTGCGATTGGCTGTTAGCGGCGGATTGGAAATTACGATCACTAAGCCTTCCGAACCGTTGCAAGGTTTCAATGCGGATCAGCGGTGGTACAAGCCGGTTCGCGTTACGTTTCAGGTTTCGTAAATCCCACGCGCGCGGGGTTGAGCGCGAACACCGAGCACTAACACAAAGGAGGCGGCGACCATGCCAGCCATTACTGCGACATCAATGAGCGGAGCGGGGTCACGCGTCCTTGTTCTGACTACCCTGAATGGCACCGACAGCCTGACCTATGAAATCGGAGACATTCTCACGCTGCGAAACCCGACTGGCAGCTCTATCTCCCCGACAATTGACGGCGCGGGTGGGACGACATGGCCAGCTCCGGGTGTAGGCACGGTCAGCGTTTCGGCTGGCTTGCCCTTGGGAGCCATTGCGGCGGGTACTGGCATCGTCGTGCGTATGGACTCGATCAGTGCATATCTGCAAGGCGTCATCGCAATCACATCAGGAAGCGGCCTTATTGGCTCTATTTTGAGGAATTAAGAAAATGACCGTTCCAGCAACTTCTATTCGTCCGCGCGGCGCTATCCCGTTTCAACTGTCTCTGGCTGGGGATAGCCGCCGCATCGAATATAACCCCGGCGACATTCTCACGCTGCGTAATCCGACTGGTGCTTCTATGACCCCGACGATCAGTGGTCTTGCTGGCGCTACGTGGCCGGTTGCAGGGATTGGAAATCTCGACATATCTGCGGGTTTTTCGTTCGGCGCGATGGCGGCGGGTGATGCAGTGACAGTCCCGCTTGATAGCATTCGGGCTTATCTGCACCCTAATGCAGACTTGCGGTCGGGCGGTCTTGCGGAAATATGGGCAGTCAGAGTCAGCGCCGTCGACAACAACTGGCAGTCAATCGTATGGTCCCCCGAGTTGCGGCTGTTTGCCGCAGTCGCCAGCACAGGAACTGGCGACCGGGTGATGACCTCGCCAGACGGCCTCACATGGACGACTAGAGTCAGCGCTGTTGATAACGCTTGGCAGTCAGTCGCATGGGCACCGGCACTCGGCCTGTTTGCGGCAGTCGCCAGCACAGGAACTGGCGACCGGGTGATGACCTCGCCAGATGGTATTACTTGGACAACCAGAGCCAGCGCTTCGAACCAAAACTGGCAAGCAGTCGCATGGGCACCGGAACTCGGCCTGTTTGCGGCAGTCTCCAGCACAGGAACTGGCGACCGGGTGATGACATCGCCAGACGGCATCATTTGGACGTCCAGAACCACCCCTGCTGACAACGATTGGCGGGGCATCGCATGGTCACCGGAACTCGGCCTGTTTGCCGCAGTTTCCGACACAGGAACCGGCAACCGAGCTATGAGTTCGCCCGATGGCATCATCTGGACGATCAGAACCACCCCTGCTGACAACGCTTGGCAGTCAATCGCGTGGTCACCGGAGATAAGCCGTTTCACCGCAGTTTCTAATACTGGCACCGGCAACCGGGTGATGACATCAAACGCCGGAACGGTTTGGACGATCAGGGTCAGCGCCGCAGATAACAGCTGGCAGTCAGTCGCATGGGCACCTGAGATAGGTCGGTTTGTCGCAGTCGGCTCAACAGGCGCTAGCACCCGAGTGATGACTTCACCCAACGGGATCACCTGGGCCACCACAGACAGCGCCGCAGATAACATCTGGCAAGGTGTCGCATGGTCATCAAGGTTGGGTCTGTTTGCTGCAGTTTCTGCCTCCGGAACAGGCAACCGGGTTATCACTTCTGGCAATGGCCTTTTGGCCGCAATCTTGAGAGGCTAACCAATGGCAACCATCACGAACAACGAAAAAGGCCCAATCACACTTCCTACCGGGCAAGTCATCCCGCGATTGGGCACACTGGAAACGGATAACGACACAATCCGCCAAGCTGACAACTGGCCAAGCCTTTCCGGACGGGCGTTGGCCAAACAGATCACTATTGTTTTCGACCCGGACCCGGACCCAGGGGAACCCGATCTGATCGTAACGCAAACGGTCATTCCGCATGAACCAACTGCTGTTCTGCAATTCACCGCAACCGCGCCAAACCCTGATGAGGAATTGCCGCACCCAACTAATAAAGGAAAACACAAATGACGACGATTCCCAGCTTTATCGGTTCTACGGTGGCTATTGTCGCGGCACTCCCGGCCACGTACAACGCGGCGGGCTATGCCGCGCTCACGTGGACCGGAACCATCGGTCTTATGGTGCAAATCGGAGCGTTGGGCGATCAGTCGTCCGATATTGTCGTGACGACGCTTGGGGGGCGGACGCTGCACACCAACGGTGCTCTCGATGGTGGCGAAATCTCGTTCACTTACGTCTTCTCTCTTTCGGACCCAGGCCAGGTCATCGTTCGCGCGCAAAACAACACCAACACAGGTATTTCTATCCGAGTGACCGACCCGGACGGAATTTTGTACTACGGTGCCGGTGTGGTGGCCAACGTCGCCGATGCTGAGCGAGCAGATGGGAACTACAAGGGGCAAACCGGCGTATTTCGGATCAACACCGCAATCGTCCGCGTGTAATCCGGCCTGAGCAATCAGACGGTAGGGTCGCGGCGGAGTGGTTCACCGACGCGACCCGCTTTGAACCAGAACCATAAGGATCACCAATATGGACTTTACGAAATTCAACGGGCGCGCCAATGCTGAAGCTGGCGCGCGTATGCAGATCATGGACCCAAACACGCGAGAACCGATCGAGGGGGCTTTCGTCTTGGTGCGCGGTATTGCATCGCCGACGATCCAAGCGGCTCAACGCAAAGCGCAGCTAGAACGCATGAAGGCGCGCAAGAACGGCAAAGTCGAAACCCCTGATCGAGTGATGGAGGATGCACACAACGAACTTGTGGACGCTGCCATTCCTTTCATCGCCGGGTTTGAAGGGGTCGAAGCTGGCGAGCGAAGGCTGACCGTCGACGATGCCAGGGAATTTCTGGATTGGACATTCCCTGCAATGGGCGTTGTGACAGATGCCAACGGCGATCCTGTCGAGATTGAGACCAAAGACAGCAAAGGCGAAACCGTAAAGGTTCCGAAGTACGAGTTGGTGAACTACCCGTTTGCGCAGCAGGTCGCGGTTTTCGCTGGGGAGCAATCCAATTTTTTGGAAAGCGCGCCGAAGGGCTGATTCTTTACGCCGCGCAACTCGGGTGGCTTCATGCTACGCCGAAAGGCAACAACAAAAGCCGAATGGTCAGCTATCTGGACATGGCAAAGCAGGCGGGTCATCCGCCTGTATTCCCCCTGCCTGATCTTGACCCGGAAGAATACATGCACGCGCTATTGATGGAGATTGGTCCAGTGCGCAGCAACGGCATGGGGCTAGCCGCAACCGACTGGCCAGTGGTCTCAGCCTTTGCGCGGGTGAAGGGGCTGGACGATCACGACACGAGCACTCTAGCCGCAATGTGTCGTGCGCATTTCGAGGAGTTTCAGGCGGGTGAAAGCCCGCTTAGAATTCCGCCTATGAACCGAGAGGATTAAGTCGATGGTTGACTTTGCGCGCCTTACCCTTGCCGCCGACTCTTCCGGGATGCGGTCTGCTGTCACCGACATTGACGCAGTCGGCGTAGCGGCTGGCATTGCCGAAGGTAAGGTGACGCAGTCAACAGCGGCAATGTCCAGAGCCATGAATTCAGTCGGTGCGGCGAGTGGTGGTGCCGAAAGTGAGGTGGCGCAATCAACAGAAGCAATAGCCAGCTCCATCGATGAGGTTGCTGCGGCAGCTAAAAAAGCCGAAAAGCAGGTTGTGCAATCAGCAGACGCCATGTCTTCTGCCATGAAGACACTCGCTTCCGCTGCTGCAATCGCAGCGGCTCTCGCAGCGGCTGCAGCTTATATGCACTACGCGGACGCTTGGTCGGATATGCAGAGCACTATTGGCTCTGCTGTGAAAGACATGGAGGCTGCACCTGAACTAATGCTGCGCATGGTTGATATTTCAAACGCGTCCTACTCGTCTATACAGCAAACTTCTCAAGCTTATTCTCGGAATGTCGGCGTCCTTCGCGAGCTTGGGCTAGGGGCAAACGCGACAGCTGACTACACGGAGTCACTTAACCATATGTTGGTTATTACTGCAACCAAAGGTGAGCGTGCAGCCAGTGTTCAGCAAGTTTTGTCAAGAGCCATGGCCGTTGGTAAGTTGTCGGGTGAAGGGCTTGAGACCGTGCTGCATAGCGGGGGCCGTGTTGCTGAAGCACTCGCAGAAAAACTTGGAGTAGCCGTATCAAAACTAAGGTCCATGGCCTCTGAAGGAAGGATAACTTCGTCTGTCCTTGCTGGGGCTATGCTCGATTCTCTCTCTAGGGTTCGCGAAGAGGCAGCACTCATGCCCGCAACCGTAACTGACGGTTTCCAAAGAATCCAAACAGGCATACAAGCAATCATTGGTGTCTTTGACCAAGCCACCGGAATATCAGGTACTTTCGCGCTGGTTTTGGTGAGCACTGGCGATGCACTTGCTGCGGTTGCGCGAATTATATTCGATAATAGTTATCTAGTTAAAGTGATGGCACTCTCCTTGGGTGCCCTGGCAACCGGCATGGCGGTTAGCACGGTTGCCGCGTACATCTACGCCAGGTCTCTCACTGCTGTGGCGTTTGCCTCAAGGGCGGTCACGCTTTTCGGAGGGCCACTTTCGCTTGCGATTGGTGTGTTAAGCGGATTGGCGGCTCTTATCATGGTGACAAAAAAAGAGGCACAAAGCTTTGATGGCGCAATGCAGTCTCTTGGCTCTACCATAAAGGGCCTTGAAACCGTGAACTCAAGGCTGCTCGACGACTACAGCAGCCTTAAAACCGCACAGGAGTCGCTCGCTACCGCCACGACAGCTGGAGGAAAGGCTGCAGTAGATGCAGCAATAGTGGACGTAGCGGCGGCTCAAGACCGGATTAATGCAAGCGCAGAACTGCGCAAAGAAAAAGCAATAATGGCCAAGGTGGAACTTGCAGCCGCAGAAGCCGCATTTGCAGCGCAAGAGAAAGAAAATCAGATATTCGCTGCAAAAGCATTGATAAACGACCCGAATACCAACAAAGCCATGATCCCGTTCGTTAGGGGAAATCCGGAAATGGCCGCCCAGCGAATACCCTACGAAGACGTGCAAAAGTACGTTGAAGCACAGAAAGAAATGGGACTGCAGCTTGTTGCGAATAAAGGAGTAATGAGCGACACGCAGCGCGCCTTTTATGACCAAGCAATAGCAAGCGGTAATGCGAAAATTGCACTCTATGAACAGTCCCAAACCATCGACCTGCTCACGCAAGACGCCGAAAATCTCACAATCCCAGTTAACGGGGCTACGACCTCGATCAGAGAAATGGGCAGTGCTGCCTATGCCACCATTCCAGAATTTGCGGCGCTGAGAGAAGAATACGGCTCAATGGCGGGGCAGATCGAGCAACTGTTAATCGCGCAGAATGCTTTGGCCGTGTCGGACTTCCAAGCCAGATTGCCAGCACTAACGACTCAGGTCAGTGCATTGGCCGAAGGTCTTAAAATCACGAAAGATGAAGCTGCAGGATACACCAAGGCGCTTGAAGCTGCAACTGCCAGCGGCGATCTTACCGGACAGGCGCAGGCAGCGCTTGACGTAGCGCAAGCAATGGCGGAGGCAGCAGGCGGGGCGCAAAACCTCACAGGCGAATCCCGCGCGTCATATGATACATTTGTGGCATTGGGCACAGAGGCTGCGCGGCTAGCTCAGCAGGTCGCTATTGCTGGCGGCCAGGCGCAGGGACTTGCTAACGAAATTTCCCGCATGGGCGCAGCGTTCGGTCCCGCCATTAGCGCAGCGAGGCAACTCGCTGGCATTATGAGCGGCGTCCTCGGACAGTTGAGTCGAATTGGCCTTCGCATTACAAATTTGATCCCGGGCGCGAGCCAGTTAATGTCCGCGCTAGGCGCAAACAAACCACTTGTAACTAGGTGGATAGATACGGCATCAAGCGCGCTTGGCGGGCTTTGGAACAACATGCTGAGGGTCGCAAAAGAAGGGAAGACTGTTACTGCGGCTATTGACGGCACCGGCACCGGCGCTGGCAGCGGCGGCGGCGCGTCCAGCGTGGCTGAAGCACTGGAAGAAGCCACCACATTCGCGCAGGGCTTCTCCGAATCGTTAACCCAAGGCACGAAATCTGCCGTAGAAATGGGGAAGGAGTTGGGCGGCGCGCTGTTGGGTGGGATTGGAAGCGTATCAGACGCGTTTGCTAACTTCATCGTTCAGGGGTTCAAGGACTTCAAAGGTTTCGTCAACTCAATTCTGGACAGCTTCAAATCTATGCTGGCGCAGATGATCAGTATGGCGATCAAAAACCGGATCATGATCGGCCTAGGATTCTCAGGTGGTGGCGTAGGCCAAGCAGCAGCGGGCGCAGCTGGCGCAGCGGCGGGTGGTGCTGGTGCTGCTGGGGGCGGACTGCTGGGTGGAGTTATAGGCAGCGTGTTTTCTGGCGCGTCCGGCCTCGTCACGTCTCTTTTCGGAGCGGGCGGGGGCATCGGCGCAGCAGGTACGTATCTTTCCAGTGTGCTTGGCACAGCCACTACCAGCATCGGGGCATTTGGCGCGGCGGCTGGCGCTATTGCGCTGCCCCTTCTGGCTGTCGTGGGTGTTTTCAGCTTCTTCAAAAAGAAAACCACAGAACTTGACTCTGGCATCAAGGCCACGGTTACGGGCTTGAGCACTCTGGTTCAGGCATTCCGGGTCGTCAACACGAAACAATTCTGGGGCCTATCCAGCAAAACCAGCACTTACATCGATGCCGCCAGCCAAGAGACAACCGACGCGATCACCGGCGTCGTAGATACGCTGCAAGGCGGTGTCTTGGCATCGGCAGACGCGCTGGGCATCGCCGCTAGCACATTCAGCGACTTTGCGCATACGATGAACATCAGCACAAAAAACCTCAGTGAAGCAGATGCGGCTAGGGCCGTCGAAGAGGCACTGATGGGTTTGGCTGATGCAATGGCCGGGATGATCGGAGGGTTGTCTGCATTCGCAAGGGACGGCGAGGGCGCAGCAACGACTCTTTCCCGACTGGCGCAAAGCTTGGTGACGGTCAACGGCTGGATGGGCAACTTCCGCATGAACCTCTACGACGCGTCGCTTGCCGGTGGTAGCGCAGCGGAGGCGTTCGCTGGCTTGTTCGGTTCGCTTGAAAACTTCAACGCTGTTGCGTCGTCGTATTACGATAACTTCTTTACCGATTCGGAGCAGATTGCGCGAGCGACTGAGTTACTTTCGATCCAAATGATGGCCCTTGGTATCGATGCTCTTCCCTCAACGCGCGCAGCTTTCCGGGCGCTTGTGGAGGAGGCTGACGCTCTTGGCGACACAGAGCTTGTCGCTGCGCTGATGAAGCTTGCCCCCGCATTTGCTGAAATCAGCGCTGGTGCCGACGCACTGGGCGAAAGCTTGCGCGCGCTGGTCAATGAGGATTTGTTCGCGACAGGGCAGGACTACGTTCGTGCACTGTCGCGGTCTGCCAACAATCAAGAGTTCACGCCGCGCCCATCGGACGCGGAATTGCGCGCAGACATGCGAGCACTCAACGTCAGCATGGAGAGAATGGTGTCGGCGGCGGAAATCACGGCAGGCAACACAGGACGCGGTGCGGACGCGGCAGATGACCACCTCGCATTCACAATGGAGCAGACCCTATGACCCTGCGCATCATCGAACCTTTCGCAATCACGGCTGCCAACGTCGACAACGGAACCACCAACGTAGCGCTCGAAACGGCGTGGACTGCGGGAACCTATACACTTGGAACTGTGCGGCGGGTTAACGAAAGGTTATTTGAGGTTTCCGCCGCAAGCACGACGCAGGATCCTGGACTGGCAACATCTACTGAGTGGTTTGATGCTGGACCGGCTAACAGGTATGCCGCATTCGATATACAACTTGGCGCGGACAAGTATCGGGTAATCGACACACTTACAACGCGGGCAACTCCTATCATTTACAGGCTGACGGGCTTGCCCCGCTTGTCGGCGATGGCGTTCTTCGGGCTTGCCTGCACACAGATCAAGATATACGCAACGTTGTCGATAGCGGGCGATGAGGCAGATGTAACTTATGACATTCCGAGCGTAACTCAGTACCAAGCGTCGTTCTGGCGCTGGTCTTTCTTGCCGCAGTCGTTTGAGCGAACATATGCTAACTTCGACCTCGACATCGCAGCGGGCTCAACAATTGACATCACGATCACGAATACCGGGGGCATATCTGAGGTCAACACAGTTGCGATGGGTATAGCGGCTTATTTCGGGGTCGTAGAAGTTACCTCCAAAAGAAGCCTCAGAAGCAGATCGGTCAAGAAGACAGAGGGCACGCTGACGTCGCTGCTGCGCCGCGCACCAGCATCTCGCGTGGGATACATGGTACATCTGGACGAGTACATCGCAGGTCCTTTCTGGCGCGCGATTGACGACTTAGATGGGGTGGCGGCGGTGTTTTCGGGGCCTACTGAAAATCAGGAGTTGCTGGCTTACGGGTTTGTCACGTCGTGCCAGACTGTCAGCGACGTTCGTGGTATAAGCAAAGTTCAACTTGAAGTGGAGACGCTCTAATGTCCGCACCCGTAATCAGACAATACGCCGGAACGATCCCTAGCAAGGGGCAAGGACAGGTTACTTTTGACATTAATGTCGACGCGTTTCTTGTTTGGCAGGCAACGCAGTTTGGCCCTGACATGGAGGCCTTTGGGGCTTGGGCGGATAACGTGCGCGCGGCACTGATCGCGAGCAATCTGCCTTCGCTTTCGGGGCGTAGCTTGGACGCAGTGCGGGTTAACGCTGCAGCGAGCACCGTCGAGTTTGCCGATGTGACGGCAGCTGGGTGGGCTGTGCTGGACGATGTAGACGCGGCTGCGCAGAGGACGACGCTGGGACTTGCGCCAATTGCTCAGGGTGTCTGGAACACTGGAACGGACACCACAGAATGCACAATCACAGCTGCGAAACTGGATGCCAAAGTCAGGGCAGAGAGCAACGTCACAGGAACCGCCCCCATGTATGCTTGCCGTGCATGGGTGAATTTCGATGGAACAACCACCGCACCAATAATAATTCGGGCCAGCGGGAACGTGTCGAGCATCACGGACAACGGGATTGGTGACTACACGGTAAACTTTACCACAGCGATGCCGGATGCTGACTATGCTGTTGTGGCGATGGGCGGGATCAGTCCCAATTCGAATTGCATGGTTTCACTAAAAACCGCAGTCGCGGCAGGCTCCGTTAGGCTAGAGACCGCCACCGCAAATACGCGAGTAGCAACGGACTTCACCGTGATCACAGCATCTGTTTTTAGATAGGGGAAATAAGTGGATCAACGAATCATCTACCAAAGGGACGACGGCGGAGTTTCAATTATCGTTCCCAGTGATTGCGGGCTGACGATTGAGGAAATCGCTGAAAAGGACGTCCCAACGGGTACGCCTTACACGATTGTGGACGTGGCAAGTATCCCGACAGACCGGACGTTTCGCAACGCGTGGACGTCAAGCGGGGGAGCTATCGAAACCGACTTTACTAAGGCTCAAGACATTGCCCACGAAATGCGCCGGACAGCGCGGTCGGCGGAGTTCGCTCCGTTGGATATTGACGTCACAATCCCAGACCGCTCCGTGAAGGCAGAAGCGGAACGTGTCGCTGTGCGTGCAAAATACGACGCAATGCAAATCGCTATCGACGGGGCCACGGGCATTGACGAACTGCTCGCCACAGTGGTAAGGTCTATCCCATGACGGGCTTGCCACAGATCGAAAACCGCTGGACGGTCGCGAATATCATCACATTCCTGACCTTGGTTGTCGGCGGAGCCTTCGCGCTTTCAGAAATGCGGTCTGGCATAGCGGAATCTGTGGCGGCGAATGTCCGTCTGTCAATTTCCATAGATCGAATTGCCGCGCAGGCGGAGTCGGAGTTTTCGGAGGTGCGTGCGTTGGCGACGTCGCGCGAGTTGCGGATCAGAACCTTGGAGACTCAATTCGTGCGCATGGATGAAAAGCTGGTGAATATCCTCACCAATCAGGGGCAAGTTTTGACGTCCATAGCTCGGATCGAGCAAAACTCCAAAGGAGAATGAAATGAACGACTGGCCAACACAAGAGCAGGTTCTGTCGGGAAAGTCGATCTATGGCAATCCCAAAGGGCGCAACGTCACGGCAATGTCACCGGGCTGGGAGGCTGCAAACATCGTAGCTATTGAGCCGCCATTCCGGATGACCTATGCCGGTACGCCGATCAAGCGAATGCGCGTACACCGGCTGTGCGCTGAGTCGCTGGCGCGGGTGCTGTGCAGCCTCAAGGACGCAGCCAGGGGCAATCAGGCAATCTTGGACTACTGGGGGGTCAGTATCTTTGGCGGCGTTGTCGCCTACCGGCTGATGCGCGGTGGCAGCAACCTGTCGATCCATAGCTATGGCGCTGCGATTGATCTAGACCCAGCTCGCAATGGCTTGGGCGATACGACGCCGCGCTTTGCACAATTCCCCGAGGTGCTGGCGGCTTTCAAGAAAGAGCGATGGACATGGGGTGCCGATTGGGACGGCGACGGTTCCACTGCCAACGAACGCCGACCTGACGGGATGCACTGGCAAGCGACGAAACCACTTTAACCGCCCCGATGTGGGGCAACCAAAGGAGACTGACTATGGACAACTTCTACAAATTGACTACCCCGGCGCTCGCGCGTCTGGCGACGTACGTACTGCCGTGGTTGCTTGGTCTGGTGTTCGCATGGGTTGCCGCGCAAGGTTGGGGCGTCTACAACGAGGTCGCAGGAACGCTGACGATCACCTTGTCCATCCCGGAAATCCTTGGCATCGCTGTCGTATTCTTGGGTGCACCGGGCCTTGCTATCACGGCGCTTCTCAAGGGGTTCAAGTCGCGTGGCGGCGATCAGCCTGTGGAGGTGCCGAAATGACTGGCCTGCAAGTCTTCGCCATGGCGGGCGTGGCATGCTTCGCCGTGGCGCTGGGTCTCTGGGCACTGGTCCGAGGCGGTGCACTGCGGGGTGAAGCAGAAGCAGAAGCTGTGACCGCCAAGCACGAGGCGGTGCGCACTGCAGAGGTGCTACAAGACGTAGTCAAGGGCCAGACCGCAGCAGCAGAAGTGCGGAAGCGCAAGACTACTGACAAGACGCCGGATCAGATAGTGCGCGCAAACGATGGGCGCTGGCCGTGATACGCGCCCTGATCCTTTGCGTGGCGCTTGGCGGCTGTGCATCAACCCCGGCAGTGGTCGACCGGGGTTGCGCCGCCTATGGCATCCAGCGGGCAGGGATGCCGCCTCTGGCTGACGATGCGCAGTCTTGGTGGATAGCCGAGACCGATACCGCGATGACCGTAACCTGTCTATGACCCGCACCAAGCTGCTTGCCATACTGGTGGTGCTGGTCGCGACAGTGGGGCTGGTGGTTCGTGCCATTCCAGCCGCTGCCCAGGGGCTGCCACAGTGCGGCCCCTGGGATGCTATAGTCAAGAGGCTGACCGAGCAATATACCGAAACCCAGCGGTTCGTCGGTCTCGTTGCAAACAACAACTTGATGGAAGTCTACGCGTCCGACACCGGATCATGGACGATCACCATCAGCACGCCACAAGGCATAACCTGTCTTGTGGCTAGCGGCACGGGGTTCGAAGCGATGCAAGCGTCTCCGCATGGCCAGCCGATTTGACGTCATTCCCACCGGTGTGTCTGAAATGCGGACGTACGCAGGGGTATCGGGAATGACGCTGGCAGCCTACCTCGCGGACAATTACGGCACTTGTTCTGCCGCCAGATGCGAATGCAGGTCTACCGAGTGGCGCGGGGTGATGTGCCCCCATTGGCAGTCATTTTGCGCGCGCAATTACGATGAACTGCGCGTCGCTCAGGATGCTCTAACGGCTTCAATCACCCCTTGCCAAAGTCTGACAGAACGGGATGGCCACGCTCCTCCAAACAGCGGTCCATGATCCGCCGGGGGCCACCCTGCGCCAGTTCGGTGTTCGTGTTCGCCAACCCAGCCGTCGCACCATATATGGCTCCGTCGTTGGTATACCCGGCCCCGTAGGTTGAGCCGATCATTGCCCCCAAGAGGGCACCAGCGATCATGTTTGCGGCCATTTCGTTGGCTTGCTGGGCTTCGTATTTGGCCTGAGCCGCCTTTGCAAGCACACGGCATTCAGCCAGATCGGCGCTGTAGTTGGCATTTGGCCGGTCGACGACCGGCGCGTATGTGTCCAGCGGATTGATCGTCGGGCCACAAGCGGTCATGGCGAGGGTAGCGAGTATAAAGATGCGTTTCATGGTGTTATCCTTGTTGATGGTGGTGTTGATCGTCGGGTTGTCGTTCATGGTAAGTTCACTCATTTTTCTTCGGCAGGTAGCCGTTGGCCTGCCAAGGTGCCAAGGCCATCAGCGCAGCATCACGCTCTTGCGTCAGCCTTTCGATAGTACGCGCCATGGTTTCCCGCCCGCGCAGTTGCCCGGCAAGCTTGCGGTTGGCGTTCTGATGGCCTGCAATATGCTTCAGCATTTCCACCCTTTTCGTTTTATTCTTTTCAGATTGGTTGCGGCAATAGGCAAGGGACGCCTCGCTCTTGGCAAGGGACGCCTCGCTCTTGGCAAGGCGGGCGCGGCAATCGGCAAGGGACGCCTTTAGATCGGCAATGTGGGTGGATACCCCAGTGTCGGTCCTATCAGGGATCGAGATGGCGCGTTGCAAAACATTACCATCATAGTAAATCTCCGCCATCATAAAAAAATTGCCGCTGCTCTGCTGGAGCAACCGATGTTTCCAATCGGCGATAATAAGGGCAGCCTCTTGAAGCCGTTCAGCGTCGGTCATGACCAGAACCCTCCCCAATACATCAATAGCACAAACACAATCCAATCCCCACGAAGTTTAATAGCCTCCCATGCTTTTTCCGGCGTTTCGGCATTCCTCGCCGCACTCACCAAAATTAGCATAGAAAGGATTGCAAAGTAGGCTGCGAGAATTTGCGGAAATGTCACCCCATCCGACCCAAACACGTATGGCGACCACATAACCAGCAGCGCCAAGACGGCGCTTTGCGTGATGATAAACCCGATCCGGATAAAGACATGTCTCATTACGCAGCATCCTTCGAGATGGATCGCATGTCGTTAATCGTTTTCCACATTTGGGCCATCAGATAGTACGTGCCCATGTGCATCCCCAACGGCTGGCCCGGAAGTTGCATCGACTGAAACTGCTCGACCTTCAGTTTCATAGCGGTGAACTCGTGGTCAGTCATGCGTAACTCCTCCTATTTGTTTCGTGGGTCGCAGGCTTTTCGGTGAGGTTTCCCGGCGGCAGGCGCGATCCATTTGCCGCCGGGTCGCCACGGGGTGTGGCTATAAACCGTCGCCATCCAGATCGGGCAGCTTTTCGGACAAGCACGACAGCGCAATAATATATTTGCAATCAAATACAGCCCACCCATCGCGGATGCGTATATCGACCCGTGATGAAGAAGTCATATGATGTTGAAGCAGGTCACTGGCGATCCGCATTTCGTCTGGGGAGTTAAAATACATCCCGTGGCGAACGCCACCCTGCAAAATCACCACCATTGTGTGAATCCACTTGGCTCTCGGTATAACAGGTTGTGTCATGGTTTTTACTCCGGTTCATGTTTGATGGTTCAGTTTCAAATCCCCCGCCGCTTGGTCCAGTCAAGGAGCATGGTGTCAGTCGTGATCCCGTGCCGCCGGGTCGCCACGGGATGTGGTTATAAATCGTCCTCAGTCCAAACCGTGCGCAATTCCGACGTGCACGACAGCGAAACAACATCTTTGCCATCAAATACAGGCCACCCCTCGTTGGGGGGTATAATGGCCCGTGACGCTTCAGCCATCTGATGCTGAAGCTGGTCGCTGGCGATCTGCATTGCGTCTCGGGATGCAAAGCGCGTCTCATAGAAACTCCTATCCTGCGTAACAATCATTATTGTGTGATGCCACTCGCGGCTCGATTTGGGAGGGTTTTCCATGGTTTTACTCCGGTGGACGTGTTCCATTTCAAATCCCCAGCCGCTCGGCCCGGGTTTTTGGTTGAACATCCCGCCGCCGGTCCGGGAGGTATTGGATCGGCGGCGGGGTCAGCCGCACGGTAAAGTGCTGACGGCTGTGGGGATTGAATGTCGGTCATTCTGCAGAAGCCTTCGGCGCGGCGGCAGCCATGGCCGCAGCCGCGCGCTGGCGGGCCTCGGTGGTGGCGTCGCCGCTCGCGTCGCGGTCTGCCGGTCTGCGGGTGGCCATAAGCCCGAGCAGCAGACCGGTGGCGAGCAAGGTCAGCGCGGCAATGATGGCA
>ENA-ORBV01009292-ORBV01009292.1-microbial-mat-metagenome-genome-assembly--contig:-NODE-9292-length-16188-cov-5.175470_pt1 | contig 16188 bp, 7 predicted proteins | sample MGYA00237777_ERZ505514 | MGnify/ENA primary metagenome ERZ505514 (study PRJEB26160, sample SAMN06269048) | microbial mat metagenome | isolation source: Oligotrophic lake microbial mat | place... | reverse complement strand
GAGGTCCAATTGGGGTCAACCAACAGCAAGGGTTTGCCTGCACTGTTCCAAGGTTCCCACCAGGGTTTTCTCCTAAACAATTAGTCAATTCACTGCGACGGGAGCCATGGGCATGCCCATGGTCCCTGATAAATGTCAACATCAATCCACTAACCAATCCATCGCGATGCGAGGCATCCTCCATCAACAACAACAACCATCTTGCCGACATCGACTTCGTGTCAACCAATCCAACCACTCCAGCCCATCCTCGCCAATCGCAAAGTGCCATTCATCCCTCAAACCCGTCCGAAACGACACCATGGCAACGCAGCCTCCTTCCGTGGTCCAAGAGTAGCAGATTGTCATCTCAACACCATTGGTGTCATCAACTCAGAGGAGTTGACATCCGGTGGAAGCCCAGCTTGTCAAACAATCAACACCCACGTCCCACGAGTCCCCACACAATCGTGGGCTGGGTGCCTCCCCTCGTGCACAAGGGCCCTTGTGCCAGAGCGGAGGCAAAGAGACGCATCCTCCCACGGTTCGCCTATGAGAGAGATGGCTCTTTGATTCTTGAATTCGAAGATTTTGTTCACAAGAAACGGATGGATGACAAACGCTCCACGTAGGAATCCTACAGAACAGCCAAAACGCAAACCCCCTTCAACAAACACAACATCTTCACAATCGCCGACTGCTAACAACAGCTCCGATGGCTATGACAGCTCCTCCCCACCATGTTAACATCTGTCCGTGCATCATCTTCCAACAGTCGACAAGAGATCACAACTGTGGGGCTTGTCCTCCTGCTTGGTTCGCTAGGCCAAGGGGAGCACAGCTAAAGCATGTCGCCCTTGTCATGCACTAACGGAGACCAGACTGAACACAAGAGTGGTTCCCAAAAGACTGGCCAATGCCGCCAAGCGCAGCCCCACAACCAGAGGTGTCAAGATTGAAAAAAAACATGTGCAAAATCCAATCACTGCAGGTGATGCCACAACACAAATGGAAATCAAGGATGCAATCAACCCCATCATGACTGGCACCACCAACAGGATGGCTTCCTTTTTTTGTCACATCTGGAAGTTGGGGTGTCACTTTGTGTCACACTTCCCGGACCACATCTTGGACGCAAGACTTGATGGGCCTTGACCATTTCAGTCCAACAGGGACCCTCAAAAAATGCTCAACTCAAAGGTGCAGCCAATTGCTGTTCCTGGACACTGGTTTCAATGATGACACAACACACAAGGACTCAAAAAGCATGACAAAACAAGACAGAGAGAAATGTCAACTTGAGCAACCATGCAATCAGCAAACATGCATCGTCAACAATTTCATGGGCATGATTCCAAATTGTTGGATTGTGCACATTCTTGACATCATCTTCAGTTAATCTGACCAAGTTAGAATTGAATCCATCAACATTGTTGCAGGAGAAAGCCAAAACAAGAGGATGAAAGTCACAGTTTGAATGATCTGGAACTCTGAGGAGTCACGTGTGGCAAGACGGGGCCTTGTTGCATTTTCAATTGCAAAGCAAGGGTCAATTGTCAGATGGACAGCAGAGATGATTTGTGACTGCCACTCTTTTGGTGCAATGTTGTTGGGTTGCATGTTAACCAAACTTTGATGGACAGTGGTTTGTTTTTGAACCCATGAATTTGAGGAAACATTTCCTTGAGTTGTTGCACGGTTGTCAGAAACAGTCTTACATCTTTTTATGAAGTGGACAAAGAATCATTGTGAGATCCCCAAACTGGTCCAAAATGAGTTTGCCAACTTGATTGAAACATGCAAAAGTCACTGTGTGCAGCTGTGGCTTTTGGCACTGCAGTGAGTTCTCTTTGCCAAACTGTAGCTGATGAACTGGTTGGCTGACAAATGTTGCAGCAAAATCTTGCATTGTGAATGTTTCATTGCCTTCATTTCAAACAATGCAACATCTTTGCAATTTTGTTGCAGCAAGGCCAACATTTTGTGTGTGTTCCAAGAAAGCAGACCCCCAACAATCATCACATGCCAAAGTTCGTTGCTAATTGACAGTTTGACACAATGTCTTCTGACTGTCACAAAAGTTGTCGTGCAAACAACACATTTTGTAGGCCAAGAGCAGGAGTTGATTCAATCCATGAGTCAATGTGCCATTATGTTGCACCACATGAGTTCAGGACCCCAATTCAACATTTTCTAGCTACTCTAGATAGCAGCCATTAGTGATAGGGGAAGGGGGCACCTTCGTAGTTTATCATAAATTTGATTGATTGATTCTTTTTGTCTTGTAGGATTGCCATCTCGACAAAACGACATGAGATACCCAAGAAAAGTCATAATTCTGCCACCGAATTGAGATTCGGCTGTGTCCGGTTCTCACTTTCTCGGTTCACTTGACCACCGTTGCATGCACATGTCATCTCGGTGCATACATACATGCAATTATAACGTTATTCAATAGAACATCTAACTATGAAATCATCACACTTGCACCGCTTTATTCGATTTCCTTCGTTCATGCAGCTTCGACAATCACACTAATCTGAGTACTAAGAACGACTTGAAATAAAATAGTGTGTGACATACAACAATGACTTTCTCTAACACGCATTTAGAAAGCAAATTATAACTGAATATTTGAACCGACAGAAGGGGCACCACGTTCCATTTTCCATGGAACAAAGGAATTTACATCATGGCAACCGCCCCGCTGGTATGATATTCTTTTCAGGTTCAAGGAACGACAATGCCACGTAGAAATAGTACAGAAGCCTACTACGGGACCGTCCGCTCAGCTTACAAGTTACAACTCCTAAAAATGACTCTGGAAGGAAAAAGACCCCCACTATATTTTTTGCGTGACCAGGGGCTGTAGGGCTGTACTTCATTCTAGCACTAGTTAGCTACTGCCTGTGAGTGGCCACGCGTAGACTCTGGTAGCTTGCGGTACTGTTAATAATTGGTTGCCACCAAACAGGATGTACCGTGGTGTTACTGCCAAATAGTGCATACTAGTATTGTACAACCGTACGGGACGTTACTGGCTTATACAGTAGTCTACTCGGTCACAATTGCTGGTAAATATTGACTACAAGCTAGCTAGCGCTACGGCCGCTACCGTAGTGTACTTGTACCCGTACCCGTACTAGTTAAGTACCCGTAGTTGCCGGTCGCCCATCATGTGTGTCTTGCAGAAACAACCGTAAAGCGAGCCCGATTAGTGCTCAAACTTTTTTGAACTACTGCGTGAAAGTAGGTACTGGTGATACAAGTATTAACTGCCACAGCAAACTGTTTTACTTTTTGTTCCCCATTAGCTAGCTAGCTAGCTGCTGCATAGTTGAAAGCGACTGCTACCTCTATTGATTGACTTACACAACAAATCAGCAAGCAAAAGAAGCTACATAGAGAAGACAAGCCGAAACATACGGTAATAACGATGACGATGACAGTCTCCGCTACAATTGGTAGCTCCCACAGTCCCACCCGAAAGCCTCTGAAGATGACGAGTCTGTCACGACTTGTGCTACCAAATCCCGCACGCATGTTTCGTCGTGGAGGTACTACTGCGGAAGAAGAAGCTTCTCTTCAAAATCATCGCAAGAGCGACACGGAATTCTTTGCTTCTTTGGAATCGAGTGATCACAATGACCTTGGTTTCTTTCGACGCTCCGAAGTGGAAGCGGGGGATGTGATTGGGCGTGGAACATTTACCAATGTGCGAACCGTCACGGCCATTTGGTTGTCTCATGACAAGGATGAGGAGGAAGAGGACAATAATGACAGCAGCAGCAAAAGCAACAAGGAAGGTACGCGCAAGAGACGACAAGAGATTGCGGCATCCGTCATCAAGGGGAATACCAAGCAGCCAGGACAACGGCAATATGTCATCAAGCAGTTGACGACTTCGACATTGAAAGACTCGGACAAGAAGACGTTAGCCAAAGCTGCGCGAGAACTCGTCAACGATGCCAAGTTCTTGACTCGTCTTGCCCAACACGAGAACATTGTTCAATTGCGTGGACTTACCTTGGATGCCTTTGGCCGGAATTACCTGCCCTGTGCCTTTGACGACTTTTTTCTGTTACTCGATCGTCTCACGGACGACAACTTGTCGGACAGAATTCGTTCCTGGCGGCACAAATCAGATCATGATGGCGACGAAGAACCCAATGAAGATTTGATTCCTCGCAAAGCCAACTACGCCTTTCAGATTGCCAAGGCGATTCGTCACTGTCATCAACAGGGCGTCTTGTATCGGAATTTGCAACCCCAAAACATTGGGTTCGACCGACAGGATCCTCATCAAGTCAAGTTGTTGGACTTTGGATTGGCACGAGAGTTTCCACCACCGGGACCCGCCGGTCGTAGTAACAATCATGCCATTTTATATGGCGAAGATGCCGCCCATCGTCTCACCATGGCCGGAACACGACGCTATCTGGCAGGAGAAGTCTTGGCCACCGGTGGCGAATATACCTGGAAGAGTGATGTCTACAGTTGGGCTGTCGTCTACTTTGAAATGTGCACGGAACGAAAACCCTATTCGGGTCTTTCGGCGGCCGATCATCAGACCCTCATCGCGGAACGGGGGGAACGCCCCGACCTAGAAAACTACTACTTGCCCGATTCCTTGGATGAAGTCTTTACCATGTCTTGGCATCCACTTTTGTCCTCAAGATGGTCCATGGATCAAGTTTGCTGTAAAATGCAGACCTTCCTTATGGAACTGGACGTTGCCTATTATGAACAAAATGCGGATGACTTTTTGTTTGATGTGGCGATTGAAGGCTTCGATGACGACGAGATTGAAGATCTGGAATATGATGAAGACTACACGGTATTCAACTTGGTTGGAGGAGATCGCAGTTTGCAAGGCTCCTCGGCATTGCTATTTCCGTTTGTGGACGATGACGACGCGAGTGGATTGAAACAAGAATCCTACAAGTCCACGGATGATTCGGCAATCAATCGATCCGGTGGTGCCAGGGTCTCGCCACGCAAAGTCATCTCGACGGCAGCATAATAAATGGTGAACTGCAGGTAGTGAACTGAAGAGCAGTTCAGTGCAGGGATAGGCCGGTGCTATTGTAGTGCCGCTGACGCAACGCCTTTCATAATCAATTGTTTTCTATAGACTTGTTGCACACAAAGTAAACTAAAATTGCAATAATATATTCAATGTGGAGTAGTCTAGTTAGAGTTGGTCCACCGTCGCGGCGAATAGGGATCTACTTTGTCATGCAGCGTCAGAACAAATTAGGAACCCAGACTGAAGTACTCGTTGTTTAGATAGCTACCTTCGGTCATATTATTGCTGAAGGCGGTGGGTAGATGCCCAGGCCCAGCTCCTTCCAGAAAGCTAGCCAGAGGCGACTCCTATCTTAGGTTCAAATACAGTAAAAAGGAAATTCAAGTCGCCAATACAAGCGCATCTACTTCAATCGTGATCTCTCAACTGACCGCTTGGCTACGTGTCTATAACATTAGAATGGACCAAGATACCTATCATTTTGTTTCGCTCTTCGACGAGTAACTACCAGTTAGCTTCCCTACAAACTGCCTGCTACCACGCATAACTTCCATCCTTACTGTACAGTACCCAACCACACCTTGAGAGGAACTGAGGCCACACGCACATACCTTCGATTTCTAAAAACACGGGGCAAGTGTGCTACGTTTATTTTGACCCCATTATATTAGTGACTGATGGTGAGTCAGCCGCACTTGGGACAAGTTCACTGGAACAACAATGGATGACTGAACTCACTCACTGACTCAGAGCATCGGAAGTTTGAGGGAGAAAACGCCAACAACGTAGATACACATTCTTAGAAATATGTTCCACGAGGTTGTGCTGTCGTCATTTCCTTCTCGTCATCCAACCCAATCAACCGCCTGACCCCCACTCAGTCAGCGATATCTATCACCAGCATCAGCGCCTTTTGCCGGTAACCTTCACAACAATTCTGACAAACGGTTCCTTTGACTGTTGAAGATTTCATATTTTTTAGAGGGATTTCTTTATACTTCCTTTATCTCAATTTTTCCTGTTTCTTATACTGAACAAACAATGAAGTCCTTTACTGCTCTCCTCCTCCTCTTTGCCGTCCAGGCAGCCGCCTTTTCTGGGTCTTCCTTCACTGGATCCAGTCTCAGCACTGGTGTTGCCAACAAGAGCTCCATGACTATGGAATACATTCCTTCGTAAGTTTAAATTATGCGTTTCCTTTTTTTCTTACGTCTCCGTCAGCATTGGATGGACATGTATTGGATTTCAAACCTGGCAATGACTTCGGAAATATATTTCTGACGTCGTTTTTGAATTTGTGTGTGGACAGTGGCATGACCAAGGAACAATGGCAAAAGGTCAAGGAGGCCGAAAAGAACAAGAATAAGGGCAAGAACTTGGGAAAGGTTGGCATTACTACTTTCAAATCCCGCTCTTTTGATGACTGGCAAAAATCTGGAGGAAAGAACTTGTTCCCTGTTGATCCCAAATCTGTCAAGGATCCCAAGGATATTCCCTACATGCAACGACCGGGTGGTATGGCCGATGATTCGGATTTGAAAAAGCCCAGTCCCTTTGCCAGTATGTTTGGTGGAAAGAAGAAGGCCCCCGAGCCAGAACCAGAACAAAAGAAGGGTACCAACTGGTGGACTCTTTAAATTGCTCTGGAGACAAAAACGCAATTCACTTCAGCTATGGCGCTTGGTACTTTGGAAAAGATTTTTGCATGATTACAAAATAGAGAGGTAAATCTTTTTCTAACGATGGATATTGTATTTTTTAATTTCATTTTACAAGCGGACGCTTGTTGAGCTTTTTGCTCAACTTTGTGTCTCCGGGCTCTCATGTTTGTACAAGAAAAACCCGTGGGTCTTCGTGACAAGGAATTTCATATTTCTAGTAGAATCCTTTCCTGCGAAGTGTAATTGCACCATGATCACAATTGTCCTTGTATTTCTTGATTTTCTAGTGTCTCCCCCAAAAATTATGGCTTGCCACTTTCAAATACACACCAAGCAGACTGTTATTAGCCATGCGTGATCCTTGAAATAAACCAAGTGACCCTTAACCTAGTTTGAAGCTGATAGACTCACCGAGTCCTGAGAAGGCCCAGGAAATCAATGGCTGCAAACTCAAGAGAGGTCAATTGGTGAAATAATTAAATTCTACTGTGCAGTGCATGATGAACATGTAATCTACAAGAATCCATTGACTTATTATTTGGCAATGCTCGGTTTCGCAAAACCTTTCCATGCCGATTTTCTCCATGCCGATTTTCTTTTTAATTTGTAGCCGTCTCCGTCCTCGCTTTCGCCATGGGTGGGAATTCGATATTTTTTCCAGAATGCGCGAGAAAATTTGACAAGCAGGTAATTCTCCAAGTAGATTTTTCGATAGGTCACATCGGCATTCAATCGTTTCATGAGCAGTTTCCCTCGTGCGGCATTCACAAGCAGGAGAGGAATGGCGATAAGTTTCGCGAGGACGCTTCCAAAAATAGTATGGCTCACGAGATTCAAATTCGCAGCGGCATGGCCTTCCGGGACGGCTTGAGCAGAGTATTCTTGGAGGGCTGTTGGAATGTCTTGAGGGTATTCCTGTAAACTATTCGCCAGGAGACGGGCACTCTGAAATGCACAGGCAGCTCCTTGTCCGAGGAAGGAGTACATGCCATGGGCCGAATCTCCCAGCAATGCCACTTGACCGTCATCGTCGTGATATCGATCTAGTTTGATGTAATGTTCTTGCCTTGGCACCGAATTGACACACCGAACAAGATCTTCCTCATCGAATTGAACTTGAATACGACGAGCTGCCTTTTTGCTGGCGGCAGTCTTGTCTGACATGCGCAAGAAAAGAAGTTTTCGGGCAATGTCCCATTTGCTCGCTTTGGGTTGTACCGCCTGTGTGAGTACCTCCGCCAGATCCGATGCTGTCTCGACTCCCTTTGGGTTTGGACGGTTCATATCCTTCCAAAAAATAAGTGCCGTATGACCTTCGGGATACCGAGGGATAATGGCACCGTGCAGGGAAGGATGTGTCAGCGGCTTGAAGGCTCCTGGGTCCAACTGTTGCTGCTGTTCGAAATTTTTGCTGAAAGGAACTTGTTCTTGCTTGCCAATCTTGAGCGACTTCCAGAAACAATCTCTCAAATAATGTTCTTCCTTGATTCCTTTGGTTTCCACAAGCAAGTTTCGTATGTCCGACTTGACTCCATCACAACCCACCAATAAATCATAGTGAATTGATGTACCATTTGTGGTTGTTACCACGTGCTGATCCAAGTCAATGTTTTGACAAGCCGTATTGTAGGAAATAGTGCATCTTTTACTGTTGCTATCTAATTCCTCCAGATTGGCCAATAATTCTTGACAGAGTACTTGCCTTCCAATAATGCGAACTTTGGGACCCCCCGTGGTAGGAGCACTCTTGGATTCAATCTTGGGCCACAATCCTGGAATTTCTTCTAGACACCGTTGATGACGAGCACCAATTCCAAACCCAAAGGAATTGGCATCCGCCGTTCCATCACGAGGAGTTTGTTCCAAGATTTCAATCTTCAAGGCCTCATCATCTGTGCTTTGCAAGAGCAGCTGAGCGAGATAAAGACCTGTTGGACCTCCTCCTACAATGACGATTTTCCGTGGCGAAGGGAGAGTCAAAGCGGATACACTAGTACTGAGAAGCAAGGAAGAGAGAACGAATAATGATACTATTAGATTGCCATACACGAAAAGGCTCGTTCGGGGTGCTGTTTTGGCTGTGATAGCCATTGTCTCTGTACTGTATTGGTTGCAAGTTAAAAGTGTCTGTGCCGTTTTCTAATCTTTTTGCTGTCAAGTTAGTAGCATGAACCACTTGCTTATCAGATAGATACTGACATGCGCCAACTGTGTTGTGTTCGAAAGAAAAGCATGTTGTTGGTGCAGTTGGTGTCATCAGTTGGTGCAACGAAAGATATGCGCGATATCCTACAGTACGTCGGATCCACACTTTCTCTCAGACGCACATTTATTCTCTACAGTGCACATTTAACTTCTACTGTGCTACAGTTGATTGCCAGCACATCCATTTCACATGCTACACTCATGCCACTTTGTTCATCAAAGAATGAATAAAATCTACAGTGTGTAGCAGCACTTGTGTAACCATACAAAATTATAAAGACTTAGACTTCTATGCACTTGAATGCAGTTTTTCTTCTTTGCATCATGGAGGAAATGTGAATTGTGTTCTCCTTTCACCAGGTCTCCAAACAGATGAAGTTGTGCACAGATGTGTCTGCGTACATTTCCAACGCTTTTTGGACAGAGGTTTCCAATCAAGCATGACTGCATCCACTGAGAGCTGATTGTGTCAATTAAGGAATGAACAAGACATGTTCACATGACACCATTTTGATGCAAATGATGTCTTGAATGAAGACCGAGATCATGAGTTTCTGAAAAAGTGTAAATGTTGCAAATGCCACATAACCAATGCATTGTTCACAACAAAAATCTTTCTGTCGTGCAAGAATAAGTACTTCTAGCTACCATTAGCAATGTCATTGTGAGATATGCTGCTACAATTTTCTTTTGTACTTCCAATGCTCACTCCTACAGCTGGCCAGCTAGCCATTGGTACCTGGTAGCTACAAGCTGTGGTTGCGGCGCGGCACTACGTTGTACTGTGCACTGCGTAGCGCAGGCAGACGTCACAAGCCACGCACTTGATCTTGGTTTGATCGTGACGACACTTCCGTATTTTCCGATCGCACACCATCGCACTCCCACCACCGCCACACAAATGATGCCACCATTTTGTCTGCTTGGCTTTCAAGTATGAAAGTAAGTAGTTTTGGTTTCCCTTTGAAATAAAATTCCAATTCTAAAGTTAGCGTATCAAGCACAAGTACCAAGAAGAGGCATTTCTCATTGATTAGCTGAGCAGACAGACATCTTTTGCTGTTGTGGAAGGAGAAAAAAGTGACCGAGGAAGAAAACAAAATCTACATAATACGTACTACTCTTGTCTGCATTAGCTTTGGCTTCCCCCAAATTGGCATCATTTTATTTTTGTCCACACATACTAAACAGCAGTAGTAGACATCACCTACAACGTGTACCATTAGTATTATTTCAAATTGCCAGTGTTTTTATTTTTTGGAAAAGCAAAAAAAGTAGAAGAAGCATGAAATATCCGATTTTGACCGTGGGCCTCTGCTGCTTTGCCAGCCAAGCCTTTGGGTTTCTCCCATCCACCACGACGTGGACCAGTCGTCCGTCAACCTCCTCCCACATTGTGTCGCCCTTGTTTGTGGCGGTGGATCCTGCCAAAACAACGGAGGCTAGCCCCTCTGATAGTACCGTGATTCGTCCTCGTGGTGCCACCAATCGATGGGAAGTCCACAAATTTGGGGGTGCTTCCTTGAACACTGCCGAGTTGTACAAGACGGTTGGTGATTTACTCTTGCAAGAAGCAGCAGGGCGTGGCGAAGGAGTCATTCCTACCATGGCAGTGGTCAGTGCCAAGGGAGGCATGACGGATTTGCTCGTACAAGTGGTGGATTCGGCCTTGCTGGATATGCATCAAGCCGAAGTGGCCTTGCAACAAGCCGTCACCAGTCAAATTGCGGTGCTGCAAGAATTGGTTCCCAATCGTCCCGATATTACTGAAGGCATTGTCGAAAATTTTAGGAGGGACGAAAAAGACATCTTGTCTGTCGTGCAGTCCTTGCGCATGATTGCGACTGTCCCGGCTGTGACCATGGAAGTAGTAACGGGATTTGGTGAAATTTGGTCAGCCCAAACACTGCATGCCTATTTGCAATCTCTGGACAATGTTCCGACCGCGTGGATTGATGCTCGTGATATTTTGATTGTGGAAGGAGAAGGAAATACGGGTTTGGGTGAAAAAGGTGCTGCCTCGACAGGAGGTGTCATTCCCATGTGGGATGAAACCTCACGACGATTGGAACAGTGGTGGAGGGAAAAGGAAAACATGGCGAATATGGATTTTTCCAAAGTGGCACCCATCGTGGTCGTGACGGGCTTTGTCGCCAAGACGGAAACCAATGTTCCGACAACCCTCAAACGGTCGGGATCCGATTATTCCGCCACCATTTTTGCCAAAGTCACTGATGCGGCTCGTGTGACCATGTGGAAGAATACCGATGGAGTTTATACTGCCGATCCTCGTCGTGTCCCAGAAGCATTCCCCATTGCATCTTTGAAATATGATGAAGCCATGGAATTGGCATACTTTGGAGCTCAAGTCTTGCATCCATCGGCCATGGAACCTTGTATTGACAAGGGAATTCCCGTCTATGTGAGAAATATTTTCAATCCAGCCTTTGAAGGAACTGTCATTACCGGTCGGTGCAAGACACTCCAGGAAAGTCACAGTGCCAATTCCCAGGTCCAAAATTGGCGGGCCAAGAGTGGAGAAATTCCCATCAAGGGAATTACATCCGTCGACAAGGTGGCACTGGTCAGCTTGGAGGGAGCCTCCATTTCCGGTGCCAATGTCGCGGCACGCTTTTTGACCGCCATGGCCCAAAATGAAATTGTGGTCTTGATTATTACCCAAGCCAGCAGTGAATCCTCCATTACCATTGCCGTGCCCGAAAGTCAGGGCAAAGCGGCGTTAGCGGCGCTGGAAGACACGTTTGAACTGGAATTGGCCAGGTCCACGATCAATTCTCTTTCATTGACCACGGACATGTCCATTGTTGCCATTGTGGGAGAAGGTATGGCTTTGAAATCGGGTGTCTCTTCTACCTTTATGACATCCTTGGCAAGAGCCAATGTCAACATCCGACTCATTGCACAAGGCAGTAGTGAACGTCAAATTGCTGTCGTCGTCAACAAGAACGAGTGCACCAGGGCTTTGCGCGCCGCTCACATGGCCTTCACATTGAGTGAAACTACTGCCAGTGTCGCCATTTTGGGTGAAACTGGAATGATTGGACGAAGTCTGTCCAAGCAAATTCAAGCACAGAAAGAAACCTTGAAGCAAGAAATTGGCCTTGATATTTGTGTCAATTTGGCATCCTGTCGCAGCAAAATGGTCACGGCCGACGATTCTCGTGGACTAGATTTGGACAAAGTGACGGAATTCTTAACCGACGAGGAGACCGGGCGCGCGTTTGCGTTTGAAGACGTGTCCAAATTTATGGAGGAGGACGTGAATCCGCTTCGTGTCATTGTGGACTGCACCAATACCGACGAGGCGGGTGACTACTACGAGAGATGGCTTTCCCAAGGGATCCACATTATCAGCCCCGGACGAAAGGTCGGAGCCGGTGACTTGGGTCGATACCATGATATCTGCTCGGCTCAGAAAGGATACTCTGTAGAGTGGTATCTGGAAAGTAGTGTAGGTTCGGCGTTGCCTATTATCTCCACCATTCGGGACTTGTTTGAAACAGGCGACAAAATCAAAACCGTCGAAGGATGTTTGAGTGGTACCATGGCGTTTGTGCTGAGCACGTTTGATGAAACGGTAACATTCTCCGAAGCGTTGAAAATGGCCATGGACAAAGGATACACAGAAAAGAATCTGTGCGAGGATTTGCGGGGTCAAGATATGGCTCGTAAGGTAGTCATTCTGGCTCGGCAAATTGGACTGGACGTAAGTGTGGATGATCTTGAGGTTGAATCACTATTGCCGGAGGGATTTGATTGTGACATGGACAACACGGAACTTTTGGCGAGGGTCAAAGAGCTAGATGCGCCCATGTTGAAACGTCTGCAGGCAGCGGAAGCCAAGGGCATGAGGTTGCGATACAAGTTTTTGATTGACCGTGAAACAGGGAAATGCCACTGTAAATTGGAGGAGACTTCCAATTCGGACCCGGTCTACCGGCTCAAGCGCAATGAAAATTTGGTAGCCTTCGAAACTCAACGCTATGAAACTTCTCCACTCATTGTCAAGGGCGCGGCAGCTGGTCCTGAGCTGGCGGCGGCAGGTATCTTTGCCGATTTGTTGCGTCTTACACGTGCATACTCTGCAAATCAGATTTAAAGAAAAAGTTAGCTTGTTACGTGTGTGAAATGTCGTGTTTTCTCTTCACTCCTATCAATGTATAGATTAGTAGATAGGAATGTGGAAAAAATCCTACTCGTGTTGTTCATGACAACAAGCATGGCGGGGGCACTAGTAGCTAGACCCGGCCCGCTAGCTAGGCCTTGAAGATGCTCTTTGTACATCCCCACGAAGGTGGAGGTATATGGCACCCGGTCTACTTGCGTCATCAGGTTGTGTGTACTAGCTAGCTGGCAGTATAAGTCGAGATATTTTTTGCAAAGTTATTATTCATAATCATTCTATACTCGTTATATTACTCTATATATTGTTGCTTTCTCGGATCCGGGATTTTCCGTTCTACGGGTTAACATGAGAAGCAAAAAAGATGAAGGTCATTCATTCTGTACATATTAAAAAGCGCGCGGTTCGTCGCCACGATACAAAAACCCAAAATGTGAAAAAGAAAAGGGGGTTTAAGCTGCCGATGGCACCATCTTGCACGGTGACTCTGGCGGCTGGGAATTGAGCGAGGCATGGGTGGCATAGCTGGCAGGTTTCGATGCTTTCGAACTCCTGCAGCTGCTATGATCCGCGGAGCAGCAAAAGATCCGTTGTTCGTCCTGAGACAGATCTTCAGCATCCTCCGATAATGCAGCCGCCATATTCATGGCTCGTGCTGGCACCTCATCGGTGCTGTCCGTCGAGAGGTCAAAGTCGTCCATGTCCACGTCGGTGTGCGATGCCAAGTCGTTGTCGTCCAGGTCGCTGACACAGTCGTCGTCCCGCCGCACTTGAACATCGAACAAAAAGTCGTCTTCTCCTTGATCATAAAAGTAAAGACAAGGATCAAACTGCAACAGCAATGTTTGTATCCTATCACAGACTTGATCAATGGTCAGCCGCCGGGCCACTTTGTGGTCCCATGCTCGCGCCAACAAGTTGTCAATTCCTTCCGGAAGACAGTACTTGGCCAAGGGAGGTCGTTCTCCACCTTCGCAAACAAACTTTTGGTGATCAAAGGTGGATAGTCCACGATAGGGCTTGGTCTCGGTGCACATTTCATAGTAGATCATGGCCCACGAATAGACATCACTTTGGAAGGAATACTTGCCCGTGGTCCAAATCTCTCCCGCCATGTATCGGCGTCGACCGGCGAGCGTTGCAGGATCCACAAAGCAATACGAATCGTTGCTGCTGATGCTATCACTGTGCCTCATCATAGTCGTATTATGAGAATCAGCAGCATCAGTCGCGTCTTGAGCGTGGCCCAAATCATAGAGCTGGACCAAATGAGGATCATCTTGGGCAAATCCAATATTGTGAGGAGACAAATCCCGCAGGATGATCCCTGCCTTGTGGCAAGCTTGAATGGCCTTGGCAATCTGAAAGGCATAACTGGTCTTGCGGGGAATCCATTCATCGTTGGGGCACGGCGTCATATCCGATTCCAGACGAAGCAACATGGGACTTGCAAAAGGACTCGAGGAAGCCGCGTGAATGGCAGCAGATGCAATGGTCGCGCCTGCAACACCATTAAGAGTATTGGAGTTGCGGACCGACTGTTGCCGCCACTTGCGAATCCTCTTGTCCAAATTGTCTCGTCCCAAGGTTCGATCCAACAAGAGAAAAAAGTCATCAGAGCGCAACAGTTCCAATCGACCCAAATCCGCGGGAAGCCCTCGGAGTGCCAAAATGTTGGGATGGTTCCCAATCCTGGCCAACACAGTGGCTTCATTGATGAGCTTCTTCAAGCCCCGCGCCATGGCCTTCTTGTCCCGCAATTGGTGCTTCTGTTTCTTGGAGGACGTGGAAGTAGGGAGTCGTTTGAGAGCGTACTCGTGATTGGCAGGAGCCGTCGTACCCGTGACACTGTCCAACGTGATGCTTTGCACGTGGAAGGTTTCCCCATAATCACTGCTGCTTCCACGCCAAGGTTCTCCCACAGCCATGTCACTGAGACGCAGCCACCAGATCATGTCCTTGGCGCCGCCTTTGCTGCCGCTGCCGTCCTTGCTGGTATCACTAGTGGCACCCGAAGAAGTATCTTCGATGGCCTTGCCGAGACGAAGCAACTCTTCTTCGACAGGCAAATCTTCGAGAGGAATGGACGTGGGTTTCTTCTGGAGAAGCGACCAGCTACTGGGACGAAGCCAACGTTTGAAGGACTGGTTATGAGGCTGCTGCTTGTCTTCGTTAGAAGAAGTAGAAGTCCCACTATCGGGACTCTGCTGCCTTCCCTTCGTGGCGCTGCCAGTGATGGTGCCGATGCGAGACGAACGACGACTCTTCATGCTCGTGGTAGTGGCGGTTGCCATCATGGCAGTCGCCGTCGTTGTTGTTTCAGATGTGTTGACGACCATGGTTACTGCTTGTTCTTTCAAAAAAGTTGTGCTGTAATGGGAATGTTCAAGAAGTGGCGTTTGTAATGTTGTGTGTCTACAGTTTGTGTTTTCCTCTTTCGTTGTTTCCTTCCTCTTCCAGCTGAACAATGCCGAATGTATTGCTGTTACACTGGAGTAGTTTCCAGAATGATAGATGCTATTAGCTATATTAGTTCATCCGGTGTTACTGGTAAGCTTCTTTGCCGGTAGCTTGTATTAATCCGTATACGTAAGCTAGTCTTTGAATTTGGTAACTGACTCTTTCTATTTTCTATGCACTACTATCAATCGTTTTTTGTCCAGGCGTCTTGGTCGAAGCTATTACGTGTTCTTATCGGTTCGCCTACAAGAGCTACAACGTAACAACACCCAGTAGAAGCCGGTATCCCACTATTCGATTCGACGCACACGCAGTCAGTGTTTGTCATGCGCGCTGCGTGGGATACTAGCACGGTAACCACGGTAACAATGGCCAAAAGAAAATCGACTGGGTTCTAATGAGATTCGCGGGATCCTTTATTTTGCCTCGTGATGTTACGTGAGTGTTACGCACGGAGCTTTCGCACGATCATCCGTACAAATCTACGTGCGCGCCAAGCTTCCTTGGTGGTGGCTTAAGTGATTGGTTTCTCCGTGTCAATATCCAAGATTCACTAAAATTCCAGACTAATCAAAATTTCGAGATTTTTCGTCAGTTGAACAAACCCGCTTTGTGTAAATACGTTGATCGTAAATCGGAGTACACATAAGTACATACGCTGTCTCTTATACACATCTGACGCTGCCGACGAATAGAGAGGTGTAGATCTC
>ENA-ORBV01009289-ORBV01009289.1-microbial-mat-metagenome-genome-assembly--contig:-NODE-9289-length-16193-cov-5.374969_pt1 | contig 16193 bp, 12 predicted proteins | sample MGYA00237777_ERZ505514 | MGnify/ENA primary metagenome ERZ505514 (study PRJEB26160, sample SAMN06269048) | microbial mat metagenome | isolation source: Oligotrophic lake microbial mat | place... | reverse complement strand
AAGCAGAAGACGGCATACGAGATTCGCCTTAGTCTCGTGGGCTCGGAGATGTGTATAAGAGACAGGAACTCTATTTAAGGGCTCTTTTGGCATTATGAGCAACCCTCCAGTTGATCATGAAGCACCGAGGCGGCGAGGCCTGCAGATAGCCTCACGCACACTTACTCCAAATTACGTCACCCGTCGCGATTCATTGTGAAGGTTGGAACCGAAGGCCGAAGAAAATCAACAACGGAAACGATAGTGGTACGAGTAACACCAACAAAACAAAGAAGAGAAACACTCAAACCGACACCCTTCTTCTGGTTGTTGAGATCGACAAGCTCCCAAGAATATTTCGAAAACGAAAGCATCCCAAATAGCAAAGCCGACAAGTTAGTGGCGTTGCAGAAAATTCGATCGTGGCCACTACCATTCGAATTCGCCATTTTTAGTGAATCCCAGTGACATTTTTAATAACCTTGCGAATTCATAATAGTCATGGAGCAGCCACCCCCTGCGCCACACGAAGAGAATGGCCACCGCAACAAGAAGCTAGAAGACGAATCTACTACTAGTACAAAAAATGACGATGACATTCAATTTTTACAAGCCTTTTTTACTCAAAGCGATTGGTCAGGACAAGTATGCCGTGACAGTTGGTACAATCGGCACCATCCATGGACGCGCATCTTTTGTTTTTTATTATTGTCTTCCTTTTGTTTGACCATGTCCTCCCTACTATCGTTGTACTTGTCCGATTTTGTTTCGGGTGGAAATAGCATTTACAACAAGAACAACCATCAGGAGGGGGGAGACAATAATTTTGACTTGGCCTTTCCAATCTTACAAGCCATTAGCGAGGAAGAATTGGCGGGAATTAAAAAATCGCACGAAGCTTGTTTTTATTCCTTTTGCGATGACATTGGACACAAAATCCCTATTGATTGTGTTGTCAACGAAGATGGGACAACTGCGCGCGTGGAATTTGCTGCAGACGAACACACTAATTTGCCTCCGGAATACATTCCCTTTCCAGAAGCTTGTCACAAAGCATGTGAAAAGACATTTGGATATCGGTATTTAGCAGGCAACGAAGAACTGGGGACTTATCCAGTGGCATTCATGACGATTCAAAAGGGGCCACTCCATCCTGCCAATGCTACTACCAAACATACTCATGACCAAAAGAAGGACGGAATAGCAACATCCTTATTGACGTTGTTGCCCGATTGCTCCGTAACGATCAATTCATCTCCGGACTTGAGCGAAGAAGAATTGGCAGCCATTCGAGAAAAGCTCAACATTGATATTAAAGAGTGGGAAGAAACCATCAATCAACAATTCAAACTCGGCAACAACTACAACAACAGAAATCAACGACATCCCGACATTGACTTGCTTCTCTCCTTCAATTTACTTGGGTTGCCACACAACAAAAAGAATCGACTGCCGGGAGATCGGGAACGATTTGTCTTGAAACGAATCTTGTGCACGGACGAAATGCCTACAGAAGTACAAGAGGAAATACTTCCTACTCTGGCTTCTTTTTACAATTTCTTTATGGATTATCGACACGAAATTTTGACTGTGGGGATTTGCCTGTATCATTACACCATGGTCGGGTGGACCTTTGGATGGCTCATGTTTCGACTCGCCCTGCCAACTGTTTTATTAAAACGACTGGGGAATTGGCCCGACAAGATTGAAACAATCGACATCTGGAGAACACTTCTCTTGGTCTCGTTTATTTCCACCGCATATTTAAACACTCCAGTACTATCGACGATCATGGTACTTGGGGCCTTGTACTATCGAGACACCAAGGCTGCCATTGAGTGGGGATGGTTAGGCATTTTGGCATGGGGGGCCCCGGATGTGATTTATCCAACTTTGAATTCGATAGTGACCATGCTCTTTGGTGATAAGGAGGGAGATGGAATGGCAATGAAGATTGCCAGGCACATATCCCACCTGTTGGTGGTAGGAGAGGGATGGTGGAAATTGGTAACGTTATATGTGGTGTACAGGTCCTATCAGGCGTTGCAGACAACGTGGCAGCGACCGGCAAATATTCTAGAGCAGACGCGTCTCAACATTATCTTGGCGCAGCAGCAACAACAAGAAATACAACAACGGCAACAACAACAGCAGCAACAACCAGAGCCACTACCACTACCACCAAAGCCAGTCGGCCAGGAGCACGTCAAGGTTGATTGATTATAAAACGATGCCTCGGTATGAAAAATCCAAATAAATTACTGTAGGATCTAAATGTAAAAATATTATGTATAAATTATCGCCTTGTATTTGGAACCAAATGAATGCTATAACATTGTGTCGTGAAATTCTTGAATTCGGAAACATTAGCTTTGGGTGCAGCGTGTTATAGCCCAAGCGCGAGATTTTACGAATTGTTGTACCTCAGGCTGCTTCTAGAGGTCTCCAGTGAGACCTATACTATTAGTCGCTATGACAATCAAATCTATAGAGTATGTCAAGCTATTGGGTGATCTATTGAATACGTCCGTCAAGCTATTGCTTAACCACTTGTCGCCACGCTGACTGTCCCAGAGTACAAGCAATATTTCATGACTGTGTTCAGAGCTGCAAAGCAACGAAATATTGAAAATTACTTTTAAGTAATACTAGTAGCCAACCTCCACGAATACAATCTCAACCTGACTTCAAAAATTGTGATAGGGTCTACAGCGGTCTGGTTGTATTTCGTTGATAAGTCATTATATCACTCTTTAGCTTTCTGTTTCGAATGGTTTCAATCATTGGACCTTGCTTCTGCAGTGCGTTTCAAGTTCGAATGTCTTCAATTGCTGAACTGTAATTCAGTGATTGTTTGGGCACTAGCTTTCGTTGGGACCACAACCCGTTGTGTTCTACATAGCTGACACTGGATGTGAGCGAACATCTTATCGTGATTGTGTCAAGTTGGCAGGCGCCGCTAACCAATACTGAAAGCTCGATTTTCCTCATCCGGTGGCGCCGAATTGCTTGCTTCTCCATCGGCGTCGGATGCGAAGCGAAGCAGTTTCTTGGGACGCGGGATGCGAGCCATGGCAGGAGAGGCCGTAATAGATTTCTTTAGAGGGTGATCAACATCCACCCCGCCGGGATCAGAATTGATGTCGGCTAAGGGGGGGAGGTCACTTCCCAAACGCCGACGTGATCTTGATCCTGAACGAGGCCGGCGATGTAGCCCCCGCATACTTCCCGACTGAAAGCGACGATGCCCACGCCTGTCTTCGTGTGTGACAACTTGAAGTAGATCGCGCAATTCGTCACTGTCATTTGTGCCAAAATGAGGAAGAGGCTGCTTCAACTGGTCATTGCTGCACTTGTGAACGACGGTCTGAGCCCATTGCAAGGCAATATTTTTGTAGAGTGCACTGTCCTCTTTTTGCTCCTCTATCACCCTCTCTGGATGAGCTTCGCAATCCTCAAGGTCCGAATAAAAGCGAAGCATCAGCGTTCCGTGAAGTGTTTCTATTTTGAGACAGTCTTGGTTCACACTATCCCATCTTTTTTGAATGTCGATCGCACTTTCTTCGCGATCACCTTCCACCTTCTCCTGCCAGAACTCAACGCGTCCATGGTTGAGCTCAGCCATTGCTTCTTCAGCGCTCCGGGCAACAGTTCCTTGGTGTTTGTGTTCTCTTTCAACATGAACTTGAACGATGTCTTTCAAGGAAAGCTGACCAATGACGCGGCGGCCTGCCGTTACATCGCACAGACGCAGGCCTTTTCCTCCATGAGTCGCTGCAAGAGCTAGACGTCCGTTCTCCTTCAGCTTTAGATCATTTTCCGAGCAATCTTGATCGGTAACGCTGACATAGACTATTTCATTTTTTGTAAACATTACATCTACCGGCACCCACGTATCGAAGAGGGGCAAAAGCTTCTTCTGGCATCTTCGCATAGAGCGTGCCAACCTCGCATTGGGGAAGTCAAAAGTTGATATCGAATCGAACTGCTCCATTTCCACGGCCATTGTGTCAATTTCAAATTCAAGTGGAGATTGAAAATGTGCTTCATCTTCCAGGCCAGCAAGATTCGTGCAAGATGGCTCTCTGTGGATTGAACTTGTGATTGCTTTGCACGGCATTCCCAGTTTCCCAGCCACAATAATTTCTTGCACCTCAGGGGCGAGCTTATTATATCTCTTGTGTCCGACTGTAATCTGGTCGTGGTCCGCTGGATGATCAGAAGAGTCAAGACGACGAAGTCTCCCCTCAGCTGGATGTTCGGAAGAGTCACGACGTACAAGTCTCCCCCTACTGAGACTATCTGAAGACTTGAGCCGCCGGAGATGACCTCCACCTGTCGAATTGTCGCCTGCTACCGAGGACGACGGCATCTCGCGAGCCGCGTACGCAGATTGAGGTTCGGTAATTTCGACGCCGAGCATAGCTTGCAGCAACTGCCAACGACAAGAGAGAGAATGTCAGAGACGAAGTCGGCAGATTTCAATGTATCTTCACTTTTCGATTTAAAAAACGCACCTCCGCAGAAAACTCTCCATATTTCTCGACGATTTCGGGGAACTGGGCCACACCTGACCAAGACAGAAGAATTGTCAGACGTTCGCATAGAAAAGCATGGGGCTTCCAACGTACTATCTTCGTGTGTGCAAAAACTCACCTGCTTGCCATAACTCGACTATTGTACCACGCTCTAACTCATGCTTATGACTTCCATGGTGGGTTGTAGTCGCGCCTTGTGATGTAGGGCTCTTTCCGCCATCTGCAGATCCGCATTTCTTGTCATCATCTAGGTGACCGATATCGAAGCGTCGAACCAAAAATTTGGCAACAAGGAATCGAAAGAAGCGCAAGACAATTAGAGCAGTGAAAGGCTCAATATGGCCTTCTCCGCCCTCGTGCCGTTGCCCAAAAGCAGGACAGTTACAATAGACTGTATCATCCTGAGGATGGGAATAGAGGGATGCGGTGAACAAGATGAGAACAACAGTAGTGCGAAGTTGAGAAGCATTCTTTCTCTGTTTATCCATACCTTGCATTCTTCTGCTAGCGCGTACGCGTCGTACGTTTCTGCCAGGTGCCTATAGAGAAATTGGTCTGAAGGGTCTGAACCATGCCGAAGCTCCTCTTCAAAGTGAAATATGACAAAGCTTGTCGAAGAGTTTGATGTTGTATTAGCGTTCGCCTCAGGAACCCCCTCAGCGTATTCTTCATCAGCTTCCTCGTCGTATTCCTCATAAGAATGGTTAGTGTCCTCTTTATGGGCGCCTGCGCCATAGTCGGTGTAATTTTTTTGACCATCGCCATATGGGTCAGAATTGTAATAAAGGGTGGTCTCCTCTGGATATTCGTTCCCATTGCAGCAACGCTGCACCTCAGCGTACAAAAATATAAACAAACACATGACGCAGATGACAATATCAATCACGGCTGCCAAGAAAATTATCCATCTCGTGCTTGCTCGAGTTTCAACTTGACTATTGCTCCAGCTGGGGTCGATCCATGCTGGAAAGAGAATTATACTCCAGGACGAAACAACAATGAACGCCAGCAGAAAAGAAACTATGAACCAGAAGCTCTGATTCAATTCAAACTCCTGAAAGGTAAGGCAAATCACAATTGTGATGAGATTTGACAGTTGTGGCATTCCCAATCCAAAACAGCGATTCAAATTCAAATGGAAGACAGGAACCTAATCCCTTCAAATCAGATCAGTACTCACCCACGAATTGTCCTCGAAGGGAATTAGGCACCGATATTTGAGGAACCGCTCGATTCGCATACCAATGATGAAAAAACACAGGGTTGTCCCTAACATGTGGGTACAGAAACTGTATTGTTTCGTCAACAGGAATCGCCTCATTTTTTCGTTCAGTTGGGCAAAACGCATGGAAATTGAAAGTCGTCCACCATCCTCGTCGCCTTCAACCAACGAAGGATACCGGCGGAAATCATTGAGGTCGCTGGCATCGCTCACATGGCTTAGACCTCCGACTGATCTGTCTGTCTCGACGGTGTCATCGTCACCACCTCCGTCCTCACTTCTTGATTTGGAAGCTTCACCACCATTCGCAAACAAGCCCCCACTCAAAGTCCACGTCTCCAGCGGATCCGGTTCCATGGACGTAGAGTCACCGGTTGGCGACAAGGTAAGCGGATCATCGAAATGGCCCGAAGATTCCTCGAGATGAGCGGGCACTTCATCTAGCGGCATGAGCATCGTATCTATATTTTTCTTGTTGTCAAGAGAGTCAAGAAAGGATTGACTTTGCAACCGGCGTTCCGACTCAGATAGGCTTTCCATACTAGGATCGTGTGGACGACGAGGGGTGTCTTCGCCTTTCGAGGAGGCAGCACTGGGCGCAACACCCCAAAATTCCATCATCGATTTCTGTTCTTGCGCTCTCTCATCATCGTCATCGTATGCATCTACCATGAGTTTCACCGCTGCACTTGCTGAAAGCGACTTCAAACGTGTTCTCCGGCGTTCTTTTGACTGCTTTCCTGCTGTTGCAGCTGTCGTCGAGTCATCAGCCGAACCGAATAACTTTTTCTGCGGTTGTTGAAACAAGGTAGGCTTCGACACAGATGCTATCCCAGGCTCTGGAGCTTCGCTTTTTGTCATGCCTGCTTGCGTTGGAGGCTGTTTGTCGTTGGTCAATGCTCTATTTGTCCAATTGTTGAAAAATGACGAATTTGCGGTTTTGCTGACGTCTGGACCGTTCCTCATCTGTACTATGGCGGCACTAGCTGACACAGCTTTCTTCCTGTTCCTCCTTCGCTCTTTCCTATCGAGAATGGCTGAATCGTCGGCGGTTTGGACTTCTCCTGCACCACTTTGCTTGGCTTCTTCTGGAACATTTTGCTCGCCTTCGCCTGGGCTGAAGTTTCTCATAGCTAAAATTGCGGCACTAGCAGACATCGCTCTCTTCCTGCTCATTTTTCGTTCTTTTCTCTTCAAAAGAGCTGAATCATCCACCGTTTTGGATCGTTGAAATGACGCTATAGAGTCTTCCGTAGCCTTCCCTTCGGCAGCGTCTTTTTTATTGGCGGCGTCCTGTGCGTTGCCGCCGCCAAAGAAATCAAAGTTATTTCCTCCTTTGCCAACAGCACTCATCAGTGCCACGCCGTCGCTCACAGATTTCCTTCGGTTACGTCTTCGATCTCGGCGTTCCGCCTGTCTAATGTCCTCAAGGGGGACAGCTTGTCGCAAGCTATTGGTGTCCATTTTCACAAGATTTATCCATGCCTCTGCCTTGTCGGGTTCAAGTGTAGCTTGTTTTGTTTCACCGATGGAGGGTAAAACGGGTCGGGACTTGCGCGCAGCTGCGGCAGGTGGTAAAGGAGGTCGTGGTGTTATACCTCCAACAATTGGGACGGCTGGAAGGCTGGGCGCAACATCGGTGGGCAATGTAGCCGGTGACATTTTGTTATAAAGTGGAACGGGATCGGGTATTGTTGGTGGCGCGAGAGTGGCTGTGCCCGCAATAGGTGCTACAGCTGATGGCTTAGATTGCTGAATACTAGTACTTTCTGGTGGACCTGCAATGAAACCATTTGCGTGATGACGCCTCACGGGAGAGGCTGGTGGGTGATAAGCAGCAGCCCCAGCAGTACCGCCGCCCCCAAATTGGTTGTAGTAATCCATTTTCTCCATCCGTGACTGTCGCCGCCGCTCGGCTTCTTCCAATCGAAAAAGTGCGACTGTCTCGTATAAGCGTTTGCGATCGACCAGCTGGCCCAAACTGGTACACATACTGAGTTCAAATCGTTGCGAGGCGTGTATTGTGGTTCAACATATTCCAATAGAATTGAAGAGTTTTGATACAAGAAATGAGATAAAAATTGGACATAAAAGCCACGGTCAGAATGCGGGTCCATAGTGATACTTACGTATATCTTGGCAAAAGCCGAGAAATCACCATGATAAAAATAGACAAACAAACGACCGTGACCAAAAAATAGTATTTTGCAGGAACGGAACCGCCATTATTCATATCGTCCCAAAAGACCACAACGACAGCCAAAGCAATAGCATAACCAAATTGCATGAACTGAATCATGGACACGACAATGTTCGGATCGCCCATTGGAAACAATTTGAGTTGCTTTGACGCCAGAGAGTCTTCCTGTGAAAATCGCGTACATGTTACGCTCTGATGAACACTGGTGGCCGCGACACTTTTGGGATGATTGTTGGTATTGTTGGTGCGAGTCTCCAAGTGGTCGTCACCGCCTACCGCCACTTCGGCATCCGCCCCCTCTCGTATGGACTGATTGTCTTGATTGTCATGGATATCCCACAGTTCCTTTCCTTCCATAATTTGGTAAAAGACACTGTTCAGAGAGCGATAGAGCCACAAACTGGCGACAATAAAGAGCACCATGCCGCTGAAAAAACAAGCCGTCAACGTCAAACCGGAGGAGGCTACATCGTCCGTCCAATTGACAATGACACCCGAAATGTAGTACAAAGCGCAGGTAAGCCCTGTCAGCCACAACCATGCGCTCGTGGAAACATGAATGAGATGTTTCAACACGTGTTGCTCGGATTTCATAAGGTAGGTTGAAATTTTTAATTTGAGCGGCAAATCGTAGGCCTGTAGGAAGTGCACGCGTAGCTCATGAAAGCGTACCTGAATCAATAATTTGTCGTGCTTCTGTTTCATTCTAGGATATTTGATTCCGTAGAAAATACCCATTCCAAATTTCTTGAGACTAGTGAGGCAGGACCGTCCACTGGAATCATAAAATTCGTAGGTACTTTGTTGAAAACTGTTGGAGATATTTTTGATGTTGGTGCTGAGTGAATTGTTTTGTTGTTCAATGATACTCTTTCGTTTTGATTGCCCCGAAATCCCAAACAATTTAGATCGAATGAGATCAAATTCTTCTCGAATTTCGACGTAATGATTGAGCTCGAGTTCTTCGGTTCGGACCCAAATACGTCGTGACACGTGATGGGCAAAGGCGGCCAACAAGGCGGAGAAAATGGCATTGAAAATCGCCGTATAAAATAGAACAAAATGCACATCCACAAAGACAGCTTCGGCTGCAACATCCAGATCGTCATAGTATTCGTGCATCAAATGAATAAAGAGTTCCACAATGCCCAGTGTCGCCAATTCGCGATAGACGCCATCCAGAACGGCCTGAAAAATGGGCCGGTGTACCGCACTTCGATCCAGCCATCGACGACAAGCTTCCACAAACAACAAGAGACCCAGTGTCAAGACGGCGACGCTGAGTGCTCCATAATAAATTTCTTTAGGAGCGCCATCACCAGCAGCCGCTCTGGAAACGTGCCATGGAAAGATTCCGTGCCGTCGTGCACTGCGAATTTTTTCGTAAAGGACTTCTTCTGGTTGTTGTTGTTGCTGCTGCTGTTGTGTCATTGGATCTTGTTGAAACGGATTCGAAGGGCCGTAGAACGCATCCGAGAGAAAATCATTCTCATCCTCTGCAGGGGACACTCCGAGGTGGCTGGCACTGTCCCACTCCATCATTTATATGATTCAATAGCAATGACTGCCGAAATGATGGGTTCTCGGAATTCGATTTCAATTCCACCACAGCAGCTGATCAACAAGAGCTACTTTCTTTATGCCAGCTCTGGTCTAAGATGAGTATTGTACCTGCATTCAGTTGATGTGCAGTAATGAAAGTCAAAGTAAAACTGTAGCAGTCCTATCAACAAAACATATAATGGATGATTGCTTCTGAATGAATCTTTGGTGCTAACCCAAGTTAGTGTGCTTGTCACCGAGAAGGTTGCGAGGTTTTCTAACATCATTACGCGGAAGGATTTCGTAACCCAAACCCCAACCCAGGGGAACGTTCCTTATATTGGATGACGGAGAGTGCGCCGATTGTGATTGGCCAGTCACGGGTAGAGCGCGCCAGGGGAAGTCTTCTTCTCACATTTTAAGAATGGACCGTTGAGAAATTCGGCGGAAACACAGCAATACGCGACGAACGAACGTTTTGCAATCAAAGCAATGAATGAACCTAATACCTTGTACTTGGAGCACTGGGTTCTACAAGGTACTAGGACCATTTGTATGATACCTTGGTGATAAAAAGCTGTACAGCTAAGCACAGTATCGTTGAGAAAAGCAGATACATAAAACCAGGCAATACATTAGTACGCCGAGACTGGAAGAGTAAAAACGATCGAATCAACATGCTTCGTGGAAGTCTCTACTACCACCACTGGTCAAGTACTAGTATCCTCTGCTGGGTCCTTTTGACAACAACATGGAGTTTGGTTCATTCATCGAATACTTCTGCAACAACCGCACCTTTGGCGTATGCTGAATCATCGTCTGCTGATTCGGTAGATGATTCACCACCTACACTGCCCATTGATCTCTCCAAACCATGGAAACGAGATCCCCACTACAACCAAAACAAGGCCTACTGTAAAATCCAATCAGCCATGCCACCATTCCTCATTGGAGGGTGGCTCATAGTACGAGACGGACTCATTATGGCCGAAGGATACAATACGGGAGTCAGCAAACAAGATAAATTTGAGGCATGGTCGGTCACCAAGAGCTTTAGTACCATGATTATTGGAAAAATGGTAGAGCTGGGGCAGGTGTCGACAACCGAAACATTGGGAGACATTTTCAATCAAGATAACGATTGGGTTGGAGTGAATCGGGCAGAGGAGAAAAAGAAGGTAGTGCTGCAAGACATTTTGACCATGACTAGGTAAGAAAGAAACACAAAATTAATGTGCTCCTGTTGTGTTGCCTTGTGTGGTGTTCTATTGAGCTGAGGCTGCATGGGAGTTGAGAGATCTCAAGGGCTGACCATCATTCTGTAATTCACTTTTTTTAAATTGATAGTGGTCTCCTTCAAGGGCCGGAAGAATTCTCTGATCAAGTTGATTTACAGCAAGTATTAAATTACGTTGAGCTCGATGGAGAAAAAGGAAAGTTCGTGTACCTTGGAGGTTGGCATGTGCTGTCACGCATTATACTTCGACGCTCGGGATTGACGCCCCGTCAATTTGTGCAAACAAATGGAATATTTGAAGCGATTGGCATAAGTGAGAGTGACTATGATTGGGACACGTTCGGAGATGTGGAGGGATCGGCAATTGGACTGATCACCAATCCTCGTTCGCTCGCCAAGCTGGGACAGCTTTATCTTCAAAACGGGCTAGCAGCACCAGGAAAGCAATTGATACGATCGGACTGGGTCGAGACGTCTGTGACAGATCAATTATCCGACAACACGGCTTCGTATCAATGTTTGCTTCCCGGATATGGTTATCAATGGATGGTTGATCGAGAAATAAGCGATGGCCCCTTCGTACCCATACCCGCCATGGAAGGAGCCTTTGCTGCCAACGGCATCCAAGGCCAGCAGATTATCGTCATTCCAAGTAGCAACACTGTCATTGCTATCATGTCCAATGATTTTACGCAAGTGTACAGTTACGTTTTCAGCACTCTCATAGTGGACAATTTGAATTATCTGTACGAGGAGTCAAATTCTGAGGATTGCGGAACGTTCTCTCTTTCAAGTTTCCTCCTTGAGAGTTCTAGCGCTTTGACGAAGGCCCTCTTGCAAATATTGAGCAATTTGGTATTCGAATGAGCCGGACAAAGTGCAGCGCGACCCCCGTAATAAAGAAACACACTCAGCTTGTGCATGGAATGCATCCTCGCCGTGACATGTCAGAAAGAAAGTGCAGGAGTGCTGGCGACGCGGAAAGCCTCAGGACATCTATCTAGAAATACAAGGTGGCCAAAGGCGATCCACCCGCAGAGTTAGCTAACAATTGCTAGTATGGATGCAGCGCGTGTGGATGCTCGCTCGGCGTTTTTTCCAAATCGTTTTGCTCAAGCGCGCGCCGCCTTCATCAGCAGAATGCTAGCTAGAAAGTAAATGGCTGAAGGTTTTCTAACGATTGAACACAAACACAAAGTTGTAGAATGTATCTAATCAAATAGTAATGTAGCAGGAAGTATATGGTACGACCGCCTAAAAGATTGTCAATTTATCCTTCATTCCTTCCAGCCCAGTTCTCTCCAGCCAAATGTATTTTGACGTATGGTTCATATTTTCGGGTGTGTAAGTGTAGAGTAACCATCGTGGATCAACGTATAATGCAACAAGCAGGGAGAATGATGTAGAGAATAGTAACCAAAAAATGGAAATAATCTGTTCTTGTGAAGTATTCCGCTCCACTGTGACGTGGCTGCCCACCAGTGCTCAATGATTCAACCGCATCCACACACGATCAAAGAACGCCCGGTCGGCCGCACTGACAGTTCGTTTTTCTGGAAGGAGAAAAGTCAGGCGCTCTTTGACTTCGCGGGGGCACAGAGTGCACCTTTGCATGTGCTTGTACATGTCGCTTGCCTTCTCGGACATGACCTTGCGTTTGGTTGGGAAAACGCGACTGAAGCCGAGGCGGCCGGCTTCGCAACAGTAGCGGCACCCAATTCCAGGTAGCCCAACCTTGAGATTCTTGCGCGTGCTCCTCAGTTCCGAGTCAAGGAGGTTCACCCTTTGAGTTCTCGACATGAGTTCAAAGTAAAACTGCGACACCAATGCTTTATCATCTGGTGTGACAAGAAGGACTGGGTGATCGCGAACATCCGACAGAATCTCAACCGATGTGCAGAATGGCAGCTTCATGCCAGCGGCGCGCTGCGAGGCTTCGTTCATAAAGATACCGCCTTCCGAGTCCTGCATACCTTGCTTCTCCGCGGCGTACTGCCAATAAAGCTTGGAATCCGCCGCTCCTTGGTTGCACTGATCTTTAAGCTTCTGGAACATTTCCCATTTATCTTTTGGGACTTCCTCGCATTTTGGAAAGTGGTCTCGGATCATCATGCTGAAGCTCTGGTAGATCTGGACTGTAGCGGACGGATAGGCTGCTGCCCTTCGCACCTTCTTGGATGGGTGGACATGCGCACAGAACTTGCAGCGAATACCCAGCTGATGCAAAGATACGCTTCTGCTTTTGTTTCGGTTCTTGACTTCTTCCGGACTGGCTCTAAAGATCTCCATAAACTCCTTCCTCACAAAGGTTTGAAATTCGGAGAGCCAATTACCATCCTCGTCCACGGAAAGTGACATGCAGTCGCGAATGCTGAAGTGCGGCACATCCCCAAAATCAGAGGTTGGCCCTTCTAGTTCATCTGCGAGCATGCCTTTGACCTCCTTCAATGAAGCTGGGGGCAAGGCACGGCTCGGCTTCCTTGCTAATGGCATTGGCAACCGCATGCGCTTTGGCATCCGCCTCGGCATCGATTTTCCTACTGCCGCAACTGTTGGAGGGGCTCGTAGGATAAGAGTCAGGGCCAACGCCAGGAGGACTTGAGAGCTTCGTGGTACTAGTAGGCAGACTACCACGTCGCATATCGAGAGGGAATTCATCTTGCAGCACCAGTTCTTCCCCAGCGGCAGTAAGCCTCTGCCGGGGATCTTCGTTAGCATCCTCGTCTTCGTCATCCTGAGGAGACGACGAGTAGTCAAAACCACCATTAGTATGACCACCCCAATACATGTTGGCGTTGTTAGGGTGGCCCATCGTGGGTTCGTCTTCGGGCACAGACATGAAGTACTGGTGTTCTTCATCCGTGATGCCTTCGTGAGAGGACGGAGCAATGTGAAAGGCCTTGCGCACACGGGGCGAAGGCAGACTGGCAGGATTGACACGATGATACCGGACGACTCGATGCTGCTGCTGCTGTGCCGCTGCTGCTTCCGGCGACGCTGGATGAAAGCGAGCACCCACATTTCGCTTTGGACAAAACGGACTGGCGGGTGCGGAATGAGAAACCCCATACGCAGGTCCACCAGCACCACCAGCACCACCAGCCACGCGAGGAGGAGGCCGAACAGCCATACGAGACCTTGCTACACCACCACCACCACCACGAGGCCCGTACGCATTCATATAATGGGGGTGATGGGGATGACCGTACCCTGCGGGGGGCAAGGAAGCGCTGCGGCCAGGAGGATTCAAACCCCTCCGCGCCTGAGCCGCGGCATGAGCTTGTCCTGGACTGAGGCCAATACTTTGGGTAATGCTGCTGGCACGGCGTTGAGGAGGAGACGCCATCATCATCTCGTCGCCCATCATCATGTTGTCCATTTCCTCATAGTATGACGGCATTTCGGGTTCGTAAAGGACAAACTCGTCATGCGGGTACATACCGTGAGGTTCCATGTACCCATGACTCGCATACGTGAGATGACCATCGAGAGGGTGATGATGATGGAGCTGCTGCTGCTTGAGTACCGAAGGCTTGAGAGAGTGACGAGGGCGAGGACGGGACTGCTGGAGAGATGAGTAGGCCCCCCGTCCTGCATTCTGTGGATGGCGCTGCTGCTGCTGCGGATGCTGAGGAGGATCAGGTTGGTGCTGATCCGGAGGAGAAGCTGGATCGTGCGGATGTTTCTGTTCCACAACTTTGCAATCTTCGTTATCCTCGTGATGATAGTCTTGTCGATAGCTCAAGTTGAGTTCCGGGTACATGGAACCAGAACGTTGTCCCGGCGAAGAATTTGCATCATTCAGTTCCATATCCAAGTCCAAAGCCAATGGACCGTCCATGTTGTTGAGATCGAGTTCATCATCCGCATTGATTATTTCGTGGTCGTCGTATGGTTCATCCTCCATATACGTCCCGTAAGGATAATACATTTGCTGCTGTTGCTGCTGCATCTGTTGTTGCTGCTGCTGTTGTTGCATCAGATACTGTTGATGCTGCTGCTGTCGCTGCAGGTTATAGTTGTGTTGTAGATGCAACTGCTGTTGTTGCAACTGCAACTGCTGTTGCTGCATGTGTTCCATTCTCCTTCGTTTGGTGGGAGTAAGAAGATGGGACCGGTCCAGATCGTCCTGATCCTCGCCATTATCCGCAGCCGCCCATTCCCTACTGCGTCTTTGAGAAGCAGGCGACTTGCCATTGCCGTTGTGATTTGGTTGATGGGTGCTCTCAATCAACAAGGAATCCAACTCACTGAGAGTGCTTCCTCGTCGTTGTTGTGCGGCGGTCTTGGTGAGAGCAGCAGTAGTCTTGAGGGGCGTGACAGTGCTTGCCGTTTTGGCGGCGGCGGCTGCTGCCCTTCCGGCGGGTGCATCCGTGGGTGTTGCGGCTGCCGCATCCAATTTGCTCTCGGCGACACTGCAAGCTCCTTGAGGATGATCGCTGGGATCATCTCTTACCTGCAGACCTCCTCCTTCCAGAGGCCAATACACGGGATTGGGAGAAGGACAAAGGCTGCGACTGCTGGGGGGGGCGTTTAAACAAGCATCGCTAGAATCCACGTCAAAGATAGCAGGAGTTGGCATAATGGTAGGATTGTCCACGGCCGTAAACGGCTGGCGGCCTTGCTTCGTCTTGAGAGGCCGCATTCCTCCCATAAAGGGCTTGTGGATGATGTTGTTAGGCTGCGCATGCATCATCCCCTCTGTGGGTGCGTCCGAGGCAGAAGACGGCATACTATATATCTTTATCTTATCTTGTTAACTACAGTGAGAAAAGAGGAAGACTGTTTGGATCAAGCTGTTCAGACACTGAAGTGGTGTTGTCTCTACTAGTAGTAGATAGCAGAGTTTGTTGTGTCTTTGGATACAGTTGCTTGCTTGTTTCGCGCAAATGACGAAGAAGAAAGCAAAGAGATCCAAACAAAGGGAGGAGACTGAAATAACAAAAGAGGTTATCTCGCCAGGAAGGTAAAAAGCTAAATATAAGCAGCACAAACGACTAGGATATCAAGAGCCATCCAGCGGAAGTGTGTATATATCCAATGATGGATGTGCGTACTCTAGTGGCGACAGCTGCAAAGAACCTACTTCTGTTGAAAGGAAGAGGGACAGCCTCCGCTTGATCGATCGAACGGATCCAAAAAATACGCTCACTCACTACATAGCCCTCGTTGTAGTTACGCTGGTTTTCCTACTGGTTGTTCGCAGTGGGCCATAGGTACTACTAGTACACTTGTAGCAGAAGGCGAAAAAAACGAAGATACCACACGTTATTCTCACACGTAATTTGCCTCCAGTGTGTTCTTGGATGCCGTCTCACTGCGCACCTTCTCGACTCTTCCTGAACGGCTGCTGGTGATCGATCACTGGTCATGGGTTCCATCGTACTGTAATTCGTACGAAAGATTCTAATGGTACAGACAACGTAGTAGGCGTTTACGTAAAATAGACACAAGTCGGGGCAGCCTAAATATCTT
>ENA-ORBV01009288-ORBV01009288.1-microbial-mat-metagenome-genome-assembly--contig:-NODE-9288-length-16194-cov-4.611342_pt1 | contig 16194 bp, 16 predicted proteins | sample MGYA00237777_ERZ505514 | MGnify/ENA primary metagenome ERZ505514 (study PRJEB26160, sample SAMN06269048) | microbial mat metagenome | isolation source: Oligotrophic lake microbial mat | place... | reverse complement strand
GGGGAGGGCGGAGGGCTGGGGGATCGCCCAGGGTGAGGGCGGCAGTCAGGGAAATCAGGGGGAGGAGCATAAACCTCGCATATACCTCTATGACCAAGTGTCGGGACTTCCCGTCACAACTCCCAGTCTAGTCTCGTACAGGGGGGAGGCAACCCTTGGACGGGCCGAGGGTGACAAAAAGAGCGTAAACCCCCGCCATGGCATCTGATCCCCTGACCATCCGACGCGCCATCAATGGCGACGAATCGGCGCTACGCTCCCTTTGGGTGGAGCATGCGCCGCGAATTGACGGCGTCGTCGGGCGACTGGTTGGCGACCCCGATCAAGCGGCGGACATCGCGCAGGAAGTCTGGATCCAGATCTTCCGCGCCTTGCCCACGTGGCGCGGCGATTCGCAGTTCTCGACGTGGGCGCATCGGATCGCGGTGAATCGCACGTTGAATGCGTTACGGTCGGTTCGGCGGCTCGCGAAGCTGGAAGTGGTGATGGAGGACGACACGGTCTCTGTTGAAGACGACATGGACCGGACGTTCCTCGCGCAGTCGATCGACGAAGCGGTGCAGCAACTTTCTCCCGGCGCACGAACCGTGTTCGTGCTCCACGATGTTGAAGGCTACACCCACGAAGAGATCGCCCAGGAACTCGGCATCACTTCGGGGGGATCGAAGTCCCAACTGTTCAAGGCACGCGCGAAGCTTCGCCGGTTGCTCGCGCATCTCGTTGATGTTTCCTCCCCGGCGCAGGACTCTGAGCATGTCTGACATTCGTCATCTTCCCATGGATCGTCTCGCCGCCATCGCTGACGAGACACCGACGCCTGATGAAGCGACGCATCTCGCCGGGTGCTGGGATTGTCGCGCCGAGGTCGCGGCGTATCGGCGACTCGCGCGTCTCGCGGCAATGGCGCCGATGCCGTCGGAGCCGTTGACGGCGTGGTCGCGGTTGGCGCCGCAGTTGAAGGCGGAGGGGATCATTGTCGACGCGACGCGGGCCATGCGCACGGTCGATGGCGGCCCGAGTCCTGTGACGCCGATGCAGCCGTTCATGAGATCCAATGCGAACAAGCCGACGTTGCCGCTGTGGGCGATGCGCACCGCGGCGGGGTTCGCGTTGATCTTTGGTGGGGCGCTGGCGGGGCGGATGAGTGCGGGCGTTCCCTTCAATGCCGCGCAGCAGGAGTTCACGGCGGCGCTGCCGGTGGCGCAGAATGCGCAGTACGAGAATCCCACGGAAGCGTTGCAGGCGCTGACGGTCGCGCAACAGCAGTATCAGGCGGCGGCGGCCTTCTTGGCGGCGCAGGATACGACGCCCCGCTTTGTGGGAATGAATCAGGAGCGGTACCGGGCGCGGCTCGATGCGCTCGATGAGATCGCGGCGACGACGCGCGCGGCGCTGTATCGCGCGCCGCAGGATCCAATGCTCAATCAGTACTATCTCACCACGCTCGGCGCGCGTGAGGCGACGCTGCGCGAGATCGGTGCGACGATGCCGGACACGCGTCGGATGGAGCGGTACTGATGCGCGCGCTCGTGATGGTGGGCGTGCTGACCTTGGCGATGCCGGTGCGTTCGGGGCCACTCGGCGCGCAACAGCCCGCGCGTGCGCGCGCCGATAGTGCGACGATGCGTGTGCGCGCTGATACCGTGGTGCTGCGCCGCGCGTTCGTGCGCGATACGCTGCGTATCCGTGCGCTGACGGCGGCGAACGAGAGCGAAGTGTTGCGCGTCGTGAACGAGCTGCGCTCGCGCGAGGCGGGCCTGCTGCGTGCGCTCCATGCGATTCCCGAGGGGAACCTGGCCGAACGGCGCGCGCTTCAGGAGGATCTCGCGACGCTGTCGCGTGAGGCGTTCACCGTGATGAGCGTGATCGAGTCGCGCTGCGTGGAGTCACGGACGTCGGCGCCGGCGGGGTATCTCGGCTTGACGATCACGACGGATGTTGTCGTGCGCGACCGCAACGTGAATGTCCAGAAGTCCGTGGTGAGCAGTGTCGAGCCCGGTTCACCGGCCGAACGGGCGGGGCTGGCCACCGGCGATCTGCTGCTGAGCGTTGCCGGACTCGACGCGATGGAGAGACTGCCGGAGCTTGGCGGCATGCTCGAGCCAGGGCGGAAGATCGAAGTCGTGGTGGACCGCCATGGACGCCCGCTCACGGTGGATGTGACGGTGGCGCCGCGTCCGCAGCGATTCGATCGCGGCTGCCCGCAGTTCGAGCGCGCCATTCAGCCACTGCGGATGGGCGGAGTGGCGCGGTTGTGGGTGCAGGATTCGACCGACGGAAGCGGCAACCGCGTGATGTACATCGTGAGGGCGCCGATGCCTCCTCAGCCGCCGACGCCTGCGGTCTCGGGAACGTCACCGGTGCCGCCAGTTCCCGGTGTGGCGCCCAGGCCTCCGACGCCCCCGGCCGTGGTCTCGTTCGGCACGACGATGGGTGGATCGAGCACGGTCGGCTACTTCGCGGGGGCGCAGTTCCGCGCGCTCGACGACGATTGGCGGGCGGTGCTTGGCTTGCAGCCCGGGACAACTGGAGTGCTCGTGAACGAGGTCGCTCCCGGGTCGGCGGCGGCGCAATCTGGCTTGCGTGTGGGCGATGTCGTGACGCAGATCGATGGCGCGGCGGCGAGTTCGCCGTATGTCGTAGTGCGATTGCTTGGGATCAACGAACAGACGCAGGCGTCGTTGCGCGTGGTACGGGCGCGGGATTCGCGCGTTGTGGTGTTGCGATGGGGGCGGCGGTAGCTCGCGGTTATCGCAACTTGCCCGCAGGAAGCGCGTACACGAGTCGCGCCGTGCGCCGGTCTGACTCGCTCAGCTCCGTGACGTAGACCTGCGACGCCATGATGCTCGTGGTGTCGGTCGTGTGATCGAGCCCGATCAGGTGCCCCACTTCGTGGCGTGCGATGGCCTGCACGCCATCGGTCGTGACGCGGCGTCCGTCGGGGAGATGCAGCGCCAGTTCAATATCGGCCCCGACGATCCATCCCTGCGCGTTGTTCTTCCACTGCGTGCGTCCGGTCATGCGCTCGGTGAAGCGATCCACCCAGATCACGCGCACGTCGGCGCGCGATGAGTCCGGGGTGAAGGAGAAGGTGAGCGGGAGGCCGAGTCGATCCCACACGGCGAAGGACTCGCGCACGCGTGTGGCCCAGGTGCGGTCGTAGGCCGGATTGTTCCGCGGCTCCTGCACCCAGATGCGTAGCGGCTCGGCGCGACGGTCGGGCCAGCGGTAGTTCCACTGGTCGTGATCGTCGAGGAGTTCGAGGAAGTAGGTGCCAACGGTTCGCGTCTCGAGCGTGGCGGCGATGCGTGCAGCGGCCGAGTCGGCGCGCGGGAGAATCCCTGGCACCGTGCGCCAGGCCAACACGAGTCCGAGCAAGAGCACGCCGACGCGCACGGGAGTGGACATGTGCGATGCGCTACGCGTCGAGGAAACGTGTGGCGGCGTCGAACACCAACGCGGGCCACTCGAAGAAGGGCATGTGCCCCGCTTCGGGGATACGCAGCACCTGCGCGTGCGGGAGGACGCGTGCGTTCGCCTCTGCCTCGGTGACGGGGAGCGCATCCTCCTCACCGTGAATCAAGAGCACTGGCGCGCTGACGGTCGTGTGCGAGGCGCGCCAGTCGTAGCCGTCGCGTCGGAGCCGAGCGGCGACTGCGGCGCCGGTGGGGCTGAGCGAGAGCGGCGGTGGCGCGAGCATGGCGGAGACGTCGTGGAACCACGCGGGATACATCGCGCGCGAGTAGCGGGCGTGCAGCTCCGGATCCTCCACAAAGAGTGCGCGCGGGTCGAGGGCAGCGAGTGCGGCGCGTTCGTCGTCGAGGCCGCGCGCCGCGAGATGCGCGACGCCGCGTCCGTGGAGCTCGTTGAGCCAACCACTCGTGGGACCGACGGCATCGAAGGTGACGATGCGTCGAACGCCCGCGGGATCTTCGGCGGCCGCGAGGAGCGCGATGCCGCCGCCCCACGAATGCGCGGCGAGATCCCACTGCGGGATTCCGAGTGCTGCGCGGAGGGCGCAGACATCGAGGACGTCGTGTTCGATGCGGGCGGCGCGTGCGCCCGGAGGTGCCTGCGATTCGCCGCGCCCGCGCTGATCGTAGAGAATGACCTGCCGTCGCTCGGCGAAGGGCGCGAAGGTCGGCCAGAGGAGATCATGGCCGTAGATCATCCCGCCATTGATGGCGAGGAGCGGGATGGTGCCCGGCACCTCGGGGGAGCGGCGGACGGCGAACTCGAGGCCACGGGCGGCAATGCGCTCGCGCGTGAGCGGGGGCGTGCGAGGGCGACCGCGACGCCAGAGGGCGAGGCGCTCGCGGGCGGAGGTCGGCGCGGGCTCCGGCGTGACTGCGGGCGCTGAGCGCGAATGGGGATGCGGTTCCACGAAGCAGAACCTAGCGCGTGCGGCGGCGCGCGCTTGACACTTGACATAGGGGTAGGGGGTATACATATTCATACCCACGTGGGGTATGCACGTTCGGTACCCACATCTGGTATGCACGTTCGGTATCTCTACTCATCTGGAGCACGGCATGAAGGAACAGACGCTGGACGTTGGTGGGATGACGTGCGGGCATTGCCTGGCGACGGTCAAGAATGCGCTCGCGGAACTGACGGGCGTGAAGACCGAGGAGGTGCGCATCGGCATGGTGCGCGTGAGCTATGACGAGACCGCCGTGCAGCCCAGTGTGATCGCGGACGCGATTCGCGACGCGGGCTACACCGTCCTCGCCACGCACTCAGGAGGGAGGCCGCAATGACTGGGACCGATCTGCTGGTGCTCGCCGGTGCGGTCACGCTGATCGTGGTCGTCAACTGGTGGTTCTTTGTAGCGGGGCGCACGCCGGCGGCCCTGGTGGCCGCCGCGAATGGTGCTCCAGCCGAAGTCGTGATCGTGGTGGACGGGGGCTACTCGCCCGCCTCGGTGCAGGTGAAGGCCGGTGAGAAAGTGCGCCTCGTCTTTGATCGTCGCGACGATTCCTCGTGCTCGGAAGAAGTCGTGATTCCGGCGTTCAACGTGCGGCAGTTCCTGCCCAGCGGTGCGCGCACGGTCATTGAGATCGGGCCGCTGGCCGCGGGGACGTACCCATACACGTGCGGCATGAGCATGCTGCGCGGGACGATCATCGCCAATGCCTGAGACGCTGGAACACCCAATAGTGGTCACCGCACGCATCCCCGTCTCGGGAATGACGTGCGCGGCGTGCCAGTCGCGCGTCCAGAAGACGCTCGCGACGCAGGTGGGGGTGAGTGACGCGAGCGTGAACCTGATGATGGGCACCGCGACGGTGACGTACGATCCCGCAGCGGTGCAGCCGCAGGCGCTCGTGGACGCGATCAACAAGACGGGCTACGAGGCCGAACTCCCTACGCCAGAGCGGAGCGCCTTTGAGGAACAGGAATCGCGCGACCGCGCGACGGCGGAAGAGTTCAAGGCACTGAAGTGGAAGGCCATCGCGGCCGGTGTTGTTGGTGCGGTCTCGATGGCGTTGATGCCCTTCATGCACCAGATGATGTGGATCACCTGGGTGCTGCTCGTGGCCACGGCGACGATCATGGCGACCGCGGGACGGCACTTCTACGTCCGCGCGTGGAAGGCCTTCACGCATCACTCTGCCGACATGAACACCCTCGTCGCGCTCGGCACCGGTGCGGCGTTCATCTACTCGGTGATCGCCACCGTGATGCCAGGATTCTTTCTGGCCCGCGGCGTGCCGGCCGACGTCTACTACGAAGCGGTGATACTGATCATCGCCTTCATTCTCACGGGCAATGCCTTCGAGGCGCGGGCCAAGCGGAACACGGCGGCAGCCTTGCGTGCGCTCGTGCAGTTGCAGCCGCGCACGGCGCGCGTGCTGCGCGATGGCGTGGAGCGCGATGTGCCGATCGCCCATGTGATGGCAGAAGACATCGTGCTCGTGCGCCCGGGCGAACGCATTCCCGTTGACGGGGTGGTGCGCGAGGGAGAGAGTGCGGTGGATGAGTCGATGCTCACGGGCGAGTCGATGCCAGTGACGAAGCGCACGGGCGACCGCGTGATCGGTGGGACAATAAACCGGACCGGTGCGTTCCGGCTCACCGCGACCACACTTGGCGAAGCGTCGGTGCTGGCGCAGATCGTCAAGCTGATGCGCGACGCACAGGGCTCACGGGCGCCGATTCAGGCACTGGCGGATAAGATCTCCGGCGTCTTCGTGCCGATCGTCATCTCGATCGCGATTGCGACCTTCGCCGCGTGGGTCCTGTTCACGCCGGACGATTCGTTCGTGCGCGCCTTTGCCGCCGCGGTGACGGTGTTGATCATTGCTTGCCCCTGCGCGATGGGCCTTGCCGTCCCGACTGCAGTGATGGTCGCCACGGGCAAGGGCGCGGAGCTCGGGGTGTTGATCAAGGGCGGCGAAGCCCTGCAGCGCGCTGGTGACGTGACCACGGTCGTGCTCGACAAAACAGGCACCGTCACCGAAGGGCGTCCGACCGTGACAGATATCATCGTGACGACGCCTGGCACTGAGGATCTCCTGCTCGCGCAGGTGAGCGCGCTCGAGGCGCTCTCCGAGCATCCGCTCGCCGATGCGATCGTCCAGGCCGCGAAGGGCCGCGGGATTGCGCAGGGCGCGGTGGAGGCGTTCGAGTCGGTGACCGGCAAGGGCTTGATTGGCGTGGTGCAGGGCGCGGCGATGGCCGTGGGCAACGCCGCGCTGATGGCGGACTACTCCGTTGACGTGACACCGCTCAGCGCCGAGGTCGCGCGACTCGCGGATGCGGGCCGCACGCCGATGTATGTGGCGCGCGATGGTGCGCTGGCCGGGCTCCTCGCGGTGGCCGATCCGATCAGGGAGACCTCGCGTGCCGCGATCGCACGGCTGCACGCGATGGGATTGAAGGTCGTGATGCTGACCGGCGACACCGAGCGGACCGCGCGCGCGATCGCCAAGGAGGCGGGAATCGAGGGCGTGGTGGCTGGCGTCCTCCCCGATGGAAAGGTCGCGGAGATCAAGCGCCTGCAGCAGGCCGGCACGGTGGTCGCGATGGTGGGTGACGGCATCAACGACGCGCCAGCGCTGGCGCAGGCTGATGTCGGGATGGCGATCGGCACGGGGACCGATATCGCCGCCGAAGCGGCCGACGTGGTGCTGATGCGCGGTGACCTGCGCGCCGCGGCCCATGCGATCGACCTCTCGCGCCGCACGATGGCGACGATGAAGCAGAACCTGTTCTGGGCGTTCATTTACAACGTGGTCGGCATTCCGATCGCGGCGGGAGTACTGTACCCGGCATTCGGATTACTTCTCACTCCCGTGCTGGCGAGCGCCGCGATGGCGTTCAGCTCGGTGAGTGTGGTGACGAACTCACTCCGCCTCCGGCGGGCACACATCGCAACGGAGAACTGATGCCTACGACCAAGACCACCAGAACAACGGCGACGCCGGCGACGTCGGGGAAGCAGCTGCCGGTGACGCACGCGGCCTGTCACTGCGCAACGCGCGACTCGACGACTACAGCCACGCAAGGCGCCACGCAAGGCGCCACGCACGACCCCACGCACGCCGCCGCGCACGACGACACGCAAGACCCCGATGGTGAGCGGAAGGCGATCGCTGTGGATCCCGAGATCAAGAAGGGGAATCTCACGCGCCTTCGGCGCGTCGAAGGGCAGGTGCGTGGGTTGCACAAGATGATCGAGGACGATCGCTACTGCGCTGATATTCTCACGCAGATCTCCTCGGTGCAGGAGGCGTTGCGCTCGGTGGGACGCGAGCTGATGCGCAACCACCTCAAGCATTGTGCCGCGAACGCCATCAGCCATGGCGGCGCCGAGGCCGACGAGATGTACGACGAGCTGGTGGATATGATCTATAAGAGCAGTCGCTAGCTCTCGAGCACACCATGGAACTCGGACTCTACACCTTCGTCGAGCACACGCCCGACCGCTCGGGGGCGCTCTTGGCGCGCGAGCAACGCGTGGCCAATCTGTTAGAGGAAGCGCAGCTCGCGGATGAAGTCGGGCTCGATTGCTTCAACGTGGGTGAGCATCATCGCGCCGACTATCTCGCCTCCACACCGGCGGTGCTGCTGGCGGCCATCGCCGCGCGCACAAGGCGCATTCGGCTCTCGAGTGCGGTCACGGTATTGAGCTCGGACGATCCGGTGCGCGTCTTTCAGGAGTTCGCCACGCTTGATCTTATCTCCAATGGGCGCGCTGAGATCATTGCAGGGCGTGGCAGCTTCATTGAGTCGTTTCCGCTCTTTGGGTATGATCTCAGTGACTACGACGCGCTGTTCACGGAGAAGCTCGATCTCCTGCTTGACCTGGTGCGCAACGAGCGGGTGACGTGGAGTGGCCGCTTCCGCCCATCGCTGAAGGACCAAGCGGTCTACCCGCGTCCCGTGCAGCCGCAGCTCCCGGTGTGGATCGCGGTGGGTGGAACGCCGCAATCCGTGGTGCGTGCGGCGACGCTGGGTATTCCGATGGCGCTTGCGATCATTGGCGGGTCGCCGGAGCGCTTCGTGGGCTACACCGACTTGTATCGCGAGTCGTGGGCGAAGGCGGGGCACGATCCCAAGGCGATCCAGCTGAGCATCAACTCGCACGGATATATCGCCGACACCACCGCGGCGGCGGCGGAGCAAGCGTTCCATCCGTACATGCACCAGATGGGGAAGATCGGCCGTGAACGGGGATGGCCCGCGCCGACGCAGCAGCAGTACGACGCCGAGCGTTCGCCGAAGGGGGCGGTGCTCATTGGCGATCCGCAGGCGGTGATCGACAAGATCCTCTGGGAGCACGAACTGTTCGGGATGACGCGCTTCACGATGCAGCTGAGCATCGGGTCGTTGCCGCATCGCGATCTGATGCACGCGATCGAGCTGTACGGGACGGTCGTCGCGCCGGCGGTGCGCAAGGCCATTGCCACGGAACGACTCACCGCTCCGGCGTATTTGTAGGGCATGACCACCCCAATTCTTCAAGTAATCATTGCCAGCGTCCGTCCCGGCCGTATCGGCGCGAGCATCGCCGATTGGTTCATTCCGATCGCCGAAGCGCAGGGCGGATTCACGGTCGAGCGTATCGATCTCAAGGAGATCGCGCTCCCGCTGATGGACGAGCCGCATCATCCCCGTCTGCGGAAGTACGAGCATGAGCACACCAAGCGCTGGAGCGCGACGATCGACCGCGCGGACGCCTTCGTCTTCATCACGCCCGAGTACGACTTTTCGCCGCCGGCTTCGCTCCTCAATGCGATCCAGTTCCTGACATTGGAGTGGGCCTACAAGCCGGTCGGACTTGTGAGCTATGGTGGCATCTCCGCCGGCCTGCGGTCGGCGAATCAACTGCGCATCATCGCGACCGCGAACAGCATGATGCCTCTCGCCGAAGCGGTGTCGATTCCGCTGGCGGGTCAGCTCGTCAATAAGACGACGAATCTCTTTGAGCCGGGCGAAGTGCAGACCAAGCCCGCGACCAACCTCGTGGCGCAACTGGCTCGCTGGGAAGGTGCCATGCGGCAGCTCCGGGCTAAGTAGCCACAGGCTCCTTCGGTTCGGTCAGCGCGCGGTTCAACGCCTGTTCGAACACCGGAACCTCCTGTGCCCCGGACACCCCGTACGCGCGATCGATCACAAAGAACGGCACGCCGGTGATTCCCAGTGTGCGTGCCTCGGCGATATCACGCTGTACCTCATGCGCGATGTCATCGCTCTCAAGCGCGGTCGCTGTGGCGGCGCGCTCAAGCCCGAGTTCAGCGGCGAGTTCGAGCAACGTCTCGCGGTCGTCCACATTGCGCCCTTCGGAAAAATAGGCGCGGAAGACCCGCTCCTGCATCGCCACGCCCTTCCCGGCGCTGTGCGCGAACTGGAGGAGCCGGTGCGCCATCGCGGTGTTCGCTACCACCACCTTGTCGAACGCGAAATCGATTCCCGCCGCCGCACCCATCTGCCCGACCCGCTGATTCATCTGCTTCACCATCACCGGGTCCATGCCCTTCGCGCTCGCGAGATAGTCGGCGATCGAGATCGTGGGATCGGTCTCCAGGCTCGGATTGAGCATGAAACTCTTGTAGACCACCTCGACGTCCTTGTGCGGGAAACGGTCGAGCGCCTCTTCGAGGCGCTTCTTGCCCACGTAGCAGAATGGGCAGGCGACATCGCTCCAGACTTCGATCAGCATGACGAGTTCAGTTCGAGGATTTGCCGAGTTCGGCGAGGACGATCTCAGCGTTGCGCTGCAGGCCACTGAGCTTGGCCCGCTTCATCGCCGAGTGTCGGAAGGTCTCACGGTACGAACTCTCGGTCATCTGCACCAGTTCCGACGCGAGGGTCGCGGCGTCCTTTCCGGCAACCGGTGCGCGTGGTGCGAGCGCCGCGTCACCCTCTGGCCGCGCGAACTTCACGTTCCAGGGGCAGACATCCTGGCAGATATCGCAGCCGTAGAGATGCTCGCCAATGTCCTCGTGGAACTCGGCAGGAATCGGCGTGCGTGATTCGATCGTGAGATACGAAATGCAGCGCCGCGCGTCCATGACGCCGGGCTGCACGAAGGCCTGCGTGGGGCAGGCTTCGAGGCAGCGGGTGCAGGTGCCGCAGTGATCCTGGGCGAAGGGCGCGTCGGGTGCGAGTGCGATGTCGAGGAAGAGCGCGCCAATGAAGAAGAACGAGCCGCGCTCCGGGTGGATCAGCATGGTGTTCTTGCCGAACCAGCCGAGTCCGGCTTTCCGAGCGAGATCGCGCTCGAGGATCGGTCCCGTGTCGACGTAGGCGCGACCTTTTACATGAGCGCCACGCTCGTGACGCACCCAGCCGAGGAGTTCGTCGAGGCGATCCCACATCACGCGATGATAATCGTCACCGCGCGCATACCGCGCGACCGGACCATCGGGTTGCTTGCCACCGTAGTCGAGCGTGACCACGAGCGCCGAGACCATGCCGGGCTCTGGGCGCGTCGTGTCGGCGCGCAACTCGAGGCCGCGTTGGAGGTAGTCCATCTCGCCCTGCCGTTCGGCGGCGATCCAGTCGGCGAATGCGCCATGTGTCTCAGCGGGACCGAGGGTGGCGATTCCGGCGAGATCGAACCCGAGCCCGAGGGCCTGCGCCTTCAAGCGGGATTCGAAGGTCACGAGTGGTGACGGCTCACGGAAAACGCGCGGCCCAGCGCGCGTAGCGAATCACGTCATCAACGGGCGGCACGGCATCGTGGTCGCCGTAGGCCGTGTACATGCGCCAGCGCACGTAATCGCGCGCGGGAACTGGCAGGAACGGGAAGCGCGCGTACCAACGATTCCGCCGAAACCGCCACGCGACCACCAGCAGCGCCCATGCCGTCGACGGGCTGAGCAGTGCGCGCGGCACGAGGCGGAGGGCGAGAGCGAGGATGGACACGAGAGGGGAGCGCGGGTTCGCGACGGCTAGCGTGTGGCGCTGCGCGCCGAGAGGATGCGATCGAGCACGAGGCCGATGCGAATCCCTTCGACGAACTCCGAGCCGCCGTTGGCGAAGGTCGCGCGATCGGCGGTGTACATCAGGTGCAGTGCGGTGGGCGTGTTGGGGATGCGCACGACCAATCCGGCCTCGCCTCCCATGGCGCCGTCGCCTCCGCCCTGCACGTTCGATTCGGCACTCGCGGCGAACCAGACATCAATGCGGACGCGCGCCAAACCGTTGATCAAATCCCCCTCGGACCGCGCGTGAAGTTCGAGGCGCGACCAGCGTGCGGTGCCTGCTGGCGTGACGAAGGCGCGCAGATGCGGTCCGGCGCCGAGCGAGAGGTATGAGCTGATGCGGACGCGCGCGATGATGAGGGCATCCACGTACTTCTCGTCTTCGGTACTCAGCGCAGCGGCCGGAACGAGGGAGCCTTCGGTGTAGCGTCCTTCGAGTTGCAGGCGGCGGAAGGCGAGGGATGCCTGGACCCCGAACACCGGTCCCTCGAGGAGCTGCGACGTCGCGACATCGCGCACGACACGCAGGGTGGTGGCATCGGCGCCGAGGATGAAGGGCGAGTAGTCCTGCGCGTGCAGACCGGCTGGGAGCGCGAGCAGTGCGATTGCGGCGAACGAACGCAATCGCATCACCGGATCTCCACGGTGACGGCACGTTCGACGCGCACGCGGAGACGCACGGTGGCGAGTCGCGTGCGATTCTCGGTCTTGACGCGCTCGAACTCCTGCGACCAAGCGGTGCGCAGGGTGTTGTTGAAGGCGATGTTCTCGGGGACCGGCTGCGGACGGGTCGCGGTGGCGAGTCCCACCAGGCCGGCGACGCTGATGCCGGCCGCCACGCCATAGCGGAGCGAGGACGCATCGGTGGCGCCTATCAACGTGGGAAGCACCACGACTGCGGCGGCGCCGACGAGTCCCGTGATGATCTGACGGGTGCCATTCGCACGCACGACTGTTTCCGGTCGCAACTGCCGCGCGTTGAGCGGCTCGGGCCACGGGAGGGTGTCGATCGGCAGGTGCTCGACTTCCAGCGGGATCTGCACTTCGCGCTCCGGGGTTCCGCCGGGCCCGCGCGATGCGATGCGCAGGAGGTAGCGTCCCGGGCGTCCGGCGGCGCCACTCGCTTCGCGTCCGTCCCACGAGACGAGGAGTGAGTCGCCGATCACGCCTTCGTAGAGGATACGCTCGGGCGCCCCGAGTGAGGTCGTGACGCGGACGCGGATGTCGTGTAACGTCGAAGCGAAGAGCTTGATCGGGAGGCGATCGGTGGGGATCACGATCTCAGAGAGCGGTGCGATCTCCGCACTGGTCGCGCGCACGCCGATGCGTGTCTCCTGGTACAGCGCAATCACTTCTGGCGGGAAGACCACTTCACTCGGGCGATACCGCGGATCGAGAATCAGCAGGGCACGAAATGCTTCGATGGCACCAGCCCGCGCATTGCGAAAGTTCTCGGTGGCGCCGAGGAACATCAGGGCGCGTGCGCGATCGATATCGACGAGTCGCTGCGCGCCGGTGAGGGCGATCGCGGCGCGCAAGCGTGTGGCGGCGACGTCGTAGTCGAGATCGTTGAATGCGGCGAGTGCGGGGGCGAGCGGATCGGTCGGCGTCTGCGCGTGCAGTGCACGCGCCGGCGCGAGGAGGAGGAGGATCAGCGAGCCGACCTTCAACCAGACCAACACGGATTGTTGCAACGCAAAGCGCCAGCGACTCACGGGGCGACGGGGGTGAGGACGATGTCCGTGATGCGTACCGTCTCGCCCGCCTTGATGGTGACGGAGCGGGAGACGGACTCGAAGCCTTGGCGTGAGACGCGTAGGGTGTGCGTACCGGCGGGGAGTTCGATGTTCGCGCGCGGCGTGTTGCCGATCAAGCGATCATTCACGAAGACTTGGCCCCACGGGTTGGCGTTGACGGTGAGCTTGCCGCCGCCGGCAGCGGCAGCGGTAGCGGCGTCGGTGGTCGCGGGCGCCGGTGTGGCGGCGCGCGGAATACTTGAGGGCGCGACCGGGGCGCGCGTGTCGGTGGGCGTGCGCGCGGGCGTGGCCGGCGGCGTGGCCGGTCTGGTCGCTGTGGTGGTGCTGCTTCGCGGTGGGCGCGCCGTTTGCGTGCGTGGCGCGGGCTCGACCGGCACGGGTGCCGCGACACCGACATCACCCGTCACGCGTTGCGCGCTCGGCGACGGTCGCGTGAGCGGTTCGCTCGGCAACGTGACCGGGAGCGGCGAGGTGATTGCCGACTGCGGCGCACGCGCCGCCTGGAACTTCTTGACGAGCGTGGGGGTCACGCCTGCGACGACGAGCACGGCGACGATGATCGCGCCAATGGCGACCGGATTCTTCTTCGGCTTGGCGGCCGCTTCGGGGGGTTCCCAGTCGTGGATGAGCAGCGCGTCGGTGGACATGCGTCCAGACGGGCGATGCGCGGCGACCGGTGTCGGTGCGTTCTGTTCGAGCGCGGAGAGGAAGTCCGTGCAGGTGGCGAAGCGGCGAGTCGGCTGCGCATCGAGCGCGCGGGCGAGAGCGTTCGACATGGCGAGCGGCACTTCGGGACGGAAGCGCGCGACCTGTTCGCCTGGTTCGAGCGGCGGTTCACCAGAGACGCACTCGAAGAGCAGCGCCGCGAGCGCGAACTGATCTGAGGCCGGCGTACGATCGCTCCCCGTGTGTTCTTCGGGGGAGACCCAAGGCTCGCGCGGCGCATTCTCGACGATGACCGGCTGCGAGCCAGAGATGCGACGGCGGGTGGTGTTGCGGCGCCCGAAGGCGGGATCGACGAGGCGGGCCCAGCCTTGGGAGTCGAGGAGCACGTTCTCCGGCTTGACCGCCCCATGGGTGATGCCGCGGCGATGCAGATATTCGAGGGCGCTGACGAGTTGCGTGGCGATGCGGCGCGCGGCGCGCGCGTCGAGTCGGCTCTCGGTCGTGAGCTGCGCCCGGAGCGAGGTGGCGCCGTAATCCTGCATGGCGAACCAGAGCACGGAGTCGGTGACACCGAATCGTGCGACGGGAATGAGATGCGGATGATCGAGTTGCGAATGCGAGTCCATGGTCGCGCGGAAGCGGACTTCGGAATCCGGATCATCGGCGCGTCGCTGGCGTGCCTTGATGATGACTTTGCGGCCGCCGTTCTTTTCGATGGCGCGGAGGACGATGGAGCCATCGCGTCGGCCGACGGTCTCCCCGATATCGAACTCATGCGCGAGCTGTCGTGCGACGAGATCCGCGAGCAGATCCTGACGCTCGACGGCCACGGCGGCGTCGAGCCGGAATCCGCAGACTTCGCAGGTACCGGTGTCGGGAGAGATAGCGGTGACGGCGCAGCGCGGGCAGGTCATGCGCGAGGTATCAGGGAGGGGCATGTTGGGCGGCTATGTAATGTAATGGTTTTGGTGTTTGTTCGGTCGAGTCGGTGTTAATGGGCGACTGCAGGGTTGTACCCCGGAGGATGCAAGGAACGTGCGAGGGCTGCCTTGGGATGGACGCGTCAGGCGCGATCAGGGAATGATGTCGAAGAGGATGCTGATGGCGGTGGTGAGGCCAGACGCAATGACTCGTAGGGTGATGCCGGTTTGCGCCGTGTCCCAGACAATGTTGTTGAAGGTGACGACACCGGTCACTGCCGATTCTGGGTTGCTACCACTGATGGCACCGATCCCCGATTCAATCTCAACGGTGATGGGTCCGCTGAAGGTTGAGAGATTGTTGAACTGATCGAGCGCGCGAATCACGAACGGCGCAATCGGCGAATTCGCCGTGGTGTTCGTGGGTTGGCTGAAGAAGATGAGCTTGGTGGCGTCGTCAGCGAAGCCGATGGCGTCGAAGTTCTGAGATCCGAGCCCGGTGGATTGCGCCGTGAGGGTATTCGCGCCCGCGGTAGTGTCAACGGTCCAGCTGCCGACAGACGCGAAGCCGTTGACGTCGGTGACTGTGGTGTCACCAGTGATGCTTCCGCCGCCGCCAGAGACGGTGAAGATGACTTGGACGCCGGCTACGGGGTTACCGAACGCATCGGTGACGCGGGTCTGTGGGAGGATGGGGACGGCGGTGTTGACGGTGAGGTTTTGGTTGTTGCCGTCGGTGATGGAGAGGTTCGCGGCGGCGGCCGGGGTGATTGTGAATGCTGCCGTCACGGCCGAGGTGAGTGCCCCGCTGCTGGCGGTGAGCACCTTGTCGGTGCCGACCAGATTGAGCGAGAGCCCGCTGAAGGTCGCCACGCCGTTGATGGCGTTCACCGTCGCCGTGCCAGCGAGCGTACCGCTGCCCGCCGAGAGCGCGAGCGTGATGGCGTCGATCGCGGTGGTGACGGTATTGCCCGCCGCGTCCCGAATCGTGACGATCGGTTGTTGCGCGAAGGCAGTCCCCGCTGCCGTCGTCGCCGAGGGCGCCGTGGTGAACGCGAGTTGCGTTGCCGTCCCGGGGGTGATCTCGAACGCGGCGGTCACGGCCGATGTGCGGCCGGTGGCGCTCGCGGTGAGCACCTTGTCCGCGCCGACCAGATTGATGGAGAGCCCGCTGAAGGTGGCGATGCCGTTGACGGCGTTGACGGTGGTCGTACCGGCGAGCGTACCGCTGCCCGCCGTGAGCGCGAGCGTGATGGCGTCGGTCGCGGTGGTGACGGTATTGCCCTCCGCGTCCCGAATCGTGACGATCGGTTGCTGCGCGAAGCCGGTCCCCGCCGCGGTCGTCGCCGAGGGCGCCGTGGTGAACGCGAGTTGCGTTGCCGTCCCGGGGGTGATCTCGAACGCGGCGGTCACGGC
>ENA-ORBV01009285-ORBV01009285.1-microbial-mat-metagenome-genome-assembly--contig:-NODE-9285-length-16197-cov-4.143486_pt1 | contig 16197 bp, 10 predicted proteins | sample MGYA00237777_ERZ505514 | MGnify/ENA primary metagenome ERZ505514 (study PRJEB26160, sample SAMN06269048) | microbial mat metagenome | isolation source: Oligotrophic lake microbial mat | place... | reverse complement strand
TCCCGGCTGCGTCCGCAGGCGATGCCGCCGACCGTGGAAATGTTTGGCGAGCGCCAAGCGATCCTGCCGCGCGACCGGCAGGCTGGCGGCACCTGGGTTGGCGTCAATGACGCGGGTCTCGCGATGGTGCTCCTCAACGCCCCTGGTGCGCCGCCGCCGCATCCGATGACCAGGGGGGCGGTGATCCCTGCGCTCCTGGACGCCGCCGATTTTGATGAGGCCGTGGCGCGCGCCGAACGATTCGATACGTTGTCATTCGCGCCGTTTCGACTGGTAATTCTCGATCGAACGCGGTTGGCCGAGTTGGCATTTCGCGATTGGGCGCTGGCGCTGCGGCAGCGAATACGAATTGAACGTCCGGCGATGTTTACGTCGTCGGGGCTCGGCGATGCCGAAGTCGCTCAACCCCGGAACCGTTTGTTCGCCGAGATGTTTTTGGACTCCGGCGACTGGTTCGCCACACAGGATGCCTTTCACCGCCATCGCTGGCCATGGCGCGCGGACATCAGCGTGAACATGAGCCGGCCGGAGGCCAGCACGGTTAGCCAGACCATCGTCGAGATCACGAAGGAAGCGGTAAGGATGACCTACCACGGCGCGCCGCCGGATCAAGACGCCATGTCAATTGCCCTTAGCTTACGAATCGACAGTTAGATCAACGACACTAGCCCGTCACGTCGATCAAAGTTGTGGCATGGTCTCCCGACCATGCCACACGTCTGACCGAAGGTCTCCACGCGGGCAAGCCGGCTCCGTGGCACGGTCGGGAGACCGTGCCACAACGAAGATTTTTTGCAGCGCGTCACGCACTCGCGTCAATTTGCAGCTTCAACATTGAAAGCAATTCAAACCCGGTCTCTGTCACCAGGTAGTTGCGTTCATAGCGCATGCCGGCGACGCCTTTGTGATATTGCCCCGGCTCGATGGCGATGACGTCGCCGGCGACAAGTGTGTCGCTCGAATCCGGCGTCAGGTACGGCGGATCAGGATGCCCGAGGCCGACGCCGTGGCCGGTGTGCGTCGTGAAGGTGTCGGCCAGGTGCTTGCTAGCGAAACTATCTCGGACGGTGCGGTCGATGTCCTTGCCTGCGACGCCGGCGCGGACTTTGGATTCCGCGGCGGTGATAGCGTCGATGCAAGCATGGTACAGCCGGAACTGTTCGTCGGTCGGCGTTTCGCCGCAGCGGAAGGTGTTGCAGAAATCGCCGCGGTAGCCGCGGACCACGACGGAGAAATCCAACAGCACCAAATCACCCTTTTCAATCACGCGATCACTCGGCGGCCCGCCGCCAGCTTCGCAGCGCGGGCCGGAGACGAAATCACCGTAGACGATGCACTGCTCGCCGGCGTTGAGAATCGCGGCCTTTTGCACCAGCAGGTAGGCTTCCATCTCCGTCATGCCCGGGCGAATCTCCGCCATTCCGGCGGCCTGGCCGGCGTCGATGGCGCGGATCGAGCGCATGATGACTTCCAACTCGTCGGCGTCCTTGCTGCGCTTGAGCGGGTGAATGATTGGATCGACGTTAGTGAGCTTGATCTCGCCGCGCTCCGCGCGCAGGCCTTCGACCACTCCCGCGGGGGTTTGCGAAAACTCCAAGCCGATGTGCTTGCCGGGGCACTTCTTCAGGCGATCCAGAATCGTCGCCACGAGCATCGCCTCGCGGTGGACGGCCGATTCCTTCCCACGATACCAGACCGGCGCGACCACTTCGTCGATATGGGCTTGTGAGGCGAAGCCAGTCAGAAAGTTGTCGCAAACCAGGATGCTGGAGCCGTCCGAACCCAGGATCAGCAGCGAACCGGCGTTCGTCGTCCGAAACACGAACGGCGTGTGAAAGTAGTTCGCGAAGTACATCTGATGCTGCGGATCGGCGATCACGATCCAATCGGGCCGCTCGGGCAAGCGATCCCAAAGACGCTGACGGCGGGCACGGCAACCGGCGGCGGTAAGCATGGGCGGGGACTCGGCGAGGGGAAACTCGGAACGAGAAACGCGGAAGCCGGAAGTATGCACGATGCCGGCGGGCCTGGGGAGGTGCCGCTGGAGGGCGACTGGACCTCGATCCCGCTAAGCCCAGGGAAGGCCCTCGAAGTCGTCGGTGATAGCAAGGACTCGGGTGGCCTTCCCTGGGCTTGGAACAGCGCGAGCGGCGGCGATCACCACTGACCGCCACCGGCACTCCACAATCGTTAATTTGGGCACAATCGCTCAAAGCCGAAGGTGGGGATGGGCCGATAAGTGACGATGTGACCCGGCAGCTTTTGCGCAAATGCGCGGGCCAGGGACGGTATTTTCGGGACCGCGGACGGCGTGGGTCCACGAACCTCGCGACAAGGACGTGGCGATGTTGGTCATTATCAGCGATTTGCACCTCACCGACGGGACCAGCGGCGAAACGATCGCCGCCGGCGCGTTTCAGATTTTCGCCGAACGTCTCCAGGACCTGGCGGCGGGGGCTTCCTGCCGCGCCGACGGCAACTATCGTCCCATCGAGCGACTGGATTTACTGCTGCTCGGAGACGTCCTGGACGTGATCCGTTCCGCCCGCTGGTCGGCTTCCCGAGTGCGCCCTTGGGACGATCCGCAGAGCTCGGAATACGTCGACATCGTCGGAAAAATCACGGCCGACATCCTTCGGCGCAACGACGAGGCGTTTCAAATCCTGCGTTCTCTCGCCTTACAAAGCGGGATCACGGTCCCGCCGGCCGACAGCATGGGACGCCCCGTCCCCACGGCCGCCGGGCAGCCGGTCGACGTGCGGATTCATTACATGGTTGGCAACCACGATTGGTTCTATCACCTTGGCGGCCCGGCCTACGACGTGATCCGGCAAGCGGTTGCGCGCAGCCTGGGGTTGGCCAACACGCCGACGCAACCCTTCCCGCACGACCCGGCCGAGAACGACGAATTGCTCGGGCTGATGCGCCGACACCGTGTCTTCGCGCGGCATGGCGATGTCTACGATCCGTTCAACTTCGAAGGCGAACGCAACGCCAGCAGCCTGGGCGACGCGATCGTCATTGATCTGTTGAACCGCTTTGCGTTCATCGTCGAGACCGAGCTGGCGAACGAATTGCCGATCAGCACTCTGGCCGGCCTGCGCGAACTGGACAACGTGCGGCCGATTTTGTTGATCCCGGTGTGGCTCGACGGCCTCTTGGAGCGCACTTGTCCTCTGCCGTCGATGCGCAAACAAGTCAAACGCGTTTGGGATCGGCTGGTCGATGACTTCCTCTCGGTGTCCTTCGTCCGTTCGCGCGACACCTGGTCGCCGACCGATCTGGTCGACGGGCTGGAGCAAGCGCTCAAATTCAGCAAGCAGCTTTCCGTCGGCTGGGCCAGTTCCGTGGTGAGCTGGTTGAACTCGGTTCGCGGCCGCGCCGAGGATTCGTTCTACGCGCACGCCTTGGCGGAGCAAGATTTTCGCAATCGCCGCGCCAAACACATTGTGTACGGCCACACGCACCACGCCGAAACCGTACCGCTCGACGCTAGTTATGCTGAAGGCTACGTGCTCAATCAGGTCTACTTCAACTCCGGCACCTGGCGACGCGTCCATCAACAGACGCGGCTGGCCCCGAATGAGCATGAGTTCATCCCGAGCGACGTGATGACCTACCTGGCCTTCTTCCAAGGGGACGAACGCAAAGGACGGCCGTATGAAACCTGGACGGGCACTCTCGGACACCAACCGTCGGAAAAGACCATCCACCGCGTCGACGCCCCGCCGTCGACCCATGTCAGCCAGCAACCGCTTTCGCCATCAAGAGTATCGGGACACGCCCCCCACTTCACCGCACTCCCTGCTCGCGCCGGGATCGTTCCCAGCCGCCGGCAGCGCTGAGTTTCAAACGCGGATGCGCGGGGCCGGAGACGCGCTGCGCGCGGCTGGCGTCGGCGCGATCTACCTGGTTCACGGCACCTTCGCCGGCACCGACGCCCTGGGATTGTTCAGCGCGCTGGGGCGTGTGTTTCCGGGCGCTGCGAAACTGTTGCGCGGCCTGGAAAAGGCCATCGTCGACGGCGTCGCCGGCGAAAACGGCAACTACACGGCCGAATACGCGCGGTTGATGGAGAACGCGCTCTGCCACGGCGGCGCGCCGCGGATTCCGGTGCGGCTCTTTCATTGGTCGAGCGAGAATCATCACCTCGGCCGCGCCGACGCCGCGGTGCGATTGCTCGATGAGCTGCATGCACAGGAACTCCCCGCGGGACAGCGCGTTATCCTCTGGGGGCACAGCCACGCGGGAAATGTCTTCGCGCTGTTGACCAACCTGCTGGGCGCCGACACGGACATGCGTGCCCGGTTCTTCGAAGCGGCGCAAGTCTATTATCGCTGGCCGCTGTTCGGCTGGGCCGACATCGTGGTCTGGGATCGGATTGAAAAACTGCTCCGGCGCGAGGGCTCGCCGCTCGCCGGTCGTTCGCTCGACGTGGTCACGTTCGGCACGCCCATTCGCTACGGTTGGGACGCCGCGGGACACGCCAAGCTGCTGCACTTCGTGCATCATCGCCCTGCGCCAGGACACGCCGCGCACCGCGCACATTTTCCGTTGACGGTCGATGAAATCCTCAACGCCGAGCACGGCGACTACGTGCAACATTTCGGCATTGCCGGCACCAACGCCATGCCGCCGATCCTGGCCTGGCGCGCCTGGCGAGCGGATCGCAACTTGCACGCGCTGTTGCAACCGCACCTGCCGCCCCAGGGCCTGCTTTCGCGACTCAAATTCGGCGTCCGCGTCGCCGACGCGGGCGAGAGCTTGCTGGTCGATTACGGCCGCACGCACGAATCGCTGCTAGCGCATCTTGCCGGTCACGCGGTGTACACGCGCCGCGAGTGGCTGCTCTTCCATACGGAAGAAATCGTGAAGCGCTGGTACGCCGCGACGGGGTAGATGCATTCCGACACAGTCTCCTTTCGCTCCGCGAAAGGTTCGGATCCTTTCGCGGAGCGAAAGGAGACTGTGCAGGGCTATTCGCCGAAGCCGCCGAGGTCGCCTTCTTCCTCCGCGGCGGCGTCATCCGCCGGGGCATCTTCGGCCGGCGCGGCTTCTTCTTCCTCTGCGGCCGCGTCAGCATCCGCGGCGTCCGCCTCTTCTTCGACGGCGTCCGCGATCGGGGCCACCGCAGGTGCGGCGGCGGCAGGCGCAGCCGCGTCGAGCGGCTTTTGCTCTGTCTCGGGCGCCCCGTCGGTGTTGCGGTAGACCAGCGGCTCGGTCAGCGCCGTTTCCCGCAAGCAGTGCAGCAATCCCGTCTGCGAGGCGAGGTAGACGCGATCGTTCTCCGTATTCGCGAGCATGATCGCATGCCCGGTTGTCGGGAGCATGTCCATGCGTTTGCCGGTCGCGGCGTCGAGCACTTGTAAGCGTCCCAAGTCATCCTGGGCGTAAATGCGATTCGCGCCCGCCGCGACGAATTGCTGGATCCCCGGCGCCAGCCAGAGTTCGGCGCCTGTGTCACCTGCCACCTGGTACATGCCGGCCAGGTCAGCGACGACATAGATTTTATCTTTGACAACCACCGGCTGGTGATTCAGCGGTTCCCCCAGCGACAGCCGCCAGTTGATATCGCCAGCGGTTTCCTTGATCGCGTAGAGATAATTGTCACGCGAGGCGGCGATCACGTTTCCGTTGTAGTAGGCGAGGTCGGCGACGATCTCCCCGTACGTATCGACTGTGAATCGCGGTCCTGCGACGTCCGGCGCGAAACCGTAGACCGAACCGGTGGCGGTGCCGACGGCGATCGCCTTCGGCGTCAGCAAGGCGGCCGTCTGCGGAATTCCCGACACGCCTAGGAATTGTTGTCCTTGGCCAGCCCGGGCGATGCTCGTGCGACCGTCCTGGAGTTCTTTCGTCGCATAGGATTCGACGCGGCCGCGAATTGTCGGCACGTAAACGCGGTTCGGTCCCATCGACACGCCCGCCGAAGGCGAGCCTTTGAGCGGAGTCTCCCAGCGAATACGGCCGTCTTTACGATTCAACAGGTACAGCGTCGCACCATTCGCAACACCGATGAACTCTTCGCCAATCCCGGGTGGCACGCTCGGATAGCTGCGGTTGCCGACTTGCGCGCGCCAGAGCGTGCGCCCCGTTTCAGCGTCGATCGCCTGCAAGATGCCAACGTTCGATTGCACGAACAGCGTGCCATGATCAAGCTGGATGTCGGCGAGCTCGCTGCGTCCAGCCGCCACGTCCGCCTGTGCGACCCAAGCGCGTTCCAGGCCATGCCGGCGGAGCGGCACGCGCGAAATCACCCCTCCCGGCAAACCCTGCGCCGACGCCTGGGAAACCAAGGAGAGCGTCATCAAGCAAGCCGCGAGTCCGAGCGATAGCGTGCGCATACCCCACCCTGAGCCGAACAAAGAAAGCCAACTATCCATGATAGTTGGCCGACCGGCGGCCGTCGCCAAGAAAATTGGGCCCTTCGCCACGGACCTATTGCCCTCAGTTGTGGCACGGTCTCCCGACCGTGACACGTTGACGCCGTTCAAAAGGGGAGACCTTCGGTCGAGCCGGTGACACGGTCGGGAGACCGTGCCACAACCTGGCGCCCCCGGCCTACTGCTCGACCGTTGGCTCCGGCGATTTGACTTCCCGCCAGGGCTTGCCGGCTTCGTAGCTGGATAGCTCCTTTTTGAGCGGCTCGCGAAGCTCCTCGCTGCCGAGTTCGACCGCTTTTTTCGACCACTCGATCGCCTTGGCGAAATCGCCTGATTCGGCATAGGCGGCGGCCAACGTGCTGAGGATGTGGGCCTGCTTGTATTCGGTGACTTCGCAGGCCTTGGCGGCCAATTCCTGCGAGCGTTTCCCGTCGCGCAGCTCGTCCTTGGGCGACGTAGCCAACACCCAAGCCAAGTTGTTCAGCACGGCACTGTCGTCCGGCGTCAACTCAACGGCCTGGTTGTAATCGGCAATCGCCTCGGCATGCTGTCCTTGCGTGAGATACACGTCGGCCCGCGCTTGCAGTGCAGCGCTGTTCTTCGGCTCTTTCGCCAAGATTTCGCCGAAGGTGGCGATCGCCTCGGCCTGCTGCTTGTTGGCGCTGTAGAGGATGCCCAATTGCATCAAGCTCGTCAGGTCGTCCGGCGCTTTCTCACGAACGGTCTCCAGCGCCGCGATCGCCTCGGGAATCTTCTTCAGCCGGGCCAGGAGCAATGCCCGCATCTGGATCGCTGGGGCGTAGTCGTCGCGCACGCCCAAGGCTTCGTCGATATCGCCGAGCGCCAACTCATTGTCGCCCGCCTGAGCGTAGTTCGACGCCCGCAGCAGGAGCGAAGAGACATCCAGCGGATTGATCTCCAACGCCACGTCGAGATCGTCAATCGCCTTTTGCGTGTCCTCCTTAATCGAGTAGGCTCGGGCGCGTTGCGTCAGGTAATCGGCATTGTCCGCGTCGAGCTCAATCGCCTTCGAAAAGCTGACGATCGCATCGTCCGTCTTTTCCTGCAGCATTTGCACGATTCCCGCGGCATGGTAGGAGCGGGGATCCTCTGGCGCGGTCTCGATGGCAGCCTGAAAATCAGCCAGCGCCTTGTCGAACTCCTTTTGATCCAGGTAGTACGCGCCGCGGACTTGCAGCACGTCCGTATTCTTCGGATCGAGCTCCGCCGCGGCGTTCAAGTCCGCCAGGCGTTGCGCGTTATCCTCGGTCAGCTCGGCGCGCATGATGTGGGCGCGGAGCATCACTTTTGCATCCTCGTCCTTGAGCTCGATGGCCTTATTCAAGGCGGCCACCGCCTTGGTGCGATCGCCCTCCGGCAGGCTATACAGCCGCGCGATGGTGAGGTGGGTCCGCGCCGTCGCCGGAGCAAGCTCCGCGGCGCGTTCCAGGTCTGCGGTCGCCATTTCCCGCAGTCGCGGCCAGTTTTGATCCACCGGCGGATTGAAAATTGGGTTGGCGTAGAGTTCGCCACGTAACGTCAGGGACGAGGCCAGCAATTGGTTGGCGAAGGTCTTGTTTTCTTCGCCGAGGCCTTTCTCGATCGCGCTCTCGCAAAGCTTGATCACATCGCTCAAATCGGATTCGGACTCCGCCGCCACCTGGGCGTCGACGGCCTTGTCGAGATCCTCTTGCCCGGCGTCCGCTGCCAGCGCGGCCGGCGTCGTCAACAGGCATCCGAGCACCGCCCCGCTCCACACCATCCGTTGGATATTCATCGCATTGTCTCGCGCCACAAAGAATAAGAGCCGCTCCGTCACCCAGCGCAACACGCCCACATTATGCCGGGAATATGGAGCGTTGACTATGCGATCCAGCAAGAACCGGCGCGAATCTGGGGAATTCACCACGGAGGCACGGAGGGGCCTGGGGCGAATGTCGAATGACGACGATAACGGGCCATTCGACATTCAAGCATTCGGATTTGATTCGTCATTCGGATTTCGACATTGGACATTCGACATTCTCCGGCACGGTGAATCCTCCTCACTTTGGCGGCTCGAGTTCCAGGACCCATTTCTGGTAGTCGTTGTCCAACTCCTCCCAGGAGAGATTTGGTAACACTGCTTTCACCGCCAGCGCGCCCTGCGGGTCGTCCTCTTGGTGTTCGCGGAAGTGCTCGTAGTAGTCCTCCAACAACTCGTGTCGCTGCAAATACAGGCAGAAGTAGCGCGCCTGGGCGTAATTGATGCCGACCTGCTTGCCGCGAAAATCTTCGTCGTGGATCAACGCTTCCAGCGAGCGCAGTTTGCCGTCGCGGATGGCGGTCTGGAGCGCCGGCAATCGCCAGTTCTCCAGCCCGTCGATGCCGGAGCCGTCCTCCCGGAAACGACACTGCTCGTGCAGCGACGCCAGGCCTTCATTGAACCAGTCGGGCACGTCCGGGAAATCGAAATCGATGAGCGCGTGCGTCAATTCGTGTACGAGCGTGCCGCCGCCCGTGGCGATGTTCATCACCAACGTGCGGCGGTTCGGCTTGTAGTAGCCGTAGACCGACAGCCCGGCGTGGCCGAAGAGTTGCTTCGACTGCGCTTCATACTCATCGGCCGTATCGTAGAGCAGCACCGTGATCGGCTGATCCGGCTCGCGATCGAAGTAACTTGCCAGCATCGCCTTCGTGGCCGGTTCCAACGTTCGAGCATGCCAGGTTTGCAGCGCGTCCTTCGTCAGATTGCCCGAAATCACGAACGGCGGACGGACAATCACCTCGCGATCCGCGCCGACCGTTTCCCGCAGCGCCGCAGCGGTTTCGATGCACTGATTCGCTAGGGACAATTCGGCGGCGTCGGCGAAGCGAGTCGTCACGCAGCACGCCAATATGACGCTCAGAGTTCGCCAAGCATTCATCGCGGCCTCTCGTTCCGGTTCGATGTTCCACCGCATTGTAGGGCCGCGACGCCATGGAAGTCACGTCGAACATTCTCCATCCTGAAAAAGCTGTGGGAGGCGTCTCCGACGCCGATGGAGACGACGAGTTCATAGACTCACTGGATGTTTTGGCGACGACGCCTACTCGATCGGCGTCGGAGACGCCTCCCACAGTCCTGCAAGAAGAACAAGTCCGGTGGTGGCAACGGCCACACTTCGCGTTTACACTAGCGGCGACCGAAATCCCGCCCGACCGCGCCTACCTTGAGCGGAGCCCGCACGCATGTCCCTTCGCACGCTTCTCGTTGTTCTGGCACTTTCAATTTTGTCCCGCGCGGACTTCGCTGCTGCCGCCGCGCCGCGTGTGTTGCCGGAGGGAAAGCTGCCGGATGACGTGCGGCTCGGCGAATTGCGCACCTTGGACAGCTATTTTCCCTTCGCGGTTCCCGATACGCGCGAAGCCTGGGCGCAGCGGGCGGAGCGGACGCGGCGGCGCATTTTGGTCGCCATGGGCCTTTACCCCATGCCCGAGCGCACGCGGGCGCAAGCCGTGGTGCATGGCCGCGTCGACCGTGGCGACTACACCGTCGAGCGCGTCTATTTCCAGAGCTATCCCGGCCACTTCGTGACCGGTAGTTTGTTCCGTCCCGTCGGGCGCACCGGCCGGTTGCCGGGCGTGCTTTGCCCGCATGGGCACTGGGCGAACGGCCGCTTTTTCGACGCCGGCGAAGAGGAAGCCAAGAAACAGATCGCCACCGGCGCGGAATCGATGATGAGCGGCGCCCGCTTTCCGCTCCAAGCCCGCTGCGTGCAACTCGCGCGGATGGGCTGCGTGGTGTTCCACTACGACATGCTCGGCAACGCCGACAGCTTCCAGATTCCGCTCGAGATCGCCCACGGCTTTCGCGATCGCCGACCGGATCTCGAACGTCCCGATCGCTGGGGTTTCTTCAGCCCTCAAGCGGAATTACGCCTGCAAAGCATCATGGGCCTGCAGACGTATAACTCGATCCGAGCCCTCGATTGGTTGAGTAACTTGCCGGACGTCGACCCGCAGCGGATCGGTGTCACCGGCGCGAGCGGTGGCGGGACGCAGACGTTTATTCTTTCGGCGATTGACCCGCGCCCCGCGGTCGAGTTCCCGGCCGTGATGGTGTCCACCGCCATGCAAGGCGGCTGCACCTGCGAGAACGCCTGCTATCTGCGAACGGGCGTGGGGAACGTCGATTTCGCCGCCTGCTTCGCCCCCAAGCCGCTCGGCATGACCGCCGCGGACGATTGGACCAAAGAACTGGAAACCAAGGGCCTGCCGGAGTTGAAGCAACTCTACGGACTGCTCGGCCAGCCAGGGAAGGTTTCGGCAACGATCCGCCTGGAATTCGGCCACAACTACAACGCGGTGAGCCGGCAGGCGATGTACCACTGGTTCAACACACATCTCCTGTTGGGCTACGCCGAACCGATCGTGGAGCAGGATTTTCAACCGCTCACGCGCGACGAGCTCACCGTTTGGGACGACGCACATCCCCAGCCCGCTGCTGACGCGAACTACGAACCGTCGCTGCTGCAGACAGTGGACGCGGCCTCGCACGAAGCGTTGGCGGCCGATCCGACGCAATTCACGCGTCTCGCCTACGACGTCGTCATCGACCGGCAAGTTCCCGCCGAAGGCGAAATCGCACAGCGCAAGGTGTTCGACAATGATCGCGGCGATTACCGCGAGTTGGGCGGACTGATCGAGCTGCCGGCGCGGGGCGAGCAACTGCCCGAAGTATTTCTGATGCCTAAGAACGCCACCGGCGATGTCGTGATCTGGATCGACGGGCGTGGCAAGGATGCGCTCTTCGACGCGCAAGGGCAACCTTTGCCGGAGATCGCCCGACTGCTGGCGGCCGGAAAAAGTGTGGCCTGCGTTGACCTGATCGGTCAAGGCGAATGCAAGAGCGACTCGGCGGCAAAGGATGAAAATCGCCGCGTCAAGGAAGACCGGAATTTCGCCGGCTACACGTACGGTTACAACAGCCCACTCTTTGTGCAGCGCGTGCATGACATTTTGACAGTCGTGGGACTGACCAAGCTGCACGCGAAAGACGGCGATCAGATTGAGCTAGTCGGCGTCCACGGGGCGGGACTTTGGGTCGCTGCGGCGGCCGCGCAGGCCGGCGAAGCCGTCGACGGCGTGGCCATCGATACGGAAGGATTTCGTTTTGCTAACCTGACTTCCTATGCGGATCCTCTGTTCCTCCCGGGAGCGGTGAAGTACGGCGATGTGCCAGGCCTGTTATCACTGCTTGATAAACAACCACTCTGGCTGGCTGGCGAGAACGCCCAAACCATCGACGAACTGAATCAAAACCGCGCTGAGCGCGGGGCTGCCGGAATTATTTGCCCAAAAGAAACGGCCGAGGAAAAATCCTCGGCCGTAGTGGACTGGTTGTTGAAGGTGTCTCAATAAAGCGTCGCGAAATGAGACACATGTCGCATTTTAGCGACCAGTATTCGCCACGCTATTCCTGGGATTTGGTGTCCTGCGGCGACCGCACGTTGAGGTTTTCACGGTCCGGCGAGCCGAGATGCAAGGTCGGCCAGCGGCGCTGGTAACGCTTCACGAATCGATTCAGGCGGCGATCCATATAGCGACCGAACTTGCCGGTCGGGTCGAAATCGACTTCCAGGGCCACGCCAGCCGCGGCATAGGTGTCGGGAAGCAAATCTCCGAACTTTTTCGAGGCCTCTCGCACGTTTCTACCCCCCTTTTCGCAGCAGCGTCCTGAGTTCGCCTCAGGTCGACTTTCTGCTGGCCGCCATTGTCTTGCGCAGTCGGTGTCGATTTGTTACGCCGACTGCCAAGAATTCTTGGGTTTACACCCAGTTGCACCCTATCCCTGCAATCGTCGTGCCGAATGCTGGCGTTGGCATTCGCACCACCGTTCCCACGGTAAGAATCAGACGTCAGCCGGCCGAAAAGGTTCGGGCAGTCCAGCCATGCGCCCTCAGGGGAGGGGGCAGCTTACCGCGCCCAGAGAAACGCGCCCCAGGCAAGTGCGCAAATCGACACGCCCGCGATGCCCGCCACGAGTGCGCCGAACTCGAAACGTTCGCGCGCCGCGACTTGCTCCGCGGACGGCTCCGGTGGACCGATCGGGAGCGACAGTGGCGGCGTAGTGGCGACCAACGCCGCGGCAACTCGGCCGTGGTAGCCAAGAATCCTGGGCGGCGGGCCGAGAATGCTTTGCAGGTATTCGTCCGGCGAATCGTAGGTCGCCTCGGAGCGCCCCAATTCAATGCCGAGCGTTTGGAGCATGTGCTCGGCCTTCTCGCGCGAGAAAACCCGTTCGGCCTGCTGCACCAGCAGGTGGATACGATCGTCGGCGCCGGCCTCTTCGACCGAAAGGAAGTGGCCCAGTAGGTGCCCTGGGTTGTGCGCCAGCAGCCTTTCCCGGCAATGGTTGGCCAACGCGTCGAGCCGCAGCGATTGCGCCTGCAGTGCCGACATCAACAACAGCTTGTCGCGCACCAACCACCGCCGCCGCAACTCGCTTGCCCGGGCAAGGTGCAGGAAAATCGCAAGCGTTTGCTGGGCTTCGTCCAACGTAGTCACGCGCGAGGAAGAGTAGTGAGCAATGAATGTAGTGTATGCAGATTCATCGACGTCGGCCCCGCTCGCTAACGTGCCGCCAGCAAGATCTCCCGCCAGGCTTCTAGCGAGAAGAGGCCGCGGTGGTGGAAGAAGATGACTTGGGCCATCCGACGAAACATCGCCGAGGAGAGCGCCTGGTCGAAGAGCCAGTTGGTGGGCAGCACATCAAATGCAGTGCGCAAACAGCGCTTAAATGCGAAGTTCGGCGCGAGCGCCGCGACGGCTCGCCAGGGTTCCGGCGCCGCGTCGAGCAAATGATTGGCGATCGCCACTCCTGCCACGCGCCCCAGTTGCATCGCGGGATGGATGCCGCCGGCGGTAAGTGGTGAGACCATCCCTGCCGAGTCACCAAGCAGCATGGCGTTCTGGGTGCGCCAGGGTCGGACTGGACCGCCGCAAGGGATCAACCCTCCGCGCCGGGCTACGACCTCCGATTGGGACAAATCGCAGACTTTGGCCAGTTGTTCGAGGAGCGCGTCGATCCGCCCGGCGATCGGGCCGCGCGTTGCCAGCCCGACTTGCGTGACGCCGACGCCTGGCACGGCCCAGGCGATGTACCCCTTGGCCAAACGCGTGTCGAGGAACACGTGCAGTCGATCGGCGTCCAGGCCGCGAACGCCGGTCAGTTCGACTTCCGCCCCGACCAGGAATTGCTGATTCTTGGCGAGCCCGAGGTCGGCCGCCACGCGGGAGCGCGGCCCGTCGGCGCCAACTAGGTACGTGGCGTTAAGCGCCTGTTCCGCGAGGCGTACGCCCGCGCTGTCGCGTTCGCAGCCTTGGAAGCTCGTCCCCAGGCGAATCTTCGCCCCCGCGTCCTCGGCGACGCCCGCCAGCCAGCGCATCATCGCCGGCGTGTCAGTCGCCAGGAAGAAATATCCGGGCGAGTGGAGATCGATCCACTTGAGTGAAGGGGCGTACAGCCGGACGCCATGAATGCGCCGCGTCATCGACCGGGGCACGTCCCAGGCGTCGGCGACTTCTTTGACGAGGATGCCGGTCGTATGGCACGCGGCGCCGACGTCGTCTTTGCGTTCCAGCACCACGGTCCGCAGCCCACGCGCCGCGGCGGCCTGCGCGCAAGTCAGTCCAGCGAAACCGCCGCCGACGACAATCAGATCGCAGTTGGTGGACATGCTGCCTGTACGCGGCGAAGTTTCGTTGGGTTCAGGCGAGACCACGCGAAAACATGCGCGAAATCGCCTACACTAGCCCGTAGGGCTAGAGTATCGCCTTTTCTTCACGGCTGCGCGTGCATCGATGTCCGAAGATTCCCTCATTGAGTCGTTGCTCGACCGCTGGCTGGCGGCGCAGGAGGACGGCGTCTCGCTGAGCTTGGATGAGCTGTGCTACTCGCGGCCCGATCTGCGCGGCGCTGTCGAGGAACGCCTCGCCTCGCTGCAGAGCTTCGAAGCTCGCGTGGCCGCGGCGATGCGCAAGTCGGATGCTGACGCGCATGAGTTGGACAGCGTGACGGGCGAACAATTAAGCCATGCCTCGCAGATTCACGCCTTGCAGTTTCACGCCAAGGGCGGACTCGGCGCGGTGTTCGTCGGCGAAGACCGACAGTTGCACCGCACCGTGGCGGTGAAGTTCATCCACGGTAAGCTCAGTGCCGACCCCGTCGCGCGGCAACGGTTCGAGTTGGAAGCCGAGGTCACGGGGCGTTTGGAGCATCCCGGCGTCGTCCCGTTATATGGACTGGGCGAAACGGCCGACCAGCGCCTGTTCTATGTAATGCGCTACATCGATGGCGTCACGCTCGACGATGCGATCCGCCGTTTTCACAATCGCCCGCCGGTTGATCCATCGGAACGGACGCTGGAATTCCACCGGCTGCTCAATAACTTCGCCTCGGTCTGCAAGACAATTGCTTACGCTCACAACCGCGGCATCGTGCATCGCGATATCAAGCCCAGCAACGTGATGCTGGGGCGCTACGGCGAAACGATCGTCGTCGATTGGGGCCTGGCGACGCCCGTAGCGCGGGAAGACAAGTTTCGCATCGCCGGCGAAAAGACCTTGATGCCCAGCTCGGGGAGCGAGGCCGGCACGTCCTCCGGCGGCGGCGCTGGCACGCCAGCCTACATGAGCCCGGAACAAGCGTCGGATCTCGCGCCGACGCCAGCCAGCGATATCTATAGCCTCGGCGCTACGTTGTTCAAGCTATTGACCGGCGTGAATCCCGTCATTGGCGAAACGCTCGCCGAGGTCAAAGCCAACATCATCGACGGTCGCGTCAAGCGCGCGCGTGATTTGAAGGCGGATACTCCGTTACCGCTCGAAGCGATCTGCCTGAAGGCGATGGCGCTGCGCCCGAGCGATCGGTACGACACGGCCATCGAACTGGCGCGTGATTTGGAACGTTATCTGGCCGACGAGCCGGTCACCGCGTACGTCGAATCGCGCTCGGCGCGCGTGGCCCGATTTGTCCGCCGGCATCGCGTGGCCACGCAAGTGGCCGTCGTGGGGCTAGCCGCCTGTGCGCTCGTGGTCGGCGTCTCGGCGATCTGGCTCGCGCAACTTGCGCGCAATGAGCGGCTCGCGTACGATTCCGCCAATCGCGCCCATTCCTCCGCGGAGACCTCGCGCCGTAATAACCTGGCCACTTCGGCGATGTTCCTTGCCAAGTCGGTGGCGCAGGAAATCGATTTGCGGTGGCGGATCCTCGAATCCGAAGCGGAATCGGCCGAGGTGCGACGCCTTGTGCTCCAAGCCAATGAAGCCATCGCCGCGGGGCAGTCGGCGCCGGCTGCCTCGCTCGAAGAAGTGCAGCGCTGGCTCGACAAGCGTTACATCGCCAACAACAGCGCCGTGCGAACGGCGAGTTGGTTCGTCAACGCCGTGGACGGGACTCAGTTGGCCCGCGTGCCGGAAGGGTCCAGCATCGGCCAGAACTATCGCCACCGCGACTACTTTCACGGCCGCGGGCGCGACTTGCCTGCCGACGCGCCGGAAACCAAATCACTCGGCCCGTTAACGGACCGCACCGTGCACATGTCGGCGGTGTTCGATAGCACGGTCACGCAAACCTTGATGGTCGCGTTCTCCGTCCCAATCTGGAGCGACGCCCGCGAACGCGCCGATCGCACGCGCGTCGGCGTGTTGTGCATGACCGTCGAGCTAGGGGATTTCTCCACCGGCCGCAGCGCGCTCTTGGTCGATACTCGCCCCGATCAATTCAACGGCCGTGGACTGGTGTTGCATCATCCGGAGATGGGCTGTCTCTTATACACATCTCCGAGCCCAC
>ENA-ORBV01009284-ORBV01009284.1-microbial-mat-metagenome-genome-assembly--contig:-NODE-9284-length-16202-cov-42.220713_pt1 | contig 16202 bp, 22 predicted proteins | sample MGYA00237777_ERZ505514 | MGnify/ENA primary metagenome ERZ505514 (study PRJEB26160, sample SAMN06269048) | microbial mat metagenome | isolation source: Oligotrophic lake microbial mat | place... | reverse complement strand
CGAAGCGCCTCAACCATCTCCTCAAAATATTTAGCGCCAACCCGTTTGTTTTTATCCAAACTGGCAGACCAGCGCCCCCTCGGGTTAAAAGGCGATGAACGTGACTTTGCCCATGACTGCCAAGAACAAATCACGCGTGCCAGCAAAGTAAAATCCCCCTGCCCCGATACCACCAATTACGACTCACCCCTATTTGCTGTTGGGCAACGCATCAGCAAATCCAAAGTGCAAGTGGTGCTTCGCCACATCCTCACCAATACCAAAGACACCCCCATATTAGCCAACCGTGATTATGCCCTCATCGTCCTTGCCTTTAGCACGGGTCTTCGCCTAGCCGAGATTCAGCGACTCACCCTATCCAATTTTTATGAGGATGAGGATGAGCAATGGTGGATAAAGGTACGGGGCAAACGTTCCAACACCACCCCTATCCCCATTGATGCTCATATCAAGTATTTGGTTGATGTGTATGTGGATAGCTATAACGCCGCATCCGCAACACCCATCACCGCCGAAATCGGCATCTGGCAACCCATTCTCAAAAATGGATGTGTTGCCCGCACTGCTCCTCGTGGTATCAGCACCAATTCCATCAGTGACATCATGGCAAAGTGGACAAAAGCCGCCCTAAGCTTTGCCCTCGCCCCCCACGATTTTAGACGGACATTTGCGACTCTCGCCTTAAAGGATGGTTGGGATATTGTAGATATATCCCGTGCGCTTCGGCATAATAAGATTGCCACAACCGCCCTCTATGTCGGTGCCTACACCGACACCAAGCGCAAAACCGTGCGCCTCATCTAATCCACCGCCATAATCAAAAATACCCCTCTACCTAGGTAGAGGGGTATTTTTGTTGCGCGGCATTTTTTACCCAGTGGGTATCTTACCCTCTAGGTATCGCCTCATCCGGATTCAAATCACCGCGCAGAGTCGCCTGCGCCAATTCGTTTTGAATTTGATTAACAATCACGGGCAATAATTCCTCTTTCAACTTGGCGATATATACATCATCCCAAGTGAACGGCGTTTCTTTCGCCAATGCCTCTAATCGTTGAACGCCTGCGCCAATCGCACTCGCCACAGACGATTGCAAATAGCTAGGCACCGATGAATAGACGCGCTCAATTGCCAAAGCCGTTGTGCTTGCCGATGTGCGGGCGAGGATAATTGCAATCCCCCCAATCGCCGTGCTAATAGCCACCCCCACGCCACCCATTACCACCACAATCGCAATCACCGCGTCCCGTAACGTGGTCGTTGCCCGTGCCTCATAATCAAGCACCACATCCACCGCTACCCCCTCATCCTCCACCACAATCGGCACTTCAACCTCTGGGGATGGTGTGACCTCCTGTGCAGACACCGCCGACACCACCATCAACAACACCATAATCATCAAAAACCCAAGCCATTTTGTCATCACGTTTTCCTCGTATAAGATTCATTCTACCAACCAATTGTATCACCAATGATCGCCCATAACGGCAATCACTACACGCCTGTGCAAATTAAATAGGTCAATGCAAATGATGGTTGCACATTGGCATGTGCGCCACCCCCACCAGTGCTACTGATAGAGTCATTACTATAGCCAGTACCACTTTGTGCGCCCGTACCACCTAACACCGCAAAGTTCACACTGCCAGAAAATGTACCAACGTGATTATGGCTAGGCATTTGAGCAGTGGTCAATGTATGTGTGGATAGCCCACCGCTACCGCCCAAATCATTCGCCCATGTGTCCGCAATGCGATCAGCACTGCCATCAATACCAATTATCGTGCGTCCACGCAAGTCAGGCAACGGCATCCGTTTATTGGCATTAAAATCATCCGTTGCCGTTAGTCCACGTGTGGTAGCTGAGCCTGCAGGCGTTTGGATGATGAGGATTGCGTTGGTGGTTGCATCCCACAACAACCCATATAGCAATGCCATATCAGCATTGGCGCGTGCCGTCCCACCGCTTCCGCTTGCGCCGATGGTGTTGCCATTACAAATGAGCCAATGCTCATCAATGTTTGTCGTGCGGAAATTTGCCTGTATCGCGCCAACCATATTCCCCCGCAACATAAAATTAACCGAAGCGATAATCTCATTGTATATCGCTGTTGTGATTAAATCACCTGTAGTACGTACTGCTAAATCGTCACCTAATGGCATAATCTAAACGATGAACCTCACTTTTATACTAGAATGTGTCAAAAATCCCGTACCTGTACCCAACGCAAAATTAACCGTTGTGATTGCGCTCTGAACACGGAATGTAATTACGCCTAAATCAATACGCGAAACATTAGTGTCATGAACCCCAGCCACTCTCATCGGCATTTGTTTGTGGATTGCCGCATTCTTAAAATCGTATATCCGAAAATCCCCCTGTGTGAAATTATGGGCAGTGCCATTATTAGCGGTTATGAAGGACATTGACGCATTAGTCGCCTCTGCGTTAAGTGTAGCACCATCATTTGAACCTGCACGTTGGTTGTAGTAGTTGACGGCAGTCAAATCGCCATTCAAAACTAACTGCAAATTGTCGTTAATGGCGGCGGCATTTGACCTTAGCGTAAATGATATTTCAACATCGTACGCATCCGCCCACCCCGTCAGTGTGGTCAGGTCAATCGTGGTGAACAACCCAGTTGTTGCACGTGTTTGGATTGTGGATACCCCACCGATTGGAGGCAGGCTAATAATTTCACCACCCCCCGTTATATCCGTCAATGCAACACCATTGGCGGTCAATCCTAACAAGTGGTTTAGATTGTCACCAACTTGGTCGTTCCACAAATTCGCGGTGATTGGTGTTGCGGGTGGTAATACTCCAGGTATTGTTCTAGGCATGTGAATTATCCTTATTCTAGTAAATCAAAACAGTTTTAGCGCCGTTCAATTCGTTTCGCCCTGCAACATCCAGCACAAACCCCGTTTGCACGACTGGTTCAAAAAAGAATGTTGCTTCGTGGACATTAGGGGCTTGCCAAGCATGTTGCTCACCAATCACCACATACCGCCCCGTGTGATAAACAGTGTCATTAAAATCGGCTTCAACAAAATCCCCTATTTTGAGACCAGTGACCACATCAGCATGATTAGCACCACCGTCCTCGCGCCTCATGGTTATGCTTGTAACCCGACCCCGCATCGGCAACCGAAGCAATTCCATGTGGGCTGTGTATAAGACCACACGATACTCACTCACATTGTTCAATGAGAACGACTTTTCGCGTTTGCCATACAAGGCTTGTGACGCAATGTCATCAGCTTGTACCACCAATTGGTTTTGCTCAACTGATGGTGAACCTGTCAGGGTCATGGTGTTGATGATTGCCGTCACTTTGCCCGTGTTTCCTATCGTGATTTTGGCAATCCCACCATTGGGGGTCACTGTAATATTTGCATCGCCTTGCGAGTAAGTTACCGCTTCTGTCAGTGCCGTTGCGCTGGCAAACTGACCAGTAGACCTACGCAATTTCGCGTCAATCACGATCGTGCTGGACGGCGACACACTGAGCGGGGCGGGCAGTGTCCATAACAATTCGGATGAGGATGTCCGCTTAGGCACCCCAGTAACCGTAACCAAATTGACCATCAAATCACCATACGTATAATCAATCCCCCCCGTGCCTGTTTTGCTTTTTGCCGTGCCGACTGTATCCGACAAGTAGGTATGGAGGCGATTCTTAAATATATATCGCCCTGTGCGGTCAATGTAAAAGTACCCGCGTTCAGTTTGTGCCACATCGGCTATCACCGACCACGCGTTTTCGCGTCCACCACCAAAATCCTCAAACGTGGTCAAGCCCTCGTCAAACGTGCGCCACTTGTCATTGGTTTGGAGAACAGTGGTTACCCCTAATTCACTGAATCCAGCCACCCCGATAAGCCACGCATCCAAAATGATTAAAAATACCCGTGACAATTCGAGAACGTCCTCAATAATTTCATTCCCCGTAGTGCTTGCATACTCAGGCAAAATCACCGTTATCCGTTCTAACAACCCCTTAGCACCAATCGCTTGCAGGATAATTTGCCCCTTGCCTGTAAAAGTACCCATTGGTTGCCATGAGATAGTCGGAAAATCGAGATACCCGTTCCACATCGGCGTGCTTGTGGCATCATCCACAACCCGCACACGGCAATAGGGTCTAACCAATCCTGCGATAACACTGCCCGTGTTTTCGGGGCTATATTTACCAGTAGTGTTTTTCAGGGTCAACCGCAATGTCAATTCATCACATGTGGATTGAAATGGTGAGCGTGCGCCCAAAAACCATTCCGCCTCTATCACATCCGCCGTGATATCATCGTATGTCCCTGTAAAGTTTTCGTTTTTGTTCCAATCCACATAAAACTTTATTGCCATATTATCATCACCTCAAAATAAATTAGGATGCCCTGTCGGTGTTGGCGTTATGTTAAGCCGATAATCATATTCCATTGATGCAGAAGGCACAAAACCTTCAAGCCCACGTTGTACCACCACCACATACCACCAGCCACTATCGGCATAAATCATCCCCACAACCGTTAGGGGTTGACCCTCACCAAAACTAGCCATCTGGATGCACTCAGTATTAGTACAATCATGCACAACACCAGCAATCACACTTATATACCCCATCGGCTTAAAATCTACCCGTGTGCCAAAGGCATTGTCGGTTGGGGGGGGCAATAGCTCACACCCCACCACCACCACCATAACCAAGCATAACAACCATTCTACCAACCTATTTTTATGATCCACGGTTTGACCCCACCCGTGCCAATTGGTTATACAGCGATTGAATATCCTGCACACCATACACATTGACCGTCCCCGTAATCGTCACACCACCCCCACCACCACCACCAACCAACCCCTTCATGCGGTTATTTGCCATGATGTTACCACCCGTCTGTGGGGTAAATAATTCTGGTCCCCGTTCCCCCACCAAATAACTTTGCTTAGCAAACACATCCCCCCCCAATGCCCGCCCTTTTCGATTCCCGACCGCGTTAGTATTCTCTTGCCTCGCAACCTCTACTTGCATCGCCGCGACAACCGCAGTATATGCGTTGCCTAGGCTAGGCATTATCACGCCACTTACCGCACTGGCTCTCGCTTCCATGAGTCCCAAGCCAATCATCACGTCCTCAATACCCGTTTTGATGCCGTTGATAAATCCTGAAATGCCATTCACCACCCCCTCTACAATCCCCTTTATTGAGTTAAACGCCGTTTCAAACGCGCCGATGATGAGTTGCAGAACAGGGTTATCCTTTAGGGCTTCCAATACCGTGCTAATGGTTTCGATCACATCTACAAGGGGTTGTACCACTGAATCCTTCACGAAATTAAACGCCGTTTCAAACGCTTCCCGTATCGCTACAAAAAATGGACTATTTGTGATGTCCGCCAACACCCCCAATAAAATAACCGCTATTTGTTCCACCGTATCGCGCACGCCACTAAAAAATGTGGTAATTTCCGTGCCGAATCGGATGAACAGCGCCACGCCCAGCCCCACGCCCAAAATGACCGCCGTAATAGGTGACGTTATAACCGCAAGTGCCACCCCCAACACGGTAAAAGCCGCCGCTAACCCCTTCACTAAAACGGACAGTGGGAACAAAGCTAAGCCGAGCAGTCCCACCCCAAGCCCCACTTTGGCAATATCCGCAATCAACTGCGGATTTTCTTTTGCCCAATCCATAAATCCTTGCACGAGTGGCGTTAATTGCGTAATCAACTCACCCATTGCAGGCAATAGCGCCATACCGATCGCCACCGCCAAATCGTTAAAATCCCCCACGATCGCATCCCACTGAAACTTAGCACCCTCAGCTTGAATAGCCTGCGCCGCCGCCGTTGCCCCCACCATATTTGCTGTGAATTCCCCCAACGCATCTGGGTCAATCTCAGCCAAAGCCAACGCCCCCAAAAGCGCCTCTCTATTACCAAATACGGCTGTCAGGTCAATCCCCGCGTCCACCATATCTTGTATGACAGATATTAATCCATCATCCCGTAATTTTTTCAACACATCTTCTTGCGTCATTCCCATTGCGGCAAACGCATCTTCCAGCTCTTTGGTGGGATTGATAAGCGCCGATAGCGTGCCTTCGATGCGCGTTGCCGCCTCACTAAACGTTGCGCCTCTTGTTGATATTTGGGCAAACATCACGCCCAATTCTTCGATGTCCACCCCCAACGGACTAGCCAACGTGGATGTCCGCGCAAACACGCCTGCCAACTCATCCATCGTGCCTACGCCGTCACGCACAGTCATAGTTAAAACATCGCTTACCCGCGCCGCCTCAACCCCCGCCGATGAATACGCGTTGAAGGTCGAGATGAGCGCGTTTGTCGATCCAACCAAATTCGCATTGCTACCCTCTGCCAATGCCGAAGCCGCCGCCAATATCTCCATGTGGACACCTGCGTCCGCCACCCCACCCACCACGTCATACATGGCGGCGGCGAGTTCCGTTCCGCTAAATTTCGATGTCTTAGACAATTCCAACAGGCTCATACCCATTGCGTCCGTCTCTGCCCGTGTTGACCCTAGCACAGAGGCGATGTTGGTCAATTGCTCATCAAAATTCATTGCGGAATGGATTGCAAACCCAAACCCCGCCGCCAACGGTGCCGTCAACGCAAGGAAATTGCTTCCAATCCCTCTGATGTTGCCACCCAAAGACCGTAGCTCTTTGCCCATGTCTTTAGACAACCCAGAAAGCGATTTGTCTACTTTCTTGATCCCCTTATCAAAATCTTTTGTATCAGCAGTAAAAACCGCTTTTAACGTTGCCGCATCAACCATCTTATTACCTCACATAAGCACCATTCTACTAGGCTATTTTTTGGTTGCCCTCTCCATCCCCTCAATATATCCCATGACCAGCGCCAGTTCTTCCATCGGCATCCCGTCAACATATTCTAATGTCCATCCGAATTTCTCACACACCTGCATAGCCCACACATCCATTGCTACATCCCCCTCCATCGGCGAATTAAATTTCACCGACAGATAGATTTGGCGGGCGATTCTAGTCTTGTGGTCGAAAGATGATGTTGAAGGAGTTTCCAACCGCCTTAGCTAACACAAACCACTCCGCAGGAAGGATCTCATCCAACGCCTCAAGACTTGGTGGCTTACCATCAGGCATTACCACAATGGCTTGTAGCAACATAGCATTCATCCCATCGATGTTTGCCTCAAGCGTGACACTTTGCCACTTCTTAAATTGCTTCATATTCCATTTGCTTATATCAATAACCAACTGAGTTTCTTCTACCACCACAGGATTTTCCACCTTACTACTCATGGGAACACGCTTGCGCTATGGTCAAAATTGGCTGTCCACGCACCATTCCGCATCAGCGTAGCCGATAACGAAATGTCCCCATCAAACGGATAGGTAACATCCGATGATGTCACCGTGACTAAGCACGCATATTTCGGCTTGCCCGCCGCCGTGCCTTCGGGTCCGTAGATGAGTTCGCCTTGTACCCCTGTGGCAAATTTAGCCCGCAACGCCGTCCCATTCAACCCAATCACCTGAAAAGCATCGAGGCTAAATTCAACCGCCCGCAATGTTGGGATGTGGGTGCGATCAATCGAACTGCCCGCCGTGACATCCACCGTGTCCATACTTTCACTAACACCCAGTGATTTATAGTCCGTGCTAATCACCACCGCGCCAAAACTGATGTACAAAAGGTTGCCTGTGTACCGATTATTCGTTGCATGTACTGGCATAATATGCCTCCTAAAAATAAATAATCCATCAATACAATCTTACCCCAGCACCCCCCTCCATAACGGCAATCAATCCAATGCCAGCTTAAACTGATACTCTCCTGTGTACCTCCAATAAATAACCCCTTTTTCCGCTTCCGCCTCGCTAAAAAGCCGTCTTAGCTTGCTATCATAATTAGACCACCCCGCCACACTCAGCGATTGCCCGTCTAATAAATCAAATATCTTTTTTTGCATAGTCTCCGCCAATGTCCGTGTCAATGCCCACGCATCCACCCGATACACATAATCCCCGTCTTGGCGCGGTGTTTCGTTGGGGATTTGCCCATCCGCCAAATAAAAAATCACGTACGGCAACACCGCCACATTTGGAGCAATCCTGTTATAAATACGTGGATTCACCGCGCCGCCAATCAAATCGGTGAGCGCCGTTCCACCCGCCAAACTTGCATACAGCCCAGCTTCTATCGTCAATAGTGCCATCACGCATCCTCTACAATCTTAAGCATCTCAGCGGGGGCATTTTTAACTATCGCCCGCACCGCAGGCAACACAAACGGTCTCGCCCCTGACCGCCGCGTCCCATATTCCAACTCCATCCCATATGGTGCCCCCACTTGCACCACCCAATCAGCCCCTCGCGGAGATGCCACCACACTATTTTTGAGCGCCCCCGTATCCACCCCTGGCGGACCCCCCACAGGCGAGGGCGATAGCGCACTAAAGTTTAATTTGATGTAAGCCTCGCAATCCATAGCCAGCTTACCCAACACCACCGACACATCCAAACCCCGCCCCAATTTATCCAAATACGCTGTATCCAATTCCACTCGCATCATCGCACCTCCGTTATAATTACCCGTTTGCTCACATTCCACGAGTGGTCAATTGATAACGCCACCACCTCGTACGTCCGTCCATTAATCACCACCCGATTATTTTGTGCTATCGGCGCATCGTGTGGCAATGTAAGCCGATAGGTCACCTCCAACGCTTCGCGTGATACCACCACCTGCGACTCGGTCGCATTGGCACCCAATGGGTCAACGCGGCAAGCCACCGTGCCACTAGTCACCAGCCCCTCGCTCCATCCCCCCGCGCCGTCCGATGTGTTGGTTATCGCAGAAATCACTGCCACATCGGGAAGCCGTGCCAATACCATCGCCCGCATCTGCGCCAACATCAACCCGCTAATAACGCTCATCTGTCCTCTCCCGTGTACTCATGCGTACCAGCTTCCCCGACATCAGCCGATACCGCTGTGCCTCTGCCAAATAATGAGCGTGCGCCTGACTAGCCTTTATGTCGTGATTGTCACTAGACCAATCCACCAGCGCCGCCGCCGCCGCCGCTTTTGCATCATAAATTTCCGCCACCGCCATGTAAAAATCGTAGGCGCGGCAATCCATATAAAATGTATCGCCCCCTGTGTCCGCATCGAACACAATCCGACTCGCCGCCCAATTAACCGTGTAGGTTGGCGCAACCCCCCCATTGCTATTCCTCAAAGAAAACCCGCCACCAGCACCCTCGCGCTCAATCCGCCAATCAAATTTATCCAGTGGGATAATATAATCGGTATAGGTAGATGCACTATTGGCATAATTCAGCAGTGGGCTAAGCGCCACCCGCCTAAAATCCCTTCCCCCCCTGTCTAAAATGTCTTGGATATGGTCATCACTAAAGTAGGTGACTGCCCCAATAACAAAATCAGCCGTACCCGCATTAGCCAACCGTCTGACTTCCACGATAATTTCTGCCATCGTTATTCTTGGCATTTATACTCTCCTCAACTATCTCTCTTGGTTGTATTGGTTGGTAGAATGGCACTTATGTCCGCCAATTTTAGCAACGCAGGCAACATATATTTTTCATATACCAACCGATAATCGTACCCCAACGCGAACACTCGTGCCGCCTCACGCCGATAATCATCACGATGCAAATACGCCTTGTCCAGTTCCCACGCCGCATCATCCTCATCAGCCATCCACCAATAACACCCCGTCCGATCGTGCGATGGTGCTATCGGCGTGGCATCAATCAGCACCCCCGCAATCCCCAATTCCGCCATTGCCGATCCTTTGGTGACGATAACTGGCACTCCTGCCGCCTGTGCCTCAATAATCGGCGCGCCAAATCCCTCACCAAGACTCAAAAGCAAAAACACATCCGCCATGTTATACAGGTCATTCATAATTTCGCCACTGATGAATCCTGTCACATAGTCGTAATTGGGCGGGAATATCACCTTATCCGTCAAATCCATATCCGCCACCAACCGCCCCAAATCCTCACCATGGCTCACCATACCCGTTGGCTCAGTGTGCATATAAAACACCGCATCCGCCCGCGTCTCTGCCAACTTTTTGAATGCCCGCAACATCCCCACCATATTCTTACGACTTGGCACACCCTTATTTGCCGCCACTGTCATGACAATAAACTTGTCCGCCAAATCATCCCGTCCTAAAAATTGCATGGCACGCGCCCGCGCCTCGCCCTTGTCAATTGGGCAAAACAAATCCGTATCCACCCCCAACGGCACATAATCCAATCGTGCCTCGTCATACCCCCGTTTGATAATCTGGTCATGCCCAAATCGGCTCATTGACCACAGACGCGGCACACGTTCCATCACATCCCAATTTTCTGGACTAACCGGGGCGCAATCCACTGGACACCACATCACCGTATTCAGCTTAGCCCAAACATCCCCCGTCAAAACAAACGGGTCTATCAGTGTAATCACCGCATCACAACCGTGTTTTTTCATGTGCGCCCCAACCACATCATTCCCATACACATCCTTAAAGCGAGGAATAACCAGCACTTTATCCCGTGTCATGATCGGGTATCCTTCCACCCCATAAAATGCCGATACCACCACATCTAACCCCTCTGTGACTTTGATGAGTTTGGTAAATAATTTTGTCTGAGTGCCATAGCCGTTTGGTGTATCTGGAGCGCTACTGTGCCACAAAATCCGCATATTCCCTCACTTATATTCTGGTTATTTATAAAAAAACGCGCCACCACCCCCATGAGGCGATAGCGCGTTGTGACTCTCACAAATGTGCTTTACAGAGAGCGCACATTTGTTTCAAAGGCGTAGATGAAACCAGCCATGCCTGCCGAATACGTAATGCTGATGTTACCCCCCTGTGAATGCCGCGCAGATTCCACCCGAAAGAGGACAGCCCCAGAGGTGCCTGCAATTGCAAGCGTCAAAGCCCCCGCTCCCATAGCTGGCGCATCATCGATCGGAGTTCCCGCGGCGACTGTGATCGTACCAGCATCGCCCGTATTTGTTACATAAAACAACAGCGGTCGCAACGCCCCGCCTGTGATGAGCGTCCCATTGGGAATTTCGATCGCCCCGCCTGCTAATGCTATTGGTACACCCATCCCAATCTGTGTTGGGGCAATGGTTATTAATGCCATAATATTACTCTCCTTTATTGGTTGCTAGAATGACGTTTCTAAGACGGGTATGTAGGGACTCATAACAAGTCCCTAATCCCCACTAAGGCAGATTCGCAATCAAGATCGCTAAATTCGAGGGGCGAACAACTTTAGCCCCATACACATGGATGCCCCGCACTGCATCGGCAAACCGCCGTTCAGGGCGAAACGCTTCGACAGAGACGATCTGATCCGCATACGACACGGCGATTGAATGCCCCGCGATAATCTTAAACTTGGTTGTGGCTGTGGTGAATGGCACGTTGTTGGATTGAAAAACGCGCAACCCAACCGCCTCGCCGATAAACCCATTCATCAGGCGCGTATCCGCCGCCGCCGATCCACTGCCCACAAACCGCGCATCTCTCTGCAATTGCCCATAAAACCACGGAGGCACAATCACCCACCGCCCCGTTGATGGGGTGTTGTTGTTGGAGAGAATCACGGACAAATCCACCAGATACTCGTAGGCTTTGCCAGCTGTACCCAAATCCGTTTTGGGTGCAGATTCCGTGCCAATACGGTTGGCGTTGGCGGCACTCAATGAGGAATTCATCAAACCCCCCAAAAAGGTATCAGCCACATCGCGTAGCCCGTAGGCGGCGCGATCCATTGCCTCCTGCATAATTTTAGGCTTGGTCTGAACAACATCCACATCATCCACCGCCATATTAAAATATTTGGCTTGGTCAATGATGAGTTCCTGCTGTGAACTGGTCAAGGCTTCGGGTGCATCAATATCTGTGTTTTTGGTGTAGGTTTTGATAGTCACATCACCCACACTATTGATTCTAACCCGATCCCCCTGCTCACGAATATCCCCCTCATAATCAGTGTTGACAACACCCGTTTGGGCATACACCAACTCCTTTTTGAGTGCCGATAGTGCCATCCCCGCCCATACGACAGGGATAAAATTATTTAAGCTCATTTACTTTCCTCCTGCTAAAACAGCTTTAATCGCTTCAAGATTTTTGGCGGCTTCATTTGTGGACATCTTAGCAATGTCCGCAAGTGTTAGCCCACCAGTAGTTGCAGGATTGCCAACATTACCCGTTGGAGGGGGTGGGGGTGGTTTGCCAGTCAACTTTGCCAACGTTTCCGCTTGTTTGCGGAGCGCCGCCTCATCGTTGCCCGTCAAAAATCCCACTGCCTCAATACCCAGCTTAAACTCTGCCACCATGTTAGCCCGCAAAGCCTCGATGGTTGCCTCACCCGCCCGCTTACGTTCCATATCTAATTCGGATTGCAAAGCCTCGAATTTCTTGGTTAGTTCCGTAACCGTTTCATTCTGCATTTGCTCCAACAGTTTTTTGGCTGTGGTCACGTCATTAGATGCGTTTTTGTGCAACCGCTCAAATTTCTCGGCTTGCGCTTTCCAATAAGCACTTGGGTTTTCAGGGGTTAGCTCAGGTATCGGTTGTGTTGGTTGTTTGTCGTTAGTATCGCCCGCAGGAAGACCACCAACTTTAGGGGTTTGTATCGCCGTATCTAATGGTTGCCCATTGCCACCAGCGCTACCGTTTGCCCCGCCGTCTGAGTGACGGCTTAAATTTTTATGCATCGCAGATGCTCCTATATACAATCCCACAATTCAACCACATCATACCCCACAACCCTCGCCCGTAACGGCAATCATTCCCCCGCATAACCATCATTCTACCAACCTATTCGATGCCCTCATCCCACCAACCCCCCATGTTCTATTTTTAGCACACCACATTAGAGATGTACATATCACACCTATTTTGGGGAATTGGGTGCAACAAATAGGTACATATCATGGTATAATTATGTTTAAGAAGGTGAGGCAACAGAGACCCCACCAATAGCAAAAAGGATTAACACCATGAACGACCAACAAGAAGAACAAGAAAACTGGAATGATTTTCAAGCATTGAGAGAGGCGAAAAAAGCCGATGCGATTGAAGCGGAATACGCTTCGTTCATGAACGGCGACACAGGCAAAATGCTGGAAATCACCAGCAACGCGTGGGAATACACCCCCGAAGAAACAGAAGCCGAAGAACAAGAAATTGAAGCGGAGTATTTTGTCTCTTACGTGACCATCCCAGAGTCGGCAATCCAAGCCAACATCAGCACCAGCAATCATGTAGACGGGAAATACTTCGTCTGTTTAGAAGGCGGAGCAGACGGCTGGTGCGGGTATACGGATACCCTTGCAGAAGCACAGGCTCTCGGCAAGGCGTTAATCGCCGAGTACCTAACCACCGAATAATCCTCCATCCACACCCAAAAAAGTGCTAGGCTAACCCCTAGCACATCACCAACGGGGCAGATGAGCAACCATCGCCCCCCCACCCAACCACCAATCTTATTGAGTTATTGCCCCACAAGGGCAGAAGGATACAAATATCATGGACGAATTTAAAGTAGGACAAATGTCTAGCGCGTTCTCATCAGGCTACTTGGCAGAGGCAATCGCCTTTGTCAATCCATCCGCAGTCATCAACATTGTTGATGGAGATGTCCGCACTATCTCCATTGACGGAGATTACCCCAATGTGGTGGGAGCATATCGCTCTCACCAATTCACATCCCCCCACGATCTAGATGTCGTGGCAGAAGCAATCGCTTTTGCCAACCCATCGGCAATCATCACGTTCCACCACGACTGTATTACAGTCGTGTGTAGCGCAGGTGAAATCCCCGTGATTGTTCTTGGGCGACACACCCAGGAACTGCCAGCAATGTTTGTACAAGTCGGGGCGAATCGGGACATTCAGTTCCCCAACGACCCCCGCGAGACCACCAGAATATTTAAGGCACTCCTGAATGAGTGCCTTGCAACAAAGACCGCCCTGCTCCTGCAAAACGTCCCAGCGATTCTCGCTGGCGCGATCGTGGGGTTGAGCCAAAGAGAACAAACCCCCATGATTTATACCACGGTCAACGGCAACCGCGCCGAAGAAGGGCAAAAGCCCGACTTCCGCTTAGTCGGGATTTATAACATCATGAATAATGAGATGGTGTGGGAATTAGAATAACCCTAACCCCCCACACCAACGGGGCTACGTGCCAACACCACTAGCCCCCCGTGATTCCAATCATTTGCCCCGCCTGTGTGCGGGGCAGAAAGGAGTACCATGACACACAAGCGGATAGTAGTAAGTATCAGTCCTGAGCAGCAGGAGTTCCACGCCGATAGACCAGTATCGGCAAAAATGATTCGCCAATTGATTCGAGAACATTATCGGTTCGTTGGGGTAATATACCCCGCCGATGCACCCGTTGGGGTGCGGCGCAATCAGACCACGATACACGGGGATGAGGATTAACCCCCCCACCCACCGCACGGGGCTACGTGCCAAGACCACTAGCCCCCCACCACAATTTTATATCACCATCAGCCCCTTAGGGCGGAAGGAAACATCATGATTATTCAAAAAATGTCCCAGATTATTCTGAAAACAACAAACCTAGAAGAGGTTAAAACCCTCTTCACCGAGTTCATTGAAAACGCACCAAACCTCAAGTTCGTCTCATGGGAGTTGGCTCGCCTCCTTGTCTCAGGGGTAGAGTATGTGAAATCCCATTTTGAATCCGCCCTAGAACTAGGGGCGTTGGGGGGATGGTATTGGTACGGTAAGTATGAACTTGTTCGCAACGAGAACGGAGGCGGTTATAGCTTGACGCTGATTCCGTATAAAGATCGAAAGCTAATCATCTCGCACGAACAAGAAGAGGGGTATCGTATGTTTACGGTAGTGGTGGATTACACTACCCACCCCACAACACACCACCAATATTCCGACTTGGGCGTGTGGGAATATGTTTTTGAGGAGGAGGAAGAATTTAACACACACTACCCAATCCCCTGAGGAAAAGGACGATGCCCCAAAATATTGGGGAGCGTCCCAACGGCTTAAGGACTAAGCCCACCAACACGGTTTATCCGCAACAGCCCCTTAGGGCGGAAGGAAACATCATGATTGCAGAATATATACAAGCGCATTTGCACGAATTATCGGAATGCAGACCCATCCGCATTCCCCTTAGCAACCTAATTGTCACGGTTGACGATTTTAACCATGTGGCAAACGGAATGTCGCTAGGCGCAGTCCTAGCATCCGCTGCCACCACCGCGCAGGTGGTGGCAGACCTTGAGATACTTGCAACTGCTATGTGGCTTATCGAATAGCATAAAGTCCATTCTACCAACCAAAATCCCCTCATGTCTGCATGAGGGGATTTTTTAATTGCCAAAAAGTGTGCCACGCCGAACCTGCCTTAGCACATCCCTCGCCGTCATTTTGTCCAACCCCGCAATCTCATAATTAGGGCGGCGGTGACGCATCTCACCAAACACAGGATGGACATCCACCCCAACCACTGCCTGCTCACCAAACTCAAACAGCCCCGCCCGCCAAAAATCATATAATTCAGCCCCCATAACCCGCCGTTGCTCATCCTCTGTCTGTTGATTAAACCATGTCACCCCACTAACCGGATTATCATCCGCCCCGTCCAATCCCAAGTCACTCCATAAAGGGGTCATGGGCAATGGCGCACACCGCCCTAGCCAGTGGTCATTCAAAACCTCACTAGAGGGGTGGATAGTGCCATGCAGACTAATGCAAGCTAAGCACGTTCTGGGATTGCCGATATTCGCCGCCCACATCCACCGATTAACCCCATTGCCCACATAAACGGCATTCGTTCCCCGCCGTGCCGCATATAACTGAGTTGTCCTCGCAATCCGTTCCGCATCCGTCAAAGCCGATTTAGATTCAGCCAACCATTGCGCCAAATCCTTTGCCGTCTCTCTCGGATTCCGCCCCCTAGATATCGCATCCAATACCACATCTCGCACGCGCTGTGTATGATATGGAGCATACCGCCCAATCATCGCCCGCCACGCCACATCATCCACCAAATCAATCCCCGCCAATATCTGTTCACGTTCCACCACGCCCCACGCCACACGCACTGTCTCTTATACACATCTCCGAGCCCACGAGACTAAGGCGA
>ENA-ORBV01009281-ORBV01009281.1-microbial-mat-metagenome-genome-assembly--contig:-NODE-9281-length-16207-cov-6.153627_pt1 | contig 16207 bp, 12 predicted proteins | sample MGYA00237777_ERZ505514 | MGnify/ENA primary metagenome ERZ505514 (study PRJEB26160, sample SAMN06269048) | microbial mat metagenome | isolation source: Oligotrophic lake microbial mat | place... | reverse complement strand
ATGGAGGCTGGCGACCGATAGCCTCGTCGCTCTTGACGCCTACCCCCCCAAGACGGCAGCGTGTTCGAGCCAACGGCTCACTCACCGGAGTCGACGACGAGGCCCGAGATCGTCGAACTCGACGAGACTGAGCTGGATTCGCTTCGGACGCTTGAGGAATTGCACGACACTTCGAGTAGAAGCCAGGGTACACGCGCCAGACACTCCCACGCTCACGAGACTTGCACATGACTGCGGCGACACCGCTACGAAATCCCGGCGTGCACTACCCTCCACCACTCATCTACGTGGCGGGTCTCGTTTCAGGATGGCTTGTGCACCGGCGATGGCCGCTACCGATTACCGGGCCAGAGAGTCGGATAGGTCAGATCGCCGCGGGACTCTGCTTCGCGACCGGGATCGCCTTCATGCTGTGGGCATTGCTCACCTTCCGCCGGGCCCGTACTTCAATGCTGCCCAACCGTCCCGCTGCGCGCCTTGTGACGAGTGGTCCCTATCGGATCACTCGTAATCCGATGTACGTCAGTCTCGTGGCGCTCTACCTCGCCGTGTCACTGTTGCTGAATAGCTGGTGGCCGGTGCTGTTCCTTCCGCTGGTGATATTTGTGATGGGTCTTGCGGTCATCAGGCGTGAGGAGCGCTATCTGGCGGCGGCGTTTCCGGAGGAGTATGCGGCGTACCGTCGGAACGTCAGGCGGTGGCTCTAGGGCGACACCTACGCAGGCACGCCCAAACCTGCGGCTGCGTGTGCCCCAAAAAGTCGACGACTCGTGCGCCGACGAGCAATCAGCCAGATCGCCCAGATCCAGACCGCGAACGCGACTCGCTCGAGCGGGTGCGCGATTCGAAGGATGTGCACGAACAGGCGTGGCACGGCGAGCATCTCCTCCAACCGTCCGTTGCTCAGCGCAAGCGCGGAGCGCTCGACCACTCGCACCACCTCTGGCCTCTGGGTGATCGTCGCGCGAATCTGCTCGTCCAGACCGAGCGGTGACATCGCCTGCCAGCGCGCGAGACGGAGTGCGGTCCAGCCCACGGCCGTTGCACCCCACCCGTGATTGTTGCTCGATGCGACCACCGGAACCCGCAGGGAATCGGCCAACGACAAAATGCGTGTGCGATGCATACGCGCGAACCCCAGTCCCCTCGGCGAGCCGTTGGAAATCTCGATCGCGTCGATGCGCGGTGCGCGACCAGGGCTGCGCCCAAGGTCGAAGGGGAGTGTCAGCAGTACCAGCGGTCGTGCCGCAGCCGACGCCATCGCAAAAGCGGCCGTGTCGAGGTCTCGTGCGTGCCGGAACAGTGGCGCCGATGCCGAGGAGACGCCGAGCAGGTTGAGATGTGCTCCGGGCACTACCGTTTCGATGCCGGGCAGTATGGTGGCCGTCGAGGACACCGCACCGGTACCGGCGAGCGACGCCTCTCGCACGCGGTTGACACCACGCTGCAACGCCCCGTGATCGGCGAGAATCTGCCATCCAGCCATCGTTTGGTGATCGGTGACATACACGGCGTTGAATCCTGCGGCGGCGTGCCAGGCTCGGTTCGACTCCACGTCGAATCCCCAGCGGCCGTCGTGCGAACGGTGTGTGTGACTATGAAAATCGACCAGCACGTCGGCAGGGTTGGCCGAGCGCAGCGCCACCATCGGGCGAGGCACCAGCGCCCCGACGACGTACAGCAGCACCGTGGCGGCGGCGACCGAGGCAATAGCACGTACACCGTGACAGATTCGTGACCCCGGCGATAGCGCCGCGCAAAGACAAACGCGGGCGCATGCCCAAACGACGGCCACGAGAGCGGCTGACGAGAGCACTTCGATGTGCTGCCGATCGGTGAGCAAGCTCAGTTCATCCAGCAGCCTAACGATTGGCGCGAGGAACAAGTACTCGAACGGCTGGTGGAGCGAGAAGCCGGAATCGTGTGCGGGGGTCCCGGCATACACGAGCGGCGCCACCTGGAAGGCGGCGCCGGCAAGCACGAGGATCGTGAGCACGACCGCCATGACGGTGGCTCCGTGAGTGCCGCCAATGTTCGCGTGTCGCTGCTGATTGGGGCGCGGTGGCACGATGGGTAGTCCTTGAATGTGAAGGGGGTGATGGCCGGAACGAGGAGCACCCGACGCTTCACATGTGTGACAACCACGCTTCGAGCGACGCCCGATCGCCTAACGCGCGGCAGGACACACTGTACGAGACGCTCGAGCTATCGCGCGAGAGGAATTCTCACCACCCCATCGGGGCCAGGGGAATACTCGCTCAGGACCCGTGCACCCTCCTTGAGCCACACCCGCACTCCCGCCACCCGGATCTCCACGCGCGGAGCGGCGCGCGGAATGAGGATATCATAGCTCACCGCCGTCCCGGAGTTCTCGATCGTCAGACGACTTGCTCCAGCCGCAAACGTAACGGCGCCGGCGGGCGCCCGCACCTCGATATCGCCGACGTCGGCCAATTCGATGCGTGCCTCACCCGTCGACTGAACGGCACTGAACGCCACCAGCGCAGTCGCACCGGGCGCAATCGAAACACCCGAGAGGTCTGCACCCTCTGGAACACGCGTTCCTGCCCGTTCCGGCACGCCTTCCGCGACGTCTGCCGCGATCGGGCGAGATGATGGCGTTCGCCATGCCTCCAACCACCGTCGCAGCGGTGACGACGGCAGGGCGTAGGCCACTCCGGCCAGCCCGACGGCCGCGACGAATCCGGCGGCCCAACGCAGTGGAAGCGCCCGGCGCCGACGAACCGCTGCATGCACCTGGCGCACATCACCCGTGCGCCGAGGGTGATCGATCGTGCCTAGCAACGCGAACATCTCCTCCTCCTGCGCGCGGGCCAGCGACACCGCCACTCGGCACTCCGTGCATCCGGCGAGGTGTGCCGTCACATCCGCCGTGGCGGCAGTCGGCAGCTCCCCGTGGAGCACGCGCTGGATTCGTTCGGCGTCAAGGTGCATGGGGTCCGTCCATATAGAAGTGGCGAAAACTTTCCTTGGCACGGGCAAGCAGTGTTCCGACGCTGGACTCCTGAATGCCGAGCGCGCCGGCCAGGTCGCGGTAGCTATACCCTTCGGCGCGCAGCAGCAGGAGCTGACGATCACGCTCCGGCATCTGGTCGATCGCGCTGCGCACGCGAACGCGGGTCTCGTCAGCAACAACGCCCTCGTCCGGTCGTGGCGCCGGATCGGAGTGCACCGATGCGCCGCGAAAGACAGTGAGGAGGCGCTCGCGCCTTCGTTGGGTCGTCCGCGCGTTGCGGAACAGGTTGAGGGCGACGGAAATGAGCCACGCTTCGGGCGCGTCGGGGAATGACCCTCGCTGGTACAGTCGCACGAACGCATCTTGCACCACGTCGGCCGCCAGATCCGGCTCGCCCGACAGGCGATCAAGCACCCGCGCCAGACGGTCGAAGCTTCGGTGAAACAGTTCGGAGAATCGCGCGTCAAACGACGGCAATCGAGCCTCCGGTTCTGTTCCCTCGTGGCGACGTGCCATCTCGTGCGGACGTACCCCGACCGCCTGGTTGTTGGTAGCTGTCTCCCGTGTCATGCGAGAGGGAGCACACCAACCCGGAGTTTGTGACGAGGGTTTCGCCTGCGCTCAGAATCGCCAATCGAGCCCGACGACGAGCGGCGCCTGCGGTCGCATCTCGACCGCCTGTGTCACCCCGTTCACCACTCCGTACGTCAGCACGTTGAAGCGATTCAACAGGTTGCTGTACGTCCCGAATATCGCGACTTCCGCGCTGCGCGATCCGAGCCGGAGGTGGCCGTGCTTCCGCACGCCGATGTCCACGCGCACGTAGTCCGGCGCTTGCAACGCGCCGGTGAGCGATGGGTCTGCGCGCGGGCTCCCCGCAAACTCGCAGCCGCGGTCCTTGAGATTGCACGACTCCCACTCGATGTTGCCCGACGCCGGCGTCACGTACCTGCCTAACGCCGCCGTGACGCCCAGCCGCAGGCTCGTCGTGGGCGTCGGAAACGTAGTCAGGCCACCGTCCACCAAGGCCCGCGCGCCAAACGAGGGAATGTAGCTCGTGGCGGCCTGATGAAACCGCACCCGCTGCACGCCGTACCGCGCGAGCAACACGTAGCGCGCCGCGCGCACCTGCGCTTCGGCGTAGGCGCCACGGGCGTTGGCGGACCCGGAGGACGGACGACCACGCAGAAAGGGTCCATCCTCGAATGGCGCCACAAAAACGACGCCGCTCATTTCGCGTGCATAGGCGTAAAGGCGCGTACGCACGCCGGCGGCGGGTTCGTAGTCTGCGGCCACCGACAATTCGTCGCTGTGGGCCACCGGCACAGCGCCCGGCACAGCGCCCGGCACAGCGCCAATCGGGAGGTCGGCAGGAAAGACGTATCCCACCGCCGATTCGGTGTTGCGCAGTGACTGCGCAAACTGGCGGCTGCGTGCAAGCACCCCCGTAATCGCGAGGTGGTCGGTGACACGCCATCGCCCCTGCAGGCGCGGCGACAGGTACCCCCGCCCCCCGTAGAGCACCGCAGCAGCTCCCCCTCCCACAGCGAACGACGTGCCGATCGCGCGCTCGGCGTCGGCGAAGGCGGTGAGAATCGGAGTCGCCGTCCGCAGGTAGCTAGCGTCGCTCCCTTGGTCTTCGACCCGGTACGTCATACGGGAGTGCTCAAGACGGAGCCCCGCTCGCGACGCCGCATCGGCGCCGCCGCGAGATACGGTAGCTTGCACGCCGTAGTCCGTACGTCGCGAGGTGAGCGCGAGCGGGCGCGCGCCCCACGACCCGCTCGCCCCCGTGGCGCTTCGCCATCCGGAGATGCCCACGGAATCGCGCCCTATCCGACCCTGCCACTGCAGCGCCGCAGTCGCGCTGCTCCAGTCAAAGCTGTTGCGCCGTTCAAGTGATTCGCTGCCGCTAGCGACCGTTGGCACCGGAGACAGGTTCACCCCGTCCACGCTCTGCGTCAGGAACATGCGCAGCGTGCCGCCGGACCATGGGGACTCGAGCTTGGCCAACCAGTCGCCACTCTTCCCGCGTATGAAGTGCGGGTCGTTGTCGGGGGCGAGAAGGGCGGGCCACGCGGCGCGCGCACTCACCAGAAATCCCGTCTGACTAACGCCAAGTGGTCCATCGATGGTGAAACGTGCATGGGTCGTGCTGGCCCCGCCCCGGTGCTGCAGTTGTGCGCCGGGCGATCGCGACGTCAGCTGCAACGTACCCGAAAGAACCGACAACCCGCCGACGTTCGACGACAGGCGCGCGCCATCGAAGGCATCGGTGTTCCATCCTCCCATGAGGTCCGAGGTGTGATACGGGTTGAACACCGGCACACCGTCGATGGAATAGCCGGTCTGATCGGTGCTCCCTCCGCGAACGTGCAGTCCCCCCGGCGTTTCGGCCGCCACCACCACATCGCCGCCCACGACCGCGCGCAGAAAATCCGGCTCGGAGAGTTGCGGGTGCCGTGTCAGCTCGGCAGCGCTTATGGTTCGCGAGTCGCTGTGCTGAAGCGCGCCAGGCGAGTGATCGATTTCGCCTCGGTGTCGGCGTACCTCGACGATCGGCAGTCGCGTGGGCAGAGGCTGCAACGCCACGTTCAGCTCGAGCGTGCCATGGCGCGGAACCATTGCGTGGAGTGTGTACGGTGCGTGGCCAATGAAACGGACAGCGATGTGCTGAGGGCCGGCCGACAACCGAGCAATTGCATAACGCCCTTCGGCATTCGACGTCGACTGGCGCCCCGCATCGACCGCGATCACCGTGGCACCGACGAGCGGCCGACCGGACTCCCCGTCGCGCACCGTGCCCACGATCGTGGCGTCGGTGCGCTGCGTAGCGACTTGCAAGACGACGGTAAGCAGGAAGGCGATCATGAGCGGCTCGTCCCCTACGATAGCTGCCTGCGCCCCACACGACCAGAGGAGTGGGAGGACGCTTCCAAGGAATTGACTCGCCGGACACTATCCGAATTATAGCAAGCCATGTGCCGAACGTCCGGTTGCGGCAAGCCACGTACCGAACCTCTCGGTCGGCGGTGAATCGCCACGCTCGGCTACGCCGGCAGAGTCGTACGACCGAGTAGCCGATCTGTTCCGAACTCCAAAGGCGGCGTGTCGGTTGTCACAAACGGTTGAGTGACGCGCTCCTTGGCTACACTCAAAGGAGTCGGAACTGTGGCGACCGCTTGGCAGACCGCCGTGCTCATCTCGGGAGCGCTGATGTGCGCCCCGACCGCGAGTGCCCGCGCGCAATCGGGCACACGCACTTCGTCCGCAGATACCGCCAGCGTGGCGAGGATCGTTGGTGACGTCGTCGACGCGACGTCGCGGAGGCCCGTGGCCCAGGCAGAGGTGACGCTCCGGGGCACATCTCGGCGCACCTCCACCGATTTGAACGGTCGGTTTACACTCCGTTCGCTCCCACCTGGGCGTTACAGCCTCCTCGTCCGGCGCCTAGGGTACGAAGCGCTCGTTCACGAAGGTGTCGTGGTGGGTGCGGCCGAGAATGTAAAGCTCTCGCTCTCCATCACGGCGGCCGCTTTCCAGTTGTCAGCAGTCACGATAGCCCCCGGATCATTCTCCTTTCTGGAACCGGGGCCGACGGCTCGACAAACCATTTCCCGCGCGCGCATCGAAGAGGCCCCGTTCGGCGAGGACCTCTTTCGCGCGATGAATCGCATGCCGGGGCTCTCGTCCGGCGATTACGGTGCCCAGTTCTCCATTCGGGGCGGGCGGCACGACGAGACGCTCATCCTGCTCGATGGCCTCGAGATCTTCGAGCCATTTCACCTGAAGGATTTCAACGAAGGGGCACTGAGCATTTTCGACGTCGACGCGATCGACGGGGTCGAACTCCTCACGGGCGGCTTTCCGGCGCGCTATGGCGACAAGCGGAGCGGCGTAATGAGCATCTCGTCGCGCACGCCGAAACAGGACGGCACGCATTTGACGCTTGGGGCGAGCCTCTCCAACGCCCACGCGCTGGCCGAAGGATCGTTCGCCAGCCGCAAAGGCTCCTGGCTTCTTTCGGGTCGCCGAGGCTTTTTCGATGCGCTGCTCAGCATCATCAACAAGAAAGAAGCAAAGGCGCCAAGCTACCAAGACGCCTTCGGTACCATTCGGTACAAGCTGCATCCGAACCACGCCCTGGCGCTCAGCGTGCTGCACGCCAGCGACCGGTATCGCTTCACGATCAACGGGACCACCGGATTCAACGATTCGATCAAGACGAGGGAGACCGCGAACAACGGGTATGGCAACTCGTATACCTGGCTCACGCTCAAGTCGCTCTTTGGGCAACACCTTACCGTAAACTCGTTGGCGTCGTTCGGCTCGGTCACCGCGTCGCGCGAAGGAGACGAGCGCCATGTGCTTCGGCCGATCGAATTGTACGGAGTGAATGGCAATCGCGATTTCACCGTGGCGGGCTTCAAGCAGGACTTCAGCTATCAGCGCTCCGAGCGCATGGTGCTCGACTGGGGCTACGATGCCCGCTCATTGCACGCCAACTACGACTGGACCAATCGGGTGACGCAGAACCCCGATGACCCGACTCCCGACACGACCGGCTACTATCCGCGCATCACGCGACGGTCGAAGAAGACGAACGGCACAACACTGGGCGCCTACGTCAGCGATCGGCTGCAGCTATTCGATCCGCTCACGCTCGAGCTCGGGCTCCGGTACGATGCCGCTACCTACACGAACGAGAGTAGCTGGAGCCCGCGAGTGCACGCACTCGTTAGGATCTCGGAGCGCACCTCGCTTCGCGGCGGCTGGGGCGAGTACCGCCAGCGTCAGGGCATTGCCGACGAGAACGCCTTCGATCGACTCAACCGATATTTCCCGTCCGAACTCTCGAAGCAATGGACGGTGGGACTGGAGCATCGGTATGCGGACGGCGCGTCGATACGCGCCGAGGCGTATCACAAGTCAGGGTCACACCTGCGACCCATTCTGCGGAACTGGAAAAGCGGACTCAACGTGTTTCCGGAATCGTCGGAAGATCGGATCCTGGTCTACCCCGAGGCCACGACCTCGAAAGGCCTCGAGCTCTATGGCGAGCGCAACATGGGGCGGCGGGTCAACCTGCGGGCGGGCTACGCGCTGGCATTCGTCGACGAACGCGTGCGCCGCATCGACAACATCAACGACCCGCTCAAGCTCGTCTTCGACTCGACCCACGCTGGACCGCAAGATCAGCGGCATGCACTCAACGTGGACGTGAGCTACCGCCCGTTTGCCAACTGGACCATCAACAGCGCCTTCACGTTTCACTCGGGCTGGCCCTTCACCGCCGAATTCGGAGTTCCGGTACGCCGGAGAAATGGAACGGCCGATCTCGCCGTGCGGCCCGATATCCTGTATGGCGCGCGCCTGCCGTCGTATCAGCGTATGGACGTGCGTGTGACGCGGCGCAAGCAGACACCGACCGGAGAGTTTCGATTTTTCTTCGAACTCATCAACGTGACGAATCACCCCAACGTGCTGGGGTACGACGTGTTCAAGGTCCGCGAGCCGAGCGGCGTCTTTCGGCTGCAGCGAGACACCGAGACCTGGTTCTCGATTCTTCCATCGCTCGGGGTGAGCTGGAGTCGTCGCTTCTAGAACGCGTGCCAGGCACGCGTGAGGCGCGCGTAAGGCGCGTCCATTCGGCCGCCGAACGCTCCGCGCAATGCTCATGCGCCGGCGTTAGGCGGCCACTCGCCTTTCCGGGAGAACCGACGTTAGGCAGCCATCGGTATACGGATGGGTCGGCGCACTACCGGCGAGACGGTATCCGAGTTGCGGCTCGGATCGGCGTCAACCTCGCGCCTGAGGCCGTCACAACCTGCGTGTCACGCGTGCTCCCTCCGCGCACGGCTCGAATGCCGGACGCCACGCCCGACCCGCCTACGCGCGCCGGGACCGGAGCATCCGGACCATCATGACACCTCAAGAGGAGGTTCTGCAATGACGCGTTACTCCAGCTTCCTGACCATCGGCGTGTTGGCCACCGCAGCGCTGGCCGCATGCCGCGACGGCGTCCGCCCCGATCTGCCGCACGTGCCCCTCGCCGCCGCAAACCTGGCGTCGACGTTAGGCGCGACCGAATGCAAGGCCGCCGCGCCGGACAGTCTCATCACCCTTCCCATCACCCCACCTAACTTCCGAGTGGATCTCGGCACCCCCGTCTTCAGCAATCCCACGAGGATCACCAATCCCCTCTTCCCCATCAGCAACCTCAGCCAGGTCGTCTTCGTCGGATTCGCTGGCGGAGTCCCCTTCCGTTCGGAGACCACCCTGCTGCCCGGTACCCAACCGATTCGCCTCGCCAACGGGACGGTCGAGACGCTGACCTCGTAGTACGTGGCGTACCACGACCAGCGTCTGGAGGAGACGGCGCTCGATTGGTACGGACAGGACGACATCGGCGCCGCCTGGTACTTCGGTGAGGACGTGTCCAACTACAACGACGGCAAAATCGCCGACAAGAACGGAACCTGGCTCGCCTGCAAGGATGGTCCGGTGGCGATGATCATGCCGTCGTTACCGCGGGTCGGTGACGTCTATCGCCCGGAGAATATTTTTCCGTCGGTGTTCGAGGATGTCGATGTCAAGCAGGTGGGACCGTCTGTCGCCGGGCCGCTGGGCCCGGTCGCCGGTGCCATCAACGTGCTCGAGCTGCACTTGGACGGCACTTACGAACCGAAAGTATTCGCCCCGGGCTACGGCGAGTTCTCAACCGGGAGCGGATCGACTGTGGAGGCGTTCGCCATTGCCATTCCCACCAATGCCTCGCCTTCACCAACTCCGCCGGACCTGCGCTCGCTCCTGTCAGGCGCTCGTCGCGTTTTCGCCGCTGCTGGTGTAGGCGATTGGACGCGCGCATCGAACGCCGTGGGTGAAATGAACGCGGCCTGGTCCCGCTATCAGGTGAGCGTCATTCCGCGACTTCTCAAACCACTCATGTCCAGCGCGTTGAACCAACTCACGCAATCCGTGGCCGCTCGTGAGCGGAGCGGCAGCCGTCAGTTGGCCATCGATGTGACCACGACAGGTCTGGACTTGTCGCTCCAGTACCGTTCACGGATCGACGTCGACTTCGCTCGCCTCGATCTCTGGGCGCGCCAACTGATCGTCGACACCGAAGCGGGAGACAGGGGCGGTGTGAACAGCGACATGGCGATCATCAAGACCATTCACTTTCGACTGGTCAACACCGGCAATGCCAGCGACCGCACCCAGGTGCGTGCGGTCGAGCACGAGCTCAAGTCCTTGGAGCGCGCGGTGAGCACGCGATCGTCCGTGGATGCGCTGAATAGTGCTCGTCAGCTGCAGGCCACCCTTGCCCATCGGCTCGAGTCGCGGGAGGACTAAGCGCGCTTCCGCTTCCGTCTCGGACTCAATGGCAAGCGCCTTTTCCCGGATCCCAGATGCGGCCATTGGTATCCAGGAAGGCGTGCTGGTACCCTCCGGCACCAAGCGTAAGCTTGATGACGCCCCAATAACCCTCGACCCGAGCAACGGAGTTGCGGACCGGTGGCCCGAAACCACGAAGGTTCGCACCTCCGGTGCCGACCACAATCTGCGTGATGCCGCGAAGCGTATCCCTGATTCCCGCCGCAGTCTGCGGGGCAAATCGTTCGTACGAGTGGTCATGTCCGACCAGCAGCACTTCGGCACCGGCATCGTAGAGAATCTGGAACAGCGGAATCAGGCGCGCGTCGCCCCGGTGGTAGCCGGAGCTGAACACGGGATTGTGCCAATATGCCAAGGCGCATTTGGAAGGGTTGTCCTTGAGGTCCGCGCGCAACCAGTCTTCCTGTGCCTTCCGGTCCACCGCTGTAAAACGCGTGGAAAGGGCGATTTCGCTGTTGAGGGCGTAGATGTGCCATTCGCCCAGGTTGTATCTATAGTAGCCCTTTCCCACCGCACCTGCTCGATCACCGAAGTAGGCGTAGTACGGAAGCGCACCGTCGGTATCGTACTCGTGGTTGCCCGGCACCGGCCTGATCTTCTTCATGATTCGGCCATCGGGTCTACCCCACGACGGCGTGAAGCAGTTCGCGAAGTCCTCCGTACGACCGGAGGGATAGACGAGATCACCCACGGCGAACACCGCATCCTTCACGCCCGCCGCACTGTCGGCTTTGAGCACACTGTCAACGATGAGTGCGGTGCGTTCGTCCTCCCGCGACGGACACGTCGCGATGTCACCGGCGCCAATCAAGACCGAGGCACCGGCCAACGCCAGCTCTTCGGCGGTGGCCTTCGCCGACGGTGGTGTGATCCTGACCGGTGGCGGACACGCGACACTGCAGGCCGTGAGGATTAGGAGAAACGTCTGATTGCGAAGGGGACGAAGCGCGCGCATGGAAGGGAGCCTGCTGTTGAATGTTAGGGTTTGCGCCGCAGACGCTAAGCGGCTTCAGAAGCGGACGCCGAGCGATTTCAGAAGCTGACGCCAGTCCCGATAATAAGCTGCCGTTCGCGTCCGTTCGTGAGCAGCACCGACACGCCTGGCGAGGGACCGAGAACACCCAACCAGAACCCCGCGCCAACCGCGCGGTGCCAGCCACCCGGCGAGTCGCCAGCAACGAAGACTCGGCCACTTTCTGCGTAGCCCAACAGGCCGATGTGCCAGGGCAGCAGGAGTGGGAAGCGGGCCACCGGAAGGCGGAATTCGGCATTCCCGAAGATCGACGCGTCGCCGGCAAGCCGGTTATAGTGAGCGGCCCGCAGATTGCGCGAACCGCCGAGGAATGCGGCTTCGTAGAATGGAACATCACCGAACACCTTCTCACCACCCGCCCGAAGAGCGAGGACGGCGTTCTTTCGTACGGGAAGGGGCAAGTATGTGGACGCACTACCCCCCACCCGGTGAAACGCCGTCCGTGCACTCCAGACCTTTGGGTAGGTATTCCCGGTCACCTGCAGGAAGAAGCCATGCAGAGGATTCGTCGGGTTGTCGCGCGTATCGTGCGTGAGCCTGAGCTCCAGCCCGGCTTGGCCAAACTGTCCTGTGCCGTAGGGGCTTGTCCTCGTCAGCTCGCTGTGCGGAATACTGTCCGTCGCGACGTACTTCACTATGGGTCCCAACGTCACGTCACGATTCCGACCGAAAGCATATCCGGCCCACGGACGCGCGATCCACTGACGCTGTCGCACGTCATAGAGCGGATCCTCGGAGTACGTGCGATCGTTGCCGAAACCGAGGAACTGCACGATCGCCAACTGCGTCATCTCGGCTTCGCCGCCAAGATGCAGTCGCGTCGCCGGCGGTCGGACATCACCCTGCGCAAGCAACCGGTAACGCTTCACCTCGGTCGAGTATTCCGCACGGATCCCGACCATGGAGCGATACGGCTCGCTCCGGAATCCGTACCGATGGTGCGTGACCCCGATACCCGGCACGGCGCCGAGCCCACGACCGGTATGAAGGAAGGCGACCGGTGTCAGCTTCGCTCCGCGGTCGCGGCCTGGCCGAACACTGGTGCCGTAGGTGCGAAGCCAAGGCAGTCGATTGAACGCGCTATCGGGTTCGTAGCGCTCGTCGGGGGTCTTGCCCTTGTCGTAGAGGCGGGTGAGTCCGCTACGCGAAGGCGTGGTGCTCGAGTCGACCAGCCTGTTGTCGCCTCCTCCGCCGATCACGCGGAGCGTAATGCCCGGCCCGCTGGTGCCCGTCACGTGCGCCGAGTCGCTGCCGCCGTGTAGGTACACGCGTACCTCCTTCGTCTCCTTCGGATCGAACTGACGCGAATACCACGGTGCCTCGCTCGGGCCGAGTGTGACCCGGACGGAACCGTCGGCCACCCGCTCGATTCGCGCGTGGTCGTCGTCATCGGTGGCGTGTATGTGCACGAGCAACGAGAGCGAGCCGTAATAGTCTGCCGCCGCATCGCGGAGGTGATCGCGCCGCGCCTTCAGCTTACCTTCGATCGGGCCTAACAGCGGATGGTATTCCTTTGGAAGCGTGTAGACGGCGACACGTATGACCGAATCGGTGATCGCTCGCTGCAACTCGGTCGCGACCGAGTCCCACGTCTTGCGGTCGAGTTCGGCCAGCATGCGGTCATCGAGGTCGCGCGCGTAGCCGACCATGCGCTCGATCTTCGGATAGGTGCTGTCGAAGACGACGAGGTAGGGTTTCATGATCCGCGCGAAGGCGAGCAACTGTCCATCGTGCGTAGCCAAAACCTGGTCGCGATCGCGGGGAATCGGCGTGAAGAGCGAATCTTTCGGACTCACGAGGCCCCACTTCCACTGATCGCGATGGCGGTCGGTGTCGCCCAGCAGAATGTCGATGAGTCGTGCCTTGAGCAGCCGGCGGGAGTCGACGTGGCGTCCCGGCTTCTTGTTCATTCGCTTGCGCAGGTCATCGCTGTCGATGACTACGGTCGAGCCGCCGAACCCCGGCGCGTTCTCCGTGTCACTCACATGCTCCTCGATCGTACCGAGCCTGCCTCCGAAGTGCTTCCGGAACTCTCCGAGCCGTTCGTCGTCGGGAAGGACCACGAGCAATGGTATGGGGTGCGGAATGTCGGCCGCCTCGAGGAAGGGAGGCGTTACGACGGGGGCACCAGGAAACGAACCGCTCAGGCCATCGCGGAACAGGTCCATGACCGGCGTACCTTCCCAGGCCAGAATGACGGATAGCTTGTCTTTCGTGAGAGGTCGAAAGGTCCACGTGCGGCCGTCGGCCGCCTTGAATCGCAGGGAGCGCGTCTGGTTGCCACCACCCTCCTCGGTCGGCGTAAGTCCACCGGCAAATCGTGTGAGATCGAGCAGCGGCACCGTGATCGGCTGCTCCCAGATGTCGCGATAGGTGTTGCCCATGAGGTAGCGGTGCACCTTGCCGGCATCATACCGCCCGTTCGCCACGACCACTACGCTGTCTCGCGATTTGATCGTATCGGTCACGCGGTTCCGCACGCCCTTCTTTGCCTGCCCCGTATCACCGGACGCGGCCTTGTGTACTCCGCTCTGTGCGCTGCTCGGTACCGGCATTGTCGCGACCGCTAGCTTGATGGCGAGTGGAATCGCGGCGTACGCCACGAGTCGTCTCCACGTAGTCCTGCGCCTCATGGCTTCGCGGACGTGTCGGCCGACGGCCAGTGGTACAGCGTGATGGTCGCCGGGCGGGCGCGCGCTTCATCGCTGATGATCAGCACGCCGTCGTTGGTGATGGCCACACCTTCGGCTTGCAAGTGTTTGCCTGGCAGCGGGATGGCTCGCACAACGCGGCCGTCCGGCGTGATCTCGATCAGGGCACGTTCGGGAGCGGCAACCATGACATAGTTGCCGGTCGCCGGACTCCGCGTGATGTCGGAGGGGTGCATGCTCTTCCACTTATGCGTCGTTTGCAGCTGATCCAGCGAAATGGTCAGACGGGTGATTGGCGACGACGCCGAGAGCGGCAATCCGACGCGATAGAGGACCAGGTGGTCTCTGAGGTCCTTGTCGCCGACACGCTTGCACACCATCACGAGCTGGTTCGTGGTTGGGTCGTGGACCACGCCCTCGAACTCACACTCCTTTCCGAGCTTCGTGTCGTGCATGATGTACTTCGCATCGCGCCCATCGGCGGCTTCGCGGAACGCGTAGAGCACGCCCTTGCTCGACATCAGGTAGATCGTGTCGCCGGCGACCGCAATGCCCTCGAAATCGCCCTTTATCCCGCGATCACCGACGTAGAACTCCTTGAGCATCGCGCCCCGCCGCGTATCTATAACCGCAACTCGGGCCCGTTCATCGTCGTGAACCAGGAGACGGCCATCGGACAGGAGCGCCAGTCCGGAGACTTCGCCTAACGACGCGGGCAGCACCCACTGGGCGATCGGGGCGCCCGAGGCGGCACCGCTGGTGTCCGCCTGCCGCGACGACAACCGCGCCTCACGCGACGCCACTTCCTGCTGCTGCGCCTGCGCCGCGCTGGCGTTGGCTTCCCGTCGGCACCCAGCCGCATTGGCCAGTAGGGTGAGCGATGCAAAGACCAGCGACCCGCGAATCACGCCGCCTCCCTATCCCGATCCACGTACGCGGCGATTTCCAGTTCGACCGAGGTGACAAGGCCGCCCGCGAGGGCGCGCACTGCAGTGATGATCTCGTCACGGGTGACTTTCTTGGACACGCGCACCAGGTAATACAGTTCTGATGGCTTTCCCGTGTTGGAAATCACTTCGTCGAGCACCCAGCGCTTGGTCATTTCACCTAACGCGTGCTGCACAAGCGGTTGCGCTTCGCTCACCATGTCGGTGGTGACGGAGAGAACGGCGTTGAATCGCTGTTTTTGCTTGCTGTTGTCCAGCACGGCCTGCACCCGCTTGAAACGCTCGGCGAGGGCGGTGACCTTATCCGGTGTCAGGGCGAGGAGGATCTCCCGGTCCGGGACTTTGTTCAGTTCGCTCTCGGAGGCAAGCGAGGATAGCGGATCCTTCCACTGCGCCGCAGCCGTGGGGGCGAGTACCGTGCGACCGAAGCCGTACCGCCAGGTGAGCAGGACCACGAAATTGAAGAACAGCGATACCAGGAAGGCGATGCCCAGCATATAGATGCCGGCCGCGAAGCCTACGCCGATGGCGAGGAAGACGAAGACGACATCGCGTGCGTCCTGGAGCGTGGTACGAAACCGCACGGCGGCAACAACACCCGCAAGGCTGAACGCCAGGGCGAGACTGTTGCGGACCACGAACACGATGCCGGCGACCACGATCGGCAGAATGATCAGCGTCTGCACGATGGCTTCGCTGTGCCCGCGCACATGGCGGGCGGACATGTAGACCCAGGCAACGGGCAGCATCAGCAGTAACGAACCCGCGAGCGCGACTGCGGTGAGGACGAGCGACATGAGCCCCGACGGGCCTGGGCCCGAGACCTCGGTGGCTGCGGTGTTAAGCCCGTCCTGCAGCAGGAAGGGTGCATCGGGTGCCGCCTGCGTAATGTCGTCGAACAACACGCGAGTGAAGCCCGGGAACAGCCAGAGTAGGAGCGCCGCGACGCCCACCATAATCGTATAGTAGGCGATCAGGCGCCGCATGGGGTGACCCGACCCCAGCGTGATGGTATCGATAACGCGCGTGGCGAACGGCATTGCAGGAGGCTCCGAAATTAGGGCGGGTGCGTCGCTCCGTCTGACGATCAGAAGCATACCCAACCACAGCGCCCCTGTGCCTACTATCAATCCTGTCTCTTATACACATCTCCGAGCCCACGAGACTAAGGCGAATCTCGTATGCCGTCTTCTGCTTGAAA
>ENA-ORBV01009280-ORBV01009280.1-microbial-mat-metagenome-genome-assembly--contig:-NODE-9280-length-16207-cov-18.160632_pt1 | contig 16207 bp, 9 predicted proteins | sample MGYA00237777_ERZ505514 | MGnify/ENA primary metagenome ERZ505514 (study PRJEB26160, sample SAMN06269048) | microbial mat metagenome | isolation source: Oligotrophic lake microbial mat | place... | reverse complement strand
CAATCTGGCGATGTGGGGGAGGCGGTGGGGGTGGTGATGCGGGAAGGTGGCGAGGTGGCGAGGTGTCGAGGTGTCAAGCGGAGAACGGACACAAAAGGGGTGAGGGCACAGACTGCCCCCGGGCTGCCCCCTCCGTCCGCGTCTCAGAGCCTTGCCGACACCTGCCCCGCACGCCGCGAGCAGGCCACCCGGCCGCCGCCGGGGGCTCGGACCAGGGAGGGAGTCCGAACGGAACCTGACTTGTGGCTTGGGAGCGCGGGTGTTGCCGATTAGGGTGGTATGGCCCATTCGGCAAATGTGACTGCGCGCGCGATTGGACGGAAATCGGGTGCCGAGGCGGCGGGGGCCGCGGCGTCGCCCCCAGGTGGGGCGGCGGTCAAGCGCAAGGTGAGTCGGAACGCGGTGGAGGTGGCGACGCCTTCGGTCGCCGATCTTTGGGGGCGGATCTTCTGGCTGGTGACGGCGGTGGCGTGGGTGTTCATGGTGGCGTCGCTGCTGTCGTTTGATGCGGGCGATGCGCCGTCGCACATGGTGTGGCCCGCCAATGACACGGTGAGGAACTGGTGCGGCGCGACGGGTGCGTTCGCGGCCTATCACACGCTGAAACTTGTGGGCAATCCGATCTGGCTGATGATGCTGTCGGTGGGCGTGGCGCTCGCGCTACCGCTGGGTGGGCGGCGGGTCGGCCACCTGGCGATCCGGCTGGTGGGCGTGGTGATGATCGTGGCGGCGGCGGGGGCCGCACTCACGGTGGTGACGCCGCGGGGCGGGGCGATGCCTGACTTGCCCGGGGGGATGCTGGGGTCGGTGATCGCGACGGAGTTGCTGGCGCGGTTCGGCGTTGTCGGGGCGATGCTGTGGTCGCTGCTTGGTTTTGGAATCGGCGCGGTCGTCGCGCTGGACCGGTGGCTGGTCACCGTGCCCGCGTGGGTGATCGAGCGGTCGAGGCCGACGGCGTCGCGGGTTGGCAAGCGGGCCGCGGCGGTCACGGCGGTGGGCGCCGGGGCCGCGGCACGGGGTGGCAAGTGGGCGGTGGTCGCGGGGTGGGAGCGCGGCGTGGCGTGGGTGAAGGGGTTGAAGCGCAGGCCCGGGTATCGAGCGGATGACGTGGATGACCTCCCGGCGGGACTCGCGGCCAGCGGCGTTGGCCGTCGCGCGGCCATCGCGGGCGTCCGCACGGGCGGGAGGCGGTCGAAGATGGTGTCGAAGATCAAGCCGATCGACGAGCGGGTGGGTGGGATTGGCGGGCTTGAGGCCTTTGACCCCGATGAGCAGAACGCAGCGGTCGCGGAGGGGACGCAGAGGAACGCACAAGGGGATGAGGTGGAGGGCATTGGGCCGGTGGCGGTGCGTGGCAAGTTGAAGGGCAAGGGCCAGCGGGTTGTCGTTGAGGATTCGCAGGAGGATGGCGAGGGTCTGGCGGCGAGCCCGCGAGTTGGTGCGGAGTCGGAGGAAGATGATGCCGACGACATGCCCGGTGCGCCGCATGTGTTTGATGAGGCCGCGCTGCGGGAGAAGATCGCCAAGTTGCCGCTGCGGTTCGCCAGCACGGAACGGCGGGCGGCCACCGAGGACGACCTGCGCGACGTTCAGAACGTGACCGAGATGGAGGGGTATCGATTCCCGGGCCTCGACCTGCTCGAGGAGCCCGAGAAGAACTTCTCCAGCCGACTGGAGTCACTGGTCCGAGAGCAGGCCCAGGCCCTCGAGAGTGCGCTGCAGCAGTACCGGATCAACGGCGAGGTGACGGATATCGAGAGCGGGCCGGTGATCACGCTGTACCACGTCCGGATGGCGCCGGGGACAAAGGTGGCGCAGCTGAGCGCGGTGGCGAGTGATATTGCGCGGGCGCTCAAGGCCGTCAATATTCGGATTGTTCCAAACATTCCGGGGCGCGACACGGTGGGGGTCGAGGTTCCCAACCCCACCAAGGAGCGGGTGCGGCTCAAGGAGCTGATGAGCAACACCGAGCGGTACAGCGACATGAAACTGCCGATGTTCCTGGGCAAGGATGCGTCGGGCGAGCCGCTCATCGGCGACCTGACCACGATGCCGCACATGCTGATCGCGGGCACGACGGGCTCGGGCAAGAGCGTGTGCATGAACACGATCATCATCTCGTTCCTGTACACCCGGAAGCCCAGCGAGCTGAAGCTGGTGCTGGTGGACCCGAAGATGGTGGAGATGAGCCAGTTCAAGGACATCCCGCACCTGATGTGCCCGGTGGTGACGGAGATGGCCAAGGCCGCGGCGATCCTGGAGTGGGCGTGCCGCAAGATGGACGAGCGCTACGAGCTGCTGGCGGAGGCCGGGTGCCGTGACATCGCGGCGTACAACGAGATGTCGTGGGACGAGCTGCGCGACGCCTTCAAGCCGGCGACGGAGCGCGAGGAGGCGCTGATCCCCCGGAAGCTGCCGTACATGGTGTTTGTGATCGATGAGCTCGCCGACCTGATGATGACCAACAAGGAGGTTGAGGGGTCGATCATCCGAATTGCGCAGAAGGCGCGGGCGGTGGGGATCCACATGATCCTGGCGACCCAGAGGCCGCAGGCCAACGTGGTGACGGGGCTGATCAAGAGCAACATGCCATGCCGGATCGCGTTCAAGGTGGCCAGCGGCATGGACTCGCGGATCGTGCTGGATCAGAAGGGTGGGGAGCTGCTGCTGGGCCAGGGCGACATGCTGTTCCTGTCGCCGCGGACGAGCAAGCTGGTGCGGGCTCAGGGCACGCTGGTGGACGACAAGGAGATCAGGCGGGTTGTGCGGTTCATGCGCGATGTGGCGACGCCGACGTTCGAGCGGCAGCTCATTCAGCTGCGGACGGGTGACGCCGACGAGGAGCGGATCGTCGAGAGCAAGAACAACTCGAGCGCGAGCCTGGCGGCGGCCCAGGAAGACCCGATGTTCGATCGGGCGGTCGAGATCGTGCTGGAGAGCAAGCGTGGGTCGGTGTCGCTCCTGCAGCGGAGGCTCGCGATCGGCTATACGCGGGCGAGCCGGCTCATTGATCTGATGGGGATCGCGGGCATCATCGGCGAGCACAAGGGCTCGGTGGCCCGTGAAGTGGTCATCACGCTCGAGGACTGGGAGACGATGAAGCGGCTGGCCGAAGCGGAGGCCAAGCGGCTGGGGATCACCAACAGCCTGTTTGATGGCGGGAGCGGAAGCGGCGGCGAGCGCGTGGACGCTCGCGGCGCGGCCACCGACCTCGATGACATGGACGCGGTCGGGGATCGCCAGTTGGGCGGCAAGGCGCTGGGTGGCGAGGTCGATCTGGACATGGGTGGCGTGTCGGCCGATGGGGCCGGGCCTTTGATTGGCGGCAGGGCTGGCGGCGAGAGTGAGCGGATGGAGCTGGATGCGGAGGATGATGAGCCGCGGCCGCCGGGGCGTCGGGGCCCGGAGGCGCCGCCGTTTGATGTGCCGGGGGAGACGGCCGAGGCGAAGAGCAAGACGAATGCGGAGGTCGCGGGGCAGACACGAAGGGACGCCGAGGGGAAGCAGGCGGGCAGGGCGGTGCGCGCGGATCGAGCGGGTGAGGTGATGAGTGTGGCGCGGACGGAGGCGATGTCGGGCGGTCGGATCGCCGCGGCGGTTGCGGAGGAGGACGACCCGGAGGAGCGCGCCGAGCCCGCCGAGGGCGAGGATGGCGAGGACCACGCCGGTGAGATCGAGGGTGAAGAGGGTGTGGAGGTTCAGGCGAAGACCGATGCGAAAATCGATGGGAGCGGCCAGGACAAGTCGGAGGAGAATGACCACGAGGCGGTCGCTCAGGCAGATGACGAAGGTGAGGATGAGCCCGAGCAGGTGGATGAGGCGGAGGGCGAGGAAGATTCAGAGGAGGCCGACGACGACGAGTACGAGTATGAGTACGAGTACGTCGAGGTGGAAGAGGATGAGGAGGCAGAGGAGCAGGTTGAGCAGCCTGCGCCTCCGGAGGCAATGGTGCGGGAGAAGGGTGGGGCGAAGGAAGATGCCAAGCGGCGGAAGGCGGGGTGAACGGGGCGCACCGGCCGAAGAGTGTGGCGTGGTCGCGGCGTTGAGCGACCACGCTCGGTGTGCGAGGTGTTTGGGTGGTGCGGAGTCGCGTGCGACCGGTTCGAGGGTCGGAGTCCGCGCGGGGTGAGGGAGGGCTTGTGGGGTGCGACCCGTGAGTCGGCCAGGTCGCTCACAGCCGCGGCCACGCCACACGCGAGCGGCACGCGGCAAGCACCTCGTCAACGCCGATGCGGTGCATGAGTCCGACATTGTCGTCGAGCTTATGGTCGAGGGTGTCGCCAGGGAGCAGGTGCTGGAGAACGTCGCGGCCGCGTTGGTAGGGGCCGACGCGGCTGATATCGGTGGGGCCGAAGAGGGCGACGATCGGTCGATCAAAGCCGACGGCCATGTGCAGCGGCGCGGAGTCGTTGGCGACCACCAGGGCCGCACGCTGGATCAGCGACATGAGCGAGGCGACGGAGGTCGCGCCGATCAGGTCGACCACGCGCGGCTCGCGGGAGGCGAGTTCGAGCAGCGGGGCGCATTGGTCGCGCTCGGACGGGGCGCCGATCAGGGCGATGAGTGGGGCGCCGGCGGAGGGCAGGTCGAGCAGGTGGCGTGCGAGCGAGGCGAAGCGATCCGCGGGCCAGCGTTTGGCGGGCCAGCGGCTGGTGGGGGCCAGGACGATGAAGGGGGTTGCGACCAGTTCGGGGCCGCGCGGGAGGCGGAGCAGGAGGCAGGGGTCGGCGTGCAGGCGCATGTCCGGCACGCCGGGGATGCCCAGGCCCTCGCAGACCAGCGTGACCATGCGGTCGACGGCGTGCATCGAGCGCGGCACGCGGACGCGGTGGGTGTAGAAGACGGCCGCGGCTTCCTGGGCGTTGGCGTAGCCAAGGCGGGTGGTGGCGCCGGTCATGGCCGCCAAGAGACCGGAGCGCGCCAGCCCTTGCGCGTCGATCACCAGGTCGTAGTTGGGGTCGGAGAGGCACGCGGACCAGTCGAAGAAGTCGGCCAGGCCCGCGGGTGTAAAGGCCCGGGCGAGACGGCGGCGCGGAAACGCGACAACGCCGGAGAGCGCGGAGTGGCACTCGATCGCCGGAGCGAATGTGTCCTGCACGAGCCAGTCGATCTGGGCGTGCGGGTAGGCCGCGCGGAGCGTGGCAAGGATCGGAACCGAGCGGCAGACATCGCCCAGCGCGCTGGGGCGGATGAGCAGGATGCGGCGCGGGGGGTCCATTGGGTCGGCGATGGTACCGGGATGCGAGGGGCGGGGGCTGGCTGTGCGAGGGCGAACAGCGGAGAGGCGGGCAGGCCCAGCGGCGCAGAGCGCGGAACGCTGAGTCTGCGGACGGGCACGCCCAGGCCGCGGAGAACGTGCGGGGAGGGCGCAAGACCGATCCGCGCCGAAGCTCGGGCGTGCCACCGGGCGTGGCCTTGCACGCCCGGTACCGATCCTCGATACCACGCCCGTCGCGCCAGCCGCTCAACGCCGTGGCCGCTGGCACAACTTGCGCGAATCTCGGCGATGCGTAGGAATGGCCCGGGCGCGGCGTTGCTGCGGGGACGCTGCATGTTGGAGCGGGCCACTACCATTGTCCATGGGCCAGTGCGTGATGACGGCGGCGGCGTTGATCGCTGTGGTGTGCCTCGCGGTGTCTCCCCCGCACGGGCGCGCGGAAGCGTCTTCGCCCCGAGGGCGCGCGGTCGTAGCCAGGGGCTTCAGCCCCTGGGTGGAGTGGCTTGAGATTTCCGCCCGGAGGGCGGACGAAGGTTCCGCTCACTCTTCGAACGACAACCCCAGAAAGGGCCCTGCCCCAAGCGTTGAAACGCCCGCCGCCGGTCGTGCGCCCTCGGCGCGCCTGGCTGGAAGTTCTCCAACTTGGCTGTGGCGTGCCACGCGTGCCGTGGATTCTCAGCCCGACATGCTGGTCGCGATCGCCGAAAATCTGGCGGAGGCGATTGTCGGAGAGATCGATGTCGAGACGCCGGAAGCCGCGCCCGAGTTGTCGTGGTGGAACGTGGCGGACGCGGACGGGTCGTGCCGGGCCGTCCTTGGGTGGAACCTGAACGAGTTGCGCTCGCGGCATCCGGACCGCTTCGCCGATCAGCGGATCAACGAGGCGCTGCACGAGTTGGGGTTGGCCAACGCGCGGGGTGTGGTGTTCGAGGTCGGCGAGCGGGTCGAGATGGTCGTGTCGTACCGATCGTGGGCGGTGGATCGGGCGGAGCGGGTGGTGCTCTCGCCCTCCGCGGGAGTGGCGGCGGCGGCGGGTGTCGGCGTGGCGATCCAGCCGCAGTGGTCGGCATGGGTCGAGGCGTGCCTGGCGTGCCATCGCGCGCTGCTGGAGCCGCTGGACCGTTCGCCCTTTGATGCCAGGCTCGGGTCGTGGGATCGGCGGAACGGGCAGAAGCTGCGGAGCGTCTTCCGCGCGCTCGAGGGGCCGATCGTGGTGGGGCAGTCTGGGGGCGATTGGTTTGTGATGGTCCGCCTGGGGGCGCGGGCGGATGAGGCCATGGTCATGCGACTGCTGGGTGTGGTGATTGAGCCGGTGTGCGATGAGATCGCGTTCGACGCGCCCACGGGTGGCGGGCGAGCACGGGTGAACGCGCTCGCGGACACGGGATATAACCGCGTCGAGTGGCGGGTCGTGCAGCGCGAGCGACGCCGGTGGCTGGTGGTGACGCGCGAGGGAGCGGGAGTGGATGTGGCGCGGGCGCTGGCGGCGCCGTAGCGAGCGGCCGGTGCCCAGTCAACCAATGCGGTGAATATCCGGTGGCCCGAAGGGCTCTGAGCCAGCGCCGGGGCTTGAGCGAAGCCAAACCCCCGGATACCGGCGTTGCCGCGTTCAGGCTCAGATCCGCGTCACCGCGTTCTGTGGTGCATCGCCATCTCGTGCCACGCCTCGGCCCGGGCGACCTCGGCGCGGATGACGGCGGCCTTCCGCCCCGCGGCCCATTGCGACTGCGACCACAACGCACGCCCGATCCACGCTCGAATCGGACCGTGCGTGCGACGGCAGAGGTACACCAGCGGCGGGAGGCCGTGACGCTTGATCACCGCGTCGTCCAGGCTGACGAACGCCTGGGCCAGGCCGGGGTCGCCCTGGCGCCCCGAACGCCCGAACAACTGGCGGTCCACGCGAGACTCATCGTGGCGCTCGGTGGCCATGACGACCAGGCCGCCCAGCCCGCGGGTGTCGTCCTCGAGCTTGATGTCGGTCCCGCGCCCTGCCATGTTGGTGGCGACCGTGACGGCGCGGAGCGTCCCGGCCCGGGCGACGATCGCCGCCTCTTCCTTCTCGCGCGTGGCGTTCAGGATGCGGCACTCGACGCCACGCTCGGCCAGCAGCGCGCCCAGCCGCTCGGAAGACTCGACGCTGCGCGTGCCGATCAGCACGGGGCGGCCGGTCGCGTGGAACCTCTCGGCCTGATCGGCCACCGCCTCGAACTTGCGGGACTCGCTCGAAAAGATCCGATCGGCCTTGTGCTTGCGAATCACCGGGCGGTGCGTCGGGATGCGCACGACCGAGAGGCGGTAATCCCGCCAGAGTTCCGCGCCGACCTCCCAGCCCGTGCCCGTCATCCCGCACAGGCGGTGGTACCGCTGGAAAAACCGCTGATAGGACGATCGTGCCGTGGTCGAGCGGTCCTGCGAGATCGTGACCCCTTCCTTGGCCTCGACCGACTGGTGTACGCCCAGTTGCCACTTGCGGCCCTTGAGCACACGCCCGGTCGAGCGGTCGACGATCACGACCTCGCCCTCCTGGATGATGTAGTCGTCGCCCAGCGTGTACAGCCAGATGGCCGAGAGCGCCTGGACGAGCAGTTCCTCGCGCCGCCGCGGCCCGCTCCAGAACGCCGGGAACTCCGGGGCCCGCGCGTCGAGCCTCTCGCGCCCCTTCGCGGTGAGCCGGACCCGATGCAGACGCGCATCCACCTCAAAGTCCTCGCGGGCGGTCATGGTCCGGGCGATCTCGGCCGCAACGCGATAATGAACCACCGCGCCCTCATCCTCATTGCCCGAATCCGCCCCGATGATCGCGGGTGTCACCGCCTCATCGATCAACACGCTGTCGGCCTCGTCAACGACCGCGGCATACAGCCCCCGCTGCACCACTTGCCCCGACCACCCCCTCTCATCCCCGGCGGCGAGCTGTTCGAGGATCACCGACGCCAGTCGCGGCTCGATCGGGCTCTTCAGCCGGTCCCGCAGGAAATCGAAGATCACCTGCTTGTCGGCCGAGTAGGTGATGTCGCGCTCGTAGATCGCCCGGCGCTCGCCGTCCTTGGTCGCCTCCACGATCGAGCCCACGCTGACACCCAGACGCTTGTAGGCCGGTCCCGTGATCTGCGCGTCGCGGGCCGCAAGATAGTCGTTGACCGTCAGGACGTGAACGCCCCGGCGTTGCCACGCGAGCAGCGAGGCGGGCAGGATGGCCGTCACCGTCTTGCCCTCGCCCGTGGCCATCTCGGCGCAGCGCCCTGCGTACATGGCGACCGCCCCCATCACCTGCTCGACGAACAGGCAGAACCCGATCTCGCGGCGCACGCCCTCGTGGGCCAACGCGAGGGCGCGATCGATCAGCGCGGGCTCGTAAGGGGCGACGCCCAGGCAGTCGCGAGCTTCTTCGACCCGCTCATCGAACGCCCGCTCGCCCAGTTGCTTGTGAACCGTCGCGGCTCCGACGATCCGCTCGGCCCGCCGACGATCCGCCCCAGACGCCCGCCGGCGTGCCCACGAGCCCCGCACGAACTCGCCCAGCGCGTCGAGGCCCTTGACCGGTTGCTGGCGCCGGTTGGGGCGAGACAGCGAGGGCCACAGGCGCTGCGTGGCGGCGTCGTCTCCGCCGCCGGGCCCGCCGATGGCCGTCGCCCGCGTGGGGCGAGCGATCGACTCGACCTCAGCCGAGCCGGGCAGCGGGGCGTGGAACGCGCCGAACGCGCTCATGGCTAGACCCCCATCCGGTCGGTGATGCGCTGGCGAAGCAGGCGCCACCACTGCGACAGCAGCGGCTCATCGCCCGCGTCGAAGCGGATCCGGACCCGCAAACCCGGCAGCACGCCCGGCGGCACCCGCTCCGGGCTCAGTTCCACGATGAACTGCGATTCGAGGGTGCGCCGGCCATCCGGGTCGGTGGGGTCGAGCAGGATCTCGCCTCCCACGTCGGCCCCCAGCGACCGGCTGGCCAGGGAGCGTGATGCAGCCGCATCGACCCGCGCGACCCGCGCGGGGATGAGATCGCCGGCCAACCCACGGATGCGGATGCCGGCGGGGGTGTCCGCGGGGTCTTGGCCCCGGAAGGCGTAGGCGAAATCGCGGTCGGAGACCGAGGCCTGAACGACCAGGTCGTCCGATGCGATGATCGCCAGCAGCGTGCCGCGCGAGAGCAGGCGCCCCAGTACGTTGTCGAGCGTGCGACCAATCTCCGCGGAGGTGATCAGCCGCCCGTCTGCCGAGGCGCGGACGACCAGGTCGCGCTCCTGCTGCTGCAGGCGAGCCAGTTCCAGCGCGAGGTACTCGAGCCGCCGACGGGTGACTTCCGCGCTGGCGGGGTCGTGCTCCATCGCGGCGTCAAGCTCGCCCGCGGCGGCGCTCAGTTGCGCCCGCGTCCTTGCCAGCTGGGCCACCAGCTCCGGGCTTTCCAGCGTCAGGATCGGCTCCCCCGCCCGGATCATCTGGCCGGGCTGGGCGTGCGTGGCGATGACGCGGCCCTGCTCAAGTGTGCGGACCGGCACGCGGACCGCGGGCTCCATGGTGCCGACGGCATATACGCCCGCGGGCGCGGGCACAACCGCCAGGCCCACCGCGCCCACCGCCAGCGCGCCCGCGGAGATCGTCAGGGCTCGCGTGCGTCGGCCCATCAGGCGCGGCGACGTGAGCAGGTGCCCGATGCCGCCCAGGATCGGCAGCACGATCACAATCGTGGCCCCGATGATCGCCAGCGGAATCCCGATCCAAGGCACCGTCGTCAGCAGCACCCAGATCACGGTCAGCGTCACCAGCACTCGATACGGCATCGAGAGAACGGCGTACACCACCAGAATCCAGAACTCGCGCCGGTCGCTGGTGTGGGGCGGGTTCAGCCCACGCAGCCCGAACACGTGGCGCTCAAGCAAATACCGGAGCAGTTCGCGGCTGCGCATCGCCAGGTTCGGGATGCCCGTCAGGTCCGACAGGATGTAGTACCCGTCGTACCGCAGCAGCGGGTTGAGGTTGAAGACCAGCGTCGCGACGCCCGAGATGAGGATGGTGTTGAACGCCAGGGTATGCGCGAGCGTGCCGGACTCGGTGCGGGCCCAGATGATCGCGGCGATGGAGGCCAGCACGCCCTCGAACAGCACGCCGCCCCCGGAGACCACGACGCGCCGCCACACCTCGGGGAACCGCCACGCGCTGGTGGCATCGCAGTAGGGCAGCGGCAGCACGATGCCGATCAGCAGCACGCCCACCTCGGTGCAGCGTCCGCCCAGCGCCTTGCACGCCGCGGCGTGCCCGAACTCGTGTACGACGCGCAGGACCAAGAACAGCGCCGAGAGCCAGAAGAGGTTGTCCGGGTCCAGGATGCCCACGAACTCATCGGCGAAGGCTCGGGCGCTGGTGGCCACATGCCAGAGCGCGACGAGCACCAGCAAAACCCAGCCCATCATGCCCCACCGTGTGAACAGCGGTCGAAGCAGGTGCTGGATGGCCGACAGGAACGGCTCGGGGTTGAGCAGCGGGATCGAGAAGAAGAACCACTTGCCGGCCCGGGCCGTGCGCTTCTGCTGGCGGACCTGGGCGATGCGTGCCTCGACCATGTCGGCGGCCAGCGGCTGCTCGCCCATCAGCAGGCCGAAGAACTGCAGCTTGCCCAGCAGGTCGATGCACTCGCGCTGCGTGGGCGCGTCATCCCCGAGTTGCGCGGCGCACGCCGACCACGCTTCGTCCACGCTGGTCCGACCGTCGAGCATTCCCAGGAAGAACCACGCGGACTCGGAGAAGCGGTAGTAGTGGCCCGTGGCGGGGTCCTCGACGATGTACGCGGTGTGCGGGCCGTGCCGCTGGCGGGTGACGGCGGCGTGCGGCGACAACCGAGCCCGCAGCGGAGCGACGCGGTACCAGACGTCGGAAAAGGTTGGGCCGATGGGGGGGGGCATGCGGAGGGTCGCAGTCCGGGAGTGGCGAGCTTCGGGTTCTGAGTCGTTGGTCCTGAGTCCTCGGGGTCGGGCGCGCCGCGAGTACGTCGTCGGGCGGGCGGGTGATGTTGATTGCCTACTGCCTACTGCCTACTGCCTCGTTTCCCCACTCACCACCACCAGTTCAGCCTGATCTCGTCCACGATCGGCTTGAGGAAGAGGGCCAGGGCGGTGGTCGAGCCGTCTTCGAGCCGCGCAATCGCGGTCGCGCCGGGGCGGAGCCAGTCCGGCGGGTCGCCCACGATGGTCGCCTCCACGCGGTACACGTTGGACCTCTGGTCGGCCTGCGCCACCGGGTTGATCCGCTCCACCCGGATCGTCGCTCGCTGGTCGGGGCGGGCCCGCGGGGCGATCCACCCCTCTTGCCCAACCCGCACCCGCGTGATGTCGCGCTCGTCGACCGAGAGCGCGACGATGCGCCCCTCGTCGATGATCTCGAACAGCGGGCTGGTCGGCTCAACCCGGGAGCCCACGAAATCCCGCTGGTCGCCCTGGCCGACGCGCCCGTCGATCGGCGAGACGATGCGGGCCCGCGACAGCTGGTGCGCCAGCAGGTTCAGGCGAGCGTCGATCTCCGCGACCTGCGCATCCGCGGCCCGCACCTTGTCCAGTTCCTGCCGCGCCAGCGCCTCATCCCGCTGGCTCCCGATCGCCTGCCGCCGGGCCCGTGCCTCATCACGATCCAGCTCCAGAGCCTGCGTGTCCATCTGGGCCAGCAACATGCCCGTCGTCACCGAGTCGCCGGGGCGGACCTCCACCTGCCCGAGATAGCCCGTGAACGGCGGCATGATCGTCCGGCGTGCGGCGGCCTCAATCGTGCCCTCCGCGACAACCCGCGATGGGATCGGAATCAGCGCGGCCGCCGCGAGCGAGCCCAGCAGCGCCAGCACCGCCAGTTTCGACCCGGTGTGGCGTGGCCCGACGAGCGCGGACCCGAGCGCTTTCGTGCGGTCCCTGGTCACGGTCACGATGCCGCGATCGGCCAGACGCCGCGTCCACAGTCCGGGGCCAATGAACTCCGCAACCAGCCGCAGCAAGGGCAGCGAGCCGGCGGGGAAGGGATCGCCCGCGTCGCGCTCCAGCAGCACGACCCCGACCAGGTCGCCCTCGACCCGAAGCGGCAGGCTGACCATCGCGGCCGGGCCGAACTTCTTGGAGTGCGCGTCGTGGGCTCGCACGACACGCCGGTCGGCGGGCGCGGGGTCGCGCGGCGCGGGGTACGCGATCTCAACGTCCTGTGCCGCGCACTCCTCCATCGCGGACTCGATCGACTCGGCGGCCGCCCCCTTGCGGTCGACCTGGTCGGTACCGCTGACAGCCACGACCCGGAGCCGGTCGCCGCGCCCGATCAGGCCGATCGAGACGCGGGTGCAGCCGAAGCGCGTCGCCAGTTCGTGGCACAGCAGCGCGCCCATGGCCGCCGCGTTCTGCCCCTGCTGGCTGGCGTCGAGCAGCTCCAGCGTCTGCCGCAGCATCGTCTTCTGATGCGCCTCGCCCATCGCGTGCTGACGCCAGAGGTACGCCTCGAACTGGGCCGCCGCCAAGCCCAGGCGAGCCAGCGCATCGTCGGTATCGGTGGGCAGACGCCCGCCTCGTACTTCAGGAAGCACGACCAGCGAGCAGCCCTCGACACGCCCGGCCGCCACCAGGGGCGAGGCCAGCACCGGGAACGCCGGCTCATCGCCATAGAGCCCGCTGCCGCCCGTGAGTCTGACGATCTCTGCAACGCCCGGGGGCGACACGCCCCCCACGCCCGGCGACCCCGCGCCGATCGCTGGAGCCGCCGCCGATCGGCACGCGGCCTCGATAATCTTCTCGAGCTTGCCCCCCGCGCCTTCAAGGTTCACAGGTCGGCTGCCGGGCGTCTCGAACCGCGCGAACACGCCGCCGGGTCGGCCCGAGCCTCCCAGAAGGTACACCGCGCCCGCGACCCCTCCCACAAGTCGGACCTGCAGGGCGAGCAGTTGCAGAAGGAACGCGCGGAGTTCGCCACCGGGGTCGGCCCCGCCGGTCGCGGCCCCACCGGTCGCGGCCCCCGTCGCCCCGCCGGTCGCGCCAGGTGTGGTGTTCGCCTCGTTCCGGGTGTCCGACGCCGAAGCGGACCCGCCCTTGGTCGTGGTCAGCGCGGACGGGGTGGAGGGGGCTGGGCTCATTCGTTGGTGGCGTGCCGTGGCCGCGGCTCCGACCGGCCACGCTCGTTGGACTCGACGGACACGGGCCTCCCCCGCGCCGCCCGCCTCTCGCCCGACGACTCCCGGCGCGGAGCAAGTCGAGCCCAAGGACCGCAAACTCCGGCAAAGCGGCGACCGCCGGTCACGGCGGCCGCCGCGTCATCGTTGACGATGAGCAATCAGTCGGTCGTGTTCGCCAGGCGCGGGCCGCCGGGGGCCGCCCCGCGATTGAGCGCGATCTCGCCGTTGCGCTCCTCGTACTGGCGGATCATCTGCCCCAGGCTGATGGCCAGACGCTTGGCGCCGGCCCAGTTCATCACCACGCGGGAGCCCACGGCGAAGTTCAGGATCATCTGGTTGTCCTGGCCCTGCATCGGGATGTTCAGCCCGAAGTCCATCACCACCTCGTCGTTCGTGTTCGACGTGCGGATGGTGTTGGCGTACGACGTGTGCATCTTCGACTCGTCAATCCGCATCTGCACCTGACGCTGTTCGGGAGAGTCCGCCATGGCATCGACCTTTCTGAATCTGACCGGCCCTATGGGGTCCGGCGTGGTTGTTCCGGCCTCAGGCCCGGAGTGAGTTTTTTGCCAAGCACCGTTTCGAGCCCCCGCCGGGAGCCGGGGGTTGCGATGCGGCGCGCGTCCGTCATCATGTGCCCCTTCGGGCGATCGCGCCCGCTCAGCCCCCCGCTCCCGGGGGGGCCCGGGTCCGGATGGCTCGGACCCGCAGGGGATGATCTTAGCCCGATGCCGCCCCGCTCTCGCGTCCGAGCCGGTCGGTGGCGGGCCGCGTCGTCGGCACATGCGAGGGCTGGAAGCCGGGCAGCCGCATGGCTCCCGCGTCCGCCCCATCCGTCTGCGGCGGCATGAACTGCACGGTCGCGTGCAGCCCCGCTGGCAACCCCTCGGGATTCGCCACCTCCAGCCGGACCATGATCTGCCTCGCCCCGGCGTGCCCCGCCGGAGAAATGAAGATCACCTGACCGCTCATCCCCTGCCCGCGGTCGATGTCCTGCCAGGTGATCTGGGCCTTCTGGCCTCGCCGCAGCCGCAACGCATCGCGCGTCGACATGTTCACGTCAATCCACAGCGGGTCGATCTGGATGACCGTCACCACCGTCGCCTGCTCGTCCACCGCCTCGCCCCCCCGCTTGTGTACATCCACCACGACCCCGTCGATGGGGCTGTGGACAGTCATCTCCGCCAGCCTGTCCCGCTCGCGCTGCAGCACGATCGCCGCCTCTTCCAGTTCCCTGTGGGCCGTGGCGATCTCCAGCTCGGCCACGCGCAGCCGGTACTCCCCCTCCCACAACTCACGATCGCTCGATGCCCCGCTCGCCAGAGCCTCGCGGACATTCGTCAGATCGTTGGTATAGAACGCGACCGTCGCTTCGGCCGTCTCCAACGCCGTCCGGCTGCCAGCCTGCAACTCCGCCAGCGCCACCGTGCTGCGCTGCACCTGGTCGTCCATCCGGATGATCTCGTCACCCGCACTCACCAGTTGACCAGGAGCCACGAGCAACTCGGCGATCCGCCCGCGGATGCCAAAGGCCAACTCGCGGACATCACTGGGGCGAGACACCGCCTCATATTCCGCCATGTGCCACGGGGGCTGGTCGCCGCCCGCACTGGCGGTCGAGCCCGCCGTCGAGCCTGACCCGATGCCCGGCTGACTACGCGCCCACACGCTCCCCGTCCCCCCAGCCACGCCAACAACAACGCCCACGCCGATCAAAGCGGCCAGCCCCCGGCCCCAGGTCCATAGGCGGTGCGTCACGTTCAGTTCCATCGCTCGATCCCCTTGCTCGCCCGGCGGGCGTGGTCCCGAGCGTCCGGCCTTGCGGCCAGAACCCTCACGACCGGGTGGATCAGCGGTTGTCGCCCGGGCGGTGTGCCCGGGCGTCACGCTGGCGCGGAAGCGGGGCCGCGCTCGATCCACCGTTCGCATCCCCCGCCGGGCGGTTCCCGGTGGCGGTGCGGGAGAGGGTAGGTAATCCGGCGGGCTGGCGAGGCACCAGGGATCGATCAAGCCGAGCGCGACGCCCCAACCTCCGCGTTCGCGCCCGCTTTGACCTCCGCCACGCGAGCCGGCGCCGCCGCTCCCCCACCAACCAACTCCGCGTAAATCCCCTCAACCTCTCCCACATGCCCCGGATACGACCACAACTCGCTGCTCCCATGAATCTCCCGCGGCGAAGGCAACACCACCTCCCCCGACACGATCCGCTCCATGCACCCAGCCAGCGCGTCCGCGTGCCCACCCGCGAACATCAGCCCGTTGCCCAGGCTCCCCGCCCCACGCTCGCCTGGCCCATGCACCCACTCCGGCGGGCCGCCAAGCCTCGACGCCAGCACGAACTTGCCCGCGTGCAGGTGCTCCAGAAGCACCAGCGGAGAGTTCTCAAACCACACGAACGGCAGCACCCCCACGTCATAATCCCCGCCCGCCGCGATCAGCGACAGCGGGTCATAAGGCCCCTGGAACGACACCTCCGGGTACTTCGACAGCACCTTGCGCAGGGGCCACGTCTCGCCCGCCGCCCGGATCACGAACTGGCAGCGCCGACGCACCTCATCGCTCAGCAGCGGGATCGCGCTGGCCAACACCGCGACACCCTTGTTGGGCCGCGTCGTGCCGAAAAATCCGAAACGCACCGGACGGGCATCGTCCGGCGACCACGCCCTCACGTCGTACAGCGGCGAACGCCGTGCCCGCCGGTTGATCTGGTCAAAGTGCGGCTGCCCGAGGCGAACACGCCGAATCCGCGCCCGCGGCACGCCCATCGACTCATAGACCCGCCCCATGAACTCACTCGGAGGTGTCACCATCGACGCCGCCCCTGTCTCTTATACACATCTCCGAGCCCACGAGACTAA
>ENA-ORBV01009278-ORBV01009278.1-microbial-mat-metagenome-genome-assembly--contig:-NODE-9278-length-16210-cov-5.672906_pt1 | contig 16210 bp, 16 predicted proteins | sample MGYA00237777_ERZ505514 | MGnify/ENA primary metagenome ERZ505514 (study PRJEB26160, sample SAMN06269048) | microbial mat metagenome | isolation source: Oligotrophic lake microbial mat | place... | reverse complement strand
CTCTATTCGTCGGCAGCGTCAGATGTGTATAAGAGACAGGCTTTCGGTCGGCGCTTGCGGGCGCGCGGTTCATGGCGACCGGGGCGGAATGGCACTTGATCGGCGGCGAGTCGCGCCAGCAGTGCGCGCCGCGCGTGACCGCGATACCGGCACACGCTCAGCGCGCGTTCGGCCCAAGCTTGTAGCGCATCGAGGGTGCCTTAGAAACTCAGCCGCGCCACCGGCACGGCATGGGCGAGCGCGCTCTCCGGCATCAGCGCGCGCACCAGATTGTAGGCGAGCGCGTGCATCCACAGCTCGCGTTTGATCATCGCCGGCGAGAGTCCGCACAGGACATCGGCAGCAACTCGCGGGCGTCCGTTATTTGAGCGCCGGCTCGGTCTATCGCCGACCGCTCGGCCAGTCCGGTGCGCGTTTCACGTGGTCGAGCAAAGTGAAAGCGAAAACCGTCAGCCTCGCGCTCTCGGCCGAACAAGCCGAGTGGCTGGAAAAAGCGATTGGCGAACATCGGCGCGTCAAAAAGATCATGACGGAAATGCACCGGCTGACCCGCCAAATCATGCGCAGTCGTTTTCCGGACACCAAACGCCGCAGTCCGCTCAACAAGAAAGTTTTACGCCTTATCTAGCGCCATTCATGTCTGAGGCTTGCGGGGTGAGGGCACGCCGCCGCCAATAATCCGTGCACCCTCACGTCGTCACGAAATCGAGCACGATCGGATTCACCAACTGCTCGTAATCGAGGTATTTCATTTGGATCACTTCCGTATGCGTGCCCGCGTTGAAAGCGATCTCCGCTTCGTCAGCCAGGTTCGCGGTCACGTAGGTTTTCATTTTGTAGAGATGGCCAAAAGGAGGCATCGCCCCGATTTCGCAATCGGGAAACACGTCTTTAAATTCCGCTTCGGAGGCGAGCCGCACATGATTAGTGTCCAGCATATCGCGCAATTCGGAGAGCACGATCTGCCGGTTCGCCGGCAAAACGACCATCGCCAATTCATTCTCAATCATGACCATCACCGTCTTCGCAAAGTCACGCCCAGAGACATGGGCCGACGCGGCAATCTCCGACGCGGTGAATGCAGTCGAGTGCTGAATACTGACATACTTCACGCCCTGTTTATTCAGGAACGCTTTCAAGGTTTTCGCTGGCATAAATCCTCCCTGGTTGGAATTAACCGAAAGAAACACCGGGAAGCTCGACGATCAGCGGGATGCCGAGGGCCGAATCACCCGATGCGATCACCCAATATAGTCCCATCTGCCCGAAAGTAAATGGGGTGTCGGCTTACTTCGCCGGCTTCAGCCACCCACCTGCTTTCAGCCAATCGGCCGCGCGGTCTGGCCAAGAAGTGGCGCTCTCGTCCGTCCGACGCAGACCGTAGCCATGGCCACCTCGGGGATAGAGATGAAGTTCCGCCGGCACTTTCGCGTTCTTCAAAGCCAGATAATAGAACACACTCGCTGCCAAATAATCATAATCATCCTGCGCTTGGGTGATAAAAGTCGGCGGCGTTTGCGTGGCACTCACGATCAACTCCGGGGCGATACCTGCGTTGCCATCGTTCGCATTAAGATAAGCCGGATAAATCAAGAGGCAGAAATCCGGCCGACAACTCACTTGATCGGCCGCATCGATGACTGGATAGCTACGCGTGGCGTGGTGACTGGTAAGCGAAGCCGATAGATGCCCACCCGCGGAAAAACCAAGAATACCCATGCGCGTCGGATCAACGCCCCATTCTTTGGCGCGATACCGTATCATTCCGAACGCGCGCTGCGCGTCTTGCAAAGGCGGGACATAACGCGGCAGCCCTTCACGAACCGGCACCCGATACTTAAGCAAAATGGCCGTTACCCCGATAGAGTTTAACCAGGCGCACACTTCGGTGCCCTCAAGATCCATTGCTAAAAGATAATAGCTGCCACCAGGACACACGAGCACCGCCGCACCGGTATCTTTTGCCGGTTCCGGTTTATAAATCGTGATGGTGGGGTGGGAAACATTGCTTAGCCGGATGATGGGGCGACCGGCAATCAAGCTATCAGTTGACTTGGAGGTGTCGACTTCTGGCACCAAGTCAGATGTTTCGCCGGGCGCCTTATCCGGCCACAAAGCGAGCGATTTAAACTCCGTAGCGGTGGCAATGTTCATCGTAGAAACCAGCAAAGGGGTGAGGGCGAGTGCCTAAAATAAATCATGGAAGAAGGGTGAGGACAGATTATTTTTTTCTAAACTCAATTGCGCTTGTGTGCTTATTTTGCGGGCAACGCGAAGGCCAACATTGGCGTCGCCGCTCTTCGTGCCCATCTTGCCGCCCCCGCAGGCGATCACGATAAGCTGGCGGCCATGCGCCTCGGAGGTCGCCGACGTGGCGTAGCCGCCGGCCGGAAGTTTCACGCGCCAGAGTTCGCGGCCGATGCGCGGATCGAACGCGCGAAAGTGATCCGAGCTCCATTTCTAGAGTGAAAACCGTAGCACCCGCGAAGCGCTGGCAGAGGAAATCATGCGGCCAGTGACGCCCAACCGATTGGTTTGCCAAGCGTCGAGAGCCACAGGCCGATACATGCTTGAGCCCGGCACGAGCAACTCACCCAAAGCTGAAAACTCAGAACGGGCTCTGGGTTTGCCAGCGAACCTGACTCATCGACCGGAGTCTGATTCTTTTCCGGAGCAAATTCGCCGCCGTATCTTCAGCTGTGCTAAACGGCGATGCGGTCTCCAACCGGTTCGCATAAGGATCAAGGGGAGCATGCTCTTCGGGTACATCGGCGGCAGCCTCCACCTCAGGTGAAGTCTCGGGCTCAGAGAGAATTTCGGACTCCCGCGCAGAAATTTCTTCGCGTGGAGCGTCTTCTTCAGCATGCGGGACCTGAATTTCTGGCGCTACCTCAGCCGGGGTCTCGATCGGGTTGCTGCGGCCAAGGTACGCATTAATGAGCAGCTCAAAGGCGCGCTGTTTCAACTGGTCGGGGTATTTCTCGATGATCGCGGCGATGTTCTGCAATTCATTTTTTAAACCCTCATAATTTGCACCGGCAGCAAAAGGGGATTGAGTGTCCATCGTGGTTATTTAGGTAGAGTTAGAATGAAGACGGTTCGATCTGATCGGCAGATCCCTTTGATAATTTCCCCATCAATCTAGGTCAAGAGCCACCCCGGCATTGTGAATAAAAAGGGAGCAAGACTAACCCCACCCCACCTCATTGGCTTTTTGGCCCCAATTGACCGAGTAACGCCCAAACCTCGTTATGCACCGGCGAAGACGCCAGATATTCCTCCGCTTTTTGCTTATGCCCACGGGAGCGGAGACCCGCATAAACATGCAGCTCAAACTGAGCCCGGATCCGATCACGCACGGCGGATAAACCCAGCACAGCCAGCAAAAACAGCAGCGCTTCCACCGTGGAAAATTGGCCGGGCCCCGCCTGGGCGCGCAGCCAGTATCGGCTCTCTCCTTTCATCGGCAAGCTGACTCGTCGCCCCCACGAACCGACCGTGCGGGACATTTCGCCCGCCTGCTGCCAGTTGCCATCGAGCAGAAGAATCTGCACCCCCGCGACGACTGGTGTTTCTGGCAACGGTTCGCCGGAAGGATGCAGGATCCAGAGTTCTTTATCGGATTGCGCGATGGACTCCCGCACGAGCGGTCGCTCTTTATAATAGAGGTGATGTCCCGAGGAAGGAACGACGCGCTTGATCAGATCACCTGTGCTACTCGGCCGGAGCGATTCCAAATAGTGCATCAGCACATCGACGCGCAGCGGGCACTCGACCTCCTGCCTCGCCGCACAAATACACCAACGGGGTGGCAATTGGCAACGGGTACACCGCGGCGTGGGTTTGAGGACAACACTACGAGCCATGCAAGGCAGACGGACAAGATTGCCCATCACCGTCAAACCTCGAAGCGGCGGCGAGCGAAACCGATGCGCGCTTTGCAAGATGGCCCGGCAACCATCAGACGAACGTCCCTTGATAATTGGACTATTGAAAGAGAATGCCGCAGGTCGGGCGTTACCGAGCGTAAGCGAGACTTGGCCGCGGCCCGCCGAGCCGCTGACACCCGGAGGGTTCGCCCGACCAGAAGTCCAGATCTTGAGGGGCGCTGGTATCAGTCACGTTGTCTCATTCTTCCGCTGGGGTCTGGGAAAACTGCTCAGTTTAAAAAGCCGCCTTATTCAATATTTTTAACAGAACTTCCGCCGGTTTTGAGAGTCTGTTTATGGGACCAAGCAACACTTTGATGATCGTTTCGATGCCCCTTCCCACCAACCAGGAGACCAGCACTCCCCTATCTCGGAAAACTTTTCGTATCCTTTACGCGGATGATATGCGGGAGTTGCGGGATCTGGCCGTCATCACCTTGGGGAGAGACGGTCATACGGTCGAATGCGTAAAGGATGGCCAAGCCGCACTGGGCCGGATCACTGCGGAACCTGATTCTTTTGATCTGCTCATCACCGATCATCACATGCCGAACATGAACGGTCTCGAATTGGTCCAGCACGTACGCACCCTGCCCTTCAAAGGGAAGATCATTGTTTTTTGCTCGGAGCTCAGCCAGGACGTCAATCAATCGTACTGCGATCTCAAGGTTGACGAAATCCTCTACAAACCGATTATGCCCTCGGAACTACGCAGCGTTCTGGCGCGACTCTGAGTCGGGATCAGTCAGATGCCTTGGGTGGAACCTGAACGCCGGGCAAGTTTTCATTTACGGCTCAAGCAAACCCGTCCAGTGGACCACGACCGTTGAGTGAGGCTACGGGCGTATCGTCCAAACCGGTTCGCCGTAAACCCAGTTATCATCAGGTTCCTCGCTGTTTTCGATGGGTGGAAGCACGCAGGAGAAGCCGAAGGAACTCAGAGCAACCAAGGCGGGTTTACCACTAATGGGTTTCGCCAAGGGGCGAAACTTTAGATTAGCCCTGCGACTGATCGTCTTCGGGGTGGGTTCCGGGGAGTCGCTAATCGCAGACTGGGGTGGATTTGCCTGCAATCGGCAGGCCCTCCGAAACCCAAGGGCGGAGACGATTAGTCGGAGCAACTTCTCCAAGGATTCATCTCTTGATGAATCCCATTAGCGGACACAACCTCGGCGTCTTTGATTCTGTTTCGTACTGTCTACCCACTGAATGCAGCGAGGAACCAGTTATCATTTGCTTTGCGCCTTGGTGGGGCACCCCTTGTGGGCGTGCTGACTTCGCGCATTCCAGCACGGCAACAAGGGCAGCTATCTCAGCCCTAAGGCGTCGGTCTTGCAGACGCCGCGAATGAGCGCAATCACGGTCGGTGCCTCAGCCTTCGCCATGGTTACGGCTACGGTCCGGCAAGAGGCATCGGCATCTCCATCGAATTCAGTCTGCCTCTGAGCTTAACTCAACGGCAGTGGTGGACAGGCCAGGTTCCAGCTTCGGATTGCGTGGATTTCAGATTATTTCTTGTCGGCTGGCGCAGCGGCTGGTTCGACCTTTTTCCACGGCGCTTCGATGACCTTAAATCCCTCGGGGGTTTTGCGGAAACAGACATCATCGCACTCGAAATACTCGATGTCCTGATACCAAACACTACGCGCGTCGCCCGGTAATGTCTTGGTGATTGCCCCCAACGGAGCTTCCGCCCACACGAGCCCTTCGGACGTTCGTTTAAAAAACTGCCCGTCCTTAAATTGATATTCCACGTCTCCCACCCAAGCCGACTGATATTCCACTTCCTTGACCGGAGCGGAAACCGGTGCGCTGGCGACCACCGCGGCCGGCACATGAATCACCGTGGTCGTCGGCGGATCTACCACCACGTAGCCATCCCGGCACGATTGATAGTACACGTTATCATAACGATAAAAGAGCGAACTACCGAAATAGACGCGGGAATAACGCGGGGGTAATTCACGCACCACACACCCACGCGGTGCTTGAACCACATAATATCCGCTATGTCCGGGACGATAAAATGTCCCGCGATGATAGTAATAACGATCACGCCCGGACGAGACATCCATATATCCATGCGGGAGCGGCACCCCGACACTCACCCCGATGCTGACACGCGATCCCGCTTGGAGGTCTGTCAGTCCAATACAACTGAAACCCGTGAGCCCGAGCAAAAGAACCCGGACGGAGAGAGACGAATTCGAAATCATATTCATAAAGTAGTGGTGTCTCCTAGACGCGCAACTCGGCGAATAGTTTCCTTTCATTCCAGTACAAAGTTGCCTCAGGCCAATAAAAAAACCATGCTGGCCGAAACCTGAATGAAGTTCGCTAAGCTAGCCCCCAAGACCGCCGCATCAGTGAGCTCATATCGACAGAATCGATCCCGCTCCCAAGCAGCGCAAGGTAAGTCAAATTCCACCACCTGATCGACTTATTCCAGGAATCTTTATTATCAATCACCCCATCAAGCTGCGCGCATAAGTACCGATCAATCTTAACGGCCCACCTTCTTATGGGTTCGCTGTCGCATTTAATAACCACCATGAACCTCCCACCCCAAATCGCAGGAATGCGCGCCAGCGCAGGCGAGCTTGGGCTGTTGTTGGCTTCATGGTGTGACCAGAACTCTGGCAGCGAAAATTTTCCCGGCCTCGTCGCCATGTTGGAGTTACTCAAAGCGCAGTTCCGCCGCTTGCCCGGTACCGTCGAGTACGTGCCGTTGACTATCACCCCGGCCGAAGCGCTCCACATCCGCGTCCGCCCCCAAGCCCCGATTCAACTGCTTTTTAGCGGTCACTATGATACCGCCTATGGCATCACGGATGCGAACCAACGCTGCGAATTTTCTCTCTCAGGCAAAATGCGCGGACCCGGCGTGATCGACATGAAAGGCGGCCTCGTAGTCATGCACGCCGCCCTTGAAGCCTTCGAACGAATAAAGCACTCGGGCAACATCGGCTACGAAGTCCTGCTCACCCCGGACAAAGAAACCGGCTCATTCGGTTCGGGCCTGCTCCTCGCCAAAACCGCGAAGCGCCACCACTTCGGTTTTGTGTTCGAGCCCGCCCGCCCGAACGGCGACCTCGTTCATTCCCGCAAAGGCACCGGGCATTTCATTGTCACTTGTTACGGGCATCCGATTCGCTCGACGGGTGAACAACCCACGGGCCCCAATGCCGAGGCCACCTTATCCGAATTTCTTACTCAAGTCAGCCGGTTGCCCGATCGGTTGCCGGGAGTGCTCATCAGCCTGGGCGCCACCCGCGGGGGCCCGACCGCTCAGGACAAATCTGCTTTTGCCGATGCCGAGCTCGAGGTGTCGATCTCCCATCAATCCGATTGCGAATTCGTGCACACCCGCTTCGCCAGCCTCGTCGCCAGTTTTAATGCTCGCGAAGGATGCAAAGTGGAAATCACCGGCGGTTTCAGGCGTCCTCCCATGCCCTGCACCACCGCCACCGAAACCGTTTTCTCCGCCTGGCAACAATGCGGCCGCGATCTCGAGCTGGCGCCCTTCTCGTGGACCCAAGCCCAGCGCAGTTCCGACGCCAATCTACTCGCGGCGGCCGGCCTGCCCTGCCTCGACGGCCTCGGCCCGATCGGTGACCTGATGCACAGCCCCAAGGAATGGGTTGATCTCTCCAGTCTCGTCCAACGCGCCCAAGTCACCGCCCTCTTCCTGCATCGTCTCGCCACCAGTGAAATCAAACTGCCGACCCGCGCAGACAGCTAACCCGATTCCGTTGAATTGAATGGAGGCGGGGTGCCCTCAGCCCGCAGCAGTGATACCTGCGGAGTGAGGGCACCCCGCCTCCCATGATCAGGTTCTCCGCGCTGGCCCTCAGCTCTCGACTGACTCGTTCCGACTCAACCCGGCAGCACCCACCCATAGACGGCGATCCAGTGGCACACACTGCCGCCCAGCACGAAAACGTGCCAGATCGCGTGATGATAGGGCAGCTTTTCCCAGAGATAGAAAGCCGTGCCACCAGAGTAACTCACTCCTCCGGCGATCAACCAAACCAATCCTGCCTGGGGCAAAGCCGAGCTCATCGGCTTGATCGCAATCATCACCAGCCATCCCATGCCGAGGTAGATGAGCGTTGAAATAAAATTAAACCGACCCGCGAACCAGAATTTCATCACGATGCCCACGAGCGCCAGCCCCCACACCACCCCAAACAAACTCCAGCCCCACGGCCCGCGCAACGTCACCAGCAGAAACGGCGTGTAGGTGCCGGCAATCAGCAGAAAAATCGCAGCATGATCGAATTTCCGCAGCATCCGGCGGGTGTTTTCCCTCTGAAAACTGTGATAAATCGTCGAGACCGTGTAGAGCAGCACCAACGTAGTCCCAAAAATGGCCGAGCTCGTGATATGCCACGCGTCGCCGTGCTGCGTCGCCGCCACCACCAGCAGGACCAGCCCCGCCACACTCAGCAGCGCCCCCAGCGCATGCGTGAGCCGGTTGGCCAGTTCTTCGGTGGGCGGATAAACGGTCAGGTTCATGATCGATGAACACCGTGTCCACCCGGCCGAATGGCGCGAATGCAAACCGGGCCGCGCCGCACTCAGTAGAAATCCGGCTCGCGACTATTTATACCCATTACGGTTCGCTTTGAGACCTCGGGAGGTAGGGCGCGACCGCTGGGCGCGCCGATCAGCACTCACGGCGGGCCCAGCGGTCCCGCCCTACCCAAATTCCCGAACGAATTAGTCCGTGGTATTATTTTCCCTCACGCGCTGCCGCACGCCAGCCTCTGCGGCGTTGATCTTGCCCGCGTAGATCCGCGCGACCGCGCGACTTTTCCACGATTTCGCTCCGCGCCGAAAAATTTCGCGCAAAAATTCTTCCGAATATTTTTCTCCATCATTTTTTGTCATGAAATTTTCCGGGCGAAAACGGACCATGCCGCGCCCAACGTTCGGTCAAGAAAAATTTTAAACTTTTTCCCGCCACCTCCCACGACCGCCTTCTCCGAGTGAAATCGCGGCAAAATCATTTCACGCGCATGCCATTGTGGCCGGGGAGCTTCTTCCGCAATTTTGTCCACAAAAAAAGTAACCCAATTATTACGAGAAAAAATTGACGGAGTTGAAGTCGGCACCATTAGTTGTGGCTCAGGTTTCGGGTACCCACATCCTGTGGTGGTCAGCAATGTGTGAGAAAGTTTTAGCAACTAGGCGTTGCTTTGGCTTTTTGACCGTCGCAAACCACAGGCCGAACCGCTTTTCACCCACACATCGTCGTCCCCACCCGTCCCGTCATGCAGAAGATCTTCACCATTGGCACCAAGACTTTCACCTTGGACGAAGCCAAAGCCGAGGCCGCTTTCGCCGCCAAAAAAGTCATCAACGGTCGCCAAGTCCCCTACTTCAACCTCCTCCCGTTGAAATATCAGTGGGCCTACGATCTCTACAAAAAAATGAAGGCCAACCATTGGGAACCCGAGGATATCCCCATGGGCAAGGACATCGAGCAGTGGCGCGATCCCAAGGTCGTCTCCGATCAGGAACGCTGGATCATCCGCATGGGTATCGGCTATTTCTCCGCTGCGGAAGGCATCGTCGGCGATAACGTCCAGCACGTCGTCCGCGAGATCGTCACCGCGCCCGAGCTGAAACTCTGCCTCGGCCGCCATGCCCATGAGGAAAACATCCACGCGGATTCGCTCCTCTACATGATTTCCTCCCTCGGCATCAACCCGCACGAGTGCGAGGCGATGTTCGAAGACGTGAAATCCATCACGAAGAAAAACGAGTTCGTGAACCGCGCCTCCCAGGCCCTGCGCCGCGATCTCGACATGACGCAGATCGACAACAAGCGCCTCTTCGCGAAAAACGTCTTCATCTTCGGCCAATGCATGGAAGGCACCCAGTTCTACGGCCTCTTCGGCATGGTGCTCTCCCTCTACCGCCAGAATAAATTCCCCGGCATCGGCCAGATGTTCCGCTACACTTTGCGCGACGAGTCCAACCACATTGAGCTCTTCCGTAATCTGTTCATGGATCTCATCGAGGAGAACCGCGAGATCTGGACCGACGACTTCAAGGAAGAGCTCCGCGCCACCATGCTCGAAGCTGTGAACCTCGAAAAAGAATTCATCCGCGACTGCCTGCCCCTGAATGCCGTGGGCCTCGCCATCGATGAATTCCTCACCTACATCGACTACATCGCTGATCGCCGCCTCGAGGATTGCGGCCTCACTCCGCTCAAGCCCGGCACGAAGAACCCCCTGCCTTGGCTCGCCGAGATGATGGACATCAAAAAAGAACAGAATTTCTTCGAAGGCCGCGTTACTGAATATCAGAAATCCTCCGCCCTTCCGACCGCCAGCGACGACGATCTCTGAATTTTCAGAGCTGTCCGTTGCCGTTTTTTCTTACCCCCGTCCCGTTAGTCACACACTTATACCCGCTATTATTCCGACCATGAGTAACACTTCATCAGTGCATCAAGACCTCGCCCTCAAGAAATTTGCCGGCACGCCCCAAGATCAGAAACCCAACTACAACTGGCGCGACGTCCTGAAGGACGAAGTCACGCTGCCAGAGGTCGAAGTGCTCTGCCCCCAAGGCCCGGAACGCTTCGATCTCGCCGAAGTCGCTGACACCGTCGGCAAGTCCCTCGCCAATCTCATGCTCGCCAAAGGCGAGAAAGACATCTTCAACGAGAAAAACCAAGCCTTCGTCGCGGACGTCACCCGCGAAGTCGCCCGCAATCTCACCCGCACCGCCCTCGAACGCGGCCCGCTCCGCGTCTCCCTCAACGATCTTTACGTGCTCATCGAAAAAACCCTCGTCGACAACAACGCCCACGACGTCGCCAAGAGCCTCCTGCTCAAGCGCGCTCAAAAGCTCCAATTCGGCTCCGAGACCCCGGCCGTCGCCGTCCGTCTCATCCGCCGCAACAACCAGATCGTGCCGTGGAACTCCGGCAAGATCGAGATCGCCATCCGCAAGGCCTTCCTTTCCCTCCGCAAAGATCCCACGCCCGCCACCGCCATCACCCGCGCCGTCGCCGAGCGCGCCTCCGCCATGAAACAGGACTTCCTCCACATCGAGGAAGTCCAGGATCTCGTCCAGGAAGAGCTCATGAAGGCCGGCCACTACAAAGTCGCCGAAGACTACATTCTCTACCGCGCCGCCCGCCACACCACCCGCGCCCAGATGGAACTCGCGTCCCTCACCGGCGACGCCTTCGCGCCTCCCGCCGATTCGAACGCCCCGATCCCGCCGCCGCAGGGTCAGAACTCCATGATCGTCGTCACCAAGGCCGACGGCACCACCTACCTCTGGGACGGCGTCGACCTCAAGCGCCGCATCGAATTCGCCGCCATCGGTCTCCGCCTCTGCCTCACGCCCGAGGCCATCGAGGGCGAACTCCGCCGCTCCACCTTCGACAACATCGCCCAAGGCGATCTCAACAACACCATCGTTCTCAACGCCAAGACGCTCATCGAGAAGGACGCCGACTTCGCCAAGTTCGCCGGCCGCATCCAGCTCACCTACATCTACGAAGAAGTCCTCGGCTGGGATATCGTCCGTGACGGCGTCGGCGCGCTGAAACGCCTCCACCAGCAAGCCTTCATCAAATACATCGACCGCGGCATTGAGATCAAACGCCTCACGCCCCGCCTCAAAGAATACGATCTCGCCCGCATCGCCACCGCCATCGATCCCTCCGCCGATCTCGAGCTCGATTTCCTCGGCGTCCAGACGATGTACGATCGCTACCTCATCATCGACAAAACCGGCAAGCGCTCCCGTCGCCTCGAGACGCCCCAGTTCTTCTGGATGCGCGTTTCCCTCGGTCTCTTCCTCGAAGAGAAAGCCTACCGCGAAGAATGGGCCATCCGCCTCTACGAACTCTACAAGAGCCGCCGCTTCTGCTCCTCCACGCCAACTCTCTTCAACTCCGGCACGCTCCACTCCCAGCTCTCGTCCTGCTACCTCTACTACGTCGAGGATTCCCTCGACGGCATCATGTATCGCGGCATCGCCGAAAACGCCCAGCTCTCCAAGTGGGCCGGCGGTCTCGGCGGCTCGTGGACCGCCGTCCGCGGCACCGGTGCCCACATCGCCGGCACCAACGGCGAATCCCAAGGCGTCATCCCGTTCCTCAAGCTCCACAACGATCAGCTCGTCGCCGTCAACCAAGGCGGCAAACGCAAAGGCTCCGGCTGCGCCTACCTTGAGACGTGGCACAACGACATTTTCGAATTCCTCGAACTCCGCCGTAACACCGGTGACGACCGCCGTCGCACTCATGACATGAACACGGCCAACTGGATTCCCGACCTCTTCATGAAACGCATGGAGGCCCGCGGCACCTGGACGCTCTTCCGTTCCAACGAAGTTCCCGATCTCCACGAAACCTTCGGCAAGAAATTCGAAGAACGCTACACGCACTACGAAAAGCTCGCCGAGGAAGGCAAAATCCAGTCCCACAAAGTCGAGGCCCTCGAGCTCTGGAAGAAAATGCTCTCGATGCTCTTCGAGACCGGCCACCCCTGGATCACCTTCAAGGACCCGTGCAACATCCGCTCCCCGCAGGATCACATCGGCGTCATCCACTCCTCCAATCTCTGCACCGAAATCACGCTCAACACCGGCAAGGAAGAAACCGCCGTCTGCAATCTCGGCTCCATCATCCTTGAATCGCACCTCAAGCCCGACGGCTCCCTCGATCACGAAAAACTCCGCGACACCATCCGCGTTGCCCTCCGTGCCCTCGACAACGTCATCGACATCAACTTCTACCCGACCGTTGCCGCCAAGACTTCCAACCTCCGCCACCGCCCCGTCGGTCTCGGCATCATGGGTCTCGCCAACGCCCTCTATCAAAAAGGCATCGCCTTCGCCTCGAACGAAGCCGTGGAGTTCAACGACGAGTTCATGGAGGCCATCGCCTATTACGCCTACGAGGCCTCTTCCGATCTCGCCGGCGAACGCGGCACCTACTCCAGCTACAAAGGCTCCAAGTGGGATCGCGGACTCCTCCCGCAGGACACCCTCGATCTCCTCGAGCAAGAACGCGGCATCCCGCTCGATGTGCCCCGCGGCGGCAAGATGAACTGGGAACCCCTCCGCGCCAAGATCACCAAGCAAGGCATGCGCAATTCCAACTGCCTCGCAATCGCCCCCACGGCCACGATCTCGAACATCACGAACACGTCGCCCTGCATCGAGCCCTACTACAAGAACCTCTACGTCAAATCCAACCTCTCCGGCGAATTCGTCGTCATCAACACCTACCTCGTCGAGGACCTCAAAGCCCGCGGCCTCTGGAACCAAGAGATGATCGACAACTTGAAGTACTTCGACGGCGACGTGAAGGACATCGAGTCCATCCCCGCCGACTTGAAAGCCAAGTACCTCACCGCCTTCGACGTCGACTTCAAGTGGGTCGTCGAAGCCGCCGCCCGCCGCCAGAAGTGGATTGATCAATCCCAGTCCGTGAATCTCTGGCTCAAGACGCCCGACATCAAGACGCTCTCGCACATGTACCGCGCCGCCTGGCGCGCCGGGCTCAAGACGACCTATTATCTCCGCACGCTCGGCGCTTCGAACATCGAGAAAGCCACGATCTCGAACCGCAAAGAAATCCGCGGCGCCGCCGGTGAAACGAAAGCCGAGACAGCTACGAGAGATGTCCGCGATGCAGCCGCTGCCTCAGCTCTCAACTCGTCTCCCGCCATCACCACGACGCCGTTCCCTTCTGACTCCTCAACTCTCAGCTCTCAGCTCTCAACTGACGCGAAGCGTCAATTCACCGCCGACGAGAAACGCGTGTGCTCCATCGACGCCATGAAGAACGGCGGCGAATGTGAGGCCTGCCAGTAAGGTAGCGGCGCTTGCCCCCAAGCGCCATGCCCTTCACCACACCAATTCAAGGCGGCCCTCACCGGCCGCCTTTTTCTTTGCCCACGTTCCGCATGGAGGGCCCGCCTCCCGGCGGGCCCGATCATCCGCTCGTGCATTTTGTAGGGCTGCGGCTTGCGGCAGCCTTCATCCGAAGCGTGCCAAGCCTCCAAAATTTGAAACCAGTTACGAAGCGAAGGTCAGCCGCGTTCTCCGCACAAACCGGTCGTAGCTCTCGTGCCTACGAGGAACCCAATGTGACGATTACGACACCCAATAAGCCATACGCCCCGCGTTGCTCATTGTGACAGCAGGTCATCGAGCGGATTGGTCGCCTTCACCACATTGGGATGCCTGTAGCCCGAGGTGGTGACGATCGAGGCGTGTCCCATCAACTCACGCAGTGAATCCAAACTTTTCCGCGAATGCGTGGCGTATGCGTGCCGCAACACATGCGGAGTCACGAGCCCGCCCAATCCCACTTTGCGCACCGCCTCCCTGACCGCCCGCTGGAGCAAATCATGCAAAATGTGATAGCGGACGATTTCGCCAGTCCGAGGATGAGCACAGTGGTTTGCGGCCGGAAAAACCCAGAGCCATTGCCACGCAAAGGGCGCAGTGGGATATTTTCTCGCCAGCTGAAAAGGCAAATTCACGCCAATCGTGGAGGTGTTCTTACGATCCGATTCCCAGACCTTCCGGGCAATTTCGATCTGCAAACGCAGCGGCTCGGCACAACAACCCGGGATGGGCACCCGCCGGTCTTTACCGCCTTTGGCCGCACGAATCATCAGCTGATTTTCGCTCCACAAGACATCCTTCACCCGGAGTTCCAGTGGCGCGGAGACGCGTAGCCCGCAGCCGTACAGCAAATCCACCAGCAACCGGGCCGGAACATTCGGCCGGTCCTTCACCACCATGCGCAACGTGCGCACTTGCTCGCGCGAAGGGGAGGTGCGCTCTTGCACCGGACGTTTGGCTCGCAGGGCATCGATATTGCCGAGCGATTTTGCCCATGACGTCGTCATACAGGAACAGCAGCGCCGACAGCGCCTGATTTTGCGTCCGGGCGGCGACACCCACGTTCACCGCCAGATGGGAGAGGAACGCCTCGGCTTTCCGTTCCGGTGACCACGCCTTGGGCAGCGTCAGGCAAAAGTCATAGTAACGGCCGACCCAACCGCAGTAGGCTTCTTCGGTGCTATAGGCCAAGTGCAACAGGCGAATTTTCACCTGGATTGATTTCAAAACGTCAGCGCGTGATTTCATAAAGTGAAATCTTGGCTAGCGGCCCCCAACAAGAATGAGCTGATTTGGGCCAGATTTAGAATACGGTCCACAACATATTCACTCGTGTTTTTAATGGGGGTCGGTTTTCTCCAAGCCATTCACCGGCAACCGAACATGACTTTGAATATCCGACTGCCCTTTGGCTCATTACGAAAAATGGTTCAGGCCCGTTTTTTTACCGGGGTCGATTTTCATCTACTTCTTAATGTTCAACCTTCTACCACTTTGAATATGCGACTGCCAGTCGCATAAACAACGATGGGCAAAGAAAGAAATCTATGCGCACCCCGAAACTCCTGATTGCTATTCTTGGCCTTGCTTTGGCCGTTTCAAGTTACGCCGCCGACTATTCGCTGAATGCGGCAGCCGCTGCCGCTGGCAAGCTGATGCCGAAAGACGGCCCGAAAGAATTTTCGCTCTTTAATCTCCCGGAGCCAAAAGCGAAGCCGAAGCAATTGCTGACCACCCTGCGCCAAGCCAGAGACCAGAAGGTCTGTCTCGCGATTTGCTCCCCGAAGCTCGAATACATCAGGGAGCTCCTGAAGGGCACGATGATGGCTGCGAAGGCAGAGAAGTTTGATGGTCTATATCTGATCATTGTCGCGGAGCAGATGGATGCCGCAGGCCTCGACGAGATTCTGAAAGATCGTGGCATACATGTGTCATATGGCGTCTATGAGTAATTCGAAGAAGAGGCCCATCCAGAGCATCACAGCGCAACGCGCTTCGCGCGTGGCTGACTGCTGACGTTAGGCAAAAGACCATGTCTTCGGACGAAATGCTCCACCAAGTAGGCGACTTCGAGCCATCTGAGGCGAAAAGGGTGCTGGCGGTCTTCGAAGCCGAAAGTATTCCATTCGAAGTCGAGTCCGACCATTCAGCACTCGCGAAGCCCGGGCGATGGCTTCAGCAATATTTCGGCATGTATCCCGAGGGTTCGAAGCTCGTGGTCTTTGTGCCGGAATCTTCGCTGGCGAAAGCTGAAGCCATCTTGAGACAGATGTTTCCCATCTGAATGGACGAACGGCCTAACAAGGCGCTAGAGCCAACGACCATGGCTGTCACGTCTCGTGCTCCGAGCAGCACGAGCCGCGCCAGCCACGGTCGTGGCTCATCTT
>ENA-ORBV01009277-ORBV01009277.1-microbial-mat-metagenome-genome-assembly--contig:-NODE-9277-length-16211-cov-4.690777_pt1 | contig 16211 bp, 7 predicted proteins | sample MGYA00237777_ERZ505514 | MGnify/ENA primary metagenome ERZ505514 (study PRJEB26160, sample SAMN06269048) | microbial mat metagenome | isolation source: Oligotrophic lake microbial mat | place... | reverse complement strand
GGCTAAGGGAGAGAAGACCAAGCCGCTTACATCCACATTGGTCCGCATCACGGCTTGGGTCAGATTTTTTACATGGCTTGATAAGCCCTGAATCAAACAAACCTCCGCTTCCAAACGCACGCCTTGCATACCAACTGGATTACGGACTCCTGGCTGATCGTCGACGGTGAAGCGCTGTGGGATACGATGCAGAATTTCAAAATTTGCTGGATTGGCATTGGCGGTCGCCATGTCTAAGACACGAGCCTGATCTTCTTCACGAATTTCCGAGTCAGGACGCGAAACGCCGACAACACCTTTAGCCGTCTTAGCATGGACATGAACGCCACCGATTCCAATGTAGGCGTCGTTGATGGGTACACCGATTTGTCGCTCAACACGATCGAGACATGCAGAAACGGCGGCCGTGGCATCGTCCAAAGATTTGACGGCGCCTTTAGAAATTCCAAAAGACGGAACCTCGACGGCTCCGATCAAATTGATCGTTTCACGTTTGTCGGGTCCAGCAACAACCTGGCCAACCGCTAGTCTGATAGCGGAGCTTCCTAGATCAATGCCGGCAAGAATGCGTTCCCTCATATGCGCATGACAATATCGGCGAGTTTTGGACCGAGAATCAAAATTCCCAAAACCAAGGCAAAACCCGCGGCTAGAAGCACGCTTCCGGCCATCAAGTCTTTAATATCCCCAGCTAGGGCATGTAAACGGGGCTTTGCCAGATCAACCAAACGTTCCAGACTACTGTTTAGCAATTCTAGCACCAACACAAACATCGTAACAAGCAACAATATGGCACGCTCCCAGAGAGCGAGCGGAACAATGAACAGTAGTGCAATCACAATAGCCGCCGCCAGTACCTGAAGTCTAAAACTACGTTCGCTTTGGAACGCTAAGCGCAGGCCGCGGAAGGCATGACCAAAACTGCGAGCTAAAGATTGAAAGATGGTCATAGTGTCATGATTGCGTCCACGACTCGCTCTTGCAAGCCAAACATTTTTTCCTCTTGCTTGTCTGTCGCGTGATCAAATCCGGACAAATGAAGAACTCCGTGTGCAATGAGACGTAACAGTTCTTCACGGAGTGACATTGCTCTGCGGGTGGCTTCTCGTTTTGCGTACGGAACACAGACAATAATATCCCCAAGAAATGCTTTCCCCTCTTTCCCGGCTTTGACCGTTGAACGCTCGGGCTCAAAGGAGAGCACATCCGTTGGCTTATCGATGTGACGATACTGACGATTCAGTGTCTGCATCTTTTTTTCTGTCACAAAGGCCAACGTGACTTCACGATTGGAGCGTGATTTTAGCACACGCGACAATTCCCGTCCGAGCAAGAGTAAATCGGACGGTTTGAGTATCGCGGGCAATCGCGTCACGGACTCGATTACAATCATGGCGTGGTCGAGGAGCTCGATGAAGTTGTTGAGATAAAATCACCAGGACCTTGAAGGGTCGCATTCACTATTTCCGGACTAAGAACGGGCGCACCGGAAAGCCGTAGCGAGTTAAGCATCATTTCAAAGGTTGTGCGGAAGTTAATGAACGTTTTTGTACCGTTATCATAAACGATTTTGAATATTTTTCCGTCCCAGGCAAAGAATGCATCCAGACGATCAGCGCCGAGCAATCCTTCTAATCCACCTTTAGTTGTGATCATTCGAGGTGCTGTGCCGGAGACACCAGGGTTCGTAGCTAGATACCACTCGAGCAGTGGCTGATTCTGAAGATTGTCGACAAGCTCGACGCGGAACGTTTCACCTTGCCCGCTACGAATCGTTGCCCTTGAACCCTCCGTATTATCAATTGATGAGCTCCAGCCTTTTGGAACAAAGAGCGACCAGCCGACGGGTGAAACGAGCGGCGTTACAAGACCAGAATCCACAAGACTTACTGGTGCCGTCGCAGCAGGATTGTAGAGATGGAAGACTTCATTACCGTCGAGGAAGCCATCGCGATCTGTGTCCGGAACGCGTACATCGGTTCCAAAGACTCCTTCTTCAATATCGGATAAACCATCCGAGTCGGAATCGAGCCCACCTGGCGGTAGTGACGGGACAACGGGAGCCGCGATCTGTGTCTCGACAGAAGCATTTGCTTCATTAGACGGAGAGGATTCACCACCAGCGCCAATCGCTGTAACTCGATAAGTGTAAGAGCGTCCTGACTGAACGCTGACATCGAGGAAGCTCGTACTATTGGAAGGAAGGTTTGTTACTGGGATAAAGGTTCCTCCAGTTTCTTTGCGCTCTAAACGATAACCTGTTTCATCGCCTGACGTATCGATCCATGTTAGTGCGACCGCTGTTGTACCACTCGCAACACTTGCTAATAGGTTGGATGGTGCATTAGGTGGAGTCCTAACAACCGGAGGCGTAATAACGGGCGGAGTTGGTTTCTTAAAGAGAAGATCACGGTTGAACCAGACAAAACCTCCAACGACAAGCAAAAGCAAAATTATGACAAGTAAGATATACGGCCAAATAGTACGCTTTGGCAAAGGTCCTGGGACAACCGGTTTTGGCGGAGGCGGAACAACGGGCTTAGGGATTGGTCTCTCCATCTCGGCTTGAGTTTTTCCGTCCATCTTAAGCGCCATGCCGTAGTATTTTTCCGGCATGACGATAATCTCTGGTCCAGCATTTGCTAGGCCGGATGATGCAGGGCTCGGTACGCCAGGTCCTTTGACCGGAACGGAGCCGCTTGATGGAGGAGGGGGTAACATAATTTTTATAGCGTGCAATCCGGCTTGGCGCATTTACCATCACCGCGTGGATTGAAACCGTTCTTGATTTCCATTCCATCTTCATACGTATCGCGATCGGTATCGACGTTCAAGGGGTTGGTACCGTAGAGCAGGACTTCATCGCCGTCGGTTAAGCCGTCTCCGTCGGAGTCTGAATTTTCTGGACTCAGACCAAGCTCGTTTTCACGTCGATCAGAAAGACCGTCTTGATCTGTATCGACTTCAACCGAGGTTGTGGTTGTGGGTACAGGGTCTTGAGGCGGTAGCTCGTTGGTTACGTTGGTTGGAGGTGGGATCGTGACACCGTCCGGAGGCGTGGTGATAGGCGGCGTATTTACAACGGGTTCTGGTGTTGGCTCGAGAGTTGGTACGGGGGTTGGAGTAGGCGTCGGAGTCGGAGTTGGTACTGGTGTTGGTGAAGGCGTCGGAGTTGATGGAATGTTTACGACTGGAGCGATCGGTGCTGGCGTACGAATTACAAACCACCAAAAAGTAAAAGCGGCAATCGCTACGACAATAAAAATCGATACCATGATCACTAGCATCTTTCCAAATGAGACATGATGCACGGGTTCCGGCATCACGGGGCTCGCCGAACCCATACCGGCACCTCGAGACATTCCCGGTTTTTCCATATCGGAAAAAATATCTTCCGGTTCAGAGACACCTGTTTTTTGCGCAGGGACTGAGCTTGGCACTGTAGCAACAGGCACAGGCATGGCCGGAGGTGGGACGATCGGCGATGGTGGAGGCGGCACCGGCCGTGGTGTTGGCGGTGGTATAGGAGCACTTCCTTGCGCCGGCGGTGGCGTAAGTGGCTCAAATGGGAGATTTGTAGGAGGAGTCATAGATCTTTACGGGATACAGGTTTCACGAGCGCACTTTCCGGGTCCAAGTGGATTATACCCTGATTGCACTTCGGGGCCGTCGAGAAAGGTGTCTGCGTCGGTATCGGCCTTGAGTGGATCGGTTTTATAGGTTTCGACTTCTTGTCGATCTGTGAGGCCGTCGCTATCGGTGTCCGGATTGCTTGGGTCGGTGCCGATATTGGCTTCTTGTTCGATGGAGAGGCCATCGCTGTCGGTATCGGAACTGGGGATGGGAGCTGTTGGGGACAAGGGCTGTGTTGGCACTGGCGGTGGTGTAAGTTCCGGTTTTGTGGATGAAACCGTGGAAAGTCGTTGATTTGTTTCTTGTATTCTCTTTTCCAATGCGCCCGCGTCAGGCTTGGTGGGATCTGTCTTCAGTGTATTCACCTCTTCCGCATCATTATATCCGTCGCCATCCGTGTCCCCTTCTGCTGAATTTGATCCGAGTGCTGCTTCTTGATCATCGCTTAATCCATCGCCATCCGTATCTTTAGGCATAGCTGCGAGCCGTTCACGCTCCTGGTCAACCAAGCGCTGACGGTCGGAATCCATTTGTCCATTTCCTACTGGGATCTGTACCGCTGTGCCCGTTGGCGTATTTATGATTGTAATCGGCTGAAGATCAGCTGTCGCACGGATGCGTAAGACGATAACAAGTACGATAAGACCTACGATGAGCAAGCCGCCCACCACTGATCCAATAATAATTATTTGTTTTCTTTCCATAGTTTATGATCCTGGGCTTTGAACCGGGCCTGGCAATGGCACGCCTCCTCCTTCAACGCTTCCATACTGGTTAGAACCGTTACAGAGCATCAATCCCTTACCAGCGCCTGGAATCGTGATCGCGCCGCTGCCAGCTTCCTGCGAGAACACGAACCAGTATTTACCTTTGCGATCAAGTGATTCGTCGGAACAACCAGGGTCGGTTGGAGTTGTGATTGGCGGTTTGACGGTAAACAATCGATCTTCTGTAACGATGCGTACGGTGGTCGAGACACTCTCAAAATATTGGTAAGAAGGGGTGCTCGGCGTTGCGGTCGGCGAGTAATCCACCAAATAGTAACCGTAACGACCTGTCAGCGCCCAAGTTCCACGCTTGTATTTTATGGCTTGTGGTGAAACTTCGAAGCTTCCACATCCTACGGATCCATCGCTGTGAAAACAGGATAAGAAGCCATGCGGATTTGTGCCATCAATATCCGGATTACCTGGCCCTGCGTAGTAGATGTCGCGAGTTGGGACTAGGGCATCTGGAAGCGTGACATGCGCATCTGTGAATCCGCCGGGGGGTAAATTGCCATTCCAGGTCTGAATAACGAGCGTCTCATCACGAGCGACGCGCGGTGCCAGGAAGATGTTTCCGCCCGTATCGTTGATTCCGCGTGACAAGAAATTATTGTAACCGAATGCTTGCGATTCAAATGGCCAATATCCACCGTTGCGACCTTCATCTGGAGCCGTGAGGCCGGCTGGCCAAACCTGACCATTGCAGCCATCAACTGGTCGATCGGCCGTGTTACCGGTACAAGGGTTGTCACGATAGAAGTCGACGACGATTCTGTATTGGGAACACTCCGAATTTCGGTTAACGTTGCGGAAGGCAAATTCTCCCGTTGAGCTTGTGAATGTTTCACTGACACGGATACCTCGGTTATACAAGGTGACGCGGGCGTTTGGTACCGGTTGGTTGGAATAGATAGCATCGAATACCTGTGCGCCGATCACGCCATCTCCCGGCGTATCCGCACATCGTTTGCAGCCGGTGAACCCACAAGATGTTCCGCAACCAATACTCTCTCTCAACGTTCCGCCCACAATAACACACAGGCTATTTCGGCGATTCTCGGCAAGAATATTTGAATCGTCAATAGTCAGTGCGGACCCTGCTCCCAATCCTGATCTTAAGCAAACATCACCAATAAGACTAAATGCACCACCTCCAGAGCTCGGACAAAGTGTGAGCGCAGCACCCGTACAGTTATATTTTTCTGCATAATCATACCCAAGTTCGCGACAGGTCGGCGTAGGATCATTTGTTGTTAACGGATTACCGTCTGTATCGCCACGATCACATTGTTCTGGGCCTTCTCTGATAGCGTTCCCGCAGAATCCTCCAGAGCTCGCGACCTGGCGACAGGTTGCGGAACAAGAGATACAGGTTGAGCCGTAGTCGGCGTCGCAAGAACGCGTTCCATTGCGTGTACCGTTATCGCATTCTTCTGTACCAACTTTTACAAAGTTATCGCCACAGATGTTACTCTTGCACAAACTTGTACAGGAATCATTGTTATCACGGTTGCCATCGTCACATTCTTCCGCGGGGTCAACGCGGCCATCGCCACAAGATCCAATTGGCTGACAAACGCTCCAACCATTCCAAGAACATGCCGAGGCAGTAGCGCCGCTCTGACAAGAACGTACGCGCTCGGTTGGATACTGGATACATTGACCTTCATCGCGCGGCGGTCCGACGAGAAGACAGTTGGCGTTGGTTGTACATGAATCATCGAACAGGGTGTTGCCGTTAATATCGTTGGAACAGAGTCCGAGTGTACCCGTACAAGCATTCAATGCTCCTCCGCCAGAACCGCCACAGGTAAAGCCCGTGCCACAGTCAGCGTTGGTGTCACATGGGTTGAAGCGGTTTGGGCCGTCGATACACAAAGCTTTGTTGGATCGTTGCGTGTTTCCATCACATTGTTCATTTGGCGCTGTAACAACTGAGTCTCCACAATATGGAGCAGGACCTCGACAATCGATGCTACAAGAACTTGCAGGGCTGCATGTCCCTGGGGCGCAGTACTGGCCGTTAGAAGCGCCTTGATCACAGGTTTCACCCGGCGAGAGACGTCCATCGCCACAATAAGCGTCATAACCCGTACAGGTGCGGTTGCATCGACCATATGTTCCGTTCAGAGCGCCATCGTCACAGATTTCTGTGGCGGCGAGAGCGGTACAAACGATTCCGGAGCCGGCTGGATCACGCGAATCGCGACACTCCTCTGTTGAGCCAGGCGTGTTACATGATTGACCATAACGGAAACCGCTACCTCCGAGACATTGGTTGCGATCGAGGCGGCCGTTTCCACACAAAGCGTTTGCAACACAGATTGTTGAAGGAGAGTCTACAAAGCCACGGCAGTTGTCACAGACCTGAAGCTTGGTTCCGCTTGGCACCGCTGAAGTCGAACAAGACGCAGGACGCGTATCGCCAATCTCACAAACTTCGCCCGGGCCGATTGTGCCATTGCCGCAGATGGCGTCATTGCCATAAGAGGTACCGTCGCACAAACCGCCATAGCGCCAGCTTCCACCGGTTGCGACACAGCTTCCGGTTGAAAGCGGTGCGCCGCCAGCAGGGCCAGGAACGGTACAGTCGCTATCGATATTACAAACAGATTCTATGTTGCTGCAGCGCTTGATTTCAGAAAGGAGACGAGGGCGATAGCGATCAGGTGCCGGACCTTCAAGCTCGGTTGCAAGCTCATAGCGTGCACCGGCGTTCAGTGCGCGATACTGATAGAGACGTGATACCGAGGATGGGTTCAAGTCATTGTAACGAGGACAGACGAAGTTGCGACTGGTTGGATTCCAACATGTGGATGTTTCAATACCGTCGTAAGCTGTTCCGGTTCCTTCACGCTGATTACAGGTATCGCCCGCGGAACAGTCGGCGTTATCCATACACGGTGAACCGCTCGTGGCACACAAACCACAAGTCAAGAAACGGTTTACTGGATCAGCTGGAGGCGTGGAACCGAGTTCTGCGGTGAAGGCGCCTTGCCAGCTTGGCCAACGGCTGGTGGACATGGTCGGCAAGAAGGAGCCTGTTTGTAGATCAGGATATTTACCATTTCTACCCTTCACGGACTCGAGCGAATCGGTCATGCGCTGGAAGTCGGCAATGCGCTTGATGTCGCGTTGCATCTTGGTCTTGAAACTCGCACAACGAAGGCTTGGGCTCTTGGCAAGACATTCCCAGTCCGCAGTACAGGCAACCGTACGTCCGTCATCGCCACGATAGGATTCATTGGCAACGTGACCTGCATCGGCTAAGGCATAGACACAGGAATTCTGTGAGTCTTCTTGAAGATTTACGTTGAGAACAAAGTTCTGAACCATCTGATCAAAAATATTGATGGTTTCTGGTTGAGCATCTGGGTTACGTGAAATCACGTAAATATTTGGATATATATCGCCCCAAGTTAAACCGTTGGTGTTTACGGCTCCGATGTAAACTGTGTTTCCATCTTGTACTGCCTCATATCCATCGACGGTAATGGCCTTTGGTGAACCTGAGAAACCTTTGGATGTGTACCAAGCGGATGGCGATTGATGAAGCGGGTTGGCTACGATACGAATACCAATACCATCGCCGCGAAGTGAAGATTCAGAGAAGGTGAAGAGATATTGGCGCAAAATACCGATGCCTGCGTCGAGCGGTGATGGCGTGATCGGCGCGACATTCATCGCTGGCAAGTCATCCGTTGCATCATCCTGTACTCCCTGGTCGCGACAATAGAGCGTCGAGAAATTGTAGAACGGTCCACCAGCAAAAGGCGTTCCCGCAAGTGAAGGCGATCCATCGCTGTCAGAGAACGGAGCGATGAGTCGTGCTGGCCAAGAGTTTTCACACAACAATACCGTTGCCAGCTGGCTACCACGAATCAAACGATTTGTTGTTGATGGAACACTGATTTCATCATGCGTGATACGAATGGCGGCGGAAACATACGCGGCACCGTTTTTGTTGCGAGCGGTTCCTGTGGCGGCGGTTGGTACGACGTCTGGCGTCACTCCGAGAATCGTATCATCGGAAGTATTCCAACCATCCCACAGCCAGTCGTATTCTGCGACGGTTGAGAGTGGAACGGAACGTCCGTCTTGAATCGAGACCGGAGTTGCACGATATGGATGCTCTTCTGCTGGAACGCTGAAGAGGTTTGGGCTATCCGTGTTTAAGTCGCGAATATTAACGGAAGATACCGTACAAATACGAGAACCAGTGCGGAAATTCCACTGAATCGCACCATCGGAAACAACTCCACGTGCGGAACGGATACCCGTACGACCAACTGGGTTGTCGAGCAAGTCACTATCGCCACGGAACGTGATGCGGTATTCCGTATCGGCACTCAAAGCGCGTTCAAGGACAAAGCTTGCTGTTGTTCCGACGCCCGCATTATCAAAGTTCAAACGACCACGAACTGAGCCTTCGCAGAAGACATCGGCCCAAGCCGCTTGAGGCGCAAAGAAGGAAACGATGGAATGCCAAGCTTTTTGATACCAAGGCGCATTGCGAAGATCGAGATCTTCACGAGTTACGGATGTTGTTCCTGCAGGACAGACAGCGGCGGCTCCGACGACACGTTCCGCGACAATGAAGTTGGCTCGAACAGTTGTTTCATCAAGACGCGTGTTGAATGTTGCGGTAATGAGTGCGTTGCGACAGATTCCTGTTCCTGTCGGAAGAGCTGGTGGGTACTGCGATACAACCGATGGACGTGGCGCACAGCAACCGTGATCATCAAGACCGGTTCCGGCAGGACAGGACGACTCCAGCGTGAATCCACACTGCAAACCATATGTGGAGTCACCGACTTTGGCATCGTAGGTAGCACGAATCGTTGAAAGCATGCGGCCATCTGGATCTGGTTCACGATCGCCAACGATTTCTACGAGCTGAAGAGCGTCAGGCAAACCATCGCCCGAGGGGGCTTCACATGCATTGATTTCTCCTGGGCCCGTTACGCCGTCACCGCAGAAAGAAGGAATTCCGTAATCTGGAGAGGAACCCTCGACCAAGCAGCGATTGGAACATCCATCGCCACCGTCACAATCCTCTCCCGCTTCAATGAGCGCATTGCCACAGCAGTTCGTTGCGCCAGCACCGGAACATGCAGAAGTACCGACCTTCAAACAGGTCGTTGTGTCACATCCGCTTGGAAATGAAGCGCCAACACGATCACAAGTTTCACCAGGTTCAATCGTGCCATTTCCACACAAAGCGATAACGGTAGCCGAGCCTTCATGCAAACATTGTGAGCTACAACCGTCGCCGGAAGCGGTGTTGCCGTCGTCACAAGCCTCGCCGTCACCAACGCTACCATTGCCACAGACGGAACTTCCTTCACTGGAACCGAGTAACTGACAATCGTTTGAACAACCTGGTGTAGAAGCAGGTGAAGGACCTGGGTCACACTGTTCACCGCGATCAACAACGCTATTTCCACAGGTTGCGCCGACCAACGGACGCCACAAACAGGAACCGCTACAACTTGCGGTTGGAGAGCCCTCGTCGCATTCTTCTCCACCCTTAGAACCTGCCGGGAGCAATCGGCAATCATCGCCATGAATTGTGCGACAACCTACTGCGCCTGCTCCACTTGTTGCACAAGCACCAGATCCTGCGGCATTGCGACAGTAGCTAGGATTGGTTGTTTCAACGACGCGGTTTCCACAGGAAGCGACGCGACCATCAATTCCACCAGCGCCGCGTGGTGTACAGCGATTAGAACAACCGGCTCCGATTGCAGGGTTCGTATCGACCAAACCATCAGCTGGACGTGTTCCATCGCCACCATTTACAAACTTAGATACAGTTGGTGTTTGCTCGATAGACCATGCAAAACTGCGATCAACAATGAGCGGCTCGCCTTCTGCGTTACATGCGGTAGCGCCGGAGCGTGGATTTGCTGTGAATGATTGACGCTCGCCGACCGAAGTTTCGATCTTTTCTCCTGGTGCGACCACAACAGCTTCAACCGTACAGCGTGCATTGTCGCCATCTTTGACGCGGAAAATCCATGTGAAACCGTCCGGATCATTCAAACCAGTTAACGGAAGCCCGGAGCGTGAACGGAATGAACCAAGCCCGCCAAGAACCGTGACCTTATAGAAACGGCCACGTTCAAGCAGCGTTACAGGAATACCACCTGGCCCAGGAGTCGTCGGTTCAAGCACGAGATAACGGAGTGACGTATCCCCTGCCGGTGCACCCGGTAATGAGGTGAGACGAATCGGAGAGCGCGAGAGATCTAGCGTTCCATCAAAGGTTCGACAATTCTCGTTCGCACAACGACGCAGGATAATATTACTTGTATCAACAGTTGCAGGATCCATCGGAACATTGAAACGAGCCCAGATTGCCGCATTCAAACAGGCTTCATCACAATTAGGACCGTAGGACTCGATCTTTGGTGGGACAAGTCGGATAAAGAGATCGCCACGACCAACGATACTACGACCTCCATCAACCGTAGATGCGTTTACACGAACAGGATCAGATCCGGTTTCCGCATTTGAAGTAACAACTTGATTCTCAGAAACGCGTCCGGCGACGGAGTTATTTGTTACCGAAGCGCGACCATCGCTGGTGTTCCATGACCAGTTGTAGATATCGCCACGTAAAACAACACAGGCATCATCGGCGGCGCGAGGAACGGCATTGTAATTTTGGTCGATGTTAATATCGTCCATCGTGTGTGGCGCAGGAACGACTGTAATCGAGCCGATTTCACATAGCTCACCTGCGGCACGTGTCGTAAATGTGAAACAGTATCCATTGCCAGCACCACATTGATCCGCGTTTTCACGCATTGGGACATTGGTGGAAGACTGAATGGCTGTTGTTAAAATAACTTGATAGGTAGCCGTACCATCCCAAAGCGCTGTTGGGCGGTAGCGAATAAAACCTTGGCCATCGTTCACGCCAACGATCGGGTAACCAGCTGCAGGAGAAACAGGAACCGTTGCAGAACAAGGGTTCTCTCCACCTGCCGTACATTGGCGGACGATAAGACTTGCAGCCGCTCCGGAAATCGTTACGGTTGAAATATTTAATGGTGTATTAAAACGAATATAGACATCCGAGTTTACACAGACACGATCTCCCCCGCCACGGCCAGACCATGGGGAAGGTGACGGCGGTTTGGAAGCTGGGTCCGCAGAACATTCCTCGATGACTGTCGGATTGACTGGCAAAATGCCGGAAGAAAGTCTCCACGCAAACATAGCTGAAGGAGAAGATGCTGGACAGACGCCACTCGCATCTGAACAAGCACCGCTACGACAACAAACGGAACCAGCGACGGAACAGATTGAAACATCTTCATTGCAGTTGCGGACGGCAAAGTTCACTGAATTGGATACAACGGTTGCGACCGTAGCATTCACTGAACCCGTGATCGCACCTGTTGGTACGCGCGTCTCAACACGAGAGCTTGTCCAATCACCAGCCGCGACTAGTGACGTAACTCTTGCGGCACCGGAACCCGCAAAGCTTACGGTTCCATCTGCGCCTAAACGCTCACCGATGAGGGCGACTTCTGTATCGACAGGACCTGCAACAGGTACAATCGCACAAATACCGGGACGAGGTGCAGATGAATTGATGGCAAATGGGAGCGTGTTGCTGCGAGCCGTATCCTGACGCTCGACCTCAACTTGATATGTGCCTGGAGTAATCGCTTCATCGCCAAGACCTGCGCGGATGGTGCGAGGAACCTTTACTGTGACTAATGTGTCAGACCAGAATGCGACGGAGCAAGCTGCAGGAAAATCCGTATCGGCGATAGCGACGTCCGATGCACCACGTCGGAAATAGACACGACCGACACGTGAACCAAAGTTACGGCCCTGAATGCTCACATACTCTGTCATTGGACCATTGTCTGGTGAGAGCGATACGATTTCTGGTCCAGCCGTTACGACATGCTCGTTTAATCGATAGGAAACACTGTTAGAGAGCACGCCACCCGAGCGAGCGGTGACGGCATAGGTGGCTGGTGTGATCGTGGGTGCATTTAAAGCGATTTCACCATCACTCCAAGAGCGAAACGTAGCGATTTCACGATCGTTGAAATAGGCGCGGTCACTGGAAGCGCCGAGTCCAGTACCCACGAGCGAGAGGGCGTCGCCTGATTCACCGTTATTTGGTGTCGCTCCACACAAACCTGGATGTGCGACATCGTTTACATCAAAAGGATCGAGCCGCGGACCGCGGTCGTCATTGGAAATATCATTTAGGCCTGTTCCTGCGTTGATAATTTGGACTGGGCCGTCGATGGCGCCTGCTGGAACGGCAACAACAACCTGTGTCTGTGACCATGTTGGAATACCGGCGGCAACACAAACAGCTGGCGCGGTTGCGACTTGTCCATCGGCAAAAATGATTTGGCCGGTTGAGGTTCCAAAGTTGACACCCGAAACCGTGACCAATGTTCCAGGGCGACCATCTGGCGGAGAAAGGCGCGTGATAATTGGTTGCTCGACACAAATGCCAGCGGAACAAACACCGCTCGCACAATCGGCGCCCGTAGAACAGGATCCGCCGGAACAAGCTCCACAGCTTGCGCCTCCGCAATCAATATCTGTTTCATCTTCATCACGCGCTCCATTAAAACAGTGGAGAGGACGGACCATGACAGAAACGATTGGGCTATCCCCTGTGTTGGAGTCGATGTCATGCGCGGTAGCGCGGAGCGACATTGGACCGGGTGCGATTCCAGCGGTAATCCAAGCGACATCAGCTGTGACATTGCGCTCGGTGGTTGATCCGGCTGAAGCACCGATGCCGATAGAGTCGGTTCCAGCAAAGGCCTCAATGTAAGAAATACCTGCGTCGTCAGTCGCGACAAGAGACACGTTTACGATATCGTCCGCTGGGACGCTCTGACCATCAAAAGGTGAGGTGATTCCAGCCGTTGGCGCTGCTGTATCGACAAGATTACCCGTCGTGAATCGGACTTCACATGCTGGCGAGAATCCTCCGCAAGAAACAGATTGTCCGGTTGAGGATCTAAGGCCACTTGCGATTTGCGCGATGAACTCAGTATCACTATCAAAACACTTACGTGTTTCATTTGGTGTTGGACAGGAAGCGTCCGGTACAAAGGTTGCGATTTGGCCTGTGACTGTGAGCGTTCCGGCAACCGCGGCAGAATCGGAAGCGCGTAGGACGCGGATATTGGCCGCCGATGTCGCGGAGTCGATATCGCGCGATAAAATAAAGCGTACTTCTACGTTACGGATCGGAATTGAGCCTGAGGGTGAGATCGTTACAACTTGAAATGACGTGGATCCTCCGCCGCCTGGTAAAACTCCGCCGCCTGGACCACCGCCACTACCACCTGCTCCCCCACCGCCGGTTGCACTAATCAAAGCGTTAATGACAAAGGTTGTGATTGCCCAAGCGGAGAGAATAATAACAACTCCAATGATCGCGTTACGGATCATGAGCTTGGCACGCTCGACTCGTTCTGGATTTCCGCCTGCCGTCATCCACAGGAAGCCTGCGTATAAAATGAGGCCGAGCATGATAATGCCCAGCAATCCGAGAGTGACGTTGATGATGCGTGCGGCAATCACGCGAGGATCCGTTGCACTCAAGCCGATCGTTCCTCCGACAGCGGTCAAACCCGTATCAACCTGAGCGTGGGCAATGGGAGCAACAAATGCCATCGATCCAGTCGCGAGCGACAGGATCGTCATGAAAGCAATTGCCAAGGAGCGGAGCTTGATCATGGTGTTGGAGTCAAAGCCGCACAGCCTCCGGCTTGAGGTCTGCCATCACAGCAATTTGGGTTGCTAGATCCGGCAGCACAGCTTGCGGAAGCGGCAGGGTTAAAACAGTTTTGATAGACGTTTTGTACTCCGGAATGGATAACTGGTTGATAGGTCGGAACAACGGCACCAGGAGCTGTGGAAGATGCAGGAGAATATAAACGGTGGTCGATTGTAAGACGTCCTTTGGTTGCGATATCACCAACGCCCGCGACAGCACCGGCTGCCGTGAGTGGATCTTGCGACAAAGACCACCAGAATGTGTCGGCCATGTCTGCAGGCTCATTACTTTGCATTACAACCGTATCGCTATTAACCGTTGATGATTGAAGGACAGAGTCAAAATCTGCAGATGGGTTGCTGTCGAGCGGAAGATTACTGGAATCGATCAGGTCGCCAGCAATTGGATCTGTGGAATCGATACGCGGAGCTTCCAAGTTTGGTGCGCCACGGGTTCCAAATGACCAGCCGTAATCATCATTACCTGGAACAGCGTCTGCATCTGATCCTTGGGTGTCGCCGTCTCCGTTACCGTCGAGCGCATTACCGACCATATCCGTGATGCCGTCATATCCGGAGCCAGAGAGAAAAGCTTGTGGCGGTGTATCGGACAATGTTGGCGCGTGAGCGATGACGGCAATCGAAGCATCCGTGGGCAAGCAGTAAACCGTGCTGCCGCATGAGTTGGTTCCACAGGCGAGATCGGTAGTGAACTCGACGGTTCGATAGCCGTTGCTGATTTTGAATTCACCGGAAGGACGCACCTCTGGTCCGGAGGCTGGGGTCGCGCGTACTTCTACGTTGGTAAAGCCGCCTGTTCCGGTCCAGACACCAGCCGCAGCGGTTGGATCCACTGGTTCATTGAAATTGATTTGAACGACGATATTTGGCGCAAAATTTCCACCATCGGAAGGAATAACAGACGTTACTTTTGGCGGAGTGGTGTCGATAACGGTTGAAACCTGGAATTGCCAGCGATATCCGGAAGCAAATGCGCCACCAAATGCGGCTGTTCCATCTTCTAGAACGACACCTGTACGACCACCGAGCAATTCTACGGTGTAATCCGTGTTGCTCGTTGGGTTACCAAGATAATCGACGGGGCGAATAACAAAAGTTTTGTGGTCCGGAGTGAAACGGACGCGTGCTTGAACCGGAGTTAAGGCCTGGCTTCTGTCAGAAGTTGGATAGATTTTAATAGCATCGTCATTTAAGCCAACAACGGTACCGGAAGTTGCCTCGGTCCAGTCTTTAATAAATGAGTCGATACGAATCGGCTCCTTAAAGGTAATAACGATTGGCGTGTTACGAGCAACGCCGGTTGCATCGCGCTGCGGAAGATGACTTTCAATAATACCCGCTCCAAGCGAGCCTGCGGAACCTGGGAAACCAAATCCACCACCGCCAAAAGGACCGGTACCGCTCCCCGATCCAAATCCGGTTACTCCGGCAAGTTGAGCGAGAATGAAACTTGTTATCGCAAAAGATGAAACAATGATAATGAGACCGATGATCGCGTTACGGATGTAGAGCTTGGCCTGTTCTACCTTGGCTGCGTCTCCGCCCGATGTCATCCACAGATAACCGGCATACAATAAGAGACCAAGTAAAAGAATTCCGACAAATCCGAGCGCAACGTTAATGATGCGTCCGATGATTGTAAAAAGATCCGAACTTCCTCCAATACCCGCTGCTGTGCCTACGGCTTGAAGGCCAGCCGGGTCAGGACCCTGTGCGTATACAGGTGCGAACGCTGACAAACCAAGAAGAAATACGAATGAAAAAACGGCCGCCAATAAAAGAGGCCGCACGGCGTTAAACCGTTTCCGAAAGATCATCACACGGGATCCATTCTTAGACATGGGAAAAGAAGCGACCCAACAGACTTAATATTACCCTGTTAAGACGCGCTGGACAATGGCGCGCACCGCATTACCGTCGGCTCGACCGTCGACAGCCTTCATGGCTGTCTCTTATACACATCTCCGAGCCCACGAGACTAAGGCGAATCTCGTATGCCGTCTTCTGCTTGAA
>ENA-ORBV01009274-ORBV01009274.1-microbial-mat-metagenome-genome-assembly--contig:-NODE-9274-length-16213-cov-5.872025_pt1 | contig 16213 bp, 15 predicted proteins | sample MGYA00237777_ERZ505514 | MGnify/ENA primary metagenome ERZ505514 (study PRJEB26160, sample SAMN06269048) | microbial mat metagenome | isolation source: Oligotrophic lake microbial mat | place... | reverse complement strand
GCCTTAGTCTCGTGGGCTCGGAGATGTGTATAAGAGACAGTGGCCATGCCCCCGACGTGGCTGCTCGCATTGGCCGCCTTGATTGTTGTCCCGTGGGTGATCGTCGCGGCGCTCTACTTCGGTGGCGCCGATGACGAGGTGATGGACGTCGCCAGCGACTCGACCACAAACGCGCCAGCCACGATCGCGGCGACGGGCCCATGGGGGCACTTGTCCAAGACACCGATTGTGATTTCTCCTCCACTCGAATACGTGCCGTCCGAGTGGGGCCGCAATGCCGCCGCCGAGTGGGTGTTCCCCGACGCCACGCCAGACGTGGTAGCCGCGTTTCTCGGATCGACGGGACTCTCACCGGAACAGATCGCCCAACTGATGCCACGCGCTCGCCAGGAGGCACGGATTCGCGGAATCGTGACCAATCCATCGGCCGACCTCGTCCGCGCATTGTCACCGGACACGCGCGCGCGTCTCTACACACAGCTTTCAAAGAGCACGCTGAATTTTGATCAGGCGCAGTCGTTTCGCTTTTTCGGCAAGACGACGCGCGATTGGTTCGACGGCACCTTGATGTCGCCCGCCACACGACAACTCGTGGAGCCGCTGGTCTACGCCGACGGCGACTTCCTGCACTTTGCCGACATTGAATCGGTACGAACACAAATCAGTTCGCCGCCAGAACGCCAGTACCTCGCCAAAGCGCTGCTGAGAAATTCAACGGTGATGATCCGGCTGTCGGTCGACTCACCCGAAGAGGTCAGCGGCCTGGCCAACTACTGGGGCACCGGCGGACGCCGGACCGACATCCGACCGCTGCTGGAGTCCATTTCGGCCGCCAACGACAATCGGTGGATCGACATCGTGCATCTCCTGCCGGCGTTTGCGCGCAATCACCTGTATCGCTATCCGAAGATCCAGACGATGGACCTGACGCGTCCACTGCTGTCGAACTGCCTGTGGAGTTCGCTCAACTTCTTCAAGGACCAGCCGGATGACCGCTACCTGGATGTGGACTTTGCACTCACAGCGCTCAGGACGGAGTACTACGTCGTTGAACACGGCTACCAGCTCGGCGACGTCGTGGCCCTGGTCGACGATGAGGGCGACCTGTTTCATGTGGCGGTCCATCTGGCCGATGGGCTGGTCTTCACCAAAAACGGGACGTCCCCGGTCGCGCCGTGGACCATCATGACCATCGACCAGCTGAAGAGCTTCTACCATCGCCGCGCCGAGAACCCGCGCGTGATTTACCATCGCCTCAACTCGTTCTGAACCATTGGGGTAAGCTAGGGTCTGGGAGGCAGTGTGGCCAAAGTCCTGATAGTTGATGACGAACCCCGCGTGCGCGAACTCATGCGCAGACAGCTGGAACATTCCGGGCACGACCTCTACGACGCTGAGGATGCCCAGGCGGCACTCGACGCCATGGTGATGGTCCCGTGTGATGTCATTTTTTGCGACATCCAGATGCCCGGCCGAGACGGCCTCTGGCTGACGGCGGAACTCCGCAAGCTGTATCCGATGTCGGCCGTGGTGCTGGCCACCGGCGTCAGTTCCGTGCCGCCAAAGGTCAGCATGCAGGCCGGCGTGCTGGCGTACCTCGTGAAGCCGTTCACCAGGCAGGCGTTGCTCACTGCCCTCGCGACCGCGGTGCAGTGGGTCGACGACACCCAGACCCACGGCCCGAAGGCCGAGGATCAGGGCACCAACGTCACCGACTGGCTCGACGAACTCAAAGACCTCTAAAAGAGTCCGACCACACGACCGTCGGCGTCGAGGTCAATCGACTCGGCCGAGGGCACCTTGGGCAACCCGGGCATCGTCATGATGTCGCCGCAGACCATGACCACAAACTCGGCGCCGGCTGCGAGGCGAACTTCGCGCACGTTCACGATGTGGCCCGACGGTGCGCCGCGCAGGCTGGCGTCGGTCGCGAATGAATACTGCGTTTTCGCCACGCACACGGGATAGTGCCCATAGCCCTCGTCTTGCAGACGTTTGATCTGGCCACGGACCTTGGCATCGGCTGAGATGTCGGCGGCACCGTAGACCTTGGTCGCAATCGCCTTCATTTTGTCCCACAGCGGCAGGCCATCCTCGTAGACAAACCGGAACGTCGACGGCCCGGCGTCGCAGACGGCCACGACGGCCTTCGCGAGATTCTCCGCGCCCTTGCCGCCCTCCGCCCAGTGTGTGGCGAGCACGACGGGCACGCCGCTCTGCGCCATGATCGCCTGCAGCTTGGCAATCTCCGCGTCCGTGTCGTCCGGGAACCGGTTGATGGCCACCACTGCAGGCAGGCCGAAGTGATCCTGCACGTTGTTGACGTGGCGCTGCAGGTTCGCGAGCCCCTGCTCCAGCGCGGGAAGATCCTCGGTGCTCAGGAACGCGCGGTCGACGCCGCCGTGATATTTGAGCGCACGAATGGTCGCGACGATCACGCAGGCGTCCGGACGGAGGCCGGACTTGCGGCACTTGATGTCGATAAATTTTTCCGCGCCAAGGTCGGCACCAAATCCCGCCTCGGTCACCACGTAGTCCGCCAGCTTGAGCGCCGTCTGCGTCGCCACCACCGAGTTGCAGCCGTGCGCGATATTGGCAAACGGTCCGCCGTGGACAAACGCCGGGTTGTTCTCGAGCGTCTGCACGAGGTTCGGCTTCAGCGCATCCTTGAGGAGCACCGTCATCGCGCCGTGCGCCTTCAGGTCCCGTGCCCGCACCGCCTTCTGGTCGCGCGTGTATCCCACAACGATGTTGCCCAGGCGTTCCTTGAGGTCATGCAGCGACGTCGACAAGCAGAAAATCGCCATGACTTCGGAGGCGACGACGATGTCGAAGCCGTCCTCGCGCGGATAGCCGTTACCCGTGCCGCCCAACGAGACGACGATGTCGCGCAGCGCGCGATCATTCATGTCGACCACACGTTTCCACTGGATGCGGCGGACGTCGATGCCGAGCGCGTTGCCGTGATGGATGTGATTGTCGAGCAGTGCCGCCAGCAGGTTGTTGGCAAGTGCGATGGCCGAGAAGTCCCCGGTGAAGTGGAGATTGATGTCCTCCATCGGGACGATCTGCGCATACCCGCCCCCGGCCGCGCCGCCTTTCATCCCGAAGACCGGTCCGAGTGAGGGCTCGCGCAGGCAGATGATCGTCTTTTTGCCAATACGGTTCAGCGCGTCGCCCAATCCGACCGTGGTGGTGGTCTTGCCCTCACCCGCCGGCGTCGGGCTGATTGCGGTGACGAGCACCAGTTTGCCGTTGGGACGGTCCTTGAGACTGTTGACGTAATCGAGCGAGACCTTTGCCTTGTAGTGCCCGTAGGGCTCGAGCTGGTCCTCGGGAATCCCGAGGCGCGCGGCCACCTCGGTCACTCGCGTCATGGTCGCAGCCTGGGCAATTTCTATATCGGACTTGGGCACGTACAGCTCCTTCAAATGCCTTTCACAGGGAGACGCGGAGGCACGGAGATATTACTAGAAGCGACTTATTTACACGGAGGCACGGAGGCACGGAGGATTTTGTTTGCTGGACCTCACGTCGAGCAGGCGTAGCGCTTGGAGAGCACCGCCCCCAAAACACTCCGTGTCTCCGTGCCTCCCCGTAAAAAAGCTTTTACCGGTTTTGCACGAACTGCCAGCCGAAGCGCCCTTTGATGCAGAGGTGGCCGTGGGTGACCTCGTGGTCGTGCGGGGAGGTGACTTTGACGATGGTGTTGTCCTGGACGTGGAGGGATAACGTGCAGCCGACGCCGCAGTAGGGACAGATGGTGTCGGTCTCGGTTTGTTTGGACTGGTCCCACGTGCCGGCGGCGCGCATGTCGTACTCGGACTTGAACATGAGTGCCCCGGTTGGGCAGACGCCGATGCAGTTGCCGCAGTAAACACACGCCGAGTCGGGCAGACCGATGTCGAACTCGGTGGAAATCGTGGTCCCAAACCCGCGACCGGCCACGGCGATCGCAAAGGTATGCTGCGCGTCCGTGCCACACGCCTCAACGCACTTGTAGCAGAGCACACACTTTGAATAGTCGCGCACGTAGAGGTCGTTGTCGATCTTGACCGGCTGCTGCACGGTGGCTGGCGCGCCATGGCCGGAGTGCCCGGTCGGCGCGAGGCGCGCGGGCGTGGCGCCGTATTTCTCCATGTCGGCCAGGTAACGGGGGTCGGCGGTGGATAGATCGACCGAGGATCCGAGCAGTTCAAACACGAGCTTGCGGCTGTGCCGGACGCGTTCGGAGTCGGTCTGAATCACCATGCCTGCGTCCACCGGCCGGGAACACGCCGGCACCAGGACGCGAGAGCCCTCGACCTCGACCACACAGACACGGCACACGTTCACCGGTGTGAGGCTCTCGAGGTAGCAGAGTGTCGGCGTCTCGATGCCTATCGTCTTGCAAGCGTGGATGATGGTCGTCCCCTCAGGGACACGGACGGTCTTGCCGTCAATCGTCACTTCGACGGTGCGGACAAACGGGAGAGGCACGGGCATCATGAGGGGTGTCGCTCCAGAGAAAATTTTCTAATGGCACTTTCAACCGCGCTCGATGCCGTCTGACCCAGGCCGCAGATCGACGCATCACGCATCACACGACCGAGGTCGGCAATCAGCGCGCGCTCGGTGTCGCGGTCCCCGGAGGCTCGTGCGGCCACGAGCCGGTGTAGCGCTTCCTCCTGTCGAATCGTGCCGATGCGACAGGGCACACACTGGCCGCACGATTCGTCACGGAAGAAGCTCGCGATGCGGATCAGGATGTCGCCCAGGTCCACCTGATCATCAAACACCATGATCACGCCGGAGCCCAGTGTGGCGGCGGCCGCTCTCGTCCCCTCGAAGGTCAGCGGCATGTCGAGTTCGTCAGGCGTGACAAATACGCCCGCCGCCCCTCCGAGCAGGATTGCCTGGAGTGGGCGTCCGCCGGCGACACCACCGGCCTTCGCCAGGAGTTCCCGCAGCGTGATGCCAAACGGAGTTTCGTAGACGCCGGGCGTGGTGACACACCCGGAGACACAGAATAATTTCGTCCCGCTCGACCCGGCAGTTCCGGTGGCCGCAAAGGTGGGCCCGCCGGCGCTGACCACATCGAGGACGTTCACCAGTGTCTCGACGTTGTTAATCACGGTCGGTTTGTGGAACAGGCCTGCCTGCACCGGGAACGGCGGCTTGTTGCGCGGCTCTCCTCGAAATCCTTCAAGGGAATTAAAGAGCGACGTTTCTTCTCCGCAGATGTAGGCGCCCGCGCCGCGACGGACTTCAAGGTGGAAACAAATGCCTTCACCTGAAATGTTGTCACCAAGCCAGCCCCGCACTTTCGCCTGCGTGATCGCGTGCTGCAGCCGCGCGGTGGCGCGGGGATATTCGCCGCGAATGTAGATGTAGCCCCGCTGGGCACCGATCGCGATCCCGGCGATGGTCATCGCCTCGACCAGTGCGAAGGGGTCCTCCTCCATCAACACACGATCCTTGAACGTGCCGGGTTCCGATTCGTCGGCATTACAGACGACATAGTGCGGGTGGACGGGTGACCGCGCGACGGCCTCCCACTTGCGGCCGGTCGGGAACGCGGCACCGCCACGACCCAGCAACTGTGACTCGGTCACCTCCCGCAGCACTTGTTCAGGACCGATGGCAAGTGCTCGACGCAGCGCCTGGTAGCCGCCGTGTGCGCGATAGTCATCGAGGCTTGAGGGATCTGCAGCGCCCACGCGCCGAAGCAGACGCAGCAAAGGGTCACGTGGCGCCTCCGCCTGGGGCACCGCCACCCCCGAGGGCATCGGCACATCACCGGACATCACGGCAGCCACCAGCACGGGCGCCGTCACGTGCGTGATGGTGTGGTCCACCGGCGCGACGCCGGCGTTTTGCACAAGAGCCACGGGCGCCTGTTCGCAGTACCCGAGGCAAGGACTGCGTTGCCACGTCCCCTCGGGGCGAGTCCCGGCGGCGCCACACTCCTGCTCCATCACCTGGCACAGGCGCTCGGCGCCTTTGACCCGGCACGCAATGTCGTCACACACGTGCACGACACGCGGCGCGCGTGGCGTGGTCGAGAACATGTGGTAGAACGTCGCGACACCGTACGCCTCGGCGGGCGGCACCGACAACTGTGCGCAGATGTGATTGAGGGCACCTTCGCTAATCCAGCCGACGCGCGCCTGCGCGGCGTGCAGCGCGGGCAGGAGCATGTGCCGTGTGCCGGGCCCCGTGCCCGTCACCACCGCAATCGCCGCGTCAATGGCCTGTTGTTCCTCGGCTGACGCCTCCGCGCCGGGAATCAGATGCAAATCCACGTCAGTGACGACTCCCCGCGCCCACCGGTTCGGGCACACTGAGTTTCTCAATGCGAATGGCGGCCGCCTTGAACTCTGCCGTGCCCGACTTCGGGTCCACCGCGTCAATGGTGAGGATGTTGGTCTCCACCTCATCAGGAAAATGCATCGTCATGAACGTGAGCCCGGCGCGCAGACCGGGATCGATCTTGATGGGCGCTTCGATCGCGCCACGACGTGACACCACGCGCACGACTTCCCCTGCGACGACGCCCAGCCGGACGGCATCCTCGGGCGACACTTCGATCCGTTCACCATGCCGGAGCGGCGAGGTGTATCCGCCGGTCATCACCCCGGTGTTGAACGAGTCGAGTCGCCGGCCCGTGGTGAGCCGCAACGGGAACTGCTCCGTCAATGTGTCCACCGGCGGTGAATGGTGCACCACCTGGAATCCGGCGCGGTCGCCTTCGATGGGATGATCCCAGAGGCGTGTGTGCAGCGTCGGACTTCCCGGGTGGTCGTCGGTGGGGCACGGCCACTGCAACCCGTTGAGCGCCTCAAGTCGCTCGTAACTCATGCCGCCGTGCCATGGAGACAGACGACGCACTTCCTCCCACACGTCCCGGGCGGTCGGTGTGCCCCACCCGCGTCCGAGTTTGTCGGCCAACGCGGACAACACGTCGATATCGTCTTTGGCTTGTCCGGGCGGATCGAGGGCCTTGCGCACGCGTTGCACCCTCCGCTCGCTGCTGGTGACCGTGCCCTCAGACTCACACCACGACGCCGCCGCCGGAAACACCACGTGGGCCACCTCCGCCGTCTTGGTCAGGAAGATGTCCTGGACCACCAGATGTTCGAGTCCCTCGAGCAGCCGCCGCGTGCGTTTGGCGTCGGCCTCCGACTGCATGGGATTCTCTCCGAGCACAAACACTGTCTTCAGGTCGCCGTGTTCCATCGCGTTGAACATCTCGCTCAAGTGCATGCCCTTGACCGGCGGGAGTGCTCGACCGTAGGCCCCTTCAAACCTGGCGCGCAGCTCCGGGTCGTCCACACTCTGCCCGCCCACAAACTTGTTCGGGATGGCCCCCATGTCGCCGCCACCCTGGACGTTGTTCTGCCCACGCAGCGGCACGAGTCCGGATCCCCATCGCCCGACGTGCCCAGTCAGCAATGAGAGATTGATGATCGCAAACACGTTGTCCACGGCGTTGTGATGTTCGGTGATGCCGAGTGTCCAGCAGATCTGCGCGCGGTCGGCACGCGCGTAGGCGTGCGCCATCTCACGGATGACTTCGGCCTTCACGCCGGTCAGTTCCTCACCCCGCTCCAGCGTGTAGGACTCCACAGCCGCTTTGTACGCCTCAAACCCTTCCGTCGCTCGCGTGATGAACTCGGTGTTGCACAGCCCCGCCGCGATGATCTCCCGGCCCAGCGCATTCGAGAGCGCCACATCCGATCCCACTTCCAGCCCGAGCCACACGTCGGCCCACGCGACGGACGTGGTCCGCCGCGGATCGATGGCGTACAGACGCGCGCCGTTCTTCTTCCCCGTCAACAAGTGATGGAAGAAGATCGGGTGCGTCTCACGGGCGTTTGATCCCCACAGGATGATGAGGTCCGTCTCCTCAATTTCCTGATAGGCGCTCGTGCCGCCACCCGCCCCGAAGACCGTCGTCAGACCGACGACGCTGGGGGCGTGTCACGTTCGGTTGCAACTGTCGATGTTGTGGCTGCCCAGGACGCCGCGGGTGAACTTCTGCGCCAGATAGTTCACTTCGTTGGACGCCTTCGAGCAGCTGAACATCCCGAAACTCCCTGGTCCGTGTTGTCCCACGATACGGCCAAATCCTTCGGCCGCTCGGGTTAATGCCTCCTCCCAGGAGGCTTCGCGCAAACGCCCGTGCTCTCGCACGAGTGGCTGCGTCAGTCGCGTGTATTTTCCGCTCATGCGTGGGAGTTTACACGTGATAACCTCCGCCGTTCTAGGGGGTATTCACATGGTCTCGTTGATGTCGTTGGCCGTCCCAATCGTGGTGGCGGCGGTGCTCGTATTTGTGGCCAGTTCCATCATCCACATGGCGTTGTCGTACCACAACACGGATTTTGCGAAGCTCCCGAATGAAGACGAAGTCCTCTCGACCTTCAGAAAACTGAACGTCGCGGCGGGTGACTACGTGGCGCCCTACTGCAATTCACCGGAATCGATGAAGGAGCCGGCCTATCTCGAGCACATGAAACGGGGTCCGGGTCTGGTGGTGACAGTCTGGCCAACGGCGAATTTCAACATGGGCGCCACGATGGGCCAGTGGTTCGTCTACATCCTCATCGTCAGCTTCTTCACGGGGTATGTGTTGAGCCGCGTGTTCCCTGCAGGGACCGACTACATGGTGGTGTTCCGCATCGCCGGTACGGTCGCCTTCATGGGATACGCCCTTGCCATGCCCCAGGCCAACATCTGGTACCGGAAGGGCTGGGGCTCCACACTGCGCTCGATGGGTGACGGGTTGATCTACGGCCTCGTCACCGCCGGCGCGTTCGGCTGGCTCTGGCCCTGAAGGAAGTGCGGAGTGCGGAGTGCGGGGTGCGGAGTGCGGAGCCACCCCCTCCCCCATTGCCATGGTCAATCAGGGATGTACCCTAGACCGTCAATAACCGGCTGGAATTCGGGCAACTCGGTCGGCCCAGGACTACAGTGGACTGATGAAGGTGCCAGTCACGCTCACATGGCACGCGACTCCCACTGACGACGTCCTCGGGGCGTTGACCTCATCGCCCGATGGGCTCCCCTCGGGCGACGCCGAGCGACGGCTCGCAGAGTGGGGCCCAAACGTTCTGCGCCTCGCCTCCCCGATTTCAGCCTGGCGCGTGCTGCTGGCCCAGTTTCGCAGCGTGGTGGTCATCCTTCTTGCGATCGCCGCCGGCGTCGCGTGGCTCACTGCGGACGCCGTGGATGCGATGGCCATCGGTGCCGTGCTCGTCGTGAATGCGGCGATCGGATTTGTCACCGAGATCCGCGCGCGTCGTGCGATCGAGTCCCTCACCACACTGACGCCCCGTCGCGCCAACGTCGTGCGCCCCGGTCAGCGCACGCCGGACGAAGTGGACGCCGCGTCGCTCGTGCCTGGTGATGTGATCGTGGTGGAGGCCGGTGGGGCCGTGCCGGCGGATGCACGGCTGATTCGCGAGGCCGGTCTGCGCGTCAACGAGTCCCTCCTGACCGGGGAGTCGGTGCCGGCCACCAAAACGTCGTCGCCCCTGGCCGATCGCGAGAACATGATCTACACCGGCACCACCGTCCTCGCGCCGTCGCGTATCGTGGCCAACCCCTGGGCCTTGGGCGCCGTGGGGCTGGTGATCGGCCTCCAGCTCATGACTCTCTACGTGCCTGCTCTGCAGGCGATGCTCCGTACGGTGCCGCTCGATGCCGGAGTTTGGGTCGTGGTGGTGGTCTGTGCTGGTATCCCGGCCGTGATTGGGCAAGGATGGCGCCGATGGACCTCCTGACCGTCTCGTCGCTCTTTTTTCTGTCGGCGCTCGTCATCGTCGTCAGCGGCACCCGATTGTCGTATTACGGCGACGTGATTGCGGAACGATCCGGTCTGGGCCAGGCCTGGGTCGGGGTGATCGCGATGGCCTCGGTGACGTCACTGCCGGAACTGGTCACCGGCATCAGCGCCGCCGTCATAGACGCTCCAGAGATTGCGATGGGTGACATCGTCGGCAGTTGTCTGTTCAACCTGCTGATCCTGGGCGTGCTGGACCTGATGACGCCGACGCCACTCCTCAACCGCCTGCGCCCCGTGCATACGTTGTCGGCGGCGCTGGGGGCCCTGTTGCTCGTGGGCGTCGCCGTGGCCGTGCTGACTGCAGGCCGCTGGCCCTCCCTGGGATGGATCGGCCTGAGCAGTCTGCTGCTGTTTGGCGGGTACCTCCTGGCCGTGCGCGCGATCTTCGTGTTTGAACGGACGCACGATCAGGTCAAGGACGAGAATGTGCTGGCGGAGAAGTACGCGCACCTCTCGCTCCGCGGCGCCGTGCTTCGGTACGCCGGTGCCGCCGCCGTGCTGGTGGTGGCGGCCGCCAACCTGCCGACGCTCGCCGTCGGATTTGCCGACGCCACCGGACTGGCGCAGGGATTTGTCGGCACCGCGTTCGTCGCGTTGTCCACGTCGCTGCCCGAGGTGGTGGTGTCGTTTGCCGCCATGCGGCTGGGCGCCTGGGACATGGCGGCCGCCAATCTGCTCGGCAGCAATCTGTTCAACGTCGCGATTCTGGCGGTCGACGACGTGGCATTCACCAGTGGCCCGTTGCTGGCTGCGGTGGCGCCCGCCCATGCGGTCACGGCGCTTGGAGGTGCCGCGATGTCGGTGATCGTCATCGCCGGTCTGATCACCAGACCACAACCGATCGCCGGCCGATTGACGATGCCGTTGCTCGCGCTGTTGGTCGTCTACGTCGGGATCACCTGGCTGGCGTTTTAGACCGGGCGTCGCCTTCCGGCGTGGCCTCCGCGAACCCGGTCGGCTTGAGGGCAAGCACCGAACAGCGCACGTGTCGCACCACTCGCTCAGCCGTGTTGCCGATGACCAGCCCGGCCAGGCCCGTGCGCGCCACCGTGCCGAGCACCACCACCGACGTGCGAGACGATTCGATGAAGGTGGTCAGGACCTTGTCGCTGTGGCCTTCCAGCAGGTGCATCTTCACGGACGCCGGCAACCCCGCATCGCGCCGCAGTACATCAAACCTCGTCTCGGCCTGCGTCCGGCACGCCGCGTAGTACGCGAGCAGATCCTTGCGGCTGGCGCGGCCGGCCAGCACCTGGTGCCCAAACGCCGTCCACGCATGGACGATGTGCAGCGTGGCGCCTTCGGCCTGCGCCACCTGCATCGCGGTGCTGGCGACCCGCACGCTCAACTCGTGCCGCACCTGATCATCGGGATCCGGATCCACGGCGGCCACCACCACACGTTCGCCGCCGGCGTGTTTGGGGGTGACCAGCCAGACGGCGCACGGACATCGACGCAGCAGTTGGCTGTCGACCGGTCCCGCAGGGTGCCCCTCACGCTGATGCACCGCGTGCGAGCGAAACAACACGTCCGCACGAAAAGCGACCGCCGCACGAATCAGCGCCGTGGCCTGATCCCCTTCAAGCAGCGCCGAGGTGACCGGCACTCCGGCGCGACGCGCCTCGGCCGTCGCTTCGGCCAGGTGGTCCAGCATCTTCTCCCGGATCAGCCCCGCAAACGGCGGCGGCTCCCCATGAGCAGACGGGATCGGCGGCAAGACATCCACCAGTCGCAGGGACGCCCGAGACGCCTGCGCTAATTGCACCGCACGGCGGAACCCGGGCTGGCTGGTGGCGGTGGTATCGAGGTGCACCAGCAGACGACGGAAGGAGGAGGGGCGGGCCATGCAGGTATCTTACGCTTGCCGGATCTGCTGCGTGCTACGATGCGCGACCGTATGGCCCACGTGCTGGAACTCGCGGCCACGGGACGCGCCATATGCCGAGGCTGCAAGGAAGCGATCGCGAAGGACACCTGGCGGATCGCCCTGGTGTTTTATGAGGACGGGCGATTTGTGTCGTCGGGATTTGTGCACGTCTCGTGTGCGTCGAGTTACCTCGAGACCATCGACCTGCTGCCGGGCATCCGCCACTTCTCGCCCAATCTCACCGACGCCGACATCTCCGAGTTGACGACCGCCCTCGCCTGACTCAGCTGACGACGATGAGCGGGTGACGCGCGAGTTTTGTGCGCGCCTCTCGCATGTCGTCACCGCGCAGTTCACGCAACGCTGACGTCACAAGCGACCGCACGACCTTCTTGCGCCACACCAGTTCGAAGTCCGTGTTGTCCATCGGCTTCGCCAACGCATACGCATCATCGGCCACCGAGGCAATCAGTTCATCGGTGAGGGACTGACCAGCGAGGCGCGTGGCCGCAACGGGAACCTCGAGTGGCCGGGACGACACGGCTCCAAGGACCAGGCGAGCCTCGACGATCGTGTCGCCGTCAAACCGCGCGGCCGCAGCGACGGACGCCACTGGAAAGTCAAAGGAGCCGCGACGCCGGAGTTTCCAGTAGGTGCTGCGCCATCCTTCGCTGGACGGCAGATGGATACCGGTCAGGATTTCGTCGCGACGCCGGGTGAGATAGTGCATGCCGTCGTTGGCGTAGAGATCGGAGAGCGGGAGTTCACGAGTGCCGGCCGCAGACACGAGGGTGACCGTCGCACCAAGGGCGATGAGCGCCGGCGCGGAGTCGGTGGACGACACCGCGAGACACTTGTCGCTCGAGGTCGCCACCCAGCAGGTGTCGCCGTCTTTCTTCATGCAGAAGTTGATCGACTTGCGCCACTCGAAGGTCTGGTCGTAGTAGGTGCATCTGGTGTCGAGGCAGATGTTGCCGCCGATGGTGCCCATATTGCGCAGGTGTGGTGTCGCAATCTGCGCCACCGCCTGCCACAGGCCCGTATACTTTGCGCGCACACCGGCATCGTGAACGAGCGATGTCAGTGTCGACCCGGATCCAATCGTCAGACCGGCGCCGCGGGTCACGGCCGTGAGTTCCGGAATGCCACGCAGGCCGATCACGACCGACGGCGTCTGCTGCCGTCGCTTCATGTTCGGAATCAGATCGGTGCCACCGGCGAGCAGCATGGCGTCGGGAGATTCCGCCAACCACGATGCGGCGTCCCCCACGGTCTTGGGTGCGCGGTAGGTATACGAAGGCAGGCGCATCATGACTTGGATTTCTCCCACGCCGCCTTGGCAGCTCTGGCTTCCACACCTGCGTCGACCTTGCGGTTGGTAGGCCGATCGGGATCGTTTGACGCACGACCATCCCCTCCCGCCCACGGCGGTGTGACTCTCAGCGTCTCGGGCCACGGAATGTCGGGGAATGACGACGGCCCGGAGCGCGGCGCCTTGCCGGCCGCCTTCGCCTCAAGCGCACGGAGGATCTTTTCCGGCGTGACGGGAATCGAGTCGATGCGCACACCGACCGCGTCATACACGGCATTGGCCACCGCCGGCATGATCGGGAGAAGCGGCCCCTGCCCCACTTCTTTTGCCCCGAACGGGCCCGCCGGATCCGGATGTTCGATGAGATCGGTGATCACCTCCGGCATATCCAGACTCGTCGGACTCTTGTATTCGAGGATCGACGGAAACTTGTGGACCAGCGCGTGAGATAACTTCGCAGGCAGCCGGCGGAAGACCTGTTCCTCCATGAGTGCTTCGCCAATGCCCATATACACACCGCCTTCAACCTGACCGCGCACAAGCGTCGGATTGAGCGCGCGACCGATGTCGTGGGCGATCCACACGCGCGGCACAGTGATCCATCCGGTCTCCAGATCCACGTCCACCTCAACGACCGCCGCCGTATAGGAGTACGTGGGTGACGGACCAACGCCGCCGCCCTTGAAGCGCGCGGGCGAGCGCGGAGGTCTGTAGGAGCCCGTCGTGCCGAGGGTGCCGAACTTCGCTTCGGCCATACACACGGCTTCCTGGAAGGTCGCGCCCTTGTTCGGATCTTCGGTGTCGAACACGCGCCGATCCGCAAAGACCAAGCGGTCCTTGGGAATGTCGAGTTTGGCGCTGACGGCGTCGGCGATGAGTTCGCGCGCGCGTTCGGCCGCCTGAATTGCGGCATTGCCCATCATCAGAGTCACACGGCTGGAGTACGACCCCAAATCCACTGGCGTGAGATCGGTGTCACCCGTGACCGCCCGCACATCAAACGGATCGATCCCGAGGATCTCCGCCACGATGCCGACCAGCACATCGTCTGAACCCTGACCAATTTCCGTGGCGCCGCAGAACACGGTGACGCCGCCGCTGCGATCAAGTTTGAGTTGGACGCCGGAATGCGGCAGGTCGTTCCAGTTGATCGGCAGGCCCGCGCCGGACAGATACGACGAACACGCCAGGCCGACACCTCTGCCGTGTGGCAACTTGCGGTATTTGTCGCGCCAGCCTGAGCGTGTCACCACGGTGTTGATGCAGTCGGTCAGCCCGATCGTGCGCACGTGCAGGAAGTTCGCGGTGAGACTGTCTGGCGGCTGCACGATGTTGAGACGCAGGTCGGCCGGATCGATGACGAGCTTCTCGGCAATCTTGTCGAGCTGCACTTCCTGGCCGAAGCGCGATTGCGGGGTGCCATGTCCGCGCTTGGGGCCACACGGCGGTTTGTTGGTGAAGACACGGCACCCGCGGAAACGATACGTCGGGATGTCGTACGTCACCGTCTGCAGCGCGCCGGTATAGAACGTACTCGCGACGCCGTACGATCCGTAGGCACCGCCATCGAGCAACGTCTGCAGGTCGAGGCCCGTGATTCTGCCGTCCTTGGTCACACCGGTCCTGAAGCGCATCAACACCGGATGCCGGCCGCGATGGCAATAAAACACCTCTTCGCGGTTGAGGCAAATCTTGACCGGGCGATCGAGGCGCATCGCGGCATACGCCACCACGACCTCGTGGTTGAAGGGATCACTCTTGCCGCCAAATCCGCCGCCGTTGGGCGTCGCGATTACGCGAATGTGCGCGGCGGGAATCGAGAGCGCCTTGGCCAGCGCCCGGTGCAGGTAGTGCGGCGTCTGCGTGCTCGAGTGCACCACGAGTTTGCCGTCCGGGTCCTTGGTCGCGACGGTCGCGTGCTGCTCAAGAGGAAGGTGTGTATTCCCCTCAAAAAAGAACAGGTCATCAAAGACGTGATCGGCCTTGCCGATCGCATCGTCCACCTCGCCAAATTCGAGCGCGACAGCTTTGTGCACGTTGCCGAAATCACCGTAGTCGTGAATCCTCGGCTCTGGGTAGTTCAGGCTGTCGAGAGGGGTCGCGAAGGTCCGGAGGGGCTCGTACTTCACATCGATGAGATTGACGGCCAGCTCCGCGGTCGCCTCGTCGCGCGCGACCACAGCCGCGACCGGATCGCCAACGAAGCGCACGACGTCCGGGCACAAGGCGTGTTCGTCGTGGCTGACGGGCAGGATGCCGTAGGCGATCGGAAACTGCGCACCGGTCAAGACCAGGTGCACGCCATCGAGCGCTTCGGCTTTCGAGATATCGACCGACAAAATTTTCGCGTGGGGCACGGTCGAGCGCAACAGCCGGCAGTGCAACATGCGCGGCAGGATGATGTCGTCGGCAAACTTCGTCTGGCCCGTCACCTTCGCGCGGCCGTCCACGCGACGGCGGGGTTTGCCAATCACTGATGTGGGCGTCGCCATCGTTATTTCCCTTGGAACCCTGGACCCTGGACCCTGTCGGACCGTGGACCACATGCCGCAGCCGCCTCTACGGCGTCAAGAATCTGCTGATACCCCGTGCAGCGGCACAGGTTGCCCGAGAGGGCTTCCTTGATGAGTTCCCGTGAGGGGTGCGGCTCGCGATCAAGCAACGCCTTGGCCGTGATCAAAATGCCAGGCGTGCAATAGCCACATTGCGACGCCCCGAGGTCGGCAAAACATTCCTGGAGCGGATGCAGGCGGCCGTCCTGGGTGAGGCCCTCGATCGTGACGACGTCGCGTCCCTCACATTCGTGGGACACCATCAGGCACGACAACACCGGCTGCCCGTCGACGAGCACCGCACACGCGCCACACTCGCCAAGTTCGCAGCCGTGTTTGGTGCCAGTCAGCTGCAGATCTTCGCGCAGCACCTCCAGCAGGGTCTTGTCCGGGTCCACGAGGGTTTCGGCGGGTTCGCCGTTGACGGTCAGCGTCAGTCGCAGTTTCATCGCTGGAACATCTTATTAAAACCGTGGCTCAAACGACTCACCAAACACACTTCCGTTTACACTGTCGGCACCATGTCCCATTCCCTGATTCGCCGATTCGGCGTCAGCATCCTGCTTCTGGCCGCCTTCGTGTGGCCACTGACCTCCTCCCCTCTCTCCCAGCAGGCACCGGCGGCACCGTCAGCCGCCGACACGGTCCCGAAA
>ENA-ORBV01009273-ORBV01009273.1-microbial-mat-metagenome-genome-assembly--contig:-NODE-9273-length-16218-cov-7.078929_pt1 | contig 16218 bp, 9 predicted proteins | sample MGYA00237777_ERZ505514 | MGnify/ENA primary metagenome ERZ505514 (study PRJEB26160, sample SAMN06269048) | microbial mat metagenome | isolation source: Oligotrophic lake microbial mat | place... | reverse complement strand
TTCAAGCAGAAGACGGCATACGAGATTCGCCTTAGTCTCGTGGGCTCGGAGATGTGTATAAGAGACAGGTCCAGATCGGAGCCTAGCAGTCCTTCGATGTTGACGAAGCTGTCAGTGCCAATCCCGACACCGGTGGCGGTTCCAGTGACCAGACTGGCATTCACGCCGGAGCTGGAGCGAGCGAAGTTCATCAGGTCAAAACCGCCCCGACCGTCGATGATGTCATCGCCCAACACGCCCTCAAAAGTTTCAGGTGCGTCGGTGCGGTCCGTACCAGACAAAGTGTCATTGAAATTGGAGCCTCGAACCTGGTTGAAGCTCAAGGCCGCCAGCGTGTCGTTGCCGTCCGCCCCGCTGGCGCTGCCGGCCTTGAGGTCGACGACGACGCTGCCGTTGGCTCTCACGTAACTGACTCGGTTGGAGTTGTCACGGTTCAGCGTATCGGTGATGACACCCCCATCCAAATAGTCGTCGCCTTTGCCGCCTTCCAGATCTTCAAAAACCAGGCCGTTGCTGCCAATGATGGTGTCATTGAAGGCCGAACCGCGAATCGCGTTGATATTGATCAGCGTGTCGGTGCCACCCGAGCCGTCGGTCGCCGTGCCGTTGCCAAAACTGGCGCCCAGCCCGAGGTTGACAGTCACCGCAGCGGCGCTGTCGTCGTAGCCGGCGGTCTCGTACATGCGCAACACATTTGCAGGCGTTCCGCCATCCAACGTGTCGTTACCACCTTGGCCTCTGAGCAGATCGAAGCCGCCACTGCCGTTGATCAAATCGTTGCCACCCTTGCCCCGTATGTTGTTGTCCGAATCGTCGCCGGTCAGGGTGTCTGCAAAATTTGATCCGTTTATGCCTTCGATGCCGCTGAAGACGTCGGTGCTGCCCCAGTTGTCGGTTGCGATTCCGGTAGCCAGGTTCACTATGACGCCGGAGCTAGAGGCACCCAGCTGGTCGGCGCCGTCGTCCTCGTAGCTGATAAAGTCGGAGGAGCCCGCGCCTCCGGTCATCGTGTCATTGCCGCTGCCAGGGATAAAAGAGTCGTCGCCCGAGCCACCGGTGATCGAATCATTCCCGGCACGTCCGAACATGTACCCCCCGGTGTTCGACAAGGTGATGATGTCGTCGAATCCCGAGCCGTGCGCGTTTTTGATCGAGATCAGCACATCGTTGCCGATATATGCTCCGCTGGCCGTTCCGAGCAGCAAGTTGATCGTCACGGCGCTGGTGGAGCTTTCGTACCCCACCGTGTCGTTGCCGGTGCCGCCGTTGACCGTGTCGTCGCCCGCATCCGGGCGAATGAAGTTCTGGCCCGAGTTTCCCGTGATCACATCGGCAAAGATGGTCCCGTTCACATGTTCGACGTTCAGGATCGTGTCGGTCCCGCCTTGGCCGTCGGATGCTGTGCCTGCCGTGAGGTCGACAACGATGCCGGTCGTGGCCCCGGAAAAACTGACTGTATCGCCGAACGCCCCATTGGCACCGCCGTCCATCGTGTCGTTGCCGCTGCCGCCATCCAGGTTGTCATCGCCGCCCAGGCCATTGAGCACGTCATCGCCATCCAGGCCGGAAAGGGTGTCATTGGACGAGGTGCCCAAAAGGGTGTCATTGCCATTGGTACCGCTAATAAACATGAATCGCTCCTAAGGAAATTCAACCGCATGAGCCCAAATATCGCTGGACATCCAGGTTTAAGCCGAATGGCATTGATTTAAGACCCGTACCGTTGAGGTTGCAGGCGTAGACAATTGAATTTGAAGGGAAAGGTAGGTTGACCTTGCCCTTGTTTTCCGGACTCCATAAACTGTCCACTATGCGGATTTCCTGTCTTGCTGCTGGTCCGCGATCCAGCGTTGCTCAAACGTCATGGGACTGACGTAGTCCAACGTCGAGTGCAATCTTCTGTGATTGTAAAAAGTGAGCCAGTCGATCACCTCGTCCATGGCCTCTCTCCTGGTGGCAAACCGCCTGCCGTACAGCCGGCCAACCTTGAGGCGACCCCACAGACTCTCTGTCGGTGCATTGTCCCAGCAGTCGCCCTTGCGGCTCATCGAGGAGCGCATACCGTAGCCCTTGAGCGTGTCTTGGAAGACCTCGCTGCAATACTGGCTACCCCGGTCCGAATGAAAGATCAGACCAGGCTCAGGAGAGCGTCTAAACCACGCCATACGCAGCGCGTCGGTCACCGCGCTTGCCTGCATGTGGTCCGTCATGCTCCAGCCCACCACGAGGCGGCTGAACAGGTCGACTACCGCCGTCAGGTACAGCCACCCCTCGTCGGTGGCGATGTACGTGATGTCGCCAGTCCACACCGTGTTCGGCAACGCCGGCGTGAAGTTGCGCTGCAGCAGGTCTGGTGCAATCGGCAGGTTGTGCTTGCTGTCGGTGGTCACAACAAACTTTCTCTTGCCCCGCGCCTTGATGCCGTGGCGCTTCATGAGCTTTCTCACGCGGTCCTTGCCCACGCGAATGCCACGAGCCAGCAATTCCTTCCACATCCTTGGCCAGCCGTATTCCTGCTTGACCTCAGCGTGGATAGCCTTGATATGCACCAGCAACGTATCGTCGCTGAAGCGCTTGTTGGCACCTGGTTTGCTTGGCTTGTCGGCGTCTTTTCGCTTCCAATGTTCGAAGTAGCCACTGGCGCTGACCGCCAGTACCTCGCACGTCAGAGTGACCGGCCACTGCGTTTTGTGCTTTGCGATCCAGGCGTACTTCACAGCGATTCCCGCGCGAAGTACGCCGTCGCTTTTTTTAAGATGTCGCGCTCCATCTTCACGCGCGCCAGCTCCGCACGCAGTCTCGCCAACTCCATCTGCTCTGGCGACACCGGCTTGTCACCGGCACCCTTGAGTTGGCCTTTCTCGCCTAGGCGCACCCAGTTGTCCAGCGTCTGCTTGGGCATGCCCAGCACCTTGGCCGTCACCGTCGCCGATTGCCCGCCTTTGACCAGCCGCACTGCTTCGAGCTTGAACTCCAGCGTGTACTTGCCACGAACTTGTCCGTCTTTTCTCTTGCTCATTTTCGACTCTCCAATTGATGAATTTGACCATCAGTTATGGAGTCCGTTTTTCGGGGGCAAGGTCAGGTGGTTGACCAACGGATTGATAGGATGGTTGTGACGAAGCTTCCAAACCATCTTTCCTAAGACCAGCCACTATGGATCGTAATGCCCGAAACGTTTTCCATCAACTCTCTCCCCGATGTCGAGCCCAATGATCCGTTGAGCCAATCGTTCCCTGCAGTGCCCTCAAGGGTGTCGTTGGTAGCGGTGCCGTTGATGGTTGCCATGGGGTATGACCCTGGTACTTTGATTTGAGGATCGCGCGTGCTGCGGGCAGATTGTTATGCTGTGCCCGACCTGCCTGGCAATTCATTTTTGACATGACGAAGGGCAAGCAATACCGTCATGCCGATAAGACTGGCCCCTTCACCCGATGCAACACCGTGCCAAGCCGCATGAACATCCTCTTTATCCACCAGAATTTCCCGGGCCAGTTCAAGCACTTGGCCCCGGCATTGGCGGCGCAGGGGCACAACGTGGTGGCGCTGGGCGTGAACGCGGTGCCGGCGCCACTACCGGGCGTACGCCACGTTTACCATCAGCCCACACTCTTGCGCGCAGGCAGCGCCAGCCAGACGCCGGCACGGCTGCGCGGGCTGCACGCCAAGCTGTTGCACGGCGAGTCGGCTGCGCAAAGCATGGCGCAGCTCGCAGCCGAGGGATTTGTGCCCGACGTGGTGTTTGCCCACCCTGGCTGGGGTGAGGCGCTTTACGCCAAGGACATCTTTCCAGCGGCGAGGCTGCTGGTGTATGCCGAGTATTTCTATGGCTCGCCAGGTGGCGATGTCGGCTTTGACCCCGAGTTTTCACGCCCAACGCCTGCCGCCATGCAGGCGGTGCGCATCAAAAATACGCATCTGCTACATGCTCTGAGCGCAGCCGATGCGGCGCAGTCGCCGACCGAGTTTCAGCGCAGCCAGCATCCGGCCTGGAGCCAGCAGCGCATCAGCGTGATTCATGACGGCATTGACACCGATCACTTTCGGCCCGACCCCAAGGCCTCGGTGCGCCTGAATACCAGCGGGCTGACGCTGAATGCCGGCGACGAAGTGGTGACCTTCGTCGCGCGCCAGCTCGAGCCCTATCGCGGTTACCACACCTTCATGCGCGCCTTGCCCGAGCTGCTGCGCCTTCGCCCTCAAGCACAAATTGTGGTGGTCGGTGGTGATGGCGTCAGCTACGGGTCTGCGCCCCCGCCAGGCCACAAGAGCTGGAAGCAGATGTTTCTGGACGAGGTGTCGGGGCAACTGGACCCCAGGCGAATTCGCTTTGTCGGCACCGTCGGGCATGGAGATCTGCGCCAGCTGCTGCAGGTGTCCGCTGCGCATGTGTGCCTGACCTACCCATTTGTGCTGTCGTGGTCGATGATGGAGGCCATGAGCATTGGCGTCCTGATCGTTGGCTCGCGCACCGCGCCCGTGCAAGAACTCATAGAACATGGACGCAATGGTTTGTTGACCGACTTCTTCGACGCCAACGCACTGGCCGAAACAGTGGCCGATGCGCTGGCGCAAGGAGCGGCACTGAACCCGCTGCGCTACGCCGCGCGGCAGACCATCATCGACAAATACGATTTGCAGCGCCACTGCCTGCCCGCGCAGATACGCTTCGTGAGCGCTGCGCGCTGACGTTCGCTTGACTTTTCAGAGGTATTCCAAACCGCTGGCAGACAACCCGACCAAATTGATGTTCGCTGTATTCAGCGACGTGTCGGCCGCGAATATACCCAGGCTGGCCTGGGTATGGGCGCCACTATCGAGCAAGGACGTGAACGCCGCTAGTTCAGCACTGCTGGGCTCAATACCGACGACGTTGGTGTAGAGCAGGGTCACCACGGCTGCGTTGCCGGCATTGGCGCCAAGCCGGGCGTCGATTGCCAGTTGCACCAGGTCTGGGTAGCTCATATCACCATCCAGCAGCCCCAGGCCGATGCCTACGTATTCCTTGATCTTTACCGATGCCGCGCCAAACACGGCGCCGAGAATCTTGGCCGTGGTGCCGGCGTTGCCATCGATGTCGAGCGCCACGCCGAAGTCAGCAAACTTCAGCCGCTCTATGCTGAGCAGAGTGTCCTGGCCGTCGGCAGCGCTGCTGGCACTCACGGTCTGGCCCGCAGCGTTTTTGCCCAAGGCAGTACTGGCCCGGGTGCCACTGAAGATAGCCGTGTCAACACCTTCCTTGCCGTCAATGCCGTCGTTACCGGTACCACCGGTGAAGCTGTTGTTGGCTTCGTTGCCGGTCAAGCTGTTGTCCAAAGTGTTGCCGATGCCAATCAGATTGCCGGCGCCGCCCGCAAGGGTGAGGTTTTCCACAAAAGCGGTCAACGTGTAATTGATCGAGCTGATCACCTTGTCGATGGCGCTGCCCAGGTCGAGGTTTTGAACAACGCCCGAGACCACTATGGCCAGCTCGTTGTCGGTTTCCAGAACCACGTCGTTGACGTTGTCGACCACATAGGTGTCGGCGCCGCGCCCGCCCTCCATGCGATCGGCACTCTGGCCGCCGTCAAGGTAGTTGTCCTCTGAATTGCCGATCAGCGTGTCGGCGAACGCCGAGCCAATCGCTCCTTCGATGGACACCAATGTGTTGCTGCCGGCTGCGCCGGTCACCTTGCCGGTAGCCAGGTTGATGCTGACCGCTGCCAATGCATCCTTGTAGGTCACCAGATCATCTGCGGCGGCAGTACCAACAATTGTGCCGCCATCAAGCGTGCCGACTATCCCGCCGAAGACCAGGTTCTCGATACTGGTCAAGGTGTCAACACCGTTGCCACCACGCAAGTCTCCAACGAGATAGTTGCCAACCCCAGTCTGGGTAATAAGGTAACCCGATTGAGGCCCGCTAAAGATAGCTGTATCGTTTCCCGCGCCACCATCGAGGAAGTCATCGCCAGAACCACCAGTGAGCGTATCGTCGCCGTCGTCGCCGTGCAGCGTATCGTTTCCCGCTGCGCCAGACAAGTCGTCATTGCCGCCGTAGCCACCAAGGAAATTGGCCCCATCGTCGCCGCTCAACGTGTCATTGAAAAGCGATCCCACCAGGTTTTCGATGCTGATAAGGCTGTCGTTCCCGTCCCCTCCAAAGGCAAGGCCGGTCGCAAGATTCACGTTGACCGCGCCGATGCCGGTCTGGTAATAGGCCAGATCGGTTCCAGAGCCGCCGTCCAGCGTGTCGTTGCCGGCGTTGCCGTGCAGGTAGTCGTTGCCGCTGCTGGCCTCGATCAGGTCGCTCCCACCGCCGCCAATGATGACGTTGCTTTCCTCATTTCCAATCAGTGTGTCACCAAACGGGGAGCCTTGTATATTCTCGATCCCGGAAAGCGTGTCGCGGCGGAAACTGCCATTCGCCGTTCCTTCCAGCAAATTGACGTACACGCCAATGCTTGCATCGGAATAGTCCACGGTGTCGATACCGCCTCCGCCCACCAGCACATTGGTGCCAGTGCCCCCGGCAAGTGTGTCGTCGCCTGGCCCGCCCATCAAAGTGTCGTTAGCGCTGGTCCCAGTCAAATTCATGCGCCAGGCTTCCGATTTAAGCGTTGCTCACAGCAAAAACTCCAAACCTGTCAGAGCCAGTCCCGTCAAAGCAATCCTGTCCTGGTTGAGAGTGGTGTCCGCCGCCTGCACCCCGAGACTGGCCTGGGTATAAACGCCGCGATCCAACAAGCCCGTGAAGAGCAGCCGATCGGCGTCCGCCGGCGCGCTGCCCACCACATTGGTGTAGAGCAGTTCAACCACGGCTGAGTTGCTGGCATTGGGACCCAGCTGCACGTTGATTGCCAATTGCATCAGGTCTGGGTAGGTCATGCCGCCGTCCAGGAGACTGAGCCCTATGCCGACGTAGGCCGGGTTCTTCACCGCAGCTAGGCCGAAAGTCGCACCGAGGATTTTGGCCACCGTGCCCGCGTTGCCCGAAATATCCAGGGCCAGCCCGATGTCGGTGAACCTCAGACGCTCGACGTTGCTGAGCGTGTCGGTTCCGTCCGACCCACTGCTTGCGGTCACACTCAAAGCAGTCGCTTGGCGCATCAGCGTGTAGTTTGCGCGAGGACCGGCAAAGGCTACGCTATCGATCCCTGCGCCACCGTCGATAGTGTCGTTGCCGACTCCGGCCACCAGTGCATCAGCGCCGCTGGTTCCAATAATCGTGCTCCCAGAGGCAGTTGTCGTGAACTGGTAGTTGCTGATGGCGCCAATGCCGTTGCCGGCCACATCTTTCACGCTGCCGGCTGACAGCTCGATTGAAAACCGGGTTGCGCCCTTTAGCGTACTGGTCGGATCAATCGTCAGGGACGACCCGGAGAACACGAGGCGGTTGCTGCTGGCCACATCAAAGGTTTCGATCAGCGTATTGGCGCCATCACGTATCGAAATGCTGCCACTGCCGCGAACAATATTCTCATTGAATCCAATCATCAAGTTGTTGCCGATAGCGGCAGCCGTGGCGTCTCTGGGCGGATCAAAGCTGGTTGCCACCGGCGCGCTTGTATCCGGCGCGGCAACCGTCGAAAAGTTGTAGCTGCTGGAGCCCGCATAGGCATTGCCCGACGCATCCGCGACTGCGCCCGGACTGATCTCGACGCTCACGCTCTTGCCAAATGGCAGATCGGCCCCAGGGTTGACCGTCAGCGTGGCACCAGCCAGCGTAATGGCGCTGCTGTTGCCGATATCGATGAGCTCCAGGATGGCATTGGTGGCGTCGCGCAGGATGATCGATCCAGTTCCGCGCATGACCAGTTCGCTGAACGTGAGCACCAGGTTGCTTGACACCGGCACATTGCTGGTTTCGTCGGGCGGATTGAACGTGAGAACCGTCGGCGCAATCGTGTCCACCAGGTCCGCGGCGGCGACAAGCGCATCGGAAAACTCGAACAACTCCACATTGACAACGCTGTCCACGCCCTCAGCCGCTGAGCGCAGCGTGAACACCTTGGTCACACTGTCGATGCTGACCAGGTAGTCAAGGCGATTGCCCGAAAATACCGCGCGGTCGACGTCGGCGCCACCGTCGATGTCGTCATTTCCGCTCCCACCGGTCATCTGGTCGCTACCACCGCCCCCTCTGAGGGTGTCGTTGCCGGCCAAGCCAAACAGCGTATTTGCCTGGTCGTTGCCGGTGAGGACGTTGTCCAGCGAATTGCCGGTGCCAGCCAGGTTGCCAGCGCCGCCGACCAGCTCCAGATCTTCAACGAAGTTGCCCAAGGCATAACTGATGCTCGACAACACCTTGTCGATGGCGCTGCCGAGGTCCAGGCTCTGCAACGGTCCCAACGGGGAAGTTGTCTGCGCAATGCCGGTCTCGACCACCAGGTCACCGACGTTGTCCACCAGGTAGGTGTCACTGCCCAGCCCGCCTTCCATGCGGTCAGCGCCAAGCCCGCCATCCAGGAAATTGGCACTGTCATTGCCACGCAGGGTGTTGTTGCCGGCATTGCCGCTGCCACGCAAGATGCCGCCACCCAATTCGAGGATTTCGACCGCCAGCGCCAGGACATAGTTTTCGATCCCGGCGATGACCTTGTCGCCCGTCCCGCCGCTGGTCACCTCCACCACCGCGTCCAGCAGGTTGTCCACCAGGTAGGTGTCGTTACCGGCGCCACCCGCCATGGTGTCCCGGCCGCTTCCACCATCGATCGTGTCATCACCACCAAAGGCATTGATCGTGTCGTCCCCGCCCAGGCCGAACATGGTGTCATCAAACTCGGTGCCACCGAGAAAGTCTGACGAACTTGTGCCGGTGACGAGCTGGCCCAAGGACGGGCTTACAGGGACCGTTACGTTGGAAAACTGTATGAACTCGATCTCGCGCAGGGTATCGATTTCGCCATCAGAAATATGCGTCACCGTGGTGGAGCTCAGGCTCGAGCTGACCACATAATCCGTCGACAGGCCCGGATACGAAGCAATGTCGGAGCCGGCGCCGCCAAACAGGGCATCGTTGCCGCTGCCACCGTTAAGCAGGTCGTTGCCGCCTTCACCGTACAAGCTGTCATTGCCCGCGCGGCCCTGGATCGAGTCGTCCATTGGCCCGCCGATCAGCTCGTCGGCCCCTGCGCTTCCTATCGCAAGAAATCCTGTGATGACAAAGCCCGCCGTATTGCCGGCGGCAGATTGTGCGTCGAAGCTTTGAACAAAACTCGCCTGCGTCAAAACGTCAGCCTGAACATTGCTGAGCCGAACGATCGGTGTTAGCGCTGCAGTGCCATTGCCCGATGGAAGGTTTTGAAACAGCCAGGTGTCCGGGCCCTGTTGAAGAAACCCGATTGCGCCACTGGCCAAGGGATTTGCACCAACTCCGGTGTCGCCCGGTTGCGCCATGAGACGGCTCAGGTCGAGGCGGTCCCCGTCTGCCGGGTTGAAGTCTGAGATGACGTCGCCAGCGCCCGCCTCGAGCACGAAGATATCGGCGCCGCTTCCACCAGTCAACGTGTCGTTGCCAGCGCCGCCCATCAAGGTGTCGTTGCCGCCATTGCCAGTCAGCAGGTTGTCGCTGTCGTTGCCGATCAAACGGTCAGGGCCGCTGCCACCAATTGCGTTCTCTATAACGGTTGTGCGGTAGAGATGAACCGTATCCGGGTTTCGAATCTGCCCGTTGTTGATCCACACCGGAAAACCAAGCTGGCTCCATTGACCCGGACGCAAATCGATCTCGCCGCCGCTTTCACCGTCGATCCGGATCGTGTCGTTGCCACCGCTGTCAACCAGCGTTTCCAAGTACTTTTCAGAGTCACTAAATACATAAACATCGTCCCCAGCATGCCAGTTGGACACGGCGCCGTACAGCGCCTGTATGGCATCGATGTCGAGTGCCATTGGAGTGGTGGGATAGCGATCGATGTTTCCAGCAAATGACGCCACGACGCCTGGCCAAACATAGCGGCTCATCACGGTGTTGAACATCGAGTCGTTCAAGGTGTCGACGGTCGTGGCGTTGTAGATGGACTGCTCGTCTGGGTGCTTAAGGCCGAGCGCGTGGCCGGCTTCATGCAGCAAAGTAAAGTAGGCCAGACTGCCGGGCGCGAATGTCGCCAAAGTGCTGCCTACCAATGCCGCGTTGAGCCAGATGTCGCCGGCATTGGCCAACTCGTTGGGCAAATAGCTGTAGCCCAGTTGGGAGGGGCCCATTTGCCAAGCCGTATAGGCAATGCGAATATCACCCGTGCCACTGGCGCCGTCGGCCACTTCAACGACATCGAGCTTTGCCACCGACGCCCAAGCGCCGAGCACCTCGCGAAACGCTTGCCGCGAAAGTGGGTCGCTAAAAGGAACATAGCCCTGCAATGGCTCGCCGGAATTGGCGTAGGCCAGATTCAAGTCCCAGACACTATTGAAACCCGGAAAGCCAAAGCTGAGTGTCGTACTGCCGCAGCCTGCCACGTTCATCCACGCGTTACCGTACACCAACGGACCAGCATTAACTGTAGCTACCCGAAATACGCTGCTCATGAGGCGGCTCCCCACCGTGTATATGCGACCGCGTCAACACCGTGTTCATCTTAACGCGCTGACGGAATCTGGCGCAAGCAACAACCTTCGGGCCCATACCTCGGCGGACAAGGCGGTTGCGGGTCAGGCGGATCAGAATCGGTACGCGTAACGCAGCAGCAGATGCGGGTCGGGATAGGGCCCGGCGCGTTTGCGTGCGAGCACGTTGTCGAGAATGAACTGCACACTGTGCTGTTTGGTCGGGTCTTCCCAATACGCCGTCAGCCCGAACGACCAGCCTGCAGTCATCGGTTGGAGGTTGTCTTCGTCCTTGAAACGTTCGGTGCGGAAGGTCGCGCTGGTGCCCAGCAACCAGCCGCCCGACAGCGACCACTGGCTGGCCAACTGCGCAAAGTGGCGCGGGATGTACGGGATCTTCAGGCCGGAGCGGGACCCGGTCCCGGTCTGGCGCGCCGTGCGGCCCAGGTAACGTGCCGAGATGGTCTGGTTCTTGCTGAGCAGGTGGTTGACGGCGAAACCCAGCGAGTCGACGGTCCCGCGGGCGAATATCGGGGTGTCTTCCAGCTCGCTGCGGGCGCTGAAGAATTCGGTCCGTCCGCGCAGGTTTTCCAGTTGCGACAGCTGGAAACCCGCGACCGGTGACGGGAAGTTGCTGCGTGGGTTGTCCACCCGCTCATGGTCGACGAAGACCTGCAGGAAGCTGTTCGGCGTGACCTCGCCGTCGTATTGCAGGCGCACGCGTTCGTACAGGGCACCCTCGGTCAGCAGACGGTCGTTGACGGCGATGCCGAGCGTGTCGATCGGCGACAGGCTGCCCGCAGAGGCCGGACGGCGCCATTTCTGCCCCACCAGGCGCAAGGACTGCAGCGGCGCGATCTGCCATTTGACACCCAGGCGCGGATTGAACTGCGCGTAAGCGATCCGGGTGATGCCGCCATTGATCGGGATCTGCACCGGCGGGTTGACCAGCAGCACCAGGTCGCTGGTATCGGTGATCGTGACCTTGCCGTTCTGCGAGAAAAGATCACCCTGGACCTCGAAAGCACCCGGGCTCTGGTAACGGGCCGACACGTAATAGTCAGTGACGCCGCCCGATGTCACCTGAGACACGCTGGTGCGCACCGGCGCAAAGGTGCTGGTTACCACGCCGGTGCGCTCGAGCGTTGAGCGCTCGGTACCCCAGGTCCACAACACGTCGCCCGAGGTGAAGGCGTGGCGCATCTGCAGGTCCTGCCGGCGCGTGAACGATTCGACCCGGTCGAGCTTGCCGACGCCTGAGATGAAGTTGGTGTTCAGCGCGCGGTTCAACGCGTCTGCGGTCGATTGCGACACGAAGTCGCCCGTCAGCAGAACATTGTCGCGGCCGCTGCCGGCTTTGAACCAGAACTGGTTCTCGGGCGTCAGTTTGTAATTGAAGCCTAGGTCGACGCGCCGGTCAGTCAGGCGCATGGGGCTGTTCGGTAGCTGGTTGGTGCGGATCGTCGCCTTGACGTCGGCGTTGCTGGCAAAGCCGAACGCGGCCATGTCGTAACGCGGTTTGACCCCCAGGCCGAGCAGGAAGTTGCTGCCACGGGCGGCGTTCGGATTTTCCCGGTCGTCAGCCTTGGAGAGGTCCAGGCTGGTGAAGTAGGCCAGCGGAAACGGGCTCACCGCCATTCCGTTGAATGTGCCGATCAACGCGCTCTGCCGCCAGTCGGTGCTTTCACTGTAAACGTCGATGCGGCCGTAATGGCCCGGCGTGCCAACCAGGCTCGAGTTCCGGTTGGACGCGCCGAACGCGGTGGGATCGGTCAGGTAGCCCTTGAACAGTTCGGAGTTCTTGTTGAATTCGCCGGTCAGTCGATCGGCCTGGAACAGGTGGCTGGCGCCCCAGTAGGGCGAATAGGCTTGCGATGCGTAATACCCGGCCCATTCCTCCATGCCGAAGTTGGCCAGCGAGGCGCCCAGGTTGGCGCTGCCTTTCTGGTCGCTGAGCAACTGGTTGAGTGACTTGAGGTAGGGAATGCGTATCTGGGCTTCGCGCGCCGAAGCGGTGGCCGTGCCCAGTTCCAGAGCGTCACCTTGCATGATGCCCAGCATGACATAGGGCAGGGGATCTTTCGGGTCGAGCTCGGCCGCCTTGCGCACCGACTCATAGGCGCGCTGGGTGTTGCCCAGGCGGTAGTAGGCGACACCCACGTACAGTTGCGCGCGTGCAAACCGCGGTTCGATGACGCCGGCCTTGAGGAACGAATCGAGCGCGGCCTCGGTTTCGCCGGACTTGAGTTGCAAGATGCCCTGACCCGTGAGCGCGAGGTAGTCGTCGGGTTGGCGCTTGAGCGCCTCGGCGAACCCGGCCCGGCCGGCGTTCAGATCGCCCGCCAGCGTGTCGACGGTGGCGCGCTCGCCGCGGTAAGCGGGCGCGTCGGGCGCCAGTCGCACGGCTTCGTCCAGCGCCTTGCGTGCCGCGCCGACGTTTTCCTTTTCGTTCTCGATACGACCCACACCAAACCAGGCTTCGCTGCTTTGCGGGTATGCCGCCGCCACTTCCAGGAAAAGCTTCAAAGCGACTGCGGAATCGCCCTCCAGGCGCGCCACGTCGGCCTGTGCCAGCTTGACTTCCGGCTCGTTCCCGGACCTGGGCGCAGCTTGGGTCAGCAGTGTTTTGGCGTCATCCAGGCGCCCGGCGACGGTCAAGGCCCGTGACAGCAGCGCCACGGCCATGGGATCACCGGCGCCATCGCGCGCCAGCGGCTGGAGCCGACCGATGGCGTCATCGGCGCGTCCCTGGAACAGCAACATGTCGGCTTGCAGCAGCGACGCCTGCACCGACGATGCGCTCTGCTGCTGCAACAAGGCCATGGCGCTACCATAATCGCCGGATTCGATCGCCTTGACGGCCGGCTCCAGGCCGGCCGGCACCACCGGTACCCAGCGCCGTGGGTCTGGGCGATAGGCGGTCACCCATTGCACACGGTCGCGCGCGTTGGTCAGCAGCGTCTTGGTCGGCGCCTGGCCACGCAACGCCGAGGCTTGTTCGTTGGGGCCGATGGACACGGAGCCCTGGTCGTTGCTGACGTCGACCTGGCCCGACAACACCGTCACCACCGTCTTGTCATCGTCGGCAACCACTTCCCAGTCGGTACCACGGATACCCAGGGTTGCGGTCGGGGTCTGCACGCGCAGCGGTGGTTTGCCCCCTATGCCGGCGGTTGCCAGACCGAATGTGAATGCGCGCAGACCCCCGGTGAAAAATTGTTTGGCCTGGGCCCACATGCGACCCTTGCTCAGATCCAGCGTGGTGCCTTCGCGTGCGTCGGCGACTGCGGAAAACCGCATCAGCGATTGTTCGTTGAGCCGGACCTGGGTCTGGTCGCGCAGCACCACGGCCATCTGGCTGGAGTCGCCGGTTCGAATTGACACGCCGGTCTGCAACTGCTGCTGCACCCGCGCCGGGCGCCAGGGCCCTTGGGGCGATTCCTGAACCTCGGCTTTGCCGATCAAAAGAACGATTTCACCGTCGGCAGCCCAGGCACCGGTTGACAGCGACAGCAGCATGCCCAACAGGCCAGGAAGCACAAAACGGGTTATCGGACGGGTCTGGTTTTTCATGGTCGATTGCCTCTTGAAGTTCCTTTATCCCAACCGGAGCGCCAGGCCCTCACGCATGCGGTACGCGAGCTGACTGGATTAAACGGGAATCTCGGCGCAGCACGATCAAGACAAAACGCGTCGCCGCCCATTGGCTGGCCTTGCCCCGTTTCGCGCCGTACTCACTGCCATTGGCGGACCATAGCAGGAAACACCACTTCGGGGCAACGCAGGGCACCCACATGCCTGCCGGGAATGTTTGTTTTTTGCCAAAAAATCTGATTTGCTTCGGTCTTGCCGGTCTTGCCGGTCTTACCGGTTGGGCCGTGAGGCCGACACGCTTGATCCCGTGCACAGCAAACGAACGGATGTTTGCCGCATAGGTGACTGGGGCACAATCGAATCGGGACTTGTCGCTTTGCCTTTTGTCATTGGATCGACCGGGCCGCATGTTGTTGTGGCCCATGCCGTGGTTGTGCCAGCCTGTTCAGGCGGAGGATCTCGATGTTTGCGGCATATGGATATCGGCTCGTTGCGGGCCTGTGCGTTGTTTTTTGGGCCATGACCGACGCTGTCAGCGCGGCCTCTTGCGTGCCTGTGACCAGTGGCTACCAGCTCGGAAGCAGCCAGGTCAGTTATTTTCGGGAAGACCGTGCCACGCAGCCGCCGATCCGGCTGGTGCAGGTGGTCGCGGACGCCGACCCGCAGAGCTTCGACGTGTTGCGCCGCACCGTGGATGAACGTGATCCGTGCGCCGGCAGGCAGGCCAACTACGCGCGCGACCGCAACCATGTCTATTACCAGGCGCAGGTCATCGTCGGCGCGGATCCGAAGACCTATTCCTTCATTGACGACAACTACGCGCGTGACTCCCAGGCCGTATACGCCTTTGGTCGGCGGCTGAGTACACGTGTGGGCAGTTTCCAGGTGCTGGATGGCGGGTACGCGACCGATGGCGTGCACCATTTCTACCAGGACGTGGTGCTGGAGGGCGAGGGTTTCGAATTGCTCGGCGCAGGTAGCCAGGCCGGATATGGATATGCCCGCACCCACAGCCGTGTATACCGGCATGGCCGGTTGCAGGTTGACGCCGATGCGAAAACCTTCGAGGTGTTGCATGCGGATGTCGGCATCACGCGCGACCAGCAAGCGGTGTTTTTCAACGACCAACCCATCGCCGGCGCGGACCCGAAGTCGCTGGAGCAGGTCCAGGGTTATGTGTTCAAGGATCGCAACGCCGTATACGCCGAGGGGCGCAGGATCGACGGACTCGACCCTGCCACGGTTCGTGTGTCCGAACTGGGCGGGTACCTGATCGATAACCGGGCGGTGCTGCGCGATGGCAGGCCGCTGGCGGGGCGGGACCCGATGACGTTTGCCGAACTGCAGTCGCCCTGGAGTCGCGACAAGAATGCCGTGTATTACCGCGACATGGTGCTGCCGGAAGTCGACGTGGCCAGCTTCAGGGCAACTGCGCTGGACCGGGGAGAAGACCGCAATGGCCGTTTTTCCGGGCCGAACCGGGTCTGCAAGTCACGCAGCGAGGACCCGGCGGCCTTGCCGCAGTGCCCCTGACCGCGTGCTGGTTACATGTATTCCAGTCCGGTTTGCGCCAGGCCCACCAGGCCCACGTTGGCGATATTGAGCGACGTATCGGCCGCCAGTATGCCCAGCGTGGTGGCGGAATATGCGCCACTGTTGATCAAGCCGGTATAAAGCTCTAGATCGGCGCTGCCAGGCGCAACACCGACGACGTTGGTATATAGGAGATTCACGACCGCCTCGGCGTTGGCGTTGGCGCCAAGGCGCGCATTGATGGCCAATTGCATGAGGTCGAAATAACTCGTTCCGCCATCGAGCAAACCCAGCCCGATGCCGACGTATTGCAAGTTTGCGACCGATTCCCGACCGAACACGGCGCCCAGAATCTTGGCCGTGATGCCGGCGAAGCCGTCCAGATCGAACGCCACTTTCATATCGGAGAACTGCAGCCGTTCGACTCGGGTCAGCGTGTCGGTGCCGTCAAGGCCGTTTACCGTCAAGCCGGCATCGCCAACAGAAACGTTGTTGACACCTGTCTCTTATACACATCTCCGAGCCCACGAGACTAAGGCGAATCTCGTATGCCGTCTTCTGCTTGAA
>ENA-ORBV01009272-ORBV01009272.1-microbial-mat-metagenome-genome-assembly--contig:-NODE-9272-length-16219-cov-6.453971_pt1 | contig 16219 bp, 16 predicted proteins | sample MGYA00237777_ERZ505514 | MGnify/ENA primary metagenome ERZ505514 (study PRJEB26160, sample SAMN06269048) | microbial mat metagenome | isolation source: Oligotrophic lake microbial mat | place... | reverse complement strand
GAGATTCGCCTTAGTCTCGTGGGCTCGGAGATGTGTATAAGAGACAGAAGCTGTACGTTTTGTATAGCACCGGTTCCGGTGGTAATGGTGGGGCGGAAAGCGCCCCTAACGCCCTATTCAAAATGCACCCAGCCGCGCTTCGCAAGCCGCGCGATTATACGCGCGCCTACCGGAATGCGTTGGCCCGTGGGGTAGGTATCGTACCGGCCATTCGCCAGTAGCACAAGCGCGGGCGCGTGTGCGTAGTGCGCCGCTGCCGCCATCGCGGCGCGTTGGGTTTTGTACGTTGGGATTGTGAAGGGTGCCTTTAGTGTCGTGCATACCGGGCAATTGGAATCGAACCCCTCAGCGTGTGTGGCGGATTCGTGTAGTAATTTTGATATCGTCATGTTTTACCCCTTTGTTTTTCTCGCACTCTGCGTTTGCGCGGGCTTGTGACCGCCGTAGGCCGCATTACGTGGGGGCGAGGAGCGCCCGGTTGGTGGTGTTAGGAGGCTGCGATGTGATCCAGTTCGATACCGGCGTTTACTGCTTCTCGTTCGGTCCTGCCTGTGTACCATACTCGGCACGTTCCGATCATGGCCCCATCTCCAGCACGTTCCCCGAATGTCAGCCCGTCGTGTTCGCCAAGGCCCGCGAAGTCCAGCAACTTCTGGCCATGATCCCGGCAGCAGGATAGGAGTGTCGCACGTCCTCGCCTCACTGTGTAAGCAATTCGTACCCGCCGCCCGTTGTGCTCCGCTGCTAGCTCGTAGCGGGTGCGGGTGTTAGTTCTTATCATGGTTTTATCTCCTGTTTTCTCTTTGGTGGGTTGGTGGGCGAGGAGCGCCCGGTTGTGGGTTAGATTGCGGCAGATTCCTGTCTGTGCTGTAAACGTGCATACCGAACACGGTCGGCCAAATACATGCGGGCGTTCCAAACTACGCCGTTTCCATCGGAGTCCATCTCGGCTTGCCGCAAGATCCGGCGAGCGGCATGATCCGCTGTAGCCTCTGCGGCTTCCCTAACCGTGACGATGGCTGCTTCGTATTCCGCGCTGTTTTTGGTTTCCATGGTTTTATTTCTCCTGTTTCTGTGGTCGCCGTGTCGGCTTCCATGTAATGACTATAATCCAACGCTGCATTGCTGTCAAGAGCTATTCCAAAACATTTTTGGCTGGAAATGTACAATAACGCGGTCGCCGAAAGCCTCGCCACGCGCGGGCAATCTTCGGATGTGACCGCGATCTCCGACGCCATACTCATCCAAGCCGCTCTGCGCTCGTTTGCGGACCGCGAGGCCATGGCAGCCGCCTGTCTCACTATTCAGGACAAATCTGGCCAGACCGTTCCCCTCGTCTATACACCGTCGCAAAAAAAAGTTTCCGCGCTCATCCGCCGTCAGCGCCGCGCCGGTAAGCCCGTCCGCATCGTAATCCTCAAGCCTCGCCAGGCGCATTTCTCCGTCGGCTGCGCTGCTGAGATCTTCGCGGAATGCGCCTTCCTCCCCGGCCAGCACGGCGCGTGCGTGGCGGATATATTCCGCACTGCCACGAACCTCTGGAGTTACTACGATCAGTTTCAGCGCTCCTACCAGGAGCGAGGGCCGTTTTGCGGGATACGGCAACTCGCGCCTAGCTCAAGCCAAAAAGGCAAGCTCATAGCGTGGGATAGAGACTCTTACGTGCAGTTTCTATCCGCCGACAACACCAGCAGCGGCCGATCCTACTCCCTTCGCCATCTCCATTTGTCTGAGTACGCCTTCTACCGCGACGCCAGCACGTTAATGACTGGCCTCATGCAGTCTGTACCCGAGGACCCAGGCACGACGATAATCGTGGAATCGACCGCCAACGGCATCGGAGGCGGCTTCCATGAATTGTGGTCACGCGCCAATGATCCGAAAGAATGTGGCGACTGGATCCCGCTATTTTTTGCTTGGTACGAGCATCCAGAGTACTCGCGGCCAATCACCGTCCCGCGCGACGTATTCCAGCGCTCGCTCGACCCGGAGGAGATCATCCTTCACCAGCAGCACGGCGTCACGTTCGAGCAGCTCGAATGGAGGCGCTGGGCGATTTCGAATAAGTGCGATGCATCCGTCGACGCCTTCCACCAGGAGTACCCATCCAGCCCCGAGGAAGCCTTCCTCGTTTCCGGCCGGCCGGTATTCGAGGCGAAGTCACTCAACTCCATGCCGATTGATCGCAACCCGATTACAGGCAATCTCAAAATCGTTGAGGAATTCCCCTCGAACCGTATCGTATTCGAGCCAGCCGAGAAGGGCGAGCTATCGCTGTTCCGGAAGCCGGAACGCACCCGCTCATACGCTATCGGCGTAGACACTAGCCGAGGTATCGACCGCGCGGAAGGCGCTGGCCGATCTGATCCGGATTACTGCGTAGCGCAGGTACTTGACGTCGATACCGGCGAGCAGGTGGCCAGCCTCAGGGGCCGCTATTCGCCTGGGCAATGGGGCGCGTTAGTGGCAACGCTCGGCAGGTGGTTCAACGTTGCCTACATTGTGCCGGAGAGCAACGAAAACGGGCTGGGCGTAATCGAACATCTCACTCAGCAGTACCCTATCGCCAAGATCTACAGGCGCTACCCGACTCCAGACGAACGGGGCCCGGTGCAACTCAACGAGCTAGGCTGGTGGACTGACACGCGCACGCGACCGCAGCTGGTGAACACCCTCGGCAATGCCATCCGCGAGCAGGCCATCATCATCCGCAAGGCCAACACGCTTCAGGAGTGTTTGACTTTTGTGTACAAATCCACCGGCAAAGCCGAAGGCCAGAGCGGATGCCATGACGACGAGGTTATAGCCCTGGCGCTGGCCGTGATCGGCATGATCCGCGCACCACGCGAAACCCCAACCACAGCGGAAGCAAAAATTGCAGCCCGCGTGCAAACATACAACAACAGACGCCGACGACGGCGCGATGAGGACGACGACTAATGCAAATGAAACTGTCCGAGCAGGAACGCGTGCGAATCGGCCATTACGTGGAGGAGGTCCACCGCGCCGCCATCTCCAATCATCAGGAGCGGATGAACCGATTCCGGCGCTACTATCGCCGGTTTCGAGGGTTGATGGATCCGCCGAAAGCAGGGGACGAGGACGCCAGTAATTATCAGGTCCCACTCCTCAAATGGCACGTGTTCTCAAAATGGGCCGATCTCATGCACGGCTGGCTTGGTCGAGGAGCCGAGGTTGCAGCCGAACCCACTGGACCATACGATCAGAAGATTGTAGAGCGCGTCTCGCGCATGGTTACTTGGCGCATTTTTACCTATATGAAAATGGTCAAGCCCGCGGCGATTGCAACTTTCCGCGCTGTGATCTTTGGTCGAACTCACGTCTATATTCCGTGGGACCAAGAGTACGATAAAACCGGGCGTATCTGGTACGACGGGCCAAAGTACATCCCACTTTGGCCCAACGATTTTATTGTTCCGGTGGAGGATGTGTGCAGTCTCCACGAGTTCTCGTGGGTGATACACAAGGAGCGTCTCAGCCCGCAGCAACTACTCAACGGCGAGCGGTCCGAGCGCTACATTGGCATCGAAAAAGATTTCCAAAACATCATCCAACTCGCCAGCCAGACAGGCACGCGGCGCGAACCCCACGGAAACGAGCTGATGGAAGCGAAGGATGAAGCGGAAGGCGTGACAGAGGACAGCAGCGGGTCGAGAACAGGAACGCTGACAGTACTCCACTGGTACGGGAAACGTCGCATGCCAACCGGCACCGGCGACGTAGCAGAAGACGCCATCCGGGGCCGTGATCTCGACGAGTCTGAGATCCTGGTGCACTACTGCCTGGAGCTGCACCGAGTCATTGGCGTTCAGGATCTCGACGCGCTTTACCCCCAGGCGAGGCGCAAACGGCCGTTCGGGGAAATTGCACTCAACGAGGAGGGCTCCTACTGGACGATGGGACTCGGCGAGATGCTGGAGACCGAAGGCGAGGAGCTCACCGCGAATCACAATCTCGGGACCGAGGCAGGCGAGTTTAGCGTTGCGCCGGTCATCTTCGCGGCTCCGGAAGCCGGTCTCAATGCGAAGAACTTCCGGTACCGGCCAGGGACTGTCATCACGACAGAACATGCCGACAAGGTCAAGGTCGTGTCGATGTCGGCGGATCTAAGTTACGTTGTAGCCAAAGAGCACACGATGCTGGCGATGGCTGAGCGCGTTACCGGGCAGAGTGAGCAATCGCTGGGGCGCAGCAGTTCCGCGCCGAACGCACCGCGCACGGCGAGCGGGCAGGTACTCCTCGCCGAGATGGGAAACCTACGGGCGTCCCTCGACAACCTGTTTTTCAAGTCACACCTGGAGGATCACCTCCGGCATATCTGGTGTTTAGAGCAGCAGTTCGCACCAAAGGATCTGTTCTTCCGGATAACCGAGGACGACCTGCCCGGCACCGAAGTGCGGAACGGTTTCGGGAAAATGACCCAGGAGGATTACGAAAACGAATTCGATTTCACGTTGAAATTCGCGGAGTCGCCGTGGGCGAAAGAAGCGCTGGGGCAAAAGCAACTCCAGCTTTACCAGCTAGATTTAGCCAACCCGCTGATCGCGAGCAACCCAAATGCGTTGTGGGCGGTTGCCAACCGAGTGCATAAGGCACTGGGCGACGACAACTTTGCCGATGTCGTCCCGCAGCCATCCGACATGGACACACCCAAGAATCCGCAGTTGGAATGGACGATGATCCTACAAGGCGACTTGCCGGAAGTTAACCCGAACGATAATGACGATTTGCATTTGAAAGACCACGAGCGGAGATTGTCGATGGCGGAAAACGCACCGCCGGAAGCGATGTCGGCGATGCAGGCGCACATGCAGGCGCACACCGTTCAAAAAAATCAAAAGGCGCTCATGCAGCAGATGGTCTCCGGCATGGCAGACAGTTTGGCGTCGATACTCCCGCAGGAAGGCGGAGGCCAGGCCGGAGCACCAGCGACACCGAAACCGCCGGCAATGACGCAACCGGAAGGCGAAGGCGGAATCCAGGGACGGCTGCAAAACGTGATGGAGAAAATGTAAATGGCTGATCGGCTCGACGGTATCGACGTTAGTCAAGTTATCGAAACCATGCGCAGCGATGGACACGCGCTGATTGTGGCGCGGATGCAGGCTATCCACGCATCGAAAATCAAGGAGCTGCGCAATCCGGACATGGACCACGGCGCGACCCAGGCGCTCCGTGGTTTTTTGGACGGTATCGACAGGTGTCTGGCTGTGCCACAGCAACTCCGGGATGAATTCGACGAGAGGCGGAAATGATCGCCGCGCCAATCGTTATGGGGGTTCGCTGCCATTATTGCAGTCGGCACCGCTCTCCATCCGAGATCCATCACATGGGTACCGGGGGAGTAAAGATCTGCTTCCGCTGCTTAGAATGGCACCGGGTCGCTATGCGCGCTTTGAGCGGCGCGCCACCCCCCGGATGTCAGGATTGCGGCCTCAAATTTGCCGACCTGAAAGAGATCGACGCGGCGGGCAATCTTAGAATGTCACTGGTTGTGAAAGACGGCATCTACCAGATACTCTGCACCACCTGCAGTGACAGTTACGAACGCAAACGGGCCGACCTGTTTCGGGAAACCGAATACGGGTACAAAAGGAAAATCTGATGGCTAACGAAGTGGTGTACGAGGACATGGAATCCAGTACCCCTGTTGGACTGGAAACATCTGTCGACAACGCGACCCCGCCAGCAAAGGCGACGGAACAGGCTGAGGAGCCGAAGCACTCTCCGAAAGACATGGCGGCCTTGAACCGCCGTATCCAGGAGTTGGAGTCGAGCGAGCGGTACTGGGCCGATAAGGCCAAGTCCGGATCGCCCGCTCCGGTACAGAAGCAGGCCGACGGCCCAGACGAGCTCGAAGCGCTGCTGACGAATGCCGGTATCGACGACGACACAGCCGCATCGCTGCTGGACGACCTTGGCGAGAAGGGTGTTTCGGCACTCCAAAAGCGCGGTGTCATCACGATGGCGCAATTGAAGCCAATACTTGCAGCCGTCGAGCGGCGCATGGAAGCCAAAGCCGAATCCCTGGCCGACGGCAAGATAACGTCGGCTCGCGGCCAGATGACCGCCGAGGCGAAACTGGTGAAGGAATACCCGGAGCTGAGCGACCCGAAGTCTGCACTCTCGATTGCCACGGCGAAAGAATTTGCCGAGATGGTCGCCGAAGATCCCAGTCTGCAGCACAGCTATACGGCGCTGGGCATGGCCGCTAAGCTAGCCCGGTCGCAATCCGGTAGCAGCGGGATGTCGATGACAGATCGTATGCGGCAGATCGCGGCGCAAGGCCCGGCCCGTGGCAGCCGTTCAGCCGGGTACAACGAGTTCGACGATGACGGCGACGTAGCGATCACCCCGGAAGCGCAGACGTTTATCAACGCCGGTGCAAAGTACGGGCTCACTCAAGAAGCCTACAAAAAGCACGCGAAGAGGGTGTCATGAGCAAAGATCGTAAACCAGTTTCAGCCGGCATAGGCGATAGCAAACCGCACGTCGCCCCGCCTGGCTCGTTCGATGAGAATCCAACCCGCCACGCTGGCGGCCGCCCCGTCGGCACAGGCGCGCTCGACTATCTACTGGCATCGGCGCACAGCGACGAGCAGCAGGCCGAGAACGATTTGAAGCCGAAAGCCCGCACTACAATGGTGCGCGATGCGTTCGAAAAGAAAACCTATGACCAGTACGCCGATGACCGCGTCAACACTTACAAGCCGTGGATGACGTCGAACCCGATGCAGGCCATGGCTGATCAGCACACACCCACTGGGCACGTTCCGCGATTTCTGGGCGAACGCAAGACCCAGATTGACGGGCTCCGCGGATGGCAGCCGGTAATCGGCTCGAACGGCGATCCGGTCAAGCTCGGCAGTATGACGCTGGCTTCCATGCCACGCGAAGAGGCTGATGAGCGCAACAAGTTTTTCCGCGATATGGACGCGGACAAGATTCGCGGCATGAGAGACGAAACGTCTGAACAGACCAGCCGATTGGCTAACGCAAAGGGTATGCGCGTTGCCTCTGGCGAAGCCGGTTTCAAACGGTCTCACGGAAGCATAGCCGCACTAGACGAATAACCAGGAGTAAAGTCACATGCCTAATGTTGACAATCCGCATGGCCTCAATCTTCTCGGCCGCACTTTGGCTGGAGGATTACCGACCATCGAGAGTTTTAACAAGGCCGTAGGCTACGGCACCGCCATTTTTATCGGCGATGCTGTAGCCCGCGCGGCCGACGGGTCGATCGATAAAGCGATCACACCCGGCACCACCAATTACAGCGGCGTTGCGCTCAACCACGGCGCCGCCTCCACAGCGACAGCACATCTCGTTGTTACGTCTCCCGATTCGCTGTTCGAGTGCCAGGATAATAACGACACAGATGGGTTCGCTGCCGTTGACATGGGCCTCAATGTCAATCTGGAATTGAACGCAGGTTCGGCTTCCACCCAACTCTCGGGGCACGAACTGGACGAATCGACGGCCGCTGGAACAGCCACGCTCGATGTGAAATTGCTTCGGCTCTTTGGGAACCCGAACAACGATTACGGGGCGTTCGGCCGCTACGAAATCGTGTTTAATAAGCACCGCATGGCCAACGCCATCGCCGGAATCTAAGGAAAGGAATCAGAGAGAACCCATATGATTATTCGTGGCGCATTTTCCGATTTCTATATGACAACCATGCTCCCCGCCCTTCGGGGCGTGGTGTCGGCGCGGTACAAAGAGTACCCGACCCAGTGGGACCAGATTTTCGACGTGCAGACCAGCAACCGGAGCATCGAACAGATGTCGGAATTTTCCGGCGTCGGCCAGTTCTCCACCATCGGCGAAGGTCAGGCCGTGCGATTCGACACACCGATCCAGGGCTTCGACAAAACGTTTACGCACACCCGCTACGGATTGGGCATCCAGACCAGCGAGGATGCGGTCGAGGACGACAAGTTCTCGCTGATCATGAAATCCCACGCGGATCTTGCGGTGTCGGCCCGAGACACACAAGAGATCGATGCCGCATCGACGATCAACAACGGGACCAGCGCGTCGTACCTTGGCCCGGACGGCAAGGCCCTGTTCGCGACGGATCACCCCCTTTACAAGGCGGGTGGCACCCAGAGCAATCTGGGTACGGCCGCCGATTTGGACATTGTGTCGCTGCAGATCGCACTCACCGACTACCGGACCCAGAAAGACCCAGCTGGCCGGATCATCAACGTTCCCTGCCAGAAACTCGTTGTCGCACCGTCGAACGAGTGGGTTGCCATCGAAATCACCAAGAGCTCGATGCGGCCCGACACCAGCAACAACGCAGTTAACGCTCTGAAGTTCGGATCGAAAGGGATGCCCACGCCGTTCGTGTGGAACTACCTCACCGATCCGGACGCATGGGGCTTGTTCGCGCCGCCGGCCGATACCGGCTTGGTGTGGTTCTGGCGTCGGAAGCCCTACTCGAAACAGTGGGCAGAAGAGGCAACCGAGACAGGCAACTACGCTCTCCGCTATAAGAAGTCCCACGGCTGGTACAGCTTCTACGGCACGTACTGGAACTCGGGCGCCTAAACCCCAAACGGGGCCAGATAGACAAGCTGGCCCCGAACCCTTTTTGAGGAGACTTTGATGCCACGATCTTTGATGCACATTCCCCGGAGCGGACCGGGCCCAGACGGCGGAATCGTTACCCAGCGATATCTTCACCGGCAATTTCTTTTGAACGGGACCCAACCTGCGACGGCAGGAAATTATGGGACCTGCTTTTTCACACCTCGCGATGGAACGTACGAACTGATCGCTATTTATGAGCGGCATGCAACGGCAGGCAATGACGCGGGAGCGGTTACTGGAATGCTCAAGAAGGTGCCGAGCGGCACGGCGGCGGCATCCGGAACCGATATGCTGAGCGCCGGAATGGACCTGAAAGCAACGGCAGACACGCTGCAGGCTGGATCGTTGAGCGCGACTGCGGCCAACCTGCAACTCGACATTGGAGATTCCGCGGCGTTTGTGCTTACCGGCACGCCTACGGCAGCGGCTGGCTTGTTCGTGGAAACGTACTGGAAGCGGGTCTAATGCCGAGTTTCAGCCGAACTGCGACAGTGACGATTGCGAGCGGCCAGAGCCTTTCGGCGGCCGTAGCGCTGGGCGCTGGCGTGCCGCTGGCTATGCAGATCCCGGCAGCGATCACGGGCACAGAGTTGACGGTGCAAGGAAGCCTGGACGGGATCACGTACACCGACATCTTTGATAGCGGTGTTGAGTTGTCGATTCCGGTACTGGCAAGTCAAAACGTGGTGTTGCCCGCATCCGCTTTGGCTGGATTCTCGTACTTCAAGTTCCGCAGCGGAACGGCATCCGTACCGACGAACCAAGGGGCTGCTAGAACGCTGGTGTTGCACAACCGGGTCGATTTTTAAGGAGATTGTATGAACCGATTCACTTTGGCGCTGCTTTGTGCAGCGCCCTTTGTTTTTGCGCAGCCTTGGTTTGACAGCGGCAACGCGAAGAAGATCCAGGGTCGGCCGGTTTCGGCGACGGCTCCGGCTAACGGCGAAACGCTGGTTTACAATTCCACCACGAAAACATGGGGTCCAGGCGCCGGTTCGGCAGCGGCACCGGCGGCCGGCACCGGCATATCGGTAGCGGGATCGACGGTATCCATTGACACCACCCTCACGGCGACAAGGCCTGTTGTGCAGGCGGGCGCTGATGAGGTGTGTACGGACGCTGGCGGCGATGACACGTATGTGTGCACGCTTGCATATCCGCTCGCAGCTTATCCCGCTGGCAAATGTTTTTCTCTCATCGTGACTACGGGGAACACTGGCACGGCAAGCGTGAATATGGGGCCGAGCGTCGTGAGTGTGTTCAAGGCAACTGGCGCGGCATTGTCGGACGGCGACATTGTAGCCAGTGGCGCAATTAATAGAGTTTGTTACGACGGCGCGGCCATGCGTCTTGCCGGTGGCGGAACATCGGTTTCCGCAACTCCTCCGTATTTGACCATCGGTGGGGTTCCGTATACTTCCGACGGATTTGCAGTCACGCTGCCGCCGACAACGGGATGGACGGCGGATAATTGCGGAGCATGTACGTTTACTACGAGCGGTTTCAATGGCGCGATATTATTGGTTGGCGGAACGGCAAATCCAGCGATATTCAGCCAAACGCGAGCAATTGGTGCGACGAGAACTTTAATCGCAAAAATTGCCATGAGCGGGAATGCTGGCTCTGCGAGTACGAGCGCTTGCGGAATCGGCGTCGTGAACACCGCGCTAACGAAATATAGAATTCTAGGTCCGTTTGTCAGTAATACCGCTGCCGGAATCACTGATCTTTCTTTTGATCCGAACGCGACGTCGTTTAACTTTGAATCACCAATCGGTCCGGGTGATGGAACCACCGTTCTGAAGATTGTCATCGGCACAAACTACACCGCAAGTGTCAGCAATGACGGCGGGTTGAATTTTCAAGACGTGTACACAGCAACGTATTCCACTATCTTTGGTGGGGTCGTAGCCAACACCGATCTCTGGACGTTTACAAGCAAAACGAACGGGCAGGGATTTGCCACAAAGTGCACTTTGCTTTCTTGGAGCGCGACCTAAATGCGATTCCTGCTACTGATTTTGTCCGTTTGCATCTACGCGCAGCCAACGGTAACGTGCACCGGGACAGACGCACAGGGGGAACCGCGCGGCGCAAATTACATCGGTTCGACCTACGCGCAAATCAACTGTACTATTTCCGGCACTCCGTACTATTCTTGGGTCGAATATGGAACATCGACCGGGGTTTATCCAGACCGGACGAAAACAGTGTCAAACATGGAGGGAAATGGTCAAACTCCCTCTGTACAAATTCGTTTGGCCATGGGAGGACTGAAAGCCAGTACATTGTATTATGTGCGGGCTGGAGCGCAGCCAAACGTTGACAACAGAACTGGAGCGGGTTATTCCGCTGAATTTACTTTCACAACATTGGCGGAAGATGCCGTTAGTCCGCCATATCCAACTATGGCCACGCCGTACACGCCTGGAGCCATAAATACGGCTGGATATACGGTCGTGACGTTGAAGCGTTGTGCTTCAGGATTTGCCTGTGCCGACGGCGCGGTTGCATCCTTGGGGATTGCAAATGAGGCAACGTTGCAGGCGGTCTACGACGCAGCCACCTACACAAACGGCACTCTTATCCAGGCTCCGGTTGGGTTGGACACAAATGTCGAGTTTGTCGCCGCCGATGGAAACCGGGGATATAACCTGCCGAGCAAAGCGGTGCAAGCAGGTAAGTCCGGGATAGACGATGCCACCCATAATTGGATTGTCACGGAAACCGCGGGCTGCGATACAACAGCGAATTTCCCTCCGTTCGGAAGCCGGATTGATCCTACGTTCGCGGGGAAAACCTGGACTCTTAGGGCGACAACGCCGTCAAGTCGCGGCCAGCACTTCGAGGCTCCCAGCAATGCTGGGATAACGCACCATTATGCGTTTCGCTGCCTGAATTTGGAAACTCCCACGCCTGGAGCAACGGAGGCGAACCCATTCACCTATAAGCACGCGATCTATATCTCGCAAAACGCTCTGCCCGAACCGAATCTCAAATACTTTATTATCGATCGAGTCATCGTAGCCGGAACCACAGCGACGGGGCCGAAGCGTCAATATGGCGGCCTACATTCCGGCGCGGCGTACACGTCGATTACTGGCTCCGACGTTCGAACGGGAATTTGGTTGCAGTGGCAGATGCCCACAGCGTCGATAACGATAGGCGGGACCGGAAACAGAACAATAACGCTCGGGTCCGGCAGTGGCGCCGAGATGAAAGTTACGGCGACATCAAATGTCCTGGGTTGCTCCAGTGGTGCAGTCGCCGTTGTAACCAGTTTGGGTGCAACCGGGAAATGGGTGCTGGCCATGACGCCAAGTGGGTGCAAGTTTTATTACAGCGCAGCCGCCGTTACATTATCCTCCTGTACAAATTGTACGGGATCGTCTTTTGTTGGTGATCCCGATGTGGAAACGATCGCTATAGATGAGTTCCCATATTCCCGTGGGACATTTTCAAGCGCAGGGGCCATGTCGCTCACTTACACAGCATCCGGTTTCGCCAGTCTTGGCGCGCCAACGTGGGGTGGAGGATCTTACGATTTGGCATTCGGCATAGAGGTGGGGTCCTACGACGTCGGACCGTTCACAATTCAAAACAATTACGTTGAGACGCCTGGGATTGGGTTTTACCTGGACTCCGGTTACGGTGGGTACGCCTACGACACGGTAAATGGGCTAACAAGAATGAACTGGTTCAATTTGCCCCCGCAATATCAGTGGAACCACGCATCGACAAACGGCCGGAATTACAAGAACAGGCAGCACTGGGAAATAAAACGCGGTCGTCAATGGCTGGTAGTCGGGAATCGGTTTACGGGACTGACAGCCGAGACCAACGCGGGGCCGTCCATATTTTTGTCCGGTCGCCCAAACTATCTCCCGAACATCGGCAACATGATCGCCGATATTGAGATCCGGTCAAATGTGATTGCCCATGCCCCGCAGGGTTGGGATTGCAGTGTGAACAATCCGCGTTCAGCCGACCCGGTGCCGAACGCAAGGATTTGGTTTCACAACAATTCCCTGTACTCGATCAATTCCTTTTTGCATTCAGCGCCGTCTGGATCGAAACTGAATTCGTCTTACTACGCGGCGTTCTCCGCGTGCCAGGATGTACGCATTAACAACAATACCCACGGACTGTCCGTCGGGCTCGGGCCGGTTATTTCTTTAATCGGCGGCGATGACCTTCGCGGCGGTAAACATGCCGTTACTGACAATGTGTTTTACGCGTCGAAAGGCGATTCCGGGTGTTCCCGGTTTCTTTTGATCAATGATTCGACTGCAATTAATACAACATACCCCAGTCTGCCCGCAGTGTCCGGCGCAGACGCAAAGGCGATCTGGGACAGTTATTTTGCATCGGTTGCTGGCGGTGTGGTTACCGCTAACAATAGCTTTTCGAACAATGTCATGGTCGGCGGGAAGTGTTCCGTCGATGCAAGCAATATCACGGATCTATCGCAAGCTGACACAACGGCACTCGCATCCGCATGGAAAACCGGGAACTTATGGCCAGCGGGAAATACATTGGCTTTGCGCGAATCCGCGGCGGGATTCTCCACGGCCACGAATTCCATGTTTCCGACATCCCCGTACTATCGAGCGTCGGCCAATAAGTTCAACGCCATCGGACACAATCCGCAGGTGTTGACCCAAGAGATGGGTATTGTCACCGGCATCAGTATCTCGCCGGGAGCTACGTTTGTGACTGCCACCTATTTGGCTCCCGATACGCGGGCGTGCCGGTTGGACGTCACTGCCAATGGCGGGACTACCTGGAGCAGCACCACCGACGCGGGTGGGTCGCCCTACCGGGTGACCAGCGTGGCAGGGCTTTTGGTTTCGACGGCGTACACGTGGCGGTTGCTCTGCTACTACCAACAGCTCAACGACGGCCGTCAGTGGGATGATTGGGCTACCAGCCAAATCACGGCGGGCAGTACCTCAACCCTTGCTTCCTCGGGTGGGTCTCGCACGGTCACCTATGTTCTGCCGGCCGTGACCGGGGCGAGCAAATATCAGATTGTGTTCACACTGGCAGACGGGACTACGTCCACGGCGACGTCCTGCACGGCATCACCGTGCACAGTTACATTTCCAGCGACGGCGGTTTTGATGCGGCCTAATATCTTGAGCGCGGCGGACGCCGTACTTTTGACCGGAAGTTTGATCGCGGTTACACCAGGAACCGGCGGAGCGCCTTTAATCGCTTGGTCCGATTTAACTAACGCATGGAGCATGTACACAGGAGCATGGAGCGCATTATGAGATTCATATTATTTCTGACGATTGGCGCTGGGCTATTTGGCCAGTTTGTCACGATTTTGTCGAGCGACACGCCAGCCGGGTCACTCACCCAACTCAACAAGAAGATGGCCGCGCAGGTTAACGCCGGGGCGCCTGGCGGATCGTGTACTGCGGGTCTTGATTTTGCTTTGAACTCTTTGACAAACGGGGTGTACATTTGCCCTGCCGGGTCATGGGTGTTGTATGCGCCTGCTGCCGGGACAGTTACCAACGCGATGCTGGCCGGGTCCATCGACCTGACGGCTAAGGTAACTGGCGTCCTGCCGAATGCCAACACGACGGCAGCGACCGCGAATACAGCGTCGGCTATCGTGGCGCGTGATGGAAGCGGGAACTTCGTCGCAGGGACGATAACCGCGGCGCTGACAGGCAACGTGACCGGGAACGTTACCGGCACCAGCGGATCGGCAACCGGCAACGCGGGGACATCCACAGCGTTAGCGGCGAATGGCGCAAACTGTAGCGCGGGGCAGTTCCCGCTTGGCGTGGACGCATCAGGGGCGGTCGAGACATGCACGTCGCTGCCAACGACGGTTGCCGGTACGGCAAACCAGATTACGGCGTCGGCTTCGACGGGCGCTATCACTCTTTCTATCCCGACATCGCCCACGCTGCCGGGGACGACGACGGGGACGTTTAGCGGCAATCTCACGGGGAATGTAACGGGTAATGCTTCCGGCTCATCTGGTAGCACGACCGGGAACGCGGTGACAGCGACAGCGCTGGCGGCGAATCCAGCCGATTGCGCGGCAAATAATTTTGCCACAACCATCGCGGCGAACGGTGATTTGACATGCGCGCAGCCGTCTATCAGTGCTGGCGTGTCTGGCCTCGGCGCGAACGTTGCCACGGCGCTCGCAACGCCATCATCGGCCAATCTCCTCGCGGCGCTGACCGATGAGACAGGGACAGGCGCGGCGGTGTTTGGCACTTCGCCAGCTCTCACAACTCCCGCCATCACTGGGCTTCCGACGGGCTCCGGCGTGGCTTCGGCTGCAACAGCATCGACGTTGATGAGTCGTGATGCCAATGCCAACACAAGCGCCAACTCATTCATTTATGGGTATGCGACGACGGCAACAGCGGCTGGCACGACTACGCTGACGGTATCCTCGGCCAACCAGCAGTTTTTCACAGGGAGCACGACGCAAACGGTCACGTTGCCAGTCACCTCGACGATGGTTTTAGGCCAGCGTTACGTCATCCAAAATAACTCCACCGGTGTCGTGACAGTGCAGTCGAGCGGCGCAAACACAGTTACCGCGCTACCCACGTTGACATCGGCGACCTTTACGGTCATTCTCACCAGCGGCACCACGGCGGCTTCGTGGTCCTCTAATTATGTGGCGGCTGGCGGCGGTGGGGGCTCCCCTGGCGGCTCTGGCACGGAGCTACAGTATCGGAGCGGCGCATCTACATTCGGCGGGCTGGAAAACTCCAGCAGGCCTAATTCTGGCGAATTTAGTCTGGCAACCGTACCTGCTGCGGCCACAACGCAGTCCGTATTCCACTTAGGCTCTTCGACATTTACAGGCGGAACTGCCAGCGGAACACTGCTGACGATGAACAAGCCAGGTGCCAATACTGCTGATTTTGTGAATTTATTGTCAAATGGAACCAGCATCTTTAGAATAAATTCAAGCGGGGCGCTTACGATAGGCAATTCAGCCAATATATTGCTAAGTGGAGGCAATGTAACTGGAGGAACATCTTTGAGGATTATCGGGGCCGGTTCAGGTGGTGTAGCTAGTACCAATTTTGTTGCAATTTCCAATACGACTGGCGGAACAAGCACCAACCAGCTCCGAATTAATGCCGACCAAAAAGCCGTCATGATCGGGCAAACCGTTAATACGACAAGTTTGTCAGATGTTTCGCTTTACCTAAGTGATCGCACCGCGACAACCGGAGTAACCCGCAAAATGTCAGAAGCGGGCGCTGGGCAGTCTACGACGCCGATGGAGGAATGGCGGTCATATCACGCCACGCCTGGAAGCGGTACGCTGATAATGTCAATCGCTGGTGACGCTTTGCCACAATGGGGGACGCTTGCGGAACCAACATGTAACTCAGCCAACCGAGGCAAACTGGTCATGGTTCAGGGCGGCGCGGGCGTCCTTGACACGTTTAGGATTTGCCGCAAAGACGCGGCGGACGCATACGCCTATGTTTCACTCTACTAAGGACACAAAATGAAATACCTATTAATACTCGCTTCGCTTGCCGTTTACGGTCAAGCCACAATCAACGCTCCGGCTATTACGTTGGACGCAACGGGATCAACA
>ENA-ORBV01009271-ORBV01009271.1-microbial-mat-metagenome-genome-assembly--contig:-NODE-9271-length-16220-cov-4.871399_pt1 | contig 16220 bp, 6 predicted proteins | sample MGYA00237777_ERZ505514 | MGnify/ENA primary metagenome ERZ505514 (study PRJEB26160, sample SAMN06269048) | microbial mat metagenome | isolation source: Oligotrophic lake microbial mat | place... | reverse complement strand
ATTTCGATCTGCGCGTCGACCTCTGCCCGAGCGCGGTCGACCTGCCGTTGGATCAGATAGACGCCGGAGGATCCGTGATGCGTCAGGCTGACGTGCACCGGATCGGTGACGGTGATCCAGGCCTGACGATGGATGCCGCCGAAGAAGGTGTAGTCGGAGACCAGCGGCGGGTAGTCGAGATTGTGGCGGTTGTCGACCGTGATCTGCACATCCTGGTCGGCTATCGCGCGCAGGTGCGGAGTCAGGTCGGCGGTGAAGGCGGTGAATCCGGTGCGATGCTCAAGAATCATCTGGCCATTGAGTGAGACCTTGGCCTTGGCGTTGGCCGCGCCAATCGTCAGGAAGATCGACTTGCTGCGCCAATCGTCGTGAATGCGCAAGGAGCGTTGGTAGTAACCGACAGCTCGCTTGTAGGCATGCCTGACCTGGGATCCATCCTCGGCGTTCCAGGTGTGAGGGATGGAAATATCTGTCCACTGGGCCGGGAGCGGAGCGGAAGTCTCAGAATCCACCACCTGGAAGAGCCAATGTTCATTGAGCGACTGGAATATCCGCTCTTCAGCAGGTGCGGGGGCGAAGGGAACCGCCAGAAGCGCCATGGTGACCATCAGCGCACAACCGGAGCCACCGCTCGGAATTAGGCGAACAGGAAAACGGGCGCGTCTCACGGGAAATGGAGTCTGTACATACATTCACCTCTGCCAATGGGATCCATTCCCATCACTTCAAGTTGGACTTGAGCAAACCCTTGGTCTCCATCTCCCGTTGTTCAGATGCACCAAACGCGCCGCACCCCAGCAGGCCGAAGATCGGCAATGCCAGCAACAGCACTTCACATTGTTCGATTTTTCAGTCATCGAACCCCACGCCATCACGAGCAATGATCGCGCGAACAGCACTGAGCTTACTGATCAGATCTCGGCGATAGGCGGCCATCGCCTCCCGATAATCGGCCAGCTTTAGCTCGTTCGCGGGAGCCTTCACCCAGGCCGCGTGGATGGCTTCGATTGAGTCCTTATAGTATCCAAGCCACGTGGTGCCGTTAGGAGCTAAAAGCCTAGGCGCAACCAAACCCCTACGGGGCATGATCCCCAAGATACGGCGTAACGCATCATCGAACGGATACGTTCGGAAACTGTACCGCAGCCATTCCAAGGGACCTTCGATGTTGGCGTTCATCGTGGCCAATTCACGATCGACTACGCGTAGTATCAGCGCCTTCGGGTCGTATTCTATCCGGTCGCGCCAGCGTGATGGGTACTTGTCCAGGTACGATTTCACATGACCGGGATACAGTCGATCGGGCATTTCCAATCGGATCATAAACTGACCTGACGGCCAAGAAACCTCCTTCCATCCACCCTCTGAGCCGATCATGCGATGTTCGGCGATGTACTGGCCGTGTAGCTTAATGATCTTCAAGTCGGATTGGTGGCTGGCCACTTCGACAAGCATGTCGTCGTCTGTCATTGGGCGGTCGTACCAAAACACCCAGTCACCGGGTCCCCCCGTGAAAAACGAGCCTTTTTTCGGCACACAGCCTCGTGCCACCTGGATCCGCGACGTGTTATTCCACGCCCACTTATTCCAGGCGTCGATGTATCCGCCAGGCGTGGCGGATACATATCCTTCCGGCACCGGAGCAAGCCACTTATCCGGAAGAGTCCGCGCCCACGCTACTTGTTCTGGGGTGGGGGCGGGGGCGAGTTCGCGGTAGGCAGCACCGATTCCCGGATCACTGTACGTGAAATAGATGATATCTTCTGGCGACATCACTTTTGAAAGAACAAAGGGCACACGTGTCCCCTCATCATTCATTTTTTTTGACGTTGCCAGATCAGAAGAAATGTGAATTATATTCCTTGAAATTTCAGACCACAGACGATCTGGAAAAGCCCTGGGCGCCTGTGGCCAATTCACACTATGGCGGATTTCACCGCCGAGTTTGTATGTCCACTCACCTTTGCGAACTGATTCAGGGATGTCCTCTCCGACAGCGAGAAAGGCCAGGAGCATCAAAATGGTCACTTGCGCTTTGATCATTTGATCACTTCCTCGAACAGCTTACGGACCATACGCGTCATGTCTTGATTCTGATTAGGCTGGCCGGGTTTCTTGCTGCGTTCAATCAGCGTGCGCAACAGCGGATTGGCGCCTTCGACAGACAAGGCTTCGGAAGCGATCGCCAATGGCACTCGTGAGTCCGCCTCCGACGGACCACCATGCCAGCCTGGATAAGCGTCCCCTTCGTGCACGGCATTGAAGCCCGCTTTGGTATCGGGAACGAGAATGATGTCGCCACAGCGCGTACCTGCTGGCGTGGAACCCACCCGGTCGTCCATAGCACGAATGCGCCGAGCGAAATCTACCCAGTTCGAGTCACGATGACGAGCTTCAATGTCCTCCAGTGAAACCAATTCGCAAAGCGGCTGTCCGTTTACATAAGTCACGCCTGCCAATCCGACTATCTCGTAATCCGTCGGATACGGCTCTCCGTCCAATTGAAGACGTGAACGATAAAAATAGCGAGAAACCTTCGGTATTTTCAAGGTTTACCAATGGGCAACTTCACGCGCTTATTCAAAACCAACTCCGTCGCGCGCAATGATTGCGCGAACAGCACTGAGTTTATTGATCAGATCTCGGCGATAGGCGACCATCGCTTCTCGATAATCGGCCAACTTAAGGTCACTCGCAGGGGTCTTCACCCAGGCCGCGTGAATGGCCTCAATTGAGTCGTCGCGGTATCCAAGCCACGTGCGATTATTAGGAGCAACAAGCCTAGGCGCAACTAACCCACTGCGGGGAATTATCTTTATGATGCGCCGGAAAGCATCATCGAACGGATACGTTCGGAAACTGTACCGTACCCATTCCAACGGACCTTCAATGTTGGCGTTCATCGTGGTCAACTCCCGGTCTACGACACGTAGTATCAGCGCCTTCGGGTCGTATTCTATCCGGTCACGCCAGCGTGACGGGTACTTGTCCAAGTATGACTTCACATGACCGGGATACAGTCGATCGGGCATTTCCAAACGAATCATGAATTGACCTGACGGCCAAGAAACCTCCTTCCATCCACCCTCTGAGCCGATCTTGCGATGTTCGGCGATGTACTGGCCGTGTAATTTGATGATCTTCAAGTCGGGTTGGTGGCTGGCCACTTCGATGAGCATGTCGTCATCTGACATTGAGCGATCGTACCAAAACACATGGTCACTGGGACCACCGGTGACACCCAAACTCTTTTTTGGCACACAGCTACGCTCAATCTGGATCCGCGATGTGTTATTCCAAGCCCACTTGTTCCAAGCGCTGATATATCCGGTTCCGTTCCGCAGGATAGAAACGTACCCTTCCGGCACCGGAGCAAGCCAAGTATCTGGAAGGGTCAGTGCCCATGCGGCTTGTTCTGGAGTGGGGGAGGGAGCGAGTTCTCCGGAATTCCACTCGCCCGGCTTATCACCATAAACCACCTTAACGATATCGTCGAGCGACGCAGTCTTAGATCGCACAAATGCATCCAAGGTCTTGTCACTCGCCATCGCCTTCAACTCGGCTTCATTCATGCGAACCATGATAAAACCGCGTGGAACTTGCGCCCAAAAATCATCTGGGATTCTCGCCTGAGGAAGTTTGGTTCCGTCCCATTTATACTGCCACTCACCCTTCTGGATCGATTCGGGGATTTCCTCCCCTGAAGCCACCAGCATAAGCCCCATCAACACCGCAATAAAAAACCGGCTCATTTGATCACCTCTTCGAACAATTTGCGAACCATGCGCGTCATGTCCTGATTCTGATTCGGCTGGCCGGATTTCTTGCTGCGTTCAATCAATGACCGCAGCAGAGGATTGGCACCTTCGACGGATAACGCCTCTGACGCAATAGCCAGCGGCACCAAGGAATCGGCTTGTGACGGGCCGCCATGCCAACCCGGAATTACGAACGCGTGGCGTGACCGGCGATCTACTCGTCTACTCGGACGTGAGCGGGGGAAATGCGGGGAAATGGCCTGGAATTTCGATGGAATCCGGTCGGGTAGTACAGGTTGTCTGTGTACTTTCCCTCTCCACAGAAACTCAGCGATAATCATATGCAATAGTCGCCAATAAAGCGGAGATGCTGTCTCCTTCCAACGCGGGGATCAGCTTCTGTATCCTGCCAGTTAATTCCGACTCTGTCTCTACTTTAAAAAAAGGAACAACTATGTCATGAGCTAGATCATAATACTTAATAATAATTTCCTTATCTTTATCGCAAAGCGAGTCAATTCTTATTCTTCCCCCATTTAAACTATGGGCTCGTATTAGATTATTAATGTCGATTGTCACTGTGCGTCTCCTTAATTTTCCTTAGTCGGTTTATCGTGACCAGAGCAAGATTTCCTCTAGGGTTGTTGGATTTATTCTCCATATTTCTTGAACGTTCAAATTTTTGGTAAGGGCAGGAAATTCAATCCTAGACCAGACGGAAGTTTCAGCGACACCATCCCCCAAGGCAACATATACTTTCCCAGATGCCTCCTTGGCAAATTGCTCGGAGACACCATCCCACACAGCTATACGATATTCGTCCTTCCAGATATATCCGAGACGCTCCTTGTCATTGAATACATCGGAAACCCCCTTCGCATCCATACGAACCTCCAACGTTTCAAGCCCTTTAGCCTCGGCTATAACCTTCGCCTTTCCCGAACCCCCTCTACCTAAGCCTGACCAAAACATGGTTCGATTCGCTGGCGGCTCCAATTTAATGATGCGGGCCCCATCCGCCCTTACCACATGTGCAAGTTTGGATTCCTCAGCCAATGCATCCAAGCCTGCAGCCGCCCATGCCTTTGGATTGATCTTCTTATGATTTTTTTCGACAGACCTCATCGCTTCAACCGGCGATTGGCCAAGCCGATTTTTATAATGATACATCAACGTCCAAATCCGCTCTCCATCGCGGCCATAGCCTCCTTTTGCAAGCCATCGCGTCTTTTTCATCTGATCCCAAATGAATGCCATTTTACCCATAGCTCGCGTAATGGCGCCCTGCATATTCAAGGGCATCTTCTCAAGCCATTTAGCCCTTTGAATATTTCCTAAAATTCTTCCCACCGCGGTGATTTTTGAGACCGACCCGGCCGCATTAACTAGCTGTGCGCCCTTGAGCATAGGCAGGACAACCAGCACAACCTCAAAGAAAATGCGACCCGCACAAACACCCTTATGGTAATCATCCAGCGCCTCATGCTCATCTATTAGCTCACTGAAAAACTCAGAGCCAATTTCTGCGTAAATTGCATACTCCCCCAGGATTCGCTCCTGCTCTGCGATGTCCTTTGAGGCTAAAGCTCTGTAGAGAGCGAGCCTGTCCCCCTGCACTTTTGTTAATATTTTTGCGACCGTTTCCGCGGCTTGGCCAATGGCCTCCGCGTTCTGCACATCGGCCTCTAACTCAGCAAAAGCTGCGCGCTCTGCATCTTCACTCACCCAGGAAAGCAACAAAAGCACACCGAGCTGTTGCGCCTTAAACGGACGCACCGCCACTGCTGCCACAACCTCAATGGTTCCGGTAACCAGGGATGCTCCTCCTCCTATTGCTCCAGCTACAAAGCCCTTTGCGTAGGCAATGGCACCATCTTCTCGCTCGTCTTCCTCTCTCTCCTTGACCGGTGGCGGCTCCCCCTGGTTACCCGCCGGTAACTCAGAATTTGCAATAAGCATCAACGCTTCTGGCTCTTCTCCGTTCGCCGTCGCCAAATAATATTTACCAGATACTTTGATGACCTTGCGTTCCCCTGCTTTTGTTGGGACGGTGAATTCACTCCTGGAAATAATCTGTTCCGGACCTTCCACTTCGAATGCCATGATGGTCGCCGAATCACGGTCATCCTGATAAACTACTTCATAGTAAGTCGAATGTAGGCGCCCAGGATCAGCTCTCCCTTCTTGGTCCGTGGGGGCCACTGGCCCCTGAATGGATGCTGTTGCGTAGGTGGTTGCACCCAGTCCCGTTTGAGACGCCTGTATCACCAATTTGGTGGTTGAAAGTGAAGCGCAGTCGACCAGGGCGGTAATGCCCAGCGTACCGTCGGCGCTAGCCGTGTTCTGAAATGTGAGCGAAATTGAAGAATCCGACGACACCCACGAATCACCGATTTTAGTCAATGCTGCACTAACCATTATGCCACCTGCACCGCGAGAAATAGTCACCGAAATCGGATGAGACCCATCCAGCCCATCAGGCGAAGACAGAGCCATATTATAGTAATCTGAGATAAACTTATTCCCTCCATTACGCCGGAAAACAACTGTACGCGCTTGCCAGGAAATCGTCGATGCGTCTACCATTGCAACGAACTCATCGATCACTCCGCTCTGAGCTTGAGCCAATACGCCTGGCAGCACAGAAAGACCGAGTGTTTCTCCACGCAAAGTGAGGCCACTTGTTCCAGACTTACGCAATGCTTCACTAGTAGTGACTGCTTCCGGAGCAAAGCGCGCTGTTACAGATAGCGACAAAGTCGCAGCCCCTGATTCGACGGCAGCTGGGTCGACGGAGGACAAATCGATGTCCGCAATAAAAGGTTGCTCTAACCGCACAAAACCGCCAGTCGCCTCACGCTCCGGTGACGGGTCCGATCCGCCATCTCGTCGTGCCTCAATAACCGCCTCAGCACTTCCAATTTTACCTAATCGTGGGTCCTTGGCTCTAATCGCAATCGTGTTGGTTCCTGGTTTCAGCTTAACAGGGATTTCAGTGGCGAAGACGCCTGAAAAATGGTATTTTCTTGGCGCAATGCCTTGACCTTTTGTCACTTGGACAGGAACCACTACCGGCGTTTCTTCTGCGCCAGGATATATCGTAACTTGTTCGATTGTTCCTCCCGCACCTGGGACCATGTCGCACAATAACGAACCGATGGTTCCTGACACTGTTATCCGCCCACTGACTGCATTAGGATCAACCTGATCGTATTCATCATCAGGCGTAAAAGTTAGCGCCGAGATGATGACTTTGGGATTGGGGCTGGATGCAATCATGGCATCGCTTTCCAAGTTGGATATCGATCCATCATTATTGAATTTACGCGGGGTTCGCTTCACCAACGCCAACGCCTCCTTCATCCGATGCGCCCCATTGGCTCCGGCGTACGCCGCGCTCAACTCATCCGAGTATTCCTTCACCGCACCCAACTTGACATCGACATGGTAGAGCGCCGCCGGCACCTCGGGGCCGAGCGCCACCTGCAACTCCAACTGCTGCCGCTGCCACACATTCCCATCCGGATAAACCATTCGCTGCGATACGATGGCGATCTTGTCCTTGAGTTCGTCCGCAGTCTTACCCGCGTACTCCGACACCGGGATCGTCAGATCCTGGTCATCCTGCGTACGGAAGTGCACGTAGTCGCCGGTCTTCGAGAACAGGTCCGCACGCAACTGGTCGGTGAAGAACCCCGCCGATATGCGAATGATGCGCACTCCGCCCGTCGCCACGACGTCCGGTGACAGGCGGATGGCGTTGAGCCAGTAGGCGGTGAGGTTCCCGTAGTCGAGGTTGCCGTTCGGAGCGGCGAGCGAGTAGGGGCTGATCCGTACCGGCTCCTGGTCGTAGAAGGGCGGCGGCGGAGTCTCGCCCGATGGTGACGAGGGACTCGAATCTTCATCTGAAAAGTAGCCGTAGCCGATATTGGAGAAGCCTGACATCACGTGCTCACGCGCTGGCATGAACATTCGGGAGAGGCCATTCGCATACGACTGCGCCGCCGTCGGATCCGTCGGATCATTGGTCGCACCAACCGTGATCAGACCCGTGCTGAACGGATAACCGGCGGGTTTTTCAGTCACCGCGATGCGCACACGATCGCTGTCCCCGAGACTGGCCTTGGGCTTCCAGGACGGGGTGATGGTGATGATCGCGGGACGCATGTAGCGGTCATCCGCATTGCCCGGACTGATCTCGGGGTCCAGGGGAACGACGGTGGTCGCCGCAAAGCGGTCGAGCGGATTCGAGCCGGAGTTGAAATAATCCTCGTAGGTCTTTTTGTAACTGGTCTCACGTTTGAACGTCCAGGTCCAGGAGAATTTTTCCGGGTCATCTGGATTGCTGCCATTGAACTTGCCAAACAGCGACCAGATCCCGGATTCCGTGGGGAAGGTGTACGCTTTGGGGCCATCATCATCGTCGTCCGACCACGGGAACGCCTGTTGGTCGATCGGATTTTCTTGTTCCGGTCGGTAATTAACGAACGTATCCCCCTGGTCGCGGGTGCGATCGAAGGTTCCCGACGCGATGGGCTCAACATAGCTCGCGAAGTTGGCTCCGATGGTCCTTGCCACAAACGTCACCTGACCTGAGGTACGATTTCCTGCGACATCGGCGACGATGAAGTTGCCGGTCGCCGAGGCCCACGCATACGGCTCACCAGCTTTGTAGAGCGATGGGCCCGCCGTGGAGATGGGCTGATTCAGACGCCAGCCGCCCGGTGAATTCCCCGTCCCGATTGGCTGAGACCAGCGAGAACGCATCAACGTCTGGTCCGTGGCCTCCGTTCCTTGCCACGCGAGCTGACAATCCTCACTTGCTCCGTCGAGAAAACGGAATGGCGACGTAAGTGACGTCACATCATTCAAGCTGGGAGATTCCGTGTCGACTGTGATCATGATGAACTCGACATCATCGATTTCATTGCCGGCCTTGTCCTTCACCGACAGACGCATGCGGTAATCGCCATTCTGCGTGCCTGAGCGGGGTCTGCTGTCTGGCAGTGCGGCAATTCCTTTGATGAGCAGACGTTGCTCGGTGGATGCTTCTTCTTGATCTGGACGGTCGGCATCGGCGCTGTCCTTGTCGAGGACGCTCAGCGTCAATGGACGAGACGTTCCATTCCCCGCGATGGTCCGGCCCTTAGCGACCTGGGCGGTGATGCGTTTGTCAACGCCCGTAACATCAGCGACGGCAGCGATCACACCATTTCCGAGATCGGTCTGACCAAAGGTCTCACGGCTGTATGTGGCACGTAGGGATTTGTTCCACGCCTCGGCTTCCTTGTTCACCCAGAAACGCGGTGGGTCGTTGCGTACCAGCGGGAATTCGGTGCGGCCGGACTCGCGGTCACCCGCATCCAGCCAGAACCGCTTAGGCAGCAACAGCGTGAGCGTCGGCTTGGTCCGGTCGATCGTCATGCGATACGGTTCACCACTGCTCTCGCCAAATCGGTCTATGAGTTTGGCCCCGGTATCTTCCTCATGATGCGCGAAGATCTGTACGCTCAGGTCATGCTCACCTTCCGACAGGGTGAAGCTGGCGAAACCAGATGATCCCGGAACCTCTTCCTGCTGATCGCCGAGGGTGACCAGGATCCGGTCGATGTAGGCACCAGTCGCAGAACGACCGGCCACGAATATCCGCGTTACATCTTTTTTACTGTAGTGGTGTTTGACTTCTTCCAGGACTTCTGGGTCGGAACCGGACTGGCTCTCGGACAGATTGACGTCGACAGTGAGATCCGCCTGCCAATCAATAGGCGTTCCTGGTTCCGGCGTCGTTACTGGCTGGATGGTGAAGGTGTGCGACACCGACTCAGCCGGGGCATAGAGGTTATCACCGACTTGCTCCGCGGTGATGGTCACGTTCCCGCTCTGTAACAGGTAGAGCGTCGATCCCAGGAGCTTCGCTACCGAGGGATCCGACGATGTCAGCGTGACTGGCAATCCCGAGGCCGCGGACGGTTGCAGTTTCAGTGGCACTGCCCCAAGGGTCTGGGCCGGAATGGCGGCGAACGTGATGGTCTGGCTCATCCGTTCGACCGTGAGCGTCTGGGGCACCGGTGTGGCGGCCAGATAGTTGTTATTGCCGTTCTGATTCGCGGTGATGACCGTCGTCCCGCCTATGAGCAGAGTGACAACGCCACCAGTAACTCTGGCGACCGCCGGATTCGAACTGGTGTAGGTGATCGGGAGCCCGGCGGACGACATCGCTGACAACGCAAATGGTTGGCCATTCACCGGGCGGCTCCCCAACGATGGGAAGGTGATGGTCTGCGCCGCCCTCGCGATCTCGAAGGATTGCCACACATCACTTGCGGCTTGGAACTGGGCATCACCCAACTGAACAGCGCGGATGGACACGTAGCCCGCATTCAGCACACGCAATGAATTGCCTTCGATGGCTACGGCATACGAAGAATTGTTGATATAGGTGATCGGCAATCCCGAACTCGCCGTGGCGGTGAGCGGCACCGTCACGTTGTCGCCATACGTCACTGGTGGGAATGGGGGAAAGGTGATCGATTGCGGAGTAGTCCCGCTGCCAGTCACGAATGACTGTTGGACCACCGGCTCCGCCGCCCTGTAGGTGGCATCGCCAGGCTGCGAAGCAGTAATGGTAAAAAATCCAGGTGCACGCGCAGTCAACGTATTTCCGCTGATGCTGGCAATCGCGGGATTGGAACTGGTGAAGGTGATTGGAAGGTTGATCTCTTCTTCACGCTGATACTCGTACGGGAAATATTCGTCATCGACGTACACGGTGACATAGATGTAGGCGTAGGCACTCAACGCATACGGCGGATCGCCCGCCTTCAGGTTGTAGGCATTCAAATAGAACGAGATGTACTGTTTCAGCTTGGCTGGTTCGACCACCTGCTCACGAACGACCTCTGCTGCCGGCAGATACCGGTCGTCGCCCGCTTGGCTGGCGGTAATGAGGCTGGTGCCCACGCCGATGAGGTTCAGCGAGGAACCGCTGACCGTGGCGACCGTGGAGTTGGAACTCGTGAACGTCACTGGCAGGCCAGAGGTGGTCGAGGCGGACAACGCGACCGGGTCGCCGACCGATTTCGTTGACAATGCGGCAAAGGTGATGGTCTGCGAGGCCTTGGCGACGGTCAGCGGTTGCACCACGGACGTAGCAGCATCCCACGAATCATCGCCATCCTGGCTCGCCGTGATCGACGTGCTGCCAGCACCCACGATAGTCACCGTGTTGCCGCTGACGGTGGCCACGTTGGTGTCGGAACTGGAGTAGCTGATCGTCAGACCAGACGACGTCGTCGCCGTGAGCGCGAATGGCGAATCGCCATAGGTCTTCGCCGGCAACGCAGCAAAGGTGATGGTCTGCGTCTGCTTGGCTGGTGCAGCAATCGTCAGCGGCTGTGCAACTGGTGCCGCTGCCAAGTAGTTCCCATTACCGACTTGTTCCGACGTGATGGTGGTCGTGCCCGCAGCAACGATGGTCACCATGTCGCCACTCACGGTAGCAACCGACGGTGTGGAACTGGCGAACGTCACCGGCAAGCCGGACGACGCCGCGGCAGTGAGGGTAAAGGGCAGATCGCCAACGGTGCGGGATGCGAGCGACGCGAACGAGATGGTCTGAGGTGCCTTGCTGACGGTCAGCGTCTGCGGCACTGAGGCGGCGGCACCCCAGGTGGCATTGCCGGTCTGGCTCGCGGTGATGATCGTCGTGCCCGCGGCATGGATGGTGACCGTTCCGTCAAGAATGGTCGCCACCGATGTGTCCGAACTGGCGAGCGCCACTGGCAGTCCCGATGACGCGGTTGCTGTGAGTGGGAACGGTGCATCGCCGTAGGTCTTCGCCGACAACGCAGCGAAGGTGATGGTCTGCGGTGCCTTGGAGACCGTCAGCACCTGCGGCACCGACTCGGCCGGCAGGTGATTCGCTCCACCGGTCTGGGTCGCCGTGATGGTGGCGGTGCCTGCCGCAACGATCGTGATCTGATCACCCGCGACAGTGGCCACGTCCGGATGTGAACTGGTGTACGAGACCAGCAAGCCGGATGACGCGGTCGCGGTCAACGCAAATGGCGCATCCCCGATGGTGCGCGCAGTGAGCGCGGCGAAGGTGATGGTTTGCGGTGCCTTGGCCACGGTGAGGGGCTGAACCACCGGCGCGGCCGGTTCCCAAGTCGCATTACCATCCTGTGCGGCAGTGATGTTGGTCGTGCCAGCGCCGACGATGGTCACCGTGGTGCCGCTGACCGTGGCGACTGAGGTGTCGGAGCTACTGAACGACACCAGGAGTCCTGATGTGGCGGATGCGGTGAGCGTGAAGGCTGCATCGCCATAGGTCTTGGCCGGCAGCGGAGCGAAGGTGACGGTCTGCGCCTGTCCCGTCGGAGTCACGATGGTCACCGTGGCCGTAGCCTGGATCGCTCCGCTCACCGCCGTGACAGTGAACGGCCCGCCCGCCTCGCTGCCCGCCACCAGATGGGCTCCGGTCACGGTCGGGGTGATGGTGCCACCACCGGTGATCGACCACATGGGGCTGGGAATGCCGGTCATCAGCGCACCGAACTGATCCCTGCTGGTCAGGGTGACGTCGAACTCGGCTCCGGTCGTGAGCGACACCGTGTCGGGAGCGATGGCCAGGGTGGTGAGCCGCTGCGCCACGGTGATGCTGGTGGTCGCGCTCACAGCTTGGTTGCTGGCATCCGTGGCGGTCAGACGCAGGACGTAGGTGCCGACAGCGCTCAGCGTGGCGGTCGTGGACTTGGCGGCGTTGCTGCCGTTGGCGGCGAACTGGACCGTGCCTGGGGCCGTGCCTTCGACCGACCACTGGTACGTGAGTGCGGCTTCGCCGCCGTCATCGGCTGCCAGGGCCGACAGGATCAACCCAGTGGCCGAGGGGTCGACCGTGGCGCCGGGGCCTTGGGTCAGAATCGGAGCCTGATCGATCACGGTGATCGACGCATTGCCCTGCGCAGTCGGCAGCGTGGCCAGGACGGTGAACGGACCTCCGGCAGTGGTGCCGGAGGTGAACACGCCATTCGCCGCGATGGTTCCGCCACCAGAGACGCTCCAGGTGACTGACAATGGCTGGGGAAGAGCGGTGCCGAACTGATTGGTGCCGGTTGCGGTGAAGGCCTGGGTTCCGTTGAGCGCGATAGTCGCGGTTGCCGGAGCAACGGTGATCAGCGCAGGCGTCGATTGCACAGTGACGACGGCTTGGGCGGTGGCCGTCACCTCGTAGGCATCGCGCACTTGGATCTGGATGGGATAGGTGCCTGGGGCGGTGAACGTCGCCGTCGTGGTGCTCGACGTTCCCACTGAGCCGGTGGCCGGCGCGAAGGAAACGTGGGCGGGCACGGTGCCAACCGTCGACCAAGTGAAGCTCAGATTGTTGATGCCGCCATCGTCGGTGGCCGAGAAGGACAAGCTGACGGCGGTACCGGTCACCGGGTTGACCGCTGGCGTCGGGCCATTCGCGATCATCGGCGACTGGTTGCCGTCGCTCAGCGTGATGGTGTGAGCACTGGGGCTGCCAAGGGTGGCACCGACGGGGGCGGACAAGGACAGGATGATCGTTTCATCTTGCTCCGGAATACTGTCGGCCAGCAACGGGATGAAGATGGTGCCCTCGAACGTGTCGGCCGGGATCTGGAGGGTTGCCGACGGCGCCTGGTAGTCGCCACCAGGGCTCGCTGAACCGGACAGATTCACGGTGACGATGGTCGTCTGGGCCGACACCGCGCTGAGCCGCACCGGCACCGAGGCGGTGCCGCTCTGTTCGAGGTTGAACGACGTGAGCGCGGTGAACGCGATGGTCGGAGCCGGGTCGGTGTTCTGGATCGTCAGGACGTGGCTGGTGATCGGTCCCAGATCGGCACCCACCGGACTTACCAACGACAACGTGGCCTGACGATCAGGTCCGAAACGCGGATCAGCGCTGATTGTCACCGGAACGAATACGGTCGTGCCGCCCGCCGGAATGGTGATGGTTGCCGGAGCAGTGGCACCGCTGCCAGTACTCTGGATGGCAACTGTCACCGCGATGGCGGCTGGTTGGGACAGGTTCACGGTTACGGTGCTGCTGCCGACGGTTTCGGCGACGGTCGTTCCCGCGTTGGCAAAGGCGATGCTCGGCGTCGTGGGTGTGCTGGTGATCGGATAGAGTTGGCTGGTGGGAATCGGGCCCTTCGGCTCGTTGGCACTCTGCCACCACAGCTTAGCCACAGCCGAGCCGAGGTGCTCGAAGTACTCCATGCGGATGCGATATTTCCGGCCAGCTTGCGCCGTGAACGTGTGGGTCGAGTCGGCGGCACCGCGCAGAATCCACGCATTGATCACCTGGACATCGTCGATCCACACCCGCACACCGTCATCCGTGCGGGCAATGAGCGTCAGTGGTTCGCTCACGCGTGGTTCGATCTCACCCTGCCAACGGACGCTGAAAACATCGACCGGCAGCGGCGATCCCGGAGAGCTGCTGCCCCACGAGAAATCAACCCGCGGGTCGAGGCGGGTGAGCGCGGGTTCGCCCGTCAGCGTCTCGTTGGCGAAATAGGTTCCGGTCAAGCCGGTGCCGGTGCCGGTTCCCGCCGGCGGGAACGGCGGCGGCGTGGGATAGAGCTGGCTGGTCGGGATCGGCGCCCTGGGTTCGGAGGCGCTCTGCCACCACAGTTTGGCCACCGCCGAGCCGAGGTGCTCGAAATATTCCAATTGGATACGGTATTTGCGACCGGCCTCGGCGGAGAAGGTGTAGGTCGAGTCGGCAGCGCCACGCAGGACCCACTGATCGATCACCAACTGTCCGTCGAGCCACAGGCGCACACCGTCGTCGGTGCGAGCGATGAGGGTCAGCGGTTCGCTGGTGCGCGGTTCGATCTCACCCAGCCAGCGCGCGCTGAAAACATCGACCGGGACGCCAGTCCCTGGGGAGCCGCTGCCCCACGCGTGATCGACACGCGCTTCCGTGCGATTCAGCACCGGGGTGCCGGAGAGCGTCTCATTGGCGAAGTAGCTCGCCAACAGACCGGTACCGGTGCCGTTCGGCGGATCGCTGGGATCCATCGGATACAGCTGACTGGTGGGGATCGGACCCTTCGCTTCGTTTGTGCTCTGCCACCACAGCCGTGCGACTGCCGCACCGGTGTGCTCGTAGTATTCCATGCGGATGCGGTACTTCCGCCCGGCTTCGGCGGTGAAGGTGTAGGTCGAATCAGCGGCGGCTCGCAGAATCCAGGAATCGATCACCACTTGGCCATTGAGCCAGACGCGAACGCCGTCATCGGTGCGCGCGACGAGGGTCAGCGGTTCGCTGACGCGGGTTTCGATCTCACCGTCCCAACGGGCGCTGAACGACTCGACTGGCACGCTGCCATCTGGCGAGCCGCCGCCCCACCCGAAGTCGACGCGGGCGTCGGTACGGACGTGGACTGGAATGCCCGAGAGGGTTTCATTCGCATAGTAGCGAGCGAGCAAACCAGTGCCGGAACCTGATGGCAGTTCGATCGCCGGAGTTGGATACAGGTAGGCAGATGGGATGGCTGCGCGAGGAATACTGGTGCTCTGCCACAGGAGCTGCGCCACCGCCGACCCGAAGTGCTCATAATATTCCATCCGCACGCGGTACTTGCGCCCGGCTTCCGCCGCGAAGGTGTACGATGAATCAGCTGCTCCGCGCAAGTACCAGGCATCGATCACCAACTGGTTGTCGATCCACAGCCGCACACCGTCATCCGTACGCGCGATGAACGTCAGGTTCTGGGTAAACCGCGCCTCGACCTCGCCATCCCAGCGAGCGCTGAAGGAATCCACCGGCATGCCCGTTGCCGCCGAGCCACCCGACCACGCGAAGTTCACCTGCGCATCGATCCGGCTCACGGCTGGTGATCCGCTCAGCGTCTCGTTCGCATAGTACCGGGCGGACAGCCCAGTACCGGTGCCTTCACCGGCAAATAATCCCACGCTCACGATGAGCACAAGGAGCACGAGGAGCACGGAGCGGAACTGGCGGATGACGAGCGACATGACGGTCTCCTGAGGGCGACCCCGCTGCGACCTCGCACGACGGGGTCTGCCACGATGCCGTCCGATTCGCTTCTGCAAGGTCGTTATCCGCCTGCGCGTCGAACCACGTCCAATACCGTTCCCTCCGACTCACGGAACGATCATCGATCGTCAGCGGGCCACCTCGGCCGGTGTTCAGGTCGCAGCGACTGTCGGTTCGACTGCGGACCGTGAGATCGAGACGGAGATTGCTGGTCTATTTGACCCAGTCTCGCGCTGGTTTCTTGGCATGATGACTGCTGTATTCCTCCGCATGGCCGACACTAGTTCGCCGGCCCACCGATAGGACACCACATGCTCGACCCAAATACGCTTACCGAAAAATCCCGCCTCGCCCTGGTCGGCGCGCAGGAACAGGCCGTCAGCCACGACCACTCGCAGGTGGAACCCATCCACCTCGCGGTCGCGCTG